>Ga0302321_100002187_pt1 | contig 16808 bp, 10 predicted proteins | sample Fen_T0_1_FD_202505 | JGI IMG/M metagenome (GOLD analysis project Ga0302321, IMG submission 202505) | Peat permafrost microbial communities from Stordalen Mire near Abisko, Sweden - Fen_T0_1 | ecosystem: Environmental > Terrestrial > Soil > Wetlands > Permafrost | place: Sweden: Abisko...
TGAGCGTTCTTGGCTCAGGGCGTACACTTGCACCTGCTGCAAGTGCAGGTGTCGAAACCGGATATGATTGTTTTCTCGTGATTTTGCAGTTCTTAGCATCAGGGCGCTGACTTTGCAACAGCCGTAAAGTAAACGAAAAGTGTGCTTCGTGTTTTTGGTGAAATAGCGTACAATTGACAACTTGGAAGAAAAAACCTGTGAACGAAAGGTTCCAAACGAATGAAATACGGACATTTTGACGACCAGAATCGCGAATATGTCATCACCCGGCCCGACACCCCCCTGCCCTGGATCAACTACCTGGGCAGCGAGGCCTACTTTGCAATTATCTCCAATACAGCCGGGGGGTACTCTTTCTATAAGGACGCGCGCCTACGCCGCCTGACACGCTACCGCTACAACAATGTTCCTCTGGACATGGGCGGGCGCTACATTTATTTGCGTGATAACAGTAACGGCGCCTTCTGGTCACCTTCGTGGATGCCGACCCGCACCAAACTCGACGAGTACGAATGCCGACACGGCCAGGGCTACACCACCATCCGCTCACTGGCGAATGGCATCGAGGCCAGCACCCGCTACTTTGTTCCGCTTGGCCAGAGCCTGGAGATTTGGGAACTGACCCTCACCAACCGGCGCAACCAGCCCGCCGACATCTCCACCTTCTCGGCAGTCGAGTTCTGCCTTTGGGACGCCAACGACGACGCCACCAACTTCCAGCGTAATTTCTCCACCGGCCAAATGGAGCTGGTCGACGAGGTCATCTACCATAAGACCGAATACCGCGAACGCCGCGATCACTTCGCCTATTTTGCCTGCTCCGAGAAGCTCGCCGGCTACGACACCCAGCGCGAAACCTTTCTCGGAGCCTATCGCGGCTGGGAATCCCCGTCCGTGGTCGAGGCCGGCATCTCGGCCAATTCGGATGCACACGGCTGGCAGCCGATCGGTTCGCACCACGTCAAGCTCAATTTGGCCCCCGGCGAATCCCGCACCGTGGTTTTTATCCTCGGTTATCACGAAAATCCCAAAGACGATAAATTCGATCCTCCCGATTCGCAGATCATCAACAAGCGCACCGTCAAGCCGATCATCGCCAAATTCCTTCAGCCGGCCAACGTCGAGGCCGCCTTCCAGGAACTGCGCCGCTATTGGACGGGCTTGCTGGACACCTTCCAGGTCGAGACACCTGACGAACACACCAATCGCATGGTCAATATTTGGAACGCCTACCAGTGCATGGTCACATTCAATATGTCACGTTCGGCATCCTATTTCGAGAGCGGCATCGGGCGCGGTATGGGCTTCCGCGACTCGAACCAGGACTTGCTCGGCTTTGTCCAGATGATCCCCGAGCGTGCCCGCGAACGCATCCTCGACATCGCCGCCACGCAACTCGCGAGCGGCGGCGCTTATCATCAGTACCAGCCGCTCACCAAACGTGGCAACAACGACGTCGGTTCTGGCTTCAACGACGACCCCGCCTGGCTGATCCTGGGCGTAGCGGCCTATGTCAAGGAAACCGGCGACGTTGCCATTCTTAACGAACCGGTCCCCTACGACAACCAGCCCGGTTCTGAAGCCCCACTCTACGAACATTTGCAGCGCTCCCTCCAGTACACGCTCGACCGCCTTGGCCCGCATGGCCTGCCCCTGATCGGCCGCGCCGACTGGAATGACTGCCTGAACCTGAACTGCTTCTCCGATACGCCCGGCCAATCCTTCCAAACCACCACCAACAAGGATGGCAAAGTCGCCGAGAGTGTCTTCATCGGTGGGCTGTTCGTGCTCGCAGCCAACGAATTGGCCGACATATCCAGGGTTCTCAAGCGCGATGCTGATGCCGTCCGTTATGTCGAAGCCGCCAAGAACATGGAAAAGGTCGTCACAACCGCCGGTTGGGACGGGGCCTGGTTCCGTCGCGCTTACGATGATTTTGGCAATCCAGTTGGCTCCAAGGAATGTGCCGAAGGCCAGATCTTTATCGAACCCCAGGGCATTTGTATCATCGCCGGCATCGGCATCGAAGACGGCAAAGCCCAGCAGACCCTGGATTCCGTCGCCGAAAAGCTGGCCACTCCGCATGGCATCGTCCTGCAGCAGCCCGCCTACAGCAAGTACTACCTGAACCTGGGCGAGATTTCATCCTATCCGCCCGGTTACAAGGAAAACGCCGGCATCTTCTGCCATACCAACCCCTGGATCATGGCCGCCGAAGCCAAGCTCGGGCACGGCGATCGCGCCCACGATTATTACCTGCGCATCAACCCCTCGGCGCGCGAGCAGATCAGCGACCTGCATAAATGCGAGCCCTACGTGTATGCCCAGATGATCGCCGGGCGCGATGCTGCCACCCACGGCGAGGCCAAGAACTCCTGGCTGTCCGGCACCGCCGCTTGGAATTACGTCGCCATTTCGCAGTCGATCCTCGGTGTCCGCCCAACCTACGCCGGGCTGGAGGTCGCGCCAGTGGTCCCCGCCTCCTGGAAAGGCTTCTCGGCCACGCGCCGGTTCCGTGGCGTGACCTATAACATCAAGGTCGAGCGCCACGGCCCAGGTAACCAGGCTTCGCTCACGGTGGATGGTAAACCCGTCTCCGGAACGGTCGTCCCGCTTCCCCCAAGTGGTCAGAAACAAGTCCAGGTAGTTGTCACCCTGGCGTAATAACCTCTCGCTTTCCAAACTGCCCTGCGCCTTTCAAGAGACGCAAGGCAGTTTTATTCTCTGAACTACCACCTCCCTTAATTCTGGAGCAGAATAATCTATGACAACCTACGGTCACTTTGACGATACACAGCGCGAGTACGTCATCACCGACCCCAAAACGCCGGTGAAGTGGATCAATTACATTGGCACCCTGGCCTTCGGTGGGTTCGTGGACCACACTGGCGGCGCACTGATCTGCCGCAACGACCCGACCTTCAACCGTATCACGAAATACGTCCAGCAAATGCCATCCTCCGAGTTCAAAGGCGAGACTCTCTATCTGCGGCTAAAGACGCCTGCAGGTTTTCAGGTCTTTTCGCCTTTTTATGTGCCCACGCTCGATAAATTCGACCGCTACGAGTGCCACGTTGGCCTCGGTTACACCCGCATCATTACCGAGTTCTACGGCCTGCGCACCGAAGTCACAATTTTCGTCCCCGATGGCGAGACCTGCGAAATCCGCGACATCAAGGTAACCAATATTTCTTCCCGGCCGCTCGAGGTCGATGTCATCCCGGTCGTCGAATACACCCATCCGAATGCAATGCAGCAGTTCACCAATGCCGACTGGATCCCCCAGACCATGCAGAGCGCCGCAGTCGACGATGGCGGTTTTACGGTATTGTTGCAGTATCCCTTTATGCTCAAGAATACGCGCGTCAACTATTTCACGGCCAACCTGCCCGCCTCGTCTTACGAGACGGACCGCAAGAAATTTCTGGGTGACAACGAGTACGGCACGTGGCGCGCTCCTCTCAGCCTGCTTTCCAATGAACTCAGCAATACCCAAGCCGTGCGCGGCGACAACATCGCCGCGCTCCTGATCCCGTTGGGCGATCTGGATCCCGGTGCAACCCGCCGCCTGGTCACTCAACTCGGACAGGCTCCCAGCTTCCAGGCCGCCGCCCCAGCTATCGCGAAATTCCGCAGCCCCGCCGCAGTCGACGCTGCCTTGGCAGACCTGGCCAGCTTTTGGGATAGCTATTTGGCGCCCCTCCAGGTCGAGACCCCCGACCCGGCCATGAACTCGATGCTTAACGTTCACAACCCACACCAGTCCTTCATCACCCGACAGTGGTCGCGCTACCTCTCGTATTACCAGCTCGGCATGGGCGCGCGCGGCATCGGCATCCGCGACTCGTCCCAAGACGTCTTGGCCGTGCTGGCTTCCATCCCTGATGATGGCAAAGGCTTTATCGCCCGACTGCTTTCCTTCCAGAAACGCGACGGCTCGGCCCTGCACCAGTTCAACCCGTTGACGCTCGAAGGGAACGAAGGCGATTCCCTTGAAATGGACGACAGGCCTCATTATTACAGCGACGACCACTTGTGGGGCATTCTTACCGTCACCGCCTACGTCAAGGAAACCGGCAACGTTGATTTTCTAAATGAAGACGTTCCCTTTTATGATAAAGATAAGCAGGGCAATCCGCTTGAGACTGCCAGTGTACTGGACCATCTCAAACGCGCCTTGGCATTTACACGCGGTAACACCGGTGCGCATGGCCTGCCGCTGCTCGGCTTCGCCGATTGGAACGATACCATCAATCTGCCCACCGGCGCGGAATCCCTTTTTACCACCCATTTGTATGGTCGGGGCCTGATCGAAATGATCGCCCTGCTCGAATACATCGGCGACCAGTCAGCAGCCGATTACCGCTCCGCCTACGCCGAAATGAAATCCCGCGTCGAGCAGCACGCCTGGGATGGAGACTGGTACGTAATGTATTTCGACCACGACGGCACACCCGTAGGCTCGAAAAAGAACGAGAAGGGCCAACTCCACCTCAACGCGCAGTCCTGGGCCACGCTATCCGGCTTCGCCACCCCCGAGCGCGCCACCAAAGCTATGCAAGCCGTCCACGAGAAATTGAACACCAAATACGGTATCAAGCTTTCCACGCCCGGATATAACGGTTACGATCCCAGGTTCGGCGGCGTAACCACTTATCCGCCTGGCGCAAAGGAAAACGGCGGCATCTTCCTTCATCCCAACCCCTGGGCGATGATTGCCGAGACCCTGCTCGGCAACGGCGACCGCGCCTTTGAGTACTACACCCAGATCAATCCCGCCGCCAAGAATGACATCATCGATATTTACGAGTGCGAGCCCTACGTCTATGCCCAGAACATCTTGAGCGACGAACATCCGCTGTTCGGCCTGGCACGCAATTCATGGCTCTCCGGCACCGCTTCCTGGTCCTACCAGGCCGCCACACAGTGGATCCTGGGCATCCGCGCCGAATACAACGGGCTGCGTATCGATCCTTGCATTCCCACCGCCTGGAAAGGCTTTTCCGCAACGCGCAACTTCCGCGGCGCTCGCCTGCACATCACCGTCCACAACCCACAAGGGGTATCCAAAGGTGTCACAAAGATGACGGTCGACAGAAAGGTCGTCTCCACGAACGTCGTCCCCCTCGGCTTGGGAGACGGCGAACACCGGGTCGAAGTCTGGTTGGGGTCAGCCTGATCCACCATCTGCTTGACACACAAAAAATACTGGCGGCCATGAGCCGCCAGTATTTTTTATTTATTCTGTTGTACGACTCTTGCGCAAACGCCGCTTACCAACCGCTCAGTACGCAGCCGCTGGAAGCATTGCTCCATTCCTGTTGGACCACATAGTTATGACCGTTGATGACCTGGTTGTAGGAACCGGCCGTCAGTGTGCCGAAGTCCCAGGCACAGTTATCGCCGTTTTCGTTCCCGGTGGTGCCATCCCACCAGGCATCCAGTTTCGGATCGGTGATCGCCTCGTTGTGCTCGTGACTCAACACGTTGATCGTCGAATCGATCGCGGCACCGTTAGGCGGGGTCAAGGTGGCATACTTGATACCACAAGAATTGGGCTTGTAGTTCGCAAATGGCTGGTTGGCGTAGATCACCGAGCCGAAGTAGCTGTGGTACGCGCAGAACGACGTGAAGGAGCAGGACGAGCCGAAACAGCTGCGCACCTTGCCAGGGGTGAAGATGAAGAACATCGTCGCGGGGGTGGGCCTCCACTTATTCAAAGAAATTACGCGGCTGATTTCTTTGCGCAACTGGCCATCGCTCAAACACTTATTGAAACCGGACGCGAGCGCACAACCGCTGGCAGGGTAAGGATTCGTGTCATTGTAGCTTGCAACAAAGCCCGACTGGTAAAGGATGTTGGCTGCCGTCGGGCCATAGTACTGGGTATCGCTGAAGTATACATTGCTTGTCAGGCCGTTATCGGCAGCAACATTCTTTAGGAATGTATTCATGCCGCTCCTGTAGCTGGTAGCCATGCTGTAACCGGCTGGCACCCAGAAGATCGTATAGGTCTTATTGGTGTGCATCACCGGCCCGCCGTGGTACGTCAGGTTGGCGATAAACCCTGTCGGTCTTGCCTGGCCGTAGGGCGGCACAACACCACCCATCCCACCGCTGCTCGGGCTGTTCGGGTTGATATCGACCGGCCCATCACCCGCAGCGGCGGCAGGCGCTACCATCGCAAAAGCCATCGCCAGAACAAAAAGAAACATCGAGATTCGTTTAACCACTTCACACCTCCAAATATTGGTACAGTAAGGGTAAGATTGATATTCTTAATATATCATTAATTGGACCCTTTTACTACGATAAGACGCCCCAAATGTTACGCTTCGGAGACCCCCGAAAGTACTAACGACTATCCGCAGTTTAGCAGATAAAGACGGGAGTTTGTGTCCACCCCTATCGGTTATGAGTCTAGAAAGTGAGTTTGGATCAGACATATGGCGCGTAAAAACTTAAGGGCTGCCTCCCTAAAAAGGGGCAGCCCTTATCAACTTTGGCAAGCCATGCTTTGTTCGAACTCATTGGCCAAACTTAAACGATCCCAGCATTTGCTCTGAGTATGCGCCTAGAGGTGTAAGGCGATAGATATGCGTATTCCATGCACAGAAGATGAATTCATTGGGAGCCATCAGAGTCGTCATCGTAACCTCTAAACAAGACACATCCTTCAGCTTAACTTCCTTTATCGAGCCTCCAGGAGCATTGGCGTCCACCCATGCTCTTAGTGGCGTTCCCGCCGGGTTCTCAAACAGTTCGATTTTGAAGTCTGGGGGCTGCAAATTTGCCGTCTCACTTTTCGCCAAATGCCCATCGAGAAAACGCACGCGATGGACAAGTCCCGGCGCACCGCCTTGCGGTAGTTGTGCCGATTCCGGCAATATCACATAAGTATCGGGATATGAAATCGAGAAGCCAAACTGGCCATCTACATAAGTAAGCCAATTTTCAGGTGCTTGTGTGTCGTTTATAGGAAGAGTGGGATTGCCATGGGGCCGTATAACACCCTCAACGGAACCAGGGCTGTCATCCGCCGGGGAATTGGGCATCATTGTGCCTGAAGAACTTATGATCGAATCGCCTGCTGTGGTAGCATTACTATTGGACACCAAGTTCATCCCTGAACTATTAGCACATCCTACGACAAAAAACATGGCAAATCCCAAAATTATTAAAGTGGAGACCTTCATAGGTACCTCCGTTTGCGAATGAAGAACTTTTTTTGAGTAATTGTTCCTCCTTATAGATACCCAAGATAGCCATTTTGTTCCCTAAAATGCTGATCTTTCAAAAATGTCTTTTACCTTATGAAAGACCAGCCCACGAATGTGGGCTGGTCCGATTTCACCGTGTATTACTCGTTTGAGACCGGCTTAGGGCGCATAAGAGCGGGCCGCATCCAGGATTGCCTTATCGACCGCATCAAAATAAGGCGAGAACAATTCTTTGTTATAGCCATTCCGCCTGTAGCTGTTCACTCCGTTGACAAGGTTCCCTACTCCGATGCCCTTAACCCATGGGCCACCACTGGTGCCGCCGGTCATATCGCAACCGACCCCCACCGTCAGAGGCCCTGAAGAGCCAGCGGTGGAATCATATGCGTGAGAGGACTGGCATGAAACCATGTAGGCCCCGGAAAACTGTCCGGACGCAGGATAGCCGATCAACCACCAGCTGCTGTCTCTGAGTTGGTTCCAGGAATAACCCAAATAGCCGGTATAGTCACCCACCCTATATCCATAGGAATCTGCGGTGATATAGCCAACGCCAAGGTCACGCCTTAACCCACCTGGGTTGCCATACTTGAACCAGATGGATTCAACGGAAAGGTTAGCGACATACCACTGACCATAAGGCGCGCTTCCGTTGAAATAGGAAGGTACGAACACCATGTTATAGGACCAGCCTGAAGCCCGGTTGTTACCCGCATGGACGCAGTGTCCAGCCGTGACAATACCAGCATACCCAATAACCGAAGCCGAACAGACATAGTCCACGCCATTTTGGCTGAAGAAAAGTTTGCCAACAGCTGAAAATGGATACCAGGCAGAGTTGCTGATCGAATCAATGTACTGGCGGGTGAATGGCGCCGGATAAGAATATCCCGCCGACTTTGCACCATCGGGGCTTACTTCACCCAACAGATCAGCAGGTCCACCAGCCAATAAGGACGGAAGCCTCCCCCTCGCTGCCTTCTTAGTAGGCAGTTTCCCAGCAACGGATCCTGCAGCTCCGTCTGGAGCTGCCAGTAACTCTGTTGACAAAGTGACGCTGTCAGCTGATACCGCATTGATCGGATAGGGCTTAGCCGCCAACATCTGAGCCTTTGTCCAGGGATGCGCAGCGGCAACAACCAGGGTCGGCGGAGAAGAGACAATCCCACCGTCATCTTGTACTGACGTGTTAGCGGCTACAGGTGCAGCGGTAAAACCCAATGCTGCAAGGAGCAACACTGCTGTTACCGCAAGGCTAAAGAAGCGAGTCAAACTGGTTTTCATACGTATTTATCCTCTCCCATTGTTGATCGAATCTAGGCAAACACTTTGGCGGACAATGCGCAAGAACGATAATATTTCTCCCCGTCTCCGCAAGTCCGCATCCTAGCTTGGGGAATAGATCTGCCCACAACGCATAGGAATCTACATATTTGTCGTTCATTCTTAGCTATCGTGTCATTTTCCCTCCATGACAAACTCAACCTCCCACAGGCAGACTTCCTTCAGGATAAAAACCAACCTTGGCTTGAATGAGTGGCTTCGAAAGCGGGCAAATCGATAGCCTTCTTCCTGGCCAACGGACAACACAATGATCTAATTAGATTTCAAGGAGTTTTAAAACCTACCCCTTGTAAGATTAGTATAACATTAATAAGCACCTTTCTTTGACGGTCACTATCGTCCAATGCCTTACACTTGTGACAAGTCCAAACGCACCAACACTTATCTGCCGTCCAACCGAAAAAAGATTGCTGCACCTCAGCCAGGTATAATCAGGCTAAAGGAATTTCCCCCATGAGCAACCTGCACACTTCTGAAAAACAACCCAACAGCCGCCATTGCTTCGTCTGCGGGCTCGAGAACCCCATCGGCCTGAAGCTGAAGATTTACCAGGTCGAACCCGGCGTCATCGAAACCGCCTTCACTGCCCCCGACCACTTCCAAAGTTACCCCGGCATCTTGCACGGCGGTATCGTCGCCGCCATCCTCGACGAGATCAGCGGACGCTCGCACATTGGCACCGACCCATCCACCTCGCGCTTTATGTTCACCGCCCGCCTGGAAGTCAAATACCGTCGCCACGTCCCAGTCGGCAAACCCATCAAGATTGTCGGCAAGGCTGGCAAATCCAGGGGCAAATTGGCCGAAGCCTGGGCCGGGATTTACGACGAGGCCGGCAACCTGCTCGCCGAAGCCAACACCCTGCTTGCCGATATGCCCCAAGAGACCCTCGCCGCCGCTGACCTGGATGATCTGGGCTGGAAAGTCTACCCGGACTGACCACTGATCACTGACCACTGATCACTCGTAAACCAGCGCGTCGCGCACGGTCAGCCGTGAAGCCCGCCAGGCAGGGATCGCGCTCGCCAGGGCACCGATCACCAGAATTCCGCCCAACCACACCAGCGAGCCCGTCCAGTTGAAAATCACGTCCAGCGGCGCCTGGAAGATCGACACGCCCACACCATAATCCAGCAGCATCGTGATCGGGATCGATAGGACGATACCCGCTACCCAGCTGGCCAGGCCGATAGCCAGCCCCTCCGTCACTACGATCAGTTGAATGTCCAGGTCCGCCGCGCCAATGGCGCGCATCACGCCGATTTCGCGCGTGCGCTCCATGACGTTGATGCTCATCATCCCCATCAGCCCTAGCCCGCCCACACATGCGATCAATATCGCCATCACCAGCATGAAATACACCAGCACATCGGTCTGGCTCTTCTGCTGCGCCATCCACACCGCCCCCTGTTGAACATAACTTATGGGGATGTTCTTGTGCCTGTAAGCATCCTGCAGGTCGCTCGAAATGGCCTTCTCGGTCGCGGTATCGTGCGGACTGGTGATCACTCGCAGCGAATAGACCTTGTTCGACATGTGCATCAACTGGCTCAGGTATTCGTAATTGGTGTAGATCAGCGGCGGACTGGTATTGCCCGGCAGCCGGTAGATTCCGATGATCTGCCACTGCTTTTCCTGGTTCTGCAGCTTGATCGTGACCCAGTCGCCCACCTTCAAATCGGGGCGGATTTTCAATAGGTGGTTACCGATCACCACCGCATTCTTGTCCTGCGCATTCAGCCAGCGCCCGTCCGTAATAATTGGCTGGATCAGCGTCGAGCTCGACGGCGGCGCGATGAACAGGATGTCGTCCGTAGCAGCCCTGTCGGGCGAAAGGATTTCCGCGCTGGCGGTCAGCCAGCCTTCCACACCAACCACGCCCGGCTCTTTCATCGCAATCGCTTTGACATCGTCGAACTGGTGCGGGCCGCTGAACGAGATGTTGATGTCCGCCAGGAAATATCCCTGCACGTCCTTCATGGTCTTGTCGAAGGTCTGCCATAAATTGAACACGGAAATGAAAATCGCACCCCCCAGCACTAGGGCGAACAACGTCAGCGTCAGGCGCGCCTTCTTGCGCACCGCGTTGCGCAGCGAAACCAGTACCGGTCTGGGGACGAAGTCCACCTCGACGCCCTCCTGCATCCGGCGCGCCGGCTCGTTGCCGATCCCGTAGTTGCTCAACGCCTCCCGCACCGGGATGCGCAGTCCGTTCAGCAACGGCGCCAGCGCCGCCACGAGCGGCACCATCAAGGCCAGGCCGATTTGCTCCATCACCGAGGGCGGGTCGAAATAAAACGCCCCCAGGTCATAGTTCAGGTAGTTCGCAATGAAGCGCCCGGTCTGGTACGACGCCCACGCCGCCGCCGGGATCGAAATCGCCGCCGCCGCCAACCCAAATGCCAGCAGCAGGGCCAGGTACATCACGAAGATCTGGCCGTTGCCGCCTCCAATTGCTTTCATGATCCCGATCTGCCGCACGTGCTGCGACATCAACGCCACGATCGTGTTGACGATCAGGAAGGCGCTCAACAACACCGTCATCCACCCCAGTAAATTCAAAATGAAGATTATGCCCTGAGTGATCTGCCAGGCAAAGTGGTGACCGGGGTTATACATCGATACTTGCCAGTAGCCAACCGTGCCGCTCTTCTTGAAGCGCTCGGTGATCGCGTGCATCACCTCGCTAACGTGTTGCGAATTGGCCGGGTCTTCGGCAACGCTCACCAACACCATGTCGTAGTAATTCGCCCCGCCCAGCCACCGGATCGTGTCGGACGTAACGTAGGCCATCACCGAGGCTCCCATCGAATAGGGGATGGCCGTAACGTCGTGCACGTAATCCTTGAAGATCAGCTTGCGTGTCTCGCCGTCGGGGAGCTCGATCTGCACAGTGTCCCCCGCCTTATAGCCAAACGCCCGCGCCGTCTGGTCGAATAGCACCTCCCTCCTGTCCAGCACCGGAACAGGGCCGCCCAGCGGGTCAGCCGGCTTGAGCAGATCCATCCGCATCGACTCGAAAGACTTCGGCGCCAGGAACTGAATAGGGAATTTCTCGCCGTTCGGCCTAATCAACTGCGCCGTTACCTGCGTCCGCCCCTCGACGCTCTTCACACCCGGCACCTTTTGCAGCGCCCGCACCCATTCTTCGTCGAGCGGGCCGGCGTAGATCGTCGCCTCCGCCGGGTTGGCCGAATGGAAATCCGCCTCCATATCGCGGTTCATCATCGCCCCCATGCTGCCCACGAAGCCGATCGAGAAGACGCCCAGGGTGATCGTCAAAATCATCAAAAAGGTGCGCGTTTTATTGGACCAAAAATCAGCCAGCACCTTTCGCCAGAGTGTCGTCATTCGTCAATCTTCCCGCCAGCCGCAGCGCGGGCCCGCTTTCGCCGTGAGCCCGCTCCCGGGGCATGCCGCACTTCGTCGGTGATCTCGCCGTCCGCTATCAGCGCAGTCCGGTGAGTCTGCTCGGCCAGGCTGCTGTCGTGGGTCACGATCACCACCGATTTCCCCTGCTCCGCCAGCTTGTGGAAAAGCTCGAAGACCGAACCGGCGGTCTTGGAATCTAGGTTGCCGGTCGGCTCGTCGGCAATCAACACCGGCGGATCGTTCGCCAGCGCCCGCGAGATCGCCACGCGCTGCTGCTGCCCGCCCGAGAGCGCCAGCGGCAGCTTGGACGCGTGGTCCGCCAGGTCCACCAGCTCGAGCAAGTGCAGCGCGCGCGCCTTGCGTTCGGCATAGGGATACTTGCCGGCAAAATCCATTGCCAGCAGAATGTTCTCCAACACCGAAAGCGTTGGCAAGAGTTGGAAGAACTGAAAGACGATCCCCAGGTTGCGCCCGCGCCAGTGCGCCATTTGTCCTTCGTTCAGTTTGTGCAAGGCCGTGTTGTTGACCCATACCTCTCCCGCGCTGGGCCGGTCGATCCCGGCGATCATGTTTAGCAGGGTCGTCTTGCCGCTCCCCGACTTGCCGACAATGCTCACGAACTCCCCGGCTTCGAAAGCTAGGTCGATCCCTTTCAGCACCGGATAGTCGCCCAGCGCCGTCTTGTATGACTTCGTCACACCGCGCAGGGTGATGATCGAGCGCGGTAGCTCGTTTGCTGCATCCGGCGTGTCACCATTGGTAAAAAATGAAAAAGACCACATAATACCTCTTCTGGTTCTTCTGGTTCTTTTGGTTCTTTTGGTTCTTCTGGCTCATCTGCCCCTGCTTGCATCATCCTTCTCTACCCATACGCAATAAGATACGTAATAATTCATCCAAAGTCGCAGCCGGTTTTGTCCGATCATACCCCAAACACCCCGTTTCAACCTATCCACCCGCTAACAATCCACCATCAACCTGTAAATCGAACCGCTGCACTGCACCACACCTGCCCTGGCGGGCGGTGCCAGGGAACGCAGTGCGGCGCAAGTGTCGAAACCCCATATAGCAACAAATCCCCGAAATATTGAGATGATACTAAAATCGTCCGCAAATTTCAAAGCTGGCCCGCCTGATGCCGCGCCCGGGCCGCAATAAAGCCATTGTCGCGATTGCCCGCAAGCTGCTCGTCGCCGTCTGGAACGTGTTATCCAAGGACGAACCGGATCGCTTTGCCGAGCCGCAAATCGTGGCGCGCAAGTTCATGCAGTACGCCTACGTGCTGGGCAAAGCCAACCGGCCCGCCGGTCAATCTGTCGGGCAGTACACACGCCAGCGGTTGGACAGCCTGGGCCTGGGCGCAGAACTCAGCGCCATTCCCTGGGCTACCAAGAAACCGCCCGTTGCCTTGCAGCCTTCAATATTGTCTGTGAAAAAGGAGTGAGCGGCGTCCCAAACAGAGATACTCTGTGAACTCCAGATAGGAGACCCTTAGAAAGGGTTTTTTGGGCTCACCGCTCGCTTAAATTGTACACCTGTAGTCAAGCACCGTTTCGCGAATGGGTGTGCGTCACTTTTTCGGAAATTGCTCACTGAGTTCTGTTTCACCAGGTTGGGGAGGACGCTTCAGCGTCCTTTCGCGTTGAGCCCGGTGGTTTACCACCGGGCGGAGGCTGAAAATAGGATTTTCCCGAAATTTCGACGCACACCCTTCGCGAATTTGCGATTGCGGTATGGAGATATTTGTTTGTCACGAAGTGCCCCGTAAGTAAGGTACTTTGCGTCAGTTCGGGCGCGTATTATGATTAGTGTGCCCCCCATTCAAAGGCGAGCCGCGTGGCGCTACAGCGTCATCTGGTTCGTCTTTTTTGATGGGGGGATGCTTAAGCAGGGGTCACGAACCTTTGCCGAGCATGAATAAATATACTAATTCTCCGGAATTCCCCAAAGTATAACTTCATCTTTTTCTGTTAACAAAGCTGCTCCTTTTGCAGTAACCAAAAAATGACCGTCGGGACTAAAGCCGACTAATGACAAGTTACCTTTGGAACTGATTTCACGTAATTTTTCGCCTGTTTGAACATCCCAAAAACGAAGAACATCATCGGTTATTCCAGCGAACATTTCTCCACTCGGGCTAATTGCGAAAGCTTTTACTATTTCAGTTCCGATACTAAATTTCATTTTGATTGCACAGTCGGCTACCGTTACGATAGAAATGGTACCCTCTCTTGAATCATAAACGGCGAGTTGGTTTTGGCGAGTAAAGCGTGCAGTGTAATTATAACCATCAGCCAGTTCACATTTCTCTTTTCGCAGGTTCAAATCATAAATATGGACGATAGATTTCAATGCATCAGTCGTTTTTATCACAACGATGTAACTAATATAACGCCCATCATCACTAACGGAAAGGGAGGATAAAAATCCATCAAACCGTTTTATCAGTTCTGAACAGGAATTCTTGCTTATATCCCAGATTAATAGACGTGCTTTGTCATAAGCCGCGCCATTGAGTCCAAAATTGCTGTAGGAGTCTTGCTGGCCGGTGACCACCAGGTTTGTTCCGGAGATCGCCACAATATAGCTCGAGATTGGTTCGTCAATATCGCAAAAATGATTCGTGTGAATTGTTTGGATTTCTATCCCTTGTCTGTCGAAAACCTGTAGTCCTCCCAGGTTAATTAATATTTGATTATCTTCATTGATCGTAAAATCCGAATTTAGAGATTTCAAGAACCATAGTGGCATTAAATTATCAACCCTGATGGATTGCATACCATCCATCGGATATTTACCGCTCACAGGTATGATGAACTGATTACTATCAGAAAACCAAAAATTAGAACTTCTATAAGAATACGCACCATCAACATCCCAAGAATGTAGAAGAGCCAACTGATTTAGGGTTTGTTTGTCAATTATCTTAATGGATGAGGCTGGCATAGCAGTTTCAACTGGAGTTGGAGCAAGGGGCGAGGGTTGAATGGACGAGGGTGAGGCCGATAAGGGTATAACTTTGGATGTTGGTGTCGCCGCAGACTGCTCAACGCTTTTTGGTGCACATCCCATCAAAGCGAGAATGCAGAAAAACTGAACCACTTTACTGATTTTCATATTTTTCCTCACCCTTCTTCAGGGGTTATTTTAGGATTCGGTACACTGGCCAATATGGGCGACCAGACGCATTCCGCGCTACATTAAAATCAATCCAAGCGTTAAATGCTTCGTTCCCTTCGCCCATATACAAATCTATCCCTTCATTTCCAGCTGGTGGATTTGCTCTGCATAACCCTGGTGTCTGGTTGCCAGTATCTGTTATTTTCAAGGTCTTCTCTGGATTATTACTCCCTAAGATTTCGTTGTACCAGGGGGCATCAACATAAATTGTATCGCCCATACTAAGTAGCCCACTTTTTCCGCACATCGCGACTGTATTATAGGCTACGAGACCTGCTAAACCTTCTTCAATGTTTCCTCGATGCGTTCCCCACGCAAATTTAGGCTCGACGCCCGGCGGCGTTGAACAGAATATAAGCATTCCCTGTATTATCCCAGTGCCTTGAGTGCATATTCCACCACCATGGCCCAGGAAGCCTTTCGACGCAGACAACGCCCATTTTTCCTTGCCGGTATATCCTCCCCCACTTGCTAAAAACTGACCCTGACCATAAGCAGACGTATTGCCAGGGTCAGTTTTCGCGGTTATATTGTCACCTTCCCAATGTTGCTCTTCATAGATAGGCGTATAGTAACCTGAAAGATCAAAATCGCCGACAAATTGTAGATAGGTTTTCGAGCATGGCGATCGCGGAAGATAGTCTCTACATTCCGGAATCTGGGGCCAAGAATCTCGTGGAAGAAGATCGCACGGAAAATTTCCGGTAGGATCAAGCGCATTGACCGGATTTCCGTTGGTGTAATTCCAGCGATTGAACGACATTGGCGTATTTTCATCCCCATCCCATGTATCGCGAGTTAGGAAGCGGCCCGTATCGCTGGAGTAATAACGCGCTCTCAGATAAACCAAGCCGTTTGCGTCCGCCTGCTCTCCGCCGAATCCATAGCTCGTCGAACTGCTTCCCACACTCTGAACCGCGGCCCCGTAAGGATCATACGCCTTTGCCAGCGTAACTGCGCCCGTTGCGTCGGTCATTTGCCGGACACTACCCAATGCATCACCAACGAAATACTTGGTGTCTGCATCGTTCACCTGTGAAATGCGCCCATTGCCGTACAGATAGGTATTCGTGCCGTCATCCAGCACCTGCGTAAGGCCCGCATTCAGGTCGAGGGTGTAATTGGTCGTCTGGTTTCCCACGCTTTGCCGCAGTCGGTCCCCTAATCCGTTATACCCATAACTCACCACTGATGACTGATTACTGTTCACTGAAATCAGCCGGTTGGCGGAATCGTAGCCATAGCTGTTCACACCATCCGAGAGCAAATTCCCGTTGGCATCGAAAGTGTAGCTCGTGCCGCCCACATTCGACAGCCGGTTGGCAGCATCGTACTGATAACTGGTCACTGAGTTCTGATCACTGCTCGTCAGCCGGTTCCCCACCGCGTCGTAGCCGTAGTGATAGTAATCTCCTGTCGAGTAGTCCGCCGCGGTCAGGCGCTGTAAGGGATCATAGGTGTAGTCGATGATCACCTGGCTAAGGCCTGGTATGGCCGTGGGGGCTGGCGTGGTTGTGCCCGTCGGCATAAGCGTTTTCGTGGGCGTAATCGTCCGCGTAGGCGTCGCCGTCCGGGTCGGCGTGCGCGTCACGGAGGAGGTCTTAGTGATCGTGGGTGTCTTGGTCGGCGTCGGCGTAATCGTCGGTGTCAGGGTGATCGTCGGCGTAAGCGTAATGGTAGGGGTAGGCGGTT
>Ga0302321_100002189_pt1 | contig 16800 bp, 14 predicted proteins | sample Fen_T0_1_FD_202505 | JGI IMG/M metagenome (GOLD analysis project Ga0302321, IMG submission 202505) | Peat permafrost microbial communities from Stordalen Mire near Abisko, Sweden - Fen_T0_1 | ecosystem: Environmental > Terrestrial > Soil > Wetlands > Permafrost | place: Sweden: Abisko...
GCCGTCCATTCAGGAACAGCAAAAGCCCATTGCTGCCCGTGAAACCGCACAGATAGCGAACGTTCGCCGCATGAGTCACCACGAACCCATCCAACTTCTGGTCACTTAGTGTCTGTTGAAACGTCTTCTGCCGGCCGAGGTAGTCCATCTTCAACATTCTAATTGCCCAGCAAGTCGCAGATTCCTTCTTGAACCTTGCGATCGAAGACACCTCGATTTTCTTAGGAAAAGTTGTTTCGGCTGCAAAGTCCGATTTTGCTTGACAGACCAAAGCTAACTGTATACTGTATGCGTACAGTACACAGTGAGATTATCGTGAATCTGCGTATCGACATGACGTCCAGCATACCGGCCTACCGTCAGATCGTGGACGGTTTACGGGTTCTGCTTGTCTCCGGCCAATTGAAATCTGACACAGCCTTACCTTCGGTGCGACGCATGGCGCTCGACCTCGGCGTGCATTTCAACACCGTAGCAGAGGCTTATCGTTCCCTGGCGGATGAGGGCTGGCTTGATCTGAAGCACGGACGAAGCGCCCTAGTCATCGAGCGCACCACACCACCAACCGACAACCAAAAGCTTCAAGACTTGGCTCAACAGTTCCGCTCTCTGGCTGCGCAAATGCGAGCACACGGTGTTCCGGTCAACAGAATCCGCACAGAGTTGCTGGCAGTCGCGGAGGAGATACTCTCATGAAGGCTACGTTTCTAGTCGTGCAGGTTTTTCCTTTATTCGTCACCGCTGTCCTTCTTTATTTCTTACCTCATTTCACCTCAAGAGGCGTCTTTTTCGGAGCGACTGTGGATCGCAACTTTCCGGAGAGCCTCGAAGGCAAGAAACTTACTTACTCTTATCGATTCGAGGTCGTCATCTGGACGATCCCCGGGTTACTCCTGGCATTCTTGGCGAGCGTCAAGTCGCCGGGTCTAACCGCCACCCCGATATTCCTGCTTGTTCTCTTGACGGCCTTTTCCTATTACCGCCGCTTCCGCACAATTCACCTTCGTTTCGGCAAAAGAGTTAGGGACATCCGCGATGTACAACTCCTCCCCGCCACGTACGGTGCGTTCTCTGCCGCGTGGATTACGGCAATACCGTTTCTGTGCCTATTATTCGTAGCAATCTACCTGCAACTGCGTTGGAACGACATACCCCAATCGTTCCCGGTTCACTACGGAGCTGATGGACTCCCAAATCGATGGGCACAACGCACCCCAGGTTCGGTCTTTGCTCCGGTGTTTTTCGGCTTCTATATGAATGTCTTCATGCTGGCACTGGCATGGCTCAACCAGCATTGGGCGCGGCGATCCTCGATGCAGCAATTAACCGTTCGATGTCTGCAGTGGATCACCTGGCCACTGTCTGGCATGTTTGCCCTCATTGCTCTGTCGCCGGTTCTTCCGATTCCGATTTGGGTGATGGTCATCGTAGTTTTGGGCGGAATCATTGCTATCGTCGCCTGGATGATCTGGAAGTACGCGTCGCTGACAGATGAAGAGGAGTCCGCACCCCAGCCAGATAATCTGTGGAAGGCAGGGAGTTTCTACTACGCCCCCGACGACCCCGCGCTGTTTGTCGGGAAACGCACTGGCCTTGGAATGACCATGAACTTCGGTAATCGGTGGTCTTGGGTAGTAATGGTCGGGGTCTGTCTCGCAGCCGGACTTCCCGTGGTTATCGCAGTGCTACTGAGTCGATAATCCCGGACCTCTATCGTTCCCCCGGCACGTCAGCGTTGATCTTCGTTTCCACGTGAGTTTGTTCAAAGTCTCTATTGTCGAGTGATATGGAAATCTCTCGGTTTAAAAAGAAAAGTACGTGCAATCCAAACTCCGTACCGTACGTTTTCGGAAACCAAACTCCACCCGGCTGCCTCTCGTATCGCAGGCTGTACCCAATGCCCGGCACATCAGTACCGAGCAGCGTGCGAACGGCGAACGGCAACTTCCGCGACAGTTTTGTGTACACGTAGATCGGCTCAAAGTCGGCAGCGTCGATGTAAGCTTCGCCCGCCCAGTCGTATTCAGCCTTGTTGGCCGGGCTGAAGCTGATGTCGTAGGCATCGTGCCCCTGAAAAGTCTCGCGAGCAACCAACTTGAAACTGTAGTCCGGCAACTTCTTCGTCGAAAACGGAAACTGATTCTGTCCGAAGCCATCTTTCGTTTTCGGCTCGATCAAGTCGTCGCGCATGCCTTTTACTAGACCGGCGTCGAGGCTATCGGCATCCGGCGCAGGCTCACCCGAAAACTCAATATAGTTGTGTTTGTCCCAATATTTCCCTGTGAGTTTCTCTAGTTGCCGATCAGTTTTGTCGGCCTGTGGAATCACGTGGTAATCCGTGGTCTCTTCGCGCATAAGTTTGCCATTAGTCTTGCGAGTCGCCACCTTGATGTGCTGGCGATAGACGTATTGCTTGCGCGCCTGTTCGCTGCGGTCCTGATTGGCAGCCACGCGCTCCATGATCTCTTGGGCGGTCAGGGTCTGTGATGGAGTGGCAGCGGTTTCGGGCTTGGCGTCTTGGGCTGACGCAGCCAGGCTCAGACAACCAACGACGGCAATGATCAGGAGTCGAAACCGATTCGTCACGCATCCTCCGTTGAATTGCTACGAAGGCAGCGCACGAGAAGTTCCGTGCCAGGACTGGCGAATTTGGCGCGCTATCGTTGGGCCTGCGGCGACGGGAGCTTTTTGATCGCGGCTTCCAGGTCTGCGGGGTGGAAACCGAACGGTCCCGGCTTACTCTTGAACATTACTTTGCCGTCGCTGCCAATCAGGTATAAGCGGTCCGGCCAGCCTGTGTAGGCCTTTTCGGTAATGTTGTCGATTCCGTCGATCACGGCCGGGAACTTGATGCCCAACTTCCGCACACAGGCGCCGGCTACATATTCCCGCTCTTCGTCATTCTTCGGAGTGGCGAACAGCACCTTGTCCTTGATGTTGCTCTGCATCTGCCACACGTCAGTTGGGTGCGCCTCCAGGATGTAGACCGCGTAGAAGTCTATCTGGCTGCCGTACTGCGCATACAGCTTATTGAGGGCAGGAACCTCCCGCCGAAATGGCGGTCAAGTGTAGCTTCCAAATACCAGTACGACGGGTTTGCCGCGCAGCGCAGCCAACAGCACTTCGGACTTGTGGTCGAGCGTGGGCAGGCGGAAATCCGGAGCTATTTCTCCGACCTGAACCGTGCCTGCTCGGGCCGAGTTCCACATGGTTTCGAACGGGAAGAGCATGAAGGCAGGTCCGGGAACGTGCTTCATCACCTGTCCGAACTTCTCCGGAGGCTGTCGCATCGCCCAGCCGATGGTGAGCAGAAATCCGCTCCAGACCAGCAGCAGAGCAATGGCTATAACCGACAGGGTTCGCTTTGATGGTTTTCGCATCAGGAGTTTCGCAAGTGTATTGCGAAACTCGCGTTCGCTGAAATAGTAGATTTACATTACGCCCATTTTCATCGCCAGTTCCGCATGTCTCAAGCAGCGGTCACTGCCGAATCCGGTGTAAAAATCTTGCCTTTCTCAACTCTGTGTCCTTCTTCCCTGAGGTGTCGCGCTTGCGCCTCGATACCCCCCGGGAACTTGGGGTTGAGTTTGCCATCGTCCCCCACCACCCGCCAGAAGGGAGTCACGTCTGGCCGGCCCGCCAGTTGGTCTTCTTCGGCGGCCTCGGCCACAATCCGCAGGTAGATACCAGACACCAGTGGACAGGTAAGGTCGACCTTGTACCAGCGCGCTAACCGGCTGCGAACCTGGGCCAAAGTACTGACCTCGCCGCGCGGTATCTTGCGTATCATCGCGTCCAGCTCAAGCGCTGTCGGGATCAGCATCATGCCCTGCCCGAAGCGTTTGGCCATGGCGTTTGAGATTGGCACCATCTTTGGCCGCGTCGGTTTATACAACTTCGCTCTCCACGAAGTTCTCGATTTCCCCTGAACCTGGGGCATTTGGGAGCCTCCTGTGGCGCCTCGCCCTTTTGGCCACAGGATAGGCTCGCATCCAACGCCAGTTCAAGAATTTATGTGCAATTCGTACTTAAGTTTCCCATTCCGGTAAACGCGTAGTTTCAGCGCTTTTACTCCGGAGGAAAGACGAATTGAAACTTCTCCTCTCCGACTGGGATCGTCACCGTCACCTGGTAGCTCTTGCGGCCAGTGTGGGAGATGGGAGCGCGGTCGGTCATTTTCGGCATCGCAAAGTACAGGATGCCGACCACATCGCCGCCGGGGGGCACCGTGTTGGCCAGGAACTCACTTTGGTCGATCACGTCGGGTTTGACGGGGCGTTTAGACAACTGAGGACCGGTACCATCGCCGATTTCGCGGTTGCGCAATTCGCATCCCAAGTCGCAGGCAGGCGATTCGTGAGCGGTGGCGCGAGTCGGCCCGCGAGGCGTCAGCGTGGGATACGACGACTCCATATATCCGGACGGGCTGTCGGCCGCAGCTTCTTTCAACATCTCGTGCACCAGGTCATACATAGTGGGAGTGCCAGAGCCACTTCCCATCGAGGGCGGACCGCCCGCGGCGTATCCGGCGAGGCGAGCCATGGTGGAGGGAGCCGCAAGCTTATCGTTCACCTCGGTCGACGAATACAGCTCCAGTTGCTTCGCCTTCACGGAATCCTCCGCCGTGATCGACTCGGGGAGGACGTTGACCGACGCCGCTCCGCGGTTGAAGACATGCACCTTGACGCCGAAGAATTTGCCGTTAAGCACCGGAACAGCAGCGGCGACGACAGTGTAGTTCTGGCCTTCCAGGTACTGATGCCCGACGCCGTTGAGGTAGAACGAGCCTCGCGGGCGGGCGCCGCGCGTGACGTCGGGGCCTTCGACCGGCTTGGTGGTTTGAGCGGCTGCACAGGCGCACAGGAGAAGGGCGATCAGCAAGCGGCGCATGAATCCTCCGGAGAGCGCGCAGGGCGCGCCTGTAGCAAGCATCGGCAGAGGACCAAAGTGGGTGAGCAAAGCGCGGTGGAAAACCTTCCCGAATTGGGAAGTATCGGGATTCGGGGTACCCCTCCCCCTCCCCTCCCAAAATTCCTCGTTTTCATAGAGTTACGAAGATTTTCCGCGCAAATTTGTGCAGGCGTGAGACTTACGGGTAAATTCCTCTCAACAAAAGAGTTAGGCTGGATTTTTGCGGGACGTACAGGGGTTTGGACAGGCGGGTGAGTGAAAAATCGAAAGCAAACAACCGCAATCACAGGTCGAGCACCTTCACCGGTGACGAGGGTGGTGTCCGGCGGTCGACTCGTGGGCCGACAGCTCTCCCTCATCACTCCGAACGGAAGTGTAGGTGTATGGGTTATGAGGTGGCTAGGGCGTGGGTCACGTTCGAGTGTGATAAGGCGGTGGCTAGTGGCTGGTTGAAAAGCAGCCACGGATCGACACGGACTAGACCAAGGCAAGAATTACCGAACGCCTATTGCGAAGTGCCCATGGCGAAGATGAATAGCCACGAAAGCGGGCACGGGTCCGCACGTGTGTGCCTTACGAAATGAGTGTCGCCGCTGGGCGGCTCGGTCACGTTATGCAATCCGGCTCCGCGCGCTTACGCGCACGGCTCAAACAAATGGCGCCCTTCGGGCTTTCGGCCCACGGCTGCCTTGACTTTCTACCCATAGATAGTCTATACATAGCGGACATATGGCAAAGAAACCAGACCTGATGCCTGGAACTCTGGACATGATGATCCTGAAGACGCTCAGCCGAGGAGCGCTGCATGGGTATGGCATTGCGCTGTCGATCAAGCGTTTGTCGGACGATGTGCTGGCGGTGGAAGAGGGATCGCTGTATCCGGCGCTGCAGCGATTGCTACTGCGCGGATGGGTGAAAGCGGATTGGAAGCAGACTGAGACCAATCGGCGGGCGCGCTTTTACACGTTGACGGCGGCGGGGCGGAAGCAGCTCGAAGTGGAGCTGTCGCAGTTTGAGCAGATGATTGCAGCTATTGGGCGCGTGCTTCAGGAGACGTAGGGAAGGCGTGATTCATTTGTTCGACGGTTTCTCAGCGACTAAAGCCGCGAGGATCTCTCGGCACTTACGGACGGCCTAGAGGCCATCCCCTTCAAAGCATCGGGCCTGACTTAGATATTCATCAGGAGGCTGGCATGGACACGATTGCACGGTTCTTCAAGAAGTTGTCGCTCCTCGTGCATCGGGAGAAGTTCGCCAGCGAACTTGACGAAGAAATGGCATTTCATCGCGAGCAAGCGGAAAGAGAGCTTGCGGAGGATGGAGTCGATCCCGAGGCCGCGCACTATGCCGCCATCAAGCAGTTCGGTAATGCATCCCGCCTGAAAGAAGACAGCGTGGAGACCGTAGGGTTTGGATTCGAGTCGGTGTTGCGGGACCTGCGCTACGCCGCGCGACAGTTGCGGCATAACCCCGGTTTTACTGCGACCGCGATGCTGGTGCTGGCGATTGGGATTGGCGCGACGACGGCGATCTTCAGCGCGGTGAATCCCATTCTGTTCAAGGCGCTGCCGTATCCCGAGGCGAGCCGGGTGGCGATGATCTGGGAGATGCGCGACAAAGGCGCGCCGATGGACGTCACGTTTGGCAGCTTTCATGGGCTTTCGGAACGGCAGCGGTCTTTCGAGGCGCTGGCGGTGATGAAACCGTGGCAGCCTTCGATGGCGGGCGACGCGCAGCCGGAGCGCTTCGAGGGCCAACGGGTAAGCTCCGAATATTTTCGTGTGCTGGGAATCTTGCCGGCGTTGGGGCGGGGCTTCGAGAGTGGGGACGATCAGTACAAGGGCCCCAACGTCTCAATTCTCAGCGACCGTCTATGGCGACGCCGGTTTGGCGCGGATGGCTCGATTATCGGACGGCAAGTAAAGCTCGATGACAACCTGTTCACGGTCATCGGCGTGATGCCGGCGGGCTTCGAAAACGTGCTGGCACCGACGGCGGAGATATGGGCTCCGCTGCAGTACAACCCGGCGCTGCCGCTCGATAGCCGGGAGTGGGGTCATCATCTGCGAATGATTGGACGGTTGCGCGACGGAGTGAGCCTGGAGCAGGCCAAGAGCGAGCTGGACGTGATTTTGCATCCGCTGGGGCAGATTTACTCCAAGGGCTATGAAGGTTCGGGTGGCGTGCCGGATGGGTTCATCGTGAACTCGATGCAGAGTGACGTGACCCGCGGCGTGAGGCCGGCGCTGCTGGCAGTGCTGGGCGCAGTGATGCTGGTGCTGGTGATTGCGTGCGTGAATGTGACCAGCCTGTTGCTGGCGCGCGGGGCACAGCGTCGCGGCGAGTTTGCTGTGCGGGTAGCGTTGGGGGCGTCGCGCGGAAGGCTGATACGGCAACTGCTTCTGGAAAGCTTGCTACTGACTGCGCTCGGTGGCGCGCTGGGAATGCTGGTGGCGGAGGGTGGAGTGCGTGCGCTGGTGGCGCTGAGTCCGGCGGGTCTGCCGAGGGTGGAAGCGATTCGACTGGATGGCGTCGCGTTTTTGTTTGGACTCGGCATCGCGATGGTGATTGGGCTGGCAGTGGGAATTGTTCCGGCGCTGCAAGCGTCGCGGCGTGATCCGCAGAGCGAGTTGCAGCAAGGGTCGCGACGGACGGCGGGCGGGCATCACGTGACGCGGCGGGTGCTGGTGGTGTCGGAGGTGGCGCTGGCGCTGGTGCTGCTGGTGAGCGCGGGGCTTCTGCTGCGGAGCTTGCAGCGGTTGTTTGCGATCGACCCGGGGTTTGACGGATCGCACCTCCTGACCATGCAGGTGCAAGAGTACGGACACAGGTACGACAAAGACGACGTTCGCGACCGCTTCTTTACGCAGGCGCTTGAGGCCGTGCGCAACGTTCCGGGCGTGACTGAGGCGGCATTTACCAGCCAGTTGCCGTTGAGCGGAGATTACGAATCGTATGGCGTGGAGTTCGAGTCGAAGCCGGGCGAAAACTTCGGGGCGGCCCTGCGATACGCCGTGAGCCCGGAGTACTTCGAAGCCATGCGGATTCCGCAGCGCCGGGGGCGGTTGCTGGATGAGCGCGACACGATGGGCGCGCCGCTGGCGATCGTGATCAGCGAATCTTTTGCCAAACAGAAGTTTGGCGGCCTGGATCCGCTCGGGAAGCGGGTTCGCGTGGGCCCCAGTATTGGGCACTCCGACCAACCGTGGAACACGATTGTCGGCGTGGTGGGCGATGTGAAACAGGCATCGCTGGCACTCGACGAGTCGGAAGCGTTTTACACCACGCGGACACAGTGGGCGTGGGTGGACAATGTGCAATCGCTGGTGGTGCGCACGCGAGGCGATGCGGCGGCGCTGGCTCCGGCGATTCGCAGCGCGATCTGGTCGGTGGACAAGGACCAGCCCATCGTGCGGGTCGCGACCATGGAGAACCTGCTGACCACGTCGGAGGCTGAACGGCGATTTGCGCTGATACTGTTTGCGGCGTTCGCGCTGGTGGCGCTGGTGCTCGCGGCTACCGGCATTTATGGCGTGCTGGCAGGAAGTGTGGCGGAGCGAACGAGAGAGATTGGCGTGCGGTCCGCGCTGGGGGCGTCGCGCACGGACATTCTGACTCTGGTGATTCGGCAGGGGATGACGCTTGCCGTGATCGGCATCGCGATTGGGCTGGTGGGAGCTGCGGCTGCGAGCCGGGCGGTCGCTTCCCTGCTGTATGGGGTGTCGCGACTGGATCCGGTCACGTACGTTGGCGTGATTGTGCTGCTGGGGGGAGTTGCGTTGGGGGCGTGCGGCATTCCGGCGTGGCGGGCGGCTAAGGTGGACCCGGCGAGCACGCTAAGGGCGGAGTGACGTCAGTGGCTAGTGACTAGTGGCTGGTGGCTAGTGAAAAGCACAAGAAGACGCCCACCGCAATATCGCCAATCCTGTTGAGTGGACTTGATCTGCCGTACGAACTAAACCACGGCGCGCGAGGTGCGGGTGAGTTTGCGAGGGCGGGAGATCTCGCTGTTGAGGCTCTGGTTTTCCATCCAGGTGTCGAGGATGCTCTTTTTGAACTTCCAGCGGTTGCCGAGCTTGAAGGCGGGGATGCGCTCTTCGGAGACATACTTGTAGAGCGTGTCGGGCGAGACGCCGAGATACTGCGAAGCCTGCCGGATGTTCATTACTTCGCGTGCATCAGCCATGCCCAATCCTCCCCGTGACCCGTAGAAAACGTGCCGCCTCTTGCAACCTGCTGCAGGCGGAAACCTTCGTCGCCGCTTCGCCCACCAACGTCGTGCCCGGTTGGAAATCGCACGGAAACTTCCGCTGACTAGGACGTTTTGACGGCTTACGGGGCCTTTTTGCCAGCGTTTCGCCGGACTTTCGGGCACCTGCGTTCCGCCATCCGCAACTCATTGTAGGGCGCACTTTGCCGGACGGCTATAGCTTCGGTAGTGTCGCAAACGATACCTGCACGAGGGTGGCGGAGCGGAAACGCGTTCACTACGGAGACTCGGAGGACACTGAGAAGAAGGCGTTTTAGCCGTTCGCTTAATTTCTGCGAGGGCAGGGAGAGAGCGGGCGACCGGGCTAAACGGGGTGCGGATCAAGTCGCAATGGGCCCAAGGCTGGCAGGTATTGACCCGATGTTCTCTGCTTCCCCAATGAGTTACGATGTTCTTCATGACGTGGAGGGCCTTTGCTCTGTAGCAACTGCGGGTACGAGAATCCGAGCGAGCACCGCTACTGCGGGATGTGCGGAACGCCGTTCCCGTATCGCGCGCTGACCGTGCCCGGCGCCCAGAGCACCCTCGAGTTCATCGCAGAGCCGGCGAGTGAGGGGTTGGCGGAAGCTGAACGATCCGTGCCAACGACGGTCACGCAAGCCGGGACGGTACAGGATTCGCTTACCCAAGTGGACGATGCTGCGGCATTCGGAGAAAAACCGGGGGCGAGAGAGACGTTCGCCGACGTTCCGGAATCGCCAGCGGAACGCTGGGAGGCAATGGTACGTACTGTTGAGATCCCTCAAGTGGCAACGACGCCTCAGCCAACATGGCAAAGTGAGGCGGTTGAGCCGGAGGAGCCCACTGCTCCAGCGGTGAAGGAGCCCGAGCAGCCGGTTGTGCATCCGGCGCACGAGCCTGAACCCGAAGAGCCGGAAATCCGCGAACCGGAGCCAGAGGCGCCAGAAGTAATTCGGGAGCCGCCTCTACCGCCCGAGGAGGAACCAGAGACACCGCCGCCCGCGAGTGCCGAGGGTCCTCCGATGGAGGCACCCAAGCCGCCTTCACCTCAACCTGCTGCACCGCGTGCTATGGTGATGCCGCCTCCAACGAAGGCCGAAACCCCGGTGCGGGAGGTGTCGGCACAAGAGTTTGCGAAGATTCATCCGCCGCCGGATTCACTACCGCTGGCTTCGCCGCCGGCCTCGTCAGGGATGCCGACCTTCAAAGAGGTTGCGGAAGCATCCGGTCCGCCCACCATCAGCCCGTTTGAGCCGCCGAAGGAAAGCCACACTGCGGAGGACCGCGAGCTCGAAGAGTTCGTCGCCAGCTTCCATTGGACGCCGCCAGCCGAGACGGCCGACGAACTCACCATGCGCAGTGAAGTTCCCGTGATCGACAAGGAAGCACCGGCAGAATTTCATCACCCTTCGTTTGATGGCGACGAAGCTCCGCCATCTCAGGCGGGACCGCATCCGACGGGCAAGGAATACTATGCGGCGGACGGGACGGCGCCGCGCACGCGGTTCCTGGACGTTGGCAAGCTCAGCGACACCCCCAGTCACCCGGCGAGTAGTGGAAGCTCGATTCTGGGGATTGACGCGACGCCATCCATCATTCCGGCAGAGGAACTCGCTAGGACATCGCGGCGCCGTTGGTTATGGGGGTCGATCGTCGCGGTAGTCGCAATTTTCGGAGGACTGGGCTATCTGGAAGGACGGGCTCAGAGCACCCACGAGTTTCGGGGGCCGGTGGAGATCGCCCGCGAAGGTTACACAGATGCCCGCCAGTGGCTGCGAACGAAAATGGATGCGGTGACCGCTGCGCAACAACGCCCTGCACCTGAACCCACGACGCCGTCAGAGCCTGAGAAACAAACCGAACCGGCCGCGCAGCCGGTGAACTCAGAGGCCACGAATACGCAACAGGACCCGACGGAGAATACAAGTTCGCAGCCGAAGGACACTCCTCCGAGAGTGGAAACGCCATCCGCTAATACAGGAACCGGAAGCGAGCCGGCCGCGACAGCCCCTCCTAAGCCGATAGAAGCTCCGCCTGCCAAGCTGTCGACGAAGCTGCAGCCCGGTCAGCAGGAATTGGCCAAAGCTATGCAGGCAAGCGACGCGGCGGCAACAGCAGCGTGGCTGTGGAAGGCCACCTCGCGAGGCAATCCGGACGCGCCGGTTCGGCTGGCGGACATGTATCTCAAAGGCAACGGAGTACCAAAGAGTTGCGAGCAGGCGCTGGTGCTACTGCGCGCTGCGGCCATAAAGGAAAACGCTCCGGCACGAAACCGGCTGGCGGCGCTTTATGCTAACGGAACCTGTGTTGCACGCGATCCAGTAAAGGCTTACCAGTTGATGTCGTCGGCGATGACCGCAGACTCTGCGAGCGACTGGGCGAAAGAAAACCGTCAAGTGTTGTGGAACCAGATGACGCCCCAGCAGCGCGCCGAGGCTGAGAAGGCCCACTGAGTAAGTGTGCCGCTATAATGGCTGAGCCGCGTTACTTCGGCGACCTTTGCGTCGAGGCTATCATTCTCTGCATCAGAACCCTTGGAGGATCACACAAGAATGGCACACGAAGTCCCACCGCTGCCTTACGATTACGCCGCCCTTGAGCCCTATATCGATACGCAGACCATGCATCTGCATCACGACAAGCATCACCAGGCTTACGTCACGAACTTGAATGCCGCCATCGAGAAAGCCCCTGAACTGGCGAAGCTCAGCCTGGACGATCTGATCAAGGGCCTGGAAAACGTGCCTGAGGCGGTGCGAACCGCTGTCCGTAACAACGGGGGAGGGCACCTCAACCATTCGATGTTCTGGTCTATTATGGGCCCGAACGCCGGGGGCGAGCCCACTGGCACCATTGGCGCCGCGATTAAGGAAACGTTTGGCGACTTTGCCAGCTTCAAAGAGAAGTTCAACGACGCCGGCCTGAAGCAGTTTGGCAGTGGCTGGGCTTGGCTGGTGCGCGACACCGGGGGCAAGCTCCACGTCATGAGCACACCGAACCAGGACAGCCCGCTCAGCCAGGACTTCTATCCGGTAATGGGCAACGATGTGTGGGAACACGCCTATTACCTGAAATATCAGAACCGCCGCGCTGACTACCTGAAAGAGTGGTGGAACGTGGTGAACTGGGTCGAGGTCAACAACCGGTTCCAGACGGGCAAATAAGCCAGATCGGCTAGCGGCGCATTGGATTAGTTCGTTACTGGGAGACAAAAGAGGGTGCGGTCACCGCACTCTCTTTAACTTTGTTTCTGCCTCCTGAGTGATGGCTTGCGGGGCCGACGTGGCTGATACTGAAGTATGATCCCACCGGCATTCTCCTGCGCCATCGTTTCGCCGGCAGTCTCTTACGCCTTATAGGACGAGAGGCGAGAACCTAGTCAGGAAGCGGGACGTCGAAGTTCAAACGCCGTCAGCCTCGTTCGGCGCGTCGCAGCTCCGCCTCAACTCGCCTACCAGGTGTACTTCTCCTTTGGCGCGTTGCTGGCCGCTTCATCGAGGACCTTCTGTTTCCATTGCTGGCGGTCGGTGCTATTTAAGCCGCCGGCATCGGCGGCCGCGAGAATGAGTACGCGATAAGAATTCAGCCAAGGAAGTTTTAGAAGCGAAGCATCCGGGGTTTGAGCTTGCTTGATCAGCGCGAGTTGCGCGGCCTTCCAATCTGACGGAGCCGACTTGCCGGATTGCAGGTAGTGCAGCGCCTGCACTCCGGCGGTGCCTAGCTTCTGCAACTGCAGTACACGGCTGCTGGCGTCGTTTAGTATGGGGGCGTTCGCCGCGATGGCTGCGAATCCGGGGCCCATGTCGCGCCAGTTCGTAAACGCTTTCGTCAATTCGTCGGAAGCGGCCGCAAACTTCGGCGCGTCGTTCAACAAAGCCTCAACCTGCGAAGCAAATTGCCGACGATAGGGTGGATCGGGCACGACTGCGTCCACCGGAGCTACCAGCGGGGTTAGTTGGGTACTCGGCGTGGCTTTGCGGGTCATCTCCTCGCGGATCCCGACGCCCTCGGGCGAAGCGATTTTGCCGAGGGTCCCGAGAGGACCGAGATTTTGCGCGCCGGCGATCTGTCGCAGCATGCGATTGGTGCTCGACAGATGCTGCAAGCCAGCCTGTTCGAGCCACACACTGACGGCGTCAAGGCGCCGGTACATGTCGGGAATGTCGTTGACGCTCTGCGGAGACCAAAAGCGCTCGGCAATTGCCGCTGTACGCGGCCAGATGCGGCTGTCGATGTTTTCCTGCCACACGAACTCGCCCCACATGCAAACTTCGCCTCCTACAACGTGAGAGGCCTGTTCTGGAGTCAGGTTCGTGTCGAAGGGCAGAGGGTCTGACAGGTAGTGATATTCCGCGGGGCCCATGTGGTCGAGGTAAAAGTCAGTGGACCAGATGGCCTTGTAACCCTCGCGCGCTGCCTGGTCAAGCGACTTGTAGCCGCGCCAGGACTGGACCATCGATTCCTTCGGGAGGTCGGGGGTAAGGATTTCGTCCCAGCCCACCATCTTCTTTCCATACTTCTGTACGATCTTCAACACGCGCTGGTTGAAGTACGTCTGCAACTCAGCGGTGGTGTGGTAGCCGTGCGCTTTCATGAACGCCTGAATCTGAGGATTGGCACGCCACTGCTTGCCATTGTTCTCGTCGCCGCCTACGTGGAAGTACTCGTCGGGGAACAGAGCCGCCATCTCGCCGATGAAGGTGTCGAGAAACTGGTACGTTTCCTCGCGCGTGGGGTCCATCGTGGGATCGAATACGCCCCAGCGCATCTCGATCTCGTACGGTCCGGGCGCGCTGGCCAGTTCGGGATAGCCCGGCATCCAGGCACCCGTATGACCGGGCATGTCAAATTCGGGCAGTACGCGGATGCCGCGCGCGGCAGCGTAGTCGATGACGTCGCGCACCTGCTCCTGCGTGTAGTAGAGACCGCTGGAACCCTTCTGGTGCAGCTTGGGAAACTTCCTGCTCTCGATGCGAAAGCCCTGGTCTTCGCTGAGGTGCCAGTGGAAGACGTTCATCTTCACCATCGCCATGCCGTCAATGTTGGCCTTGATGACATCAACCGGTTGGAAGTGGCGGCCGACATCAATCATCAGGCCGCGCCAACCAAAGCGTGGCTTGTCTTGAATGCTTACCAGCGGGAGGTAGTAACCGCTGGCATCACCAGAGACGAGTTGCGAGAGGGTTTCCATGCCGCGCAGGGCGCCGACTGTGGTGTTGGCCTGCAACGTCGCGTGGCTGGCATCGATTGTCAGCGTGTAGGACTCGTCTTCGCCAAACTTGGGATAGGGCGCGCCTGCCTGCTGCACTGCAACAGAGAGTGTTACAGCATTGCCCGCCGGGGCGACGCCTAACGGGAGTGCCAGCCCGGTGCGACGCCGCATCCGCTGCTGCATGCGGACGATCGCCTGCTCCGATCGTGCGTCGCTGTAGGCATTGCTGGCGACGGTAAATGACGCGTCGAGTTTCAGCTTGCCGGAAGACACGTTTACCGAAGCGGGCCGAGGCATGACGGCAACTGGGGAGGGCGCGTCTGATGGGGCAGCCGCAGAGGCGACGACCGGCAATAACGCCATAACAAGAGCGAGGCGAAGTATCATATTTAGAAATTTACACTGTCGCGGGTGACGTGGTTGTCTTGATGTTTGTTTTTGACCGACTCAATGCTCGTTTATGTTCGTTTGTGATACAATTTTTGCAGGAGAGATTCGACCATGCCGCAGCCAGAAACCTCCACTCGCACCTTTGCCTCTCATATGCTCAGAGAAGTCTACGAGCAGCCGGAGGCCATTCGCCAGACGATACGCCAGCACATCGATCCCGCCACCGGCATGGTTCGCCCCGACCGTTTCCCTTGGACGCGCGAAGAAATCGCCGCCCTGCGGCGGGTGACCATCATCGCCAGCGGAGCCAGTCGGCACGCGGGGCTCTGCGGCAAACTGATGATCGAAGAACTGGCCGGCGTCCCGGTTGAAGTCGAACACGCGAGCGAATATGGCTACCGCAAACCCACGAACGGAAGGGGTTCGCTGGTCATCGCCATAACGCAGTCGGGCGAAACCGCCGACACCACGGCCGCCCAACGCGCTGCGAAAGAGAACGGAATGAAGACGCTGTCGATCTCGAACGTGGTGGATTCCACAATTTCGCGCGAAGCCGATGCCAACTTTTTCACCCGCGCCGGCAAAGAGCTCGCGATCCCCGCGACCAAAAGTTTCACCACGCAACTCACGGCGCTTTACATGTTGGCGCTCTACCTTGCCGCCCAGAAGGCCACGCTCTCCGCCACCGAAGTGAAGGCCAAGGTGCAGGCGCTCTCTACCCTGCCTGACTTGATTGAGCAATCACTCGACCGGTACAATGCCGAAGCTGAAGCCATCTCTGCTGATTATTACGGCGACCAGACCTTTGTCTTCCTGGGACGCGGCGTGCACTACCCGATCGCGCTGGAAGGCGCGCTCAAGTTGAAAGAAATCTCCTATGTCCACGCTGAGGGCTATCCTACGGGAGAGTTTCGCCATGGCCCCACTGCGCTGATCACCGAAACACTTCCGGTCGTGGCGATCGTCACGTATGACCGGCGCGATCCGGAGTCGGTGGTGCGTTACGAGAAATCGCTGGCGCTGATCGAAGAGATCCGCCACATCTCGAAGCGCCAGATCCTGCTGGCTTCCGAGGGTGACGAAACCGTACGCAAGATGGGCGTAGCGACGTTCTCGCTGCCGCACATCGAAGAGTTGCTGCTTCCTATTATGGAGGTCGTCCCACTGCAGTTTCTGGCGTATCACATCGCGCTGCGTAACGGCCTCGATGTCGACCGGCCGCGCAACCTGGTGAAGTCGGTGACGGTCGACTAGCTTCGTGAATTCCGAAGTTGCCCTCGCGTTTTTGTTCGAATATGCTCGTATGCGACCATGGTCAACAAACGCACTTCTGTACTAAACGAGGAACGCCGGCGCTCCATCATCGACTTCGTGAACCAGAACGGCCGCGCGCTCGTACGTGAGCTGGCAAAGAAGTACGGCAGTTCCGAAATCACCATCCGCCGCGACCTCGAGATGCTGCACAACCGCGGGCTACTCTATCGCACTCATGGCGGAGCGCTGCCTATTCGCGCTGGCACGGAGTCAGACCGCAACCTTACTGAACGCGAGATGCAGCACCCGCGCGAAAAACAGCGGATCGCAGCGGCTGCCGCGAAACTGGTGAGCGAGGGTCAATCGATCGTTCTCGACTCGGGCAGCACCACCACCGCTATCGCACGTGCCCTGCGCGAGTTTCAGCGTCTCACGGTCATTACCAACGCCATCAACATCGCCAGCGAGCTGTCGGGCACGGGCGTGGACGTGATACTCACAGGGGGAATGCTACGCGCTAACTCATTTTCTCTGGTCGGCCCGATCGCCGAAGAAAGCCTGCGCCGCCTGAAAGCTGACATCCTCTTTCTTGGTGTGGAAGGGTTCGACACCCAAAGCGGCGTTTCCACGCCCAACCTGCTGGAGGCGCAATTGAACCGGCTGATGGTGCAGATTGCGGCGCGGGTTATTGCCGTTTGCGATTCGAGCAAGTTCGGGCGCTCGAGCTTGTCGTCGATTGTGCCCCTGGCAAATATTCACGCGGTCATCACTGACAAAGAAATACCCCGTCCGCACCTGCGCG
>Ga0302321_100002191_pt1 | contig 16796 bp, 19 predicted proteins | sample Fen_T0_1_FD_202505 | JGI IMG/M metagenome (GOLD analysis project Ga0302321, IMG submission 202505) | Peat permafrost microbial communities from Stordalen Mire near Abisko, Sweden - Fen_T0_1 | ecosystem: Environmental > Terrestrial > Soil > Wetlands > Permafrost | place: Sweden: Abisko...
GCGGTGACCAGCAATGCGTAGCGTGATTTCATGTGGGCATCCTTTGCATCGCAGCGATCGACGCGCAAATCAATGCGTGTGCGCCGCGGCCCCCATCGCTTCGACGTGCACCATGACTTCAACGACGCCGGACCTTTCAAACGTCAGCTTCACGGGGATCTGTTCGCCCTGCTTAAGCGGCTGCTTCAGGTCCTCGAGCATGACGTGATAGCCGCCCGGCTGCAGTTCCACCGTCGCGCCGGGCTTGAGATCGATGCCTTTGATCGCGCGCATCTTCATCATCCCGCCCTCCATCGCCATTTCGTGAATCTCGACCAATCCGGCGGCCGGTGAACTCGCGGAAATCAGCCGGTCCGCTTCAGGGCCTGTGTTCTTGATGGTCATGAACGCGCCGGCGACCTTGGCGCCGGGCGGCGTTGCGCGCGCAAAGGGATTGCTGACGGTGAGTGCCTTGACCTGGTAGTCATGGGCAAGAGCGGTGCCGGAAACGAACACGGCGGCGAGAACGGCAAAGGCAAGGGAACGTGACATCGGATTGATCCTTTTCAAGGGGCATCGTAGCGCCACAGGTACGCCCGTGCGGCAGTGCAATGAGACGCACCGCGCAGATTGCGCGCGGCTGGGTGCATCGGGAGGAATCAGAGTATTGCGGGCGGACCGCGCGGTTGCGCGGCAGTGATCGCGGAAGGGGGTACCGCGACCAGCGACAAAGGCAATGCGCGCACGGGATTGCGCACTTCCAACAATGCATGGTGGACGCGCTGCGGGGGCGCGACCAAATCCAGCGCACTACCCACACAGCATGGCGCGTGCGCGCAATGATGCTCATTGGACGGCAGCGGCATGCGCTGGTTCAGGGGCGCGGCTGGGACGCCGCGCGCCGCCGAGCAGAAATCGCCCGGCATGATGGCAGTCATCGTCACCGCATAGGCCGCCAGGGGCGCGACAAGATGCATCGCTGCCGCGAGCAGCACCATCGCCAAGTACCGGTTTCGTTTCATCGCGGGCCATTCTAGCAGCCGCGTCCGTCGCCTTCGCCAAGGCGACGCGCAGGCGCACGCGAGCATGCCGGCGCCGACAGTTTGCTGCACGGCACAACGAGATGCGCGTTGACATGCCGGGGTCAAAGCGGTTCAATTGGTCGGGCCACTTGACCAGAGCGTCGCCTTCGGGCGGACCGCAAGACGCCGGGCGTGGTCCCATCATCCTGAGGAGGATTTCATGCGACATCTGAAACGCATCGTGCTGCAATGCCTGGCAGTCGCGGTGCTGGCGGTTCCCGCCGCCGTCCTGGCGCAGCAGCCCATCACGCTGCACGGCGCCGTCCAGTTCAACGACGGCCACGCGTTCAACCGGTCGCTGGAGAAATTCCAGGAACTGACGGCCAAGTACTATGGCAAGCCGATCAACTTCGTCCTGCACAAGAACAGCGAGCTGGGCCTCGAAAAGGATTACTTCGCGTTCATGAACCAGGGCATCTCGGTCGACTACGGCATCGTGTCGCCGGCGCACATGTCGACGTTCTCCAAGGCCGCGCCGTTCATCGACGCACCGTTCCTGTTCCGCGACATCGACCACTGGAACAAGGTGCTCGACGCCGACACACTGAAGCCGATCGCCGACGAGGTGTCGGCCAAGGGCGACGTGATGCTGATCGGCTTCGCCGGCGGCGGCACGCGCAACATCTTCGCCAACAAGCCGGTGCGCAACCTGCAGGAGATGAAGGGCCTCAAGGTCCGCGTGCAGGGCGCGCCGATCTGGAGCAAGACGTTCGCGGCCGTCGGCATGTCGCCCACTGTCATCGCCTACGACGAGATCTACAACGCCATCCAGAATGGCGTCATCAATGCCGGCGAGAACGAGGCGGCGGGCGTCGAGGCGATGAAATTCTACGAAGTCGGACCGAACCTCAACATGACGCAGCACGCGATCACGATCCGTCCGATCTGCTTCTCGGGCAAGACGTTCAAGAAGCTGCCGCCGGACCTGCAGGCCGCGATCCTCCGGGCGGGCAAGGAGGCCGGCATCTACGGCCGCCAGATCGAGTCGGGCGAGGACCAGAAGAAGCTCGAGGCGATGCAGGCGGCCGGCAAGCTCAAGATGATCCCGTTCGCCGACCGTGCGCAAATGAAGAAGCTGGCTGACCCGGTGATGGCCGATTACGCCAAGGAGATCGGCGCGTCCGACATCTACAACAAGATCAACGCGATGTAGTCGTTGCACCGACGATCCGGCGGACGCGAAGCTTCCGCCGGATTTTCTTTGCCGCGCGGTTGCGGAGGCCCAGGAGGGCGCATGCGCAAATTCATCAACGGCTACTACCATCTGCTCAGCGTGCTGCTCGGTGTGAGCGTCGGCGTCCTCATCCTTCCGGTGACGATCCAGATGTTCTCGCGCTTCACGCAGCTCATCCCCGCCTGGATCTGGACCGAGGAAATGGCCCGCTTCCTGTTCATTTGGATGGTCATGCTGGGCGCGATGATCGGCGTGCGCGACGCCTCGCATTTCGACGTCGACGTATGGCCGCAACTGAAGCCGCGGCCCGATGCGCTGCTGCGCCTCGTCTCTATGGTGTTCGTGCTGATCTTCGCGCTGGTGTTCGTCTGGTACGGCATCAAGTTCGTGCAGTTCGGCTGGAGCCAGACGTCCGAACTTGCCGACATGCCGATGGCCTGGATCTTCGTGGCATGGCCGCTGACCGGCTTCACGTGGCTGCTGTTCGGATTCGAGCGCATGCGCGCGGACCTGCGCATCCTGATCGACGGCCCGGGCCAGGGACCGGGGCTTGCGGAGCGCACGCGCGAAATCGGCACGGGGAGCGTGGTATGACTGGTGGGGCCTTCACCCCGGGCGTCGCCGCGTTGTGGCTGTTCGGTCCGTTCTTTCTCCTGATGGTCCTGCGCGTGCCGGTGGCGTTCGCGCTGGGGTTAGCCTGCCTGCCCGCGCTGTTCTTCGAGCCGCGGCTGTCGCCGATGGTGGTGTTCAACACGACGTTCAAGGCCTACAACTCGTTCATCCTGCTCGCGGTGCCGTTCTTCCTGCTGACCGCCAATCTGATGAACGTCGGCGGCATCACCGACCGCCTCGTCACGCTGTCGCGGACGATGGTCGGCAACTTCCCCGGTGCGCTGGCGCAGATCAACGTGCTGCTGTCGGTGTTCTTCGCCGGCATCTCCGGGTCGTCCACGGCCGACGCGGCGAGCCAGGGCAAGATCTTCATCGAAGCCCAGGTCAAGGAAGGCTACGACCTCTCGTTCTCGATCGCGATCACCGCGGTATCGGCGGTGCTCGCGGTGATCATCCCGCCGTCGATCCTGATGGTCGTGTGGGGCGGCGTGCTGCAGGTGTCGATCGGCGCGCTGTACCTGGCAGGCGTGGTGCCAGGGCTCCTGATCGGCCTGGCGCAGATGGCGACAGTACACGTGTACGCCAAGGTTCGGCATTATCCGACGTATCCGCGCGCGAGCTTCCGCGAATTCTTTTCCGCCGCCATCGTCGCCATCCCGGCGCTGATGACGCCGTTCATCATCGTCGGCGGCATACTGCTGGGCTGGTTTACGTCCACCGAGTCCGCGGCGGCTGCCGTGATCTACGCCGCGGTGCTGTCGCTGGGCTTCTACCGCGAGATGGGCAGGAAGGAACTGTGGCACGCGCTGCTCGAGACCGGCAAGCTGTCGGCCATCGCGCTGTTCTGCGTCGGGACGGCATCCGTGTTCGGCTGGCTGCTCGCGTATTACCAAATTCCTAAGGCGCTGCTGGCCAATGTCACGGCGTGGGGCATGGGATCGATCGGCGTCGGCTTCTTCATCATTTTCGTGTTCCTCGTCGTCGGCTGCTTCCTCGATGCCATTCCCGCGATCATCATCGTCGGCACGACGCTGCAGCCGCTCGCGGAATCCGTGCACATGCATCCGGTGTCATTCGCGATCATCAGCATCGTCGCGCTGGCGTTCGGCCTGGTCACGCCGCCCTACGGCCTGTGCCTGATGATCTCGTGCGCGATCGCCAAAGTCCGATTGCGATACGCTCTGAAGGACACGCTGATCATGCTGGTGCCGATGCTGCTGGTGCTCGCGGCGATGGTCGTCTGGCCGGAAATCCCGCTGCTGCTGCCCCAGCTGATCCGGCCCGAATTCCTGAAATAGGAGGCCCGCATGCTGACCCAGCGCCCGCTTGCGTCCGGTTTCGGCGTCGAGGTCGACGCCGACATTTCACGACCGCTGTCCGACGCGCAATTCGCCGAGATCGAGTGCGCGTTCTACGGAGGACAGGTGCTGGCGCTGCGCGCGCAGGCGCTCACCCCCGCGCAGTTCGTCGCCTTTGCCCGCCGTCTGGGTCCGCCGCAACCGCACGTGATCGACCAGTTTCACCATCCGGAGGATCCCAACATCCTCATCCTGTCGAACGTGAAGGTGGATGGCCGGCCGACGGGATTGCAGGACGCGGGGTCGTATTTCCACACAGACTATTCGTACCTGCAGGTGCCCGCGCGCGCGACGACGCTGTATTCGCGCGTCGTGCCCAAGGTCGGCGGCGACACGCTCTTCGCCAACCAGCAGGCCGCCTACGACGACCTTTCCGACGCGATGAAGAAACGCATCGAACCGCTGCTTGGAATCCACCACTACGGCAACCGTCATGACGTGGACGAGGCGAGCCGCACGGCGGCGTCCGTGCTGACGGACGAGCAGAAGGCGAAGATGCCGGTGATCACGCATCGCATCGCGCGCCCGCACCCGGTTACCGGCCGCAAGTCGCTCTACGCCGTTTCGGGCAGCTCCTTCGGGATCGTCGGCATGCCGGAGGACGAGGCGCGGGACCTGCTCGACGAACTCGCCGCGCATTCGACGCAACCCAGGTACCAGCTCCGCTTCAAATATGGTGTCGGCGACGTCGTCGTGTGGGACAACGCGTCACTGCTGCACTCGGCGACGCTGATCGACCCGAACGACGCACGCACACTGTGGCGGATCACGATGCTCGAGCCGGCGCCGGACGGCATGGCGCCGGAGGTGCTGGCGCCGACGTACGCGCGCCAGGGCATGTAATCAGAGGCGTTAGGCGATGACCTTCAGCGTGCCCTCCATGTTCTCGTGGCCCGAGCCGCAGAACACATCGCACAGGAAGATGAATTCGCCGGTCTTGTTCGGCGTCATCGGGACCTCGGTCACCTGGCCCGGAATGATCGTCCCGCGCACCTTGAAGTCCGGCACATTGAAGCCCATCACCACGTCCGCGCTCGTCAACTGGAACACGACGGGTTCGTTCAATCTGAGCGTCAGTTCCGCCGGCTCGTAGGTGAATTTCTGCGCCCGGATCGCGATGATCCGCGGCTTGGGTTGGGCCAGAATTGCGAGCGGACCCGCAGCGGCAAAGACCCCCGCAACGATGGACACGCGCAGCAGCATTCGACGCTGTGGCTTCATCGCGGCAGCCTAGACGACGGGCCGTTCGACGACTGCGTACCTGACGGGGGCGTTTTCGGCATCGACTTCCCGGAATCCCAAGCCTCGGTAGGGAGCACTCGCGTCCCACGGAATCGGCAGCCGCTTGGGCTGTGACCGGGCGACCGGCAGCGCAAACATCAATCCCTTGGCCGAGTGATGGGCGATGTTTCCGGTCATGAAATGATTTTCCTGGTGGATATGCCCGTAGAACACCGTGACGTTGTCGTGCGTCTGCAACAAGGCGATCGCCTGGGCGCCATCGGTGGTCGCCCAATCCCATTGCGGATAGAGGTCAAACAGCGGCCGGTGCGTGAACACGACGATGCGCGCATCCTTGGGTTGCTTGTCGAGGTCGGACTTGAGCCATTGCATCTGCTCGTCGCCGATCGCGGCCATCGGATCGGAAACGTTGTCCACGACGATGAAGTGCACGCCCTTGTGGTCGAACGCGTAGTGCGTCGGACCGAAGAACTCCTTGAATGCCTTGCCGTTGTCCAGTGATGCATCATGCTCGCCGGGCATGAAGCGAACGTTCTTGACCTTGAGCGCGCTCACTATGTCGCGAAATTCCGCCAGGCGCTGGCGGCGCTCCTTCGGATCGTCGGTCGTATGGGTCAGGTCCCCGGTGAACATGATGAAGTCGGGCTGATGCGACATACCATTGACCGCGGCGACGGCCTTTTTCAATGTCCCTTGCGCGTCCGGATTGATCGCCGGTCCCTCGAAGCCCCAGTGCGAATCGGAAAGCTGCACAAAGTAGAATTCCTCGCCCGCGCTTGCGCGGGCTCCGCCCATGGTGGATGCGCACCCCGAAACCAGAACAACGCCACCCAAGCCCGCCAGTTTCAGGAACTCCCGCCGATCGAACGGTGATTTCATCGCCTGCTCCTTGTGTCGGCCGCGGTTGGCCTATACCGTGCAAGACTGTTTCCCGCGCCCGGATATTCCCGCGCAGGCGAAATTCTGCGTTTTGGGAATAATTCGCGGCGCCAGCCGGTATTGGAGGAATGGAGCCGGAGAACGTCCTTGAGCGAAAAGATCAGGTCCCAACCGCACAACAGGCGATTCGGCGAGCTGGCGTTGCCCCATCTCGACTCGGCCTACAACCTCGCGCGTTGGCTGCTCCGCGACGATCACGATGCGGAGGACGTCGTGCAGGAGGCGTTCCTGCGCGCGTTCAGCGCATTTGGCGGCTTTCGCGGCGAAAACGCGCGACCGTGGCTGCTCGCGATCGTGCGCAACAGCTGCTACACATGGCTTGCCCAGCATCGCCGCGCGGAGATCGAGGTTTCCTACGACGATGACGTCCATGGCGGCGAAGACCGGATCGACGGCGCCGGGGCGCGTGCCGACAATCCCGAAACGATAGTGGCGCTGCGGGACGATATCCGCCTCGTCGACGAGGCGCTGCAGCGGCTGCCCGTCGGCTATCGCGAAGTCGTGGTCCTGCGCGACATCGAGGACCTGTCCTACAAGGAAATTGCCGAGGTCGCGGCGTTGCCAATTGGAACCGTCATGTCGCGGCTCGCGCGGGGAAGGAAGTTGCTGGGGACTGACCTCACGCGATTGCGGAATGGAGAAGACCATGGACAATGAGGACGTGCGGTCGCTGGTGTCCGCGCACGCAACGAGGCATTCAGCGCCCCCCGCACTTGCAGACCGGATTGCCGATGCGCTGCCGGCCGCGCCGTCCCACGCCGATCGCGAAGGTTCGTGGTTCTGGCAGGGCGCCGGATTGGGCGCGGCGACGACGGCAGTGCTGGCCATCGCGCTTGGCATCGGCTTGACGCTCAAGCACCCCTCGCACGACGACCTGCTCGTGGACGAAGCGGTGGCCAACCACGTGCGCTCGCTGCAGGCCAGCCACGCCGTCGATGTCGCCTCATCGGATCAGCACACTGTCAAGCCCTGGTTCAACGGCAAGGTCAATTACGCGGTGCCCGCATTCGACTTAGGCGCAGAAGGCTTCCCGCTAGCCGGCGGCCGCCTCGACTATTTCGACGGTGAGCCGATCGCCGTACTGGTTTACCGGCATCGCCTGCACACGATCAACGTGTTCGTCCGGCCGGCCAAAAAAAGCGGCTCGATAGGCCAAGTGTCAGGCACGCTGGACCGGCAGGGATTTGCCGTCGAGCGCTGGATGAAGGATGGCATGGAGTTCTGGGCGGTCTCCGACGCGGACGTCACGACGCTCGCGCAGCTTCGCACCTTGATGATGGCGGAGAGCCACGCGCACTGACGCCGCGCCCACTGCTTCGGCCGGCGGTCGAATTACAATGATGGTCTTTCCTTGCCGCCGACCATGACGTCACTGCACGCGCCGTTCCCGATACGCTCCAAGCTGCCCGCCACCGGCACGTCGATCTTCAGCGTGATGTCGGCGCTCGCGCAGGCGCATGGCGCGGTCAACCTCGGGCAGGGCTTTCCGGATTACGACATCGATCCCGGGCTGATCGACATGGTCTATGCGGCGATGCGCGCCGGACACAATCAATACCCGCTGTCGCCGGGGGTCATGGCGCTGCGCGAGGCCATCGCGGTCAAGGTACAGCGCCTCTACGGACGCGCCTACGACCCCGGCAACGAGGTCACGGTGACCACCGGCGCGACCCAGGGGATCTTCACGACGATCCAGGCACTGGCGCACGTGGGCGACGAGGTCATCGTCTTCGAGCCGGCGTACGACAGCTACATTCCGGCCATCCGCCTGGCCGGCGCGACACCGGTGCCACTTGCGCTCACCGTCCCCGGCTACGACATCGACTGGAACGCCGTGCGGCGCGCGGTCACGCCACGCACGCGCATGATCGTCGTCAACACGCCGAACAACCCGGGCACCGGCATCCTGTCGGCGGACGACCTCGCGCAGTTCGCGGCGATCACGCGCGACACGCGCATCGTGATCGTCAGCGACGAGGTGTACGAGCACATGGTGTACGACGGCGCGCGGCACGAGAGCCTCGCGCGTCATAACGAACTCGCGGCGCGCAGTGTGGTGATCGGCTCCTTCGGCAAGACGTTCCATGCGACGGGCTGGAAAGTCGGCTATGCGCTCGCGCCGTCGGAAATCACCACGGAGATACGGCGCGTGCACCAGTTCACCGTGTTCACGGTCAACAGCGCGGTGCAGCACGGCCTGGCGGAATTCCTCGGCGATCCGGCGCGCTACGAAGGCCTGCCGGCGTTTTTCACTGCCAAGCGCGATCTGCTGCGCGCAGCCCTCGCCGAGACGCCGCTCGACCTGCTGCCGTGCCGCGGCAGCTATTTCCAGCTGGCAACCTATACGCGCATTAGCAGCGAGCCGGCGGTGGACTTCGCGCAGCGGCTGGTGCGCGACCATGGCGTGGCGACCATTCCGCTGTCGGCGTTCTACCAGGACGGCACCGATCACCGGGTCATCCGCTTCTGCTTCGCCAAGCGCGACGCGACGATCCACGCGGCGGCCGAACGCCTGCGCAAGCTGAAGGTGGCCATCTAGGCCCTAAGGTCTAGAGGCCAATACCGGACATTCGGGTACACTCGTTTTCCATGCGCCGCGGAATTCTCTTCGCCGTCCTGTCCTTCCTGCTGCTGGCCATGCAGAACGAAGGCATGGTGCATCCGCTGGGTCACGTCGATACGCGCGTTTCGCGCCCCGACGGGCCCGAAGCCGCGCTGCCGCACTCCGTCGCCGCGTGCGTCGAGTGCGCGTTGCTGGTGGCAGGTTCCGACGCTGTACCGGGCGACGTCCCGGCACTTCACTTTCCGATCCCGGCCACGCTGGGTGCGCTGGTGGCATTCCGCACCCGCGCCGTCGACGCTCCCGTCCACTTCGCCAGCCGCGCCCCGCCCGCCCTCCTCTGACGTCGTCGCAAGCGTTGCCGCGGCAGCCGGCGGCAATCCCGAACCGACCAGAGGAGGTCCACCGTGCCCAGTCCATTGCTGGCGCGCAGCGCTTTGGCGCTTGCGCTATTCATGGCGGTCGATGTCCACGCCGCCACCGATGCCGATCTCGCGGAGATCCGCGACCAGATCAGGCAACTGAAGCAGAGTTATGAAGCGCGCATCGAAGCGCTCGAGCAGCGGCTGAAGACCGCGGAAGCGAAGGCCGCCGCGGCACCGACCGCTGCGGTGCCAGTCACTGCGCCACCTGTTGCGGCCGCGCCAGCGCCCGAACCTGTCGTCGCCGCGAGCGCCCCAGCCGCGCCAACCGGCGGTATCAGCGCGTTCAATCCGGCCATCTCGGCGGTCTTGCAGGGCGCCTACACCAATCTGTCGAAGGACCCCACAAAATACGCGCTCGCCGGCTTCGCGCCGAGCGGCGACATCGTCCCCGCCCCGCGCAGCTTCAGCATCGCCGAGTCGGAACTGGCGCTCTCCGCCAGCGTCGACGACAAGTTCTACGGCAACCTGATCTTCTCGCTCACGCCCGAGAACACCGTGAGCGTCGAGGAGGCCTACGGCGTGTATACCGCGGCGCCCTACGGCATCGCGCCCAAGTTCGGGCGCTTCCTGTCGTCCATCGGATACCTGAACGACCAGCACCAGCACGCGTGGGACTTCTACGACGCGCCGCTCGTCTACCAGGCTTTCCTGGGCGGCCAGTACCAGAACAACGGGTTGCAGGTGAAGTGGGTGGCGCCGACCGACCTCTTCGTCGAGCTCGGCGCGGAAATCGGCAGCGGCGAAAGCTACCCCGGGAATTCGCGCAACAAGAACGGCACCGGCAACGGCAACGCGTACGTGCACGTCGGCGGCGACGTCGACGCGAGCAACAGCTGGCGCGCGGGGCTTTCGTACCTGCAGACGGCCGCGAAGGACCGCGAATATTCGCAGCTCGACAACACCGGCAACGACGCGCAACTCGACTTCACCGGCAAGAGCAAGGTCGCGATCGCCGACTTCGTCTGGAAATGGTCGCCCAACGGCAACGCGCAAGAGCGCAATTTCAAGCTGCAGGGCGAGTATTTCTGGCGCCGCGAGAACGGCGACCTGACCTATGACGCCGACGGCGCGCTCGGTCTGACGCAGACCGGCGGCTATCGCTCCGACCAGAGCGGCTTCTACGTGCAGGGCGTCTGGCAGTTCATGCCGACGTGGCGCGTCGGCATGCGCTACGACTGGCTCAATCCCGGCAGCGTCGACTACGGGACCAACGGCGCGTACCTCGGCAGCACGTCGTTCAACCCGCAGCGCACGGCGGTGATGCTCGACTGGACGCCGTCGGAGTTCAGCCGCTTCCGCGTGCAGTTCCAGCAGGCGAAGCTGCGGCCCGACTTCACCGACAACGAGATCTTCGTCCAGTACATCCTGACGCTCGGCGCGCACGGCGCGCACAATTTCTAGAGGAACCGGCGATGAAAGCGATATTGCAAGGTTGTCTGGCGACGGCGCTGCTGGCGCTGGCCGCTCCAGCGCTGGCCGCGCTCAACGTATTCGCCACCGTGCCCGAGTGGGGCGCGCTGGTGGAGGAACTGGGTGGCGACAAGGTCAAGGTCTACGTCGCGACCAACGCGCTGCAGGATCCGCATCACATCGAGGCCAAGCCCAGCCTCATCGCCGGCGCGCGCAACGCGGACCTGGTCGTCGCGACGGGCGCCGAGCTCGAGATCGGCTGGCTGCCGCTGGTCACGCAGCGAGCCGGCAATCCGAAGATCCAGCCGGGCAAGCCGGGCTACTTCGAGGCCGCGGGGTTCGTGACGATGCTGGAGAAGCCTTCGCGCCTCGACCGCGCCGACGGCGACGTGCACCCCGGCGGCAATCCGCACATCCAGACCGATCCGCGCAATGTTCTGCGCGTGGCGGCGCCGCTCACCGCGCGCCTGGTGGAGCTCGATCCTGCCAATGCGGCGTATTACCAGCAGCGCGGCAAGTCCTTCGGCGAGCGCTTCGGCATCGCCATCGGCAACTGGGAGAAGCTCGCGGCGCCGCTCAAGGGCGTCCCGATCGTCGTGCAGCACAAGGCATTCACCTACCTGATCGTGTGGCTGGGCATGAACGAGGTCGCGGCCCTCGAGCCGAAGCCCGGCGTCGAGCCGACCACCGCGTGGCTGTCGGAAGTGCTGGCGCTGCTGGAGCGGCAGCCGGCGAAGATGGTGATCCGCGGCGCCTACCAGAGCGATCGCGCATCGCAGTGGATTGCCGAGCGCGCCAGGATCAACGCCGTCGCGCTGCCGTTCACCGTCGGCGGCACGCCCGAGGCCCGTGACCTGTACGGCCTCTACGACGACACGATCGCGCGACTCTTGAAAGGCGCCAAGTGAATATCAACGCCATCGACCTGTCGATCCTGCTGCCGGCGTTCGTCGCCGGGCTGCTGGTCACGGCCACCCACGTGCCGCTCGGCACGCAGGTGCTCGCGCGCGGCATCGTGTTCATCGACCTGGCCATCGCGCAGATCGCGGGCTGCGGCGTGCTGTTCGCCGACCAGTTGGGCTTCGAGGCGGAAGGCGCGGCGGTGCAGATCGCGGCACTCGCTGCGGCGCTAGGCGGCGCGCTGCTCCTCACCTGGACCGAGCGCGTGTTCGCCGACGTGCAGGAAGCGGTGATCGGCGTCGTGTTCATCCTGGCGGCCACCGGCAGCGTGCTGCTCCTGGCGAGCAATGTGCATGGCGGCGAGCACCTGCGCGACATGCTCGTCGGCCAGATCCTGTGGGCACAGTGGAGCCGGCTCCTGTGGGTGGGTGCGGCCTATGCGGCCATCCTCGCGCTCTGGTTCGGCTTCCGGGACCGTCTCGGCCGCGCGGGGTTCTATGCGCTATTCGCGGTGGCCGTTACGCTCTCGGTACAGCTGGTCGGGCTGTACCTCGTGTTCGCATCGCTCATCGTCCCGCCACTTGCAACAAGGCGGATGACGAAGAACCGGTTGCCCGCTGCGTGGGCGCTGGGCGCCGCCGGCTACGCAGGCGGACTGCTGCTGTCGACGACGGCCGATTTGCCGAGCGGGCCGACGATCGTGTGGGTGCTGGTGACGCTGGCTGTGGTCATGGAAATCGTCACGCGTCCGAGGCAGAAGCTGGCCGCATGACGCGCCTGCGCGCAGCGAGCATGCCCACGGTGAAGGCTGTGAGCACCGCCGTCACCACCGCGCCACTGACGAACAAGTCCCGGCCCTCGATCCAGCCGTCGACGGGCGCGAGCGTGAGGCGCGCGACCGTGAGCAGGCCGACGGCGATGCTGATGCCGCCGACGGTCAGTGCCATCAGCCGCGACGCGATCACCGCAGTTCGGTCGGCGCGGCGGATCATCTGGCTGATCCAGACGCCGTTGATGCCATCGACGACCAGCATGCCGAGCACGAACAGCGACGCCACCAGCAGCGCGTCGGCGACGCCGCCGAAGCGCGTGGCCGCGAGCGCGAACAGCGCCGCCTGTGAAATGGTGTCGAACGACAACGCGAACATCGCACCCACGGCCGCCACGGCCCAGGGCCGGCGAACGGTGAGGAAGCGTCCAAGAAGTTTCGCCTTGAAACCGGTCGGCGCGACGATGGCGTCCGGACCGGCAATCAATACCGCGCGCAGGTTCACGAACGCAAGCCCGAACAGAAACACGATCGAGACGGTGGCACCGGTGACTTCGAGCCACGCCGGCGTTTGCCAGCCGGCGGACAGCGTGCCGGCCGTGAGCGCGACCAGCATCACGACGGCGCCGTGGCCCAGCGAAAACAGGCTGCCGGCGGCGCGCGCCAGCCGCGGGTTGGTGCGGGCGTTGCAGCGGGTCAGGCCGTCGATCGTCGCCAGGTGATCGGCATCGAAGCCATGCCGCGTCCCGAGCACAAAGGCCAAAAGGCAAAGCGCGGTCCAGGTGGCGGGAAGTTGATCCATGGCATCGGCGTGACGCCCACAACGGGCAATGGGAACAATGTGCCATAACCTCCTACCGTCGGACAAGAGGACGACATGTCTCGACCTTGATCTGGATCAGGAACGCGGTATCAGGTGCAGGTGGCCGTGATGGTGGTGGTACTTCCCGGCGTCCGACGTACCGTGGGTATCGCCCGCCTCGACGGTGATGATGTTGAGCTGCCCGTGGCGCACGCCCCGCTCCGCGAGCATGTGCTCGGCAAAAGCGCGTACGCCCGCCGTCGGGCCTTTCAGCATCACGTTTTCCATGCAATGGTCGTGGTCGAGGTGCACGTGCATCGTCGCCGTCACCAGGTCGTGGTGCGCGTGCTGAGTCTCAGTGAGCCTTTCGGGCAGGTTGCGCGCGTGGTGGTCGTAGACATAAGAGAGGCTGGCCACGCAGTAGGTCTTGGGGTCGCGGCCCTGCCGGTGACCCTCGACTTCCCGCCGCAGCAGGTCGCGCATTGCTTCGGAACGGCTCGTATAGCCGCGGTCGGAGATCAGTTCGTCGAAGGCCTTGGCCAGCCCTTCGTCGATCGACATCGTGATGCGTTCCATGTTGTGCCTCGTTCCTCGTTCGTCGCCAGGCGGCCGCGCGCGGCCTTTCCACAACGATACACGCAACAATGGCGCCGGCAACCGGCCCGTTAAGACCGCGTTAAGCGCGGGCCGGTAGAATCGGCGGCATCGCCACGCGGTAACTTTCGGGTCCCCATGCGCATCCTCCTGGTCGAAGACGACCCGATGATCGGCAAGACGCTGCACACCGCGCTGCAGCAGGAAAGCTATACGGTCGACTGGGTGCAGGATGGCCTGGCGGCCAAGGTCGCGCTGACCACGACGGACGGGGCGTACGCGTTGGTCCTGCTGGACCTTGGCCTGCCGAAGAAGTCCGGGCTCGAGCTGCTGCGCGAGATCCGGCGCGCCGGCAACCGCGTGCGCGTGCTGATCGTCACCGCGCGCGATGCCGTCGCTGACCGGGTCGCAGGACTCGACGCCGGCGCCGACGACTACCTGGTCAAGCCGTTTTCGCTGGATGAACTCGCGGCGCGGATGCGCGCGTTGCTCCGCCGCGACGTCGCCCGCGAGGACAACGTGCTGCGCAACGCCGACCTGGCGCTCGACCCCGGATCGCGCACGGTGACGCTGCGAGGCGCGGCGGTCGACGTGTCGGCGCGCGAATTCGCGCTGCTCGCCGCGCTGCTGGAGCGGCCAGGAACCGCGCTGTCGAAAGCCCAGTTGGAGGAGCGGCTCTACGGCTGGGGTGAGGAAGTGGAAAGCAACACGGTGGAGGTGCACGTCCACAACCTGCGCAAGAAGCTGGGCGCCGAAACGATCCGGACGATCCGCGGCGTCGGCTATCTGGTCGCCAAGGCCTGAGGTTGTCATGAGGTCGATCCGCCGTACATTGCTGGTATGGCTGCTGCTGGGCCTGGCCGCGGTGGCCGTGGTGGCGTCGGTGGCGACCTATTTCGACACTAGACGGGAGATCGGCGAACTCTTCGACCTGCAGTTGAAGCAGCTCGCCTATTCGACGCGCATCGACGACCTGCTCCGCGGCCGCCAGCCGAGCGTGTCCGGCCCCGGCGCGGACCGCACGGCGGGCGTATCCGAAATCGTCACGCAGATCTGGGATCGCGACGGCGTGCTCGTCTACTACTCGCGCCCCGGCACCGGCCTGCCCGTGCCGGCGACCGAGGGTTACAGCAACGTTACCCAGGACGGCCACGCGTGGCGCGTGTACACGCACGTCGAGGGCCGGCACGCGCTGCAGGTCGCGCACGCACTCGACGAGCGGCGCGAGATCGCCGCGCAATCGGCGCTGCGCACGCTGCTGCCGCTGGCCGCGCTGATCCCGTTTCTCGGCGTGCTGATCTGGTATGCCGTCGGCCGCGGGCTGCGTCCGCTCGAGACGATGTCGCGCGCCGTCGCGAAGCGTCAGCCCGACGCGATGGCGCCGCTCGCGGAAGGCGGGCTGCCGGAGGAGTTGCGGCCGCTGGCCGGCAGCCTCAATGCGCTGCTCGCGCGGCTCTCCGATGCGCTCAACGCCCAGCGCCGCTTCACGGCCGACGCGGCGCATGAACTGCGCACGCCACTCGCCGCGCTGAAGCTGCAGGTCGAGCTCGCGGAGCGCGCGCCGGACGAAGGCAAGCGGGCCGCGGCGCTGGCCGAACTGGAGGACGGTGTCGACCGCGCGTCGCACTTAGTCGAGCAGCTGCTGGCGATGGCGCGGCTCGAACCCGAGGCGCTGGAGAGGAACTTCGCCGATTGCGACCTGGTGGCGCTGGCCAAGGACGGCATCGTCGCGCGCGCCGCGCTGGCCGCTGACCGAAAGATCGACCTGGGCCTGGCGCGCGATGCCGTGGTGCGCGTGCGCGGCGACGCGGCGAGCCTGTCGATGTTGCTCGCCAACCTGCTTGACAACGCGTTGCGCTACACGCCCGAAGGCGGCCGCATCGATGTCGCCATCGACGACGACGCGGGTCACGCCGTATTGACGGTTGCCGACAACGGTCCGGGCATTCCGGCCGGCGACCGCGAGCGCGTATTCGACCGCTTCCATCGCGGATCGAATGCCGAGGACGTTCCGGGACAAAGCGGCAGCGGCCTCGGATTGTCGATCGTCAAGCGCATCGTCGATGCGCATGGCGCCGCCATCACGCTGGACGCCGGCGCCGACGGGCGCGGCCTGGTCGCGCGCGTGCGCTTTCCGGCCGTTGCATCGGCCTGACGTGCCGTTAAGGAAGAGTTAAGGCGGCATCCCTACATTGCATCCTGCGGGCCGGCATTTGTCGCGGCCTTGATTCCACAAGGAGAGCACGATGCAAGTGAGCACAATGAGAAGGAAAGCCACCTATGCACTGATCGCCGCCGGCGTCGGCGCCGGCATCGCGACGGGCTACTCGCACTTCGACACGCGCGCATTGGGCAACGCCCAGGCCGCCACGGCGCCGTCGAGCATCGCCGCGCCGGCAGTAGCAGGCACCGCCGCGGCGAATCTTCCCGACTTCACGGCGCTCGTCGATCGCGCCAGCCCGTCAGTCGTCAATATCAGCGTCATCGGCAGCGCAAAGAGGGGCATGCAGGGCGCGCCCGACGATGAGGACGACGACGAGGAGGCGGCACCACCGGATCTATTCAAGCGCTTCGGCATTCCCAATGGCCCCGGCGGTCCCGGCGGGCGTCCGCAACAGCAGACACGCGGCCTGGGGTCGGGATTCATCGTCAGCCCGGACGGCTACATCGTCACCAACGCGCACGTCGTCGACGGCGCCAGCGAAGTGACGGTCAAGCTCACCGACCGTCGCGAGTTCACGGCCAAGGTGATCGGCAGCGACAAGCGCACCGACGTCGCGCTGATCAAGATCGACGCCACGAACCTGCCCGCGCTCGACATCAATGCCAACCCGGTCATCCGCAAGGGCGAGTGGGTTATCGCGATCGGCTCGCCGTTCGGCTTCGAGTCCAGCGTGTCCGCCGGCGTGATCAGCGGCGTGCATCGCGCGTTGCCGAACGGGCAGATGGT
>Ga0302321_100002192_pt1 | contig 16784 bp, 8 predicted proteins | sample Fen_T0_1_FD_202505 | JGI IMG/M metagenome (GOLD analysis project Ga0302321, IMG submission 202505) | Peat permafrost microbial communities from Stordalen Mire near Abisko, Sweden - Fen_T0_1 | ecosystem: Environmental > Terrestrial > Soil > Wetlands > Permafrost | place: Sweden: Abisko...
CCTGCTGATCCTGATAAAAGTGCTGAGCCGGGAGATGCGGTCGCGCGGGCTGGAGGCGCAACAGGCCGAGAGCAAGGTCTATTCGCTCATCCATCAAGGAATTTCAGCGTTGCAACTCGTGCAAAGCAATACCCGCGAGCAGCATGAGCAGCGGCGTTTCATTGTCCAAACGGAAAAGGCCCGGCGCTTCAAAATGTCGCAGCACGGCCTGGAAATCATTTATTGGTTCGTCATTTCGCTGATCCTCGCCGCCAGCACCGTGGCGGTGACCTGGTTTGGGGCGCGCGAGGTCCTGGCGGCCAAGCTGTCCTTGGGGGAATTGCTCGTATTCATCGCCTATCTGGGGCAAATGTTCGAACCCCTGAACCAACTTTCCCAGCTCGGCACGACGCTCTCCAGCGCGGGCGCGAGCATTCACCGCGTGTTTGAAATTCTCGATACGCCGGACGAAGTCAAAGATCGCGCGAATGCCCTGGCGGTGCGCAAAGCAGGCCAGTCGACAGCGGCCTCCCCGCGAAAGAAATCCGCCGGTCCGGCTGAGGCTCCGCCCCTTGAGGCCCACGGCAATCTGATGTTTGAGGACGTTTCATTCAATTATTCGGATGCCAAACCCGCGTTGCGCGGGATTCATTTTCAAGTGGTGGCCGGTGAATCCATCGCGGTCATCGGCCCCAGCGGCGCAGGGAAAACCACGCTCTTGAATTTATTGCCCCGGTTCTATGATCCACACGGCGGGGCGGTCCTGCTGGAAGGCGTCGATTTGCGGCAATTGCGGGTCAAGGATCTCCGGGCCCAGATTGCTTTGGTGCTGCAAGAGCCGATCATTTTGCCCGCCACGATCGCGGAGAACATTTCTTATGGCCGGCCGGATGCCAGGAAGAGCGAGATCGAAGCGGCGGCGCGCGCGGCGAATGCCGAAGAATTCATCTGCCGTCTGCCCCGGCATTACAAGACGCGCGTGGGTGAAGCGGGCGTGCGCTTGAGTGTCGGCGAAATGCAGCGCCTGAGTCTGGCCCGCGCCTTTCTGAAGAATGCCCCCCTCCTGCTGATGGACGAGCCCACCAGTGCGCTGGACGTCGAGAGCGAAACGCAGGTGGCCGCCAGTTTCTTCGAACTCATGCGCGGCCGCACCACCCTGATGGTGGCGCATCGTCTGAGCACGATCCGGCGCGTCAACAAAATCCTGGTGATTGAAGAAGGCCAGGTGTCCGAATTCGGCACGCCGGAAGAGTTGCTTGCCCGAGGAGGTTACTATGCGCGCGTCATTGCCAGCCAAACGGAATTACCGGCGTAGTTTGAGGTATGGCAAGTTTTGCATGAGTGATTTGGCTGATGCTGCGATATGTTGGAGTTCCGGGTCGTCCTCAACCAGGCGTTGCCTCTGCGTCCCGAAATTTCGACGGCCCCAATGTCAGGGGTGTTCACCCCATTGTCTGCGGCGTCCGCTCTCGCCAGAATTGAAACCTGTCGGCCAGCAGGCCCGACTGTCAAACCCAACCGAACTTCAAATGAACACACTTCGAGGAACTGCACTTTGAGCGACCTTCCGGCTGACACCTCAACAACTGCCCGTCCGACCGCATGAGCCAACCCAACCCATCCCACTCTCGCACGACCAGTGTCGCCAGCGTCCTGCTGTTTACGCGCGGGTTCTTTCGCACTCAGTTGTGGGTCTGGCCGTTTGTCGCGGCGCTGATTCTTGGCCTCATCGGCGGGTGGCTGCGCGTAAAAATGGAGGGCGCCACCCGACAGCAGATTGCGGACATGCTCCAAACCATCCTCAACGCCAACAACGAGGCGCTCCATTCGTGGTCGGTCGCCATGAAAGCGGATGCGGAAAACATTGCCGCCGGTGACCGCGTCAGCGAACTGGTCGCGGGTCTGATTCCACCGGCAAAATCGAGCCCGCAAATTCAGGCGGCGTTGCTGACGGCACCTCAGCTTTCCGCCTTGCGTGCCTGCCTGCAACCAATGCTCGAACGCCGTGGTTTCAGCGGGTTCGTGGTGCTGGACACCAATTTTCTGGTGCTGGCTGCGGGACACGATTCGCTGGTGGGCATGCCATCGCCCGCCGGCTATGCCGAACAGTTCGCCCCCGGCCTGACGGGAAAACCCCTCGTCACGCGGCCCTTCCCCAGCGTGGCGCTGTTGCCGGATGGACAGGGCCATCTGCGCGTCGGCGTGCCCACCATGTTTGCGGTCGCGCCCATCCGGTCGGCGGGGGGGCCGGTCATCGCCCTGCTGGGCTTGCGCATCGCGCCGGACACGGACTTCACCCGCATCCTCGCGACGGCCCGCGCCGGCCAGACCGGCGAGACGTATGCCTTCGATCGCGCGGGCAAACAACTTTCTGAAAGCCGCTTCGCCACCGATCTCAAGCGCCTGGGATTGATTCCCGACGCGCCGGATGCACACTCCACCCTGACGCTGGAATTGCGCGATCCGCTCGTGGATCTAAGCCAGGGACGCCAGTCACCCAAACGCCGCACGGAGCTTCCCTTGCTGCGTCCTGTCACCGAGGCCCGGGCGCACCATGCGGGCGTGGATGCCAAAGGTTACCGCGACTATCGCGGCGTGCTGGTGGTGGGCGCATGGACGTGGGTCGACGATTTCGACATGGGCCTGGCCACGCAGATGGATCGGGCCGATGCCTTCGGGGCCTTGCGAATCCTGCGGGTGGGTTTCTGGTTCATCTTCGCCTTATTGATGGCCACGGCGGTGCTGGTTTATGTGCTGATGCGCGTGGCCAACCGGCTGCAGCGGGCGGCTTGGAAGGCGGCCTTGAAGGCCAAGCAACTTGGTCAATACGCGCTGGACGAGAAGATCGGGGAGGGCGAGTTCGGCGCGGTTTATCGCGCCCACCATGCCCTGATGCGCCGCCCGGTCGCGGTGAAATTATTGCATACGGAAAAACTGAATCTTGCCAGTTCCGTGCGGTTTGAGCGGGAAGTGCAGTTGACCAGCCAGTTGTCCCACCCCAACACGATCACGGTTTATGATTACGGGCGCACCCCCGAAGGCATTTTCTATTACGCGATGGAATATCTTGAAGGTCTGACGCTCAACCAACTGGTAAAGCAATACGGCGCGCAACCAGAGGGCCGGGTCATTTCCATCCTGCGGCAGGTTTGCGGCTCGCTTGCCGAAGCCCATGGCATCGGATTGGTGCATCGCGACATCAAACCGGCCAACATATTCCTCACACAACGCGGCGGCGTGGCGGACTGCGTCAAGGTGCTCGACTTCGGGCTGGTGAAATCGCTCGCCGCCGAGGGCGTCGAACTGACCATGTCTGAAGCCACCCTCGGCACCCCGCTCTACATGTCACCCGAAGCCGTGCAACATCCCCACGCGGTGGATGCCCGCAGCGATCTCTACTCCTTGGGAGCAGTGGGCTATTATCTCCTCACCGGCGAGCCGTTGTTTAACTGGCTCACGCTGGGCGAAGTGCTGCTGCACCAGGTCAAAGACCTTCCGCTCCGCCCATCCGAACGGCTGGGCAAGCTCGTGTCCCCGGATTTGGAGGAATTATTGATGCGTTGCCTGGCCAAAGACCCCGCGTCGCGCCCGGCGAACGCCCGTGAACTTGACGACGCCCTGGCCCGCTGCCAGAGCGCGGCCGACTGGACGCGAGTCCTGGCCGACGAGTGGTGGCGAAAATTCTCCGCCAAGCAAAGTGATAAAACCGTGGTGACGTCCTTGCACGAAAATCCGCAACCTTCCGCAAATTAGCCGCTTTGGCCGTCTTCCCCGCAGCTTAACCTTCTCCCGCCTCCTGTCGGAAGAACCTCCAGCGGAGCGCCCTGTTTATAGCTGGGAGTCTTTCCATAAATCTCCAGCCCCAGCGGGGCTGCATGGCTGCCGGTATTCCTCAAATTGGCGTCAACACTTCCGCCCCTCGCCAGCCCGCCAGTAAAAACCGCCGAAAAACCCATCGGCAAAATTCAATTAAATATTACTTTACAAACAGACAAAGTCGGCGTAAAACAACTCGAAGCAGAAATATGCCCCAAAGCCCAAGCTGGGGAAGGTTCACCTTTGCCTGCCTTTGCCCCGCATCGTGCAGTGATCAGATTCTTTGGCCATGAAAAATATAACGTTAAAGCTTTTACCAATTCAGGCTCCAACCCCGTCCAGCAGCCGCGCCGTTGGCACGGTAACAACCTCCCCATTCCTCTCGCCTTGGAGCGTCCCCCCGAAAGATTAAAATTGGCGAAACGAACCCAAACGAATTTAGAGGTTAAGTCCCAGAATTTAAATGCAATACGATGATTTTTCGAAAATTGAAAAATTGAAAACGAACCCAATAAGACCCCCTTTGAACCACCCTGCTCAGTCGAAAAATGGAAATTCCCCGGCCAAAATGAAGTGAAAATGGCTTTTCGTTTGCCGGCCTGACACCTATTTTCAGCGCATGCGTGATGCCTCAATCCATTTTCTGCGAACCCTCGTCAACACCCCCAGCCCCACCGGCCACGAAACCCGTGGCCAGCGCGTCTGGCTGGACTACGCCAAACAATTTGCCGACGAGACGTTCTCCGACGCCTACGGCAACTGCGTCGCCGTCCTCAACAAAGGCGGCGGACCACGCATCATGCTCGCCGCCCATGCCGACGAAATTGCGATGTCAGTAAATTACATTGATGACAACGGCTTCATTTACGTCCGCAAAATGGGCGGAGTCGATGCCGCCATCACCAAGGCCCAGCGCATCGTCATCCACACGCGCAACGGCGGGGTCAAGGGCGTGGTCGGCAATGTCGCGCCGCACCTCATGAAACTCGAAGGCGAGGCCAAGCTGCCCAAGATCCACGATATCTTCATTGATATCGGCGTCGGCAGCCGCAAGGAGGCCGAGGAATTGATCCGCATCGGCGACCCCATCACCATCGCCAACGAATTTGACATTCTGCGCGGCGACCTCGCCGTGGCCCGCGCGTTTGACAACCGCATCGGCACCTTCGCGGTGGCCGAGACCCTGCGGTTGCTGAAGGAATCCAAGGTGAAGTTGCAGGCCGAAGTGTGCGCCGTCTCCAATGTGCAGGAGGAAGTCGGCCTGCTCGGCGCCCGGCAGATCGCCTACTCGCTCAAGCCGGACCTCGCGCTGGTGGTGGATGTCACCCACGCAACCGATTATCCGACCGTCAGCAAGACGCAGCATGGCGACACCCGGATCGGCCAGGGCCCGACGCTCACGCACGGCGGCTGCAACCATGCGGAAGTGGTCAAGCGCCTCGAAGAAGTGGCCGGCAAGAAAAAAATCCCATTGCAACACGAGGCCATGTCGAATTCGAGCGGCACGGACACGGACGTGATTTTCTGGACGCGCGGCGGCATTGCCAGCGCCTTGATCAGCCTGCCCAACCGCTACATGCACTCGCCCGTGGAAGTCGTAAGCTTGAAAGACTTGGAGTACATTCCGCAGCTCATGGCGGCGTTTGTGCAGTCGCTGAAAAAGGGCGAGGAATTTAAAGTTAAAATCTAAAACTCGCTGCGGGGTCGCCACGCAGGGCTGTCGCTCGTCGCATTTTTGTGCGGGTAGGCAGCCGGGCTTTGACTTGGTATCAATAAGGCAATGCTCATCACCTTCCGTCTTCGTTTCCACACGCAGCCGGGCCAGTCGCTCTGGCTGGTTGGCGCCGCCCCCCTGCCCTCCCAGCCGGTGCCGCTCCAATATGTTGATGCCGGGCACTGGCAGGTCGCGGTTCCGTTAACGAAGTCCGCCGCCGAACTGCCGTTGAATTATTCCTACCTCCTGCGCAACGCGGATGGCACCGCAAGCACGGACTGGGGACGGGACCGCCATCTGATCCCCGCGCGGTTCAACGGTTCGGAATTGCTGGTGCTGGATGCGTGGAACCACGCCGGGTTCGTGGAAAACGCCTTTTACACTGAACCGTTCAAAGCGGTCTTGCTGGCCGGCAATTTCACCGCTGTCCCTGTCCGCCAAACGCCATCTGCCACGCACACCTTCCTCGCGAAGGCACCTTTGCTGGCCAAAGGCCAGACGCTTTGCCTGCTGGGCGAAGGTCCGGTGCTGGGGCACTGGCAAACGGCGTCCCCCATTTTGCTCAGCCGGAAGCCGGGCGAGGATTATTTCTCGGTGCAACTGGATTTGCGCGGGCAGCCGTCGCCATTGGCCTACAAATATGGGGTGTTCGAGGTCGCCAACCACTCCTTCGTTCGCTTTGAAGACGGGGCCAATCGGTTCGTGGCCACCAATGTCGACCAGCACACCGTGGTCAACGACGGATTCGCCGTCCTGCCGGCGGAGACCTGGCATGGGGCCGGCGTGGCCGTGCCGGTGTTCAGTTTGCGGAGCCGGCACAGTTTTGGCGTTGGCGAATTCGCCGATCTCAAATTACTGGCCGACTGGGGCAAACTGGCCGGCTTGAAACTCATCCAATTATTGCCGGTCAACGACACCAGCGCCACGGGCACGTGGACCGACTCATATCCCTATGCCGCTATATCCGCGTTTGCGCTGCATCCGCTGTATCTGAACCTTGCCGCCCTGACCAGCGCCAGGAACCAGCCGCTGCTTCAGTCGCTCGAACCAGAACGGCAACGGCTCAACGCCCTGACCGAGGTGGACTACGAAGCGGTTATGCGGGCTAAACTGGGTTTCCTGAAACAAATTTTTCCATCGCAAAAAAGCGCCGCTTTCCGCGCCCGCGCCTACCAGAAATTTTTCACCGAAAACAAGCACTGGCTGGTGCCATACGCGGCGTTTTGCTGCCTGCGCGACCGGTTTGGCACCGTAGACTTTAGCCGCTGGCCGGAATACCGGACCTTTGACGCCAAAGCCATCGCCAACCTGGCCAAGGACAATGACGAAATGGCGTTCCATTTTTTCATTCAGTATCACCTGCATTTGCAGTTGCAGGACGCCACCGCGCACGCCCATGCCGCCGGGTTGGTGGTAAAAGGCGATCTGGCCATCGGCGTGTATCGCCATGGTGCCGATGCCTGGCAGGAACCGGAATTATATCATTTGGACATGCAGGCGGGCGCGCCTCCTGATCCATTTTCCGCCAAAGGCCAGAACTGGGGCTTTCCGACTTACAACTGGCCCCGCATGGCGGCCGATGATTTTGCCTGGTGGAAGCGGCGCTTTGCGCAAATGGCAAATTATTTCGAGGCCTTCCGCGTCGATCACATCCTGGGATTCTTCCGCATCTGGAGCAATCCAACCCACGCCGTTGAGGGCATCCTCGGCCATTTTGAACCGGCCATCCCCGTGGCGGTGGAGGAGTTTGCCGCCCGCGGAATTGAATTTGATCGTATGCGTTTCACCCAACCGTTCATTACCGACACGGTGCTGCGGGAAATCTTTGGCGCGGAAGCGGATTATGTCCGGCGGGAATATTTGCTTCCGGATAAAGCCGGCGAATACCGGCTAAAATCGGGATTCACGACGCAACGGTTGGTGGCGGACAGCTTTCCCGCCGGCAAACTTACCGCGCGCCAGGCCAAACTCAAAACCGGCTTGTTTGACCTGATCAGCAATGTGCTCCTGTTGGAGGTGGATGGAAAATTCCACTTTCGCTTTGCCATGGAACAAACGGCTTCATTCAAAAATCTCGCCGCCGAAACCCGGGCGCAAATGCGTGATTTGTATGTGGACTACTTTTTCCGGCGGCAGGACGATTTTTGGCGGCATGAGGCGATGAAAAAACTCCCCGCCCTCAAGCGCGTGACCAACATGCTCATTTGCGGGGAAGATCTCGGGCTCGTGCCGGCCTGCGTGCCGGGGGTGCTGCAAGAACTGGGCATTTCAAGTCTGGAAATCCAGCGGATGCCCAAAAATCCGGTGCAGGAATTTTCGCAGCCGGCGCAGGCCCCTTATCTGAGCGTCGTCACGCCTTCCACCCACGACATGAGCACCATCCGCGGCTGGTGGACGGAAGATCACGAATTGACACAGAAATTCTTCAATCACGAACTGGGACGACTGGGCGGCGCGCCGCGGGAGGCTTCACCGGAAATAGTCGAAGCCGTGGTGCGTCAGCACCTCGCCTCGCCGGCAATGTGGAGCATTTTTCAGTTGCAAGATCTGTTGGGTGTGGACGGTAAATTGCGCCGCGCCGACGTGCCCGCGGAACGCATCAACGTGCCTGCCATTCCCAATTTTTATTGGCGCTACCGGCTGCATCTGTCCCTGGAACAATTGCTGTTGGAAAATGCGTTCACCTCAGGCTTGTCGCAGTTGCTCCAGGAAGATGGCCGCTGAAACGGCAAACAACCAAAGTGTCCCCCAGCAGGGGGCCAGCCGCCAGGTCGATACCAACACAGGAAACGGCCTCGCCGCCTCACGGCACCAGTTGAATCCGGTAAAATTTCTGGCTGGCCGGCGTCGCGTCGTAAAAATAGGTGGACGCGCCGGCACCGGGAATCAAATCGCTGATCAATTGAAACGGGTAAATCAGATTGGTTGTGGCCAGCACCTGATAATTGATGCCCGGCGCACTGTCCCAGACGACCAGTTGGTTGTTATTGGCCAGCCCGGTGATTTTCAGCGGCGGCGCCACGATGACCACCCGGGTGTCGCTGATGGGCGGGCTGGCATTGGTATAAATGACCTGAATGAGATTCGTGCCCGGCGCGGAAATTTTCCAGTTGTAATATAGCGACTTCATGTCGGGGCAACTGCCATTGGGACGCAGGGTGTAATCGCCCTGCGATTGCAGTTCGCCATTGATCAGCACGTTAAAATTCGTTTTGGCCGTCGTCAGCGTTGCGGTGAAGCAGGCTTCCACCTGATACGTCGAATTCGTTGCGTAAGTAATTACCGCGCCATCACTCGCCGGCCTGGCAATCGCCACGACTTGCGCCGGGGCCAGTGTGGCGACGGTGTTGGTGATCAGGGTGAAACGATTCGGGTAAACCACCGAAGCAAAATCCTTCAGCCGCACGGAAATCGCGGCTGTGCCGCTCGACGGCACGTTGGTATAGACCCAGCGAAACTCCAGCGGGTAATTGGGATATTGCGCGCTCAAGGCGGGATTGGGCGTCACTGGCGTTGCCGCCACAAATACCGGCGCACCGTTGCTGTTGCCGTTGCCATTCGCCTTGCCTGTCACGCTGTCGTCATTGCCAGGATTGCTGTCCTGAATGTTAAAATCCACGCCCGTCACCGTGCTTTCAGCCCTGATCACCACCGTGTAAGAACTGCTCGCAACCGTGCCCCCATTGGCGGGGTACGGGATGACTCCGGCCGCCAGCGGACCGGCATAGTAAAATGTCTGGAGGAAGGTATTGAAGACGCTCGACTGGTTGGTCCGCGGCAGAAATGTCTTCGCCCGAACGATATGAAAGCCGGGCTTCAGACCGATGGTGGTGCTGTTCGTGTTCAGATCGTTGTGCAGCCAGACGACGGCGTTCTGCGGATTGAAATTGGTGATGGCCGCCTGCGTCAGACCGTAAAGCTTTGCTCCGGATGGTTCGCCATCGGAAATCGGAGGGATATCCTGCCCGGCATAAACGCTGCCGCCGTAAAATAGCGCCAGTTTGTAGCGCACCTGCGTTCCGGCCGGCTGTGCGGGAATGGTTCCTTTCCACCAATCAATGTTGCTCTGCGCACTGTCATGATTGACCCAGAACGCCTGGACCACCTTCGTCGTGCCTTTGCCAGTGCCGTAAGCGCCTTCAGGATTTGAGCCGTCCGTCGTGTAATAGAGGTGGCAGGTGTTGATCTGGAACTGATAATAGACCTTGGCGTAAACATCCACGGTTGCCCCCGCTCCCGGACTCAGCGGCACGCGCTGCGTGGCGGAATTGTTCGGCGTCAGCGCGGTGTTGGCTGCCAGCGGGTCGTGCAGCACGGCAGAGGCGGTCTGGTTCGTGATATGGGCACCGTAGCCCGTGCCAGACACCAGGTTGCTCGCGCCACCAACCGTGTAAGAATAAGTCTCCGCACCGAGTGAGATGATATTGTTGCTCAAACCACTGCGCGCCGCAAATTTCTCCGGGCCGTTGCGAAATTGCAGCGCTGTCTGCTCATAGCCGAGAAACATGTCGGTGGCATAACCGGGCTTGTTGTCGCGTAAATCGTAGCCATTCGGCCCCACACCGCCGCTCGTCGGGCCGAGCAGCATCTGGCTGTTCAAATCCACGCCACCATCCAGCTTCACCAGCGTGTTCGCGCACGAGGCATCGCTGCGCACGATGATGTCAAAGTTCGCATTGGTTACAACCGGCACATCAATGGCGTAGGTGCGGTTGGAAACATTGTTGCCGGCAATGAGGTTGCCCAGCGGATCCACGCTGCCCCGCATCTTGAAGGGGTATGCCGGGTTGAAACCGGCGTCGCCGTTCGCGCCGTCCATGCGATAAACCGTGAACCGGGGCACCTCACTGCCACCCTGGCGGAGCACGATGGCGTTCGTGACGGGATTGGCGCGGCTCGCCTCCGGCCATTGGTAGCCATACATCACCCAGCTTCCGCTCGGCACGTTCAGTTCGATCGCGCCGCCGCCGGGGGGAATCGTCTGGCCGCCCACATAAATCAACCGCTGCGTAGGATCGGCGGCATTAATCGATGCGCTGGCCGCCGCCGCGCTCGCGGTGGCCGCGTGCACGAGCAGTTTTTGATAGGCCCGACCACCAGTTGGGGAAGAGCTGGCCAACTGCACCAGCACCGAGCCTGGCGGAAAGCCCACCGCCAGTCCCTGTCCCTGTGAATTGGAAACGGAGATATTACCGTAATAATCGTTGTTGGTCGCTTGGCTGATGCCGTCATCGAAGGTGATATCACCCGGATAACTGGTCTTGTCGTTCATAACAAACAGCACCACCGTCTCGTCGGCCGGGATGGAGGATTCGCGATAGTCATAGCGTTCAAAGGCCACGAGGTTGTAACTGCTCCAGCGTGGCGAGGTGCCGCCACGCGCCAGTTGATTATGCAGATAGCACACCTCCGGCATCTGGTTGTCGCCGTATTCGCCGAGGTAGTTCGCGTAGGCTACCGCTGGAAAATAATTGGGCGCACCCGACTGGTTATAGCCGTCCGAATAAATCACCGCCATGCCTTCGTGCATGAAATAATACGCGTTCTGCAGCTCCCGGTGGGCCGCATAGCTGCCGGAAGCGTCGTGGTTTTGCGCGAACATTACGCTCTGCACCGGACTGATCGCGCCATAGTCCCGCTGATCCATACCAGCCAGCGACGCGTTGCCGTTCAAGGCATTGTTCATCTGGTCGCGCAATGGGGCGTTCAGCAGCCGCATGCCGCTGGTGATGTATTCCCCGAAACTCGGCGGCTCACCCAGATGTTCGCCAAACAGCAGCGCGTCATTCCGCGGCGCTTCGGTGTTAAACAGGCTGTTGCGGCTGTCGTCGCCTTCCAGATAACCGTTGCTCAACGTGTTCGAGCCGTAGCCATGAACATAGTCGAACATCGCCTGAATGGCGCCGCAATAGCCACTGAAACCTGCCGAACTGTTACCGAAAAAGCCGGACGGCACATGCTTCACCGCATCCAGCCGAAAGCCATCGCACTTGGTTTCGCTCAGCGTGTAAAGTGCGGCGCGAATTAGATAAGAGTTCACATCCTCCGCCACGGGCACGCCGTTGGTTCCGTTGAACGGATGCCAAGGGCTGCCTTCAATTGCCGGCTTGCTCGCGTCCATGTAATATTGTCTCTGGCCCGGCTGCCGGAGGAAGTTAGGCTTGGGGATGGTGCTGCCAGAGGTGGCGCCAAAATTTCCATTCACCGGGCCTGGCTCGGTCGCCAGATCAATCAAACCGCCGAGTGACTGGTACTGCACGTCCCATTGGACGCTGTAGTCCTGCACGCTCGGCCAGTTGACATAAGTGCCGCCGGTGGTCTGGAGGTGAAAATCTTGCGGAATCAGGCCGGGATAAAAATTCGTGGGCGTGCTGGCGTTGTAGCCGGGCACGGTAAACCCCCGGTGATTCATGATGTTGTCGAAGTAAATGCGGACGCCAAAACGATGCGCCGTTTGCACCAGTTCGAGCAGCTCGGCCTTGGTTCCCCAGTGCGTCGCGGTCGTGCCCGTCTGGTTCACGTCGCCGAGGTCATACGGATCGAACACGTCGTAGCCGATGGAATAAACACTGCTACTTTTCGCCGGCGGCGGCAGCCAAATCGAGTCATAACCCGCCTCGGCCAGCTCCGGCATTTTTTTCGTCAGGTCGCTCCAGCTGACGTTGAACAATTGCAGCATGGCTTCCGCCCGGACCTGCCCCGGCAAGGCCGACAAAAGGCCGACAAACAACCCGGCCGCGGCCGCCCGGGACAGCAGGTATAGAAAACATACGGAGAACAATTTCACGGCAGATGAATGATTGGGTTAGGGTTATAATAACATCCCACAACCACGCGAAATGCAAACGACCAGAGAACTTGGGCGTGGAATTGTGAGTAAACTTACGTCAACTGGCTGCCGCTTGCCATCGCATCTTCGTGCGGTTGCCGTCGCGCATCTTGGCGTACGGGACACCACTCCGGTTGGAACCGCGCCCGTCAAAATGTGAGCAACCTGGCGAGCGGCGGCGGTAACTTTACCTTTGTGGAAGTAATCCAGGGCGGAAGCACCCCATTAATTTTTTCCATGAACCTAATGCAGCGACTTGTGCGAAAGCGAATACCACCACATACTCGGCTCATGCCCCGCCTTTTCACCATGGCCGCGCTTTCGCTCCTGTCGATGAGGTGCTGTCTGTCTGTGCAGGCGAAAGTTTTGTGGCATGCACCCGGTCCAATCACGGTACACAACAACGGTGATGGCACCAATCTGCTTACCCCCAGCCTGCGGCATGATGACTCTTCGCGCGACACACTCTATTTTAAATTTGAGGTGGATCCGCTTTCCGATGTGGGCACAGAGGAGTATTTTGCCGCCTTTCAACTGTTTGAAGGCAATGAACCCCGCCTGGCGGTGGGCAATTCGCTTAAAGCCTGGGCTTATAGTGCGTTTAATACGGAGGACACGGGCGAAAACAACAAGGTGGCTGGCGATATGGATTTGCGCTCGTCCCAGCCCGAATCCTTTGGCAAAGGCGACGTGCTGCGTTACGAACTGCCCCGGCGGGGCATCCGCTGCATGATCCTCTTCAAGGTGCAGTTCGTACCCGACGGCGCGGACCTGGTCACCGCTTGGATGAACCCGAATCTGACCAAAGGCGCGACCGAGGAAAACCAGCCGGAAAACCTGACCACCAAATTCAAGGCGAATGGGTCGTTCGACCAGCTGCGGCTGCGGCATGGCGGCGCGGGAGACGGCTGGATCTTTCGCAACCTGGCGATTGCGACCTCGTTCAACGACTTCATCGTGCCGCGCTTCTGGCAGCAATGGTGGTTTCTCCTGCTGATCGGGATGGCGGGGCTGGCGGCGGTGGGCACCACCGTACGCCTGATCGAAAAGAAAAAATTCCAACTGCAACTGCAACACGCCGAGCAGGAACGCGCTTTGGAACGGGAACGGGCACGCATAGCCCAGGATTTACACGATGAATTGGGCTCGTTGCTGACGCGCATTACCCTGCTCGGCGGATTGTTGCACACGGAAATGGATAATCCCAAACAAGTGGAGATCCACGCCGGCAAAATTGCCCAGGCCGCCAATCAAACCGTCCGCGCGTTGGAGGAAATCGTCTGGGCGGTGCGCCCCGGCAGCGACACCCTGCAAAGCCTGGTGGATTATCTGGTGCACTTTGCCGGCGAATTGTTCGAGGGCAATGTCATCCGCTGCCGCCTCGACCTGCCCCGCGATCTCCCCACCCGGACGCTGCATCCCGATGTGCGGCACAACATTTTCCTCATCGTCAAAGAAGCGCTGACCAATGTCTTGAAGCACTCGGGCGGCACCGTGGTTCACTTGCAGATCCAAACGGACGACGGGCAATTAAAGATCGTCATCGCCGACGACGGCCATGGTTTTGACCCCGGCGAAACCAAGACCGATCGGGAGCACAATGGCCTGAACAACATGCACCGGCGCGCCGACTCCGTCAGCGGTCAATTGCAGGTCGTCAGCACGCACGGCGCCGGAACCCAGGTGACCCTGCTGGTGGATTTCACGGATTAAGCCATCAACCAACTGATAACCCAATGCAACTCATGCAAATCAAAGTGGCCATTGTGGATGACGATGAAGGCATTCGCAGCAGTTTGTCAGCGTTAATCAAACGCGCCCCGGGTTTCAAGCTCGTCGGCGAATATGCCAACGGTGAAATCGCCGTGAAAGAAATCCCCAAACTGCTGCCGGACGTCGTGTTGATGGACATCAATCTGCCCGGCATGAAGGGCTACGATTGTGTGCGCCAGATCAAGTCCGCGCATGCCGCCGTGCAGTTTTTGATGCTGACAGTCTATGAGGACAGCGACTCGCTGTTCAATTCGCTGCGGGCGGGGGCGAGCGGGTATTTGCTCAAGCGCACAGCCCCGGCGCGCCTGCTGGAAGGCATTCGCGACGTCTATGAAGGCGGGGCCCCCATGACGCCCCAACTCGCGCGCCGCGTGGTCCAGTTCTTTTCCCGGCCGGCCGGGGAATCCGCGCCGCTGGCCAGATTGACGCCGGCGGAGCGGGAGTTTCTGGATCAACTGGCCAACGGTTTCGCCTACAAGGAAATTGCCGGCCGCATGAATATCAGCATCGACACCGTACGGAGCTATGTGCGCACGGTTTATGAGAAATTACACGTGCATTCCCGGACCGAGGCGGTGGTGAAATATTTGCGTGGCTGACCGCACAAACGTGCGATGGACGTTTTCAGGGTCCGGTATAGTTTTAACGAGAACCCATACCAGCCCATCAGCCAGCTCCCGTCCATGGCCGAGGACTGCCACTGCTAACAACCATATGAAATACTCATTGAATCTGCTCGCCCTTCCCGCCCTCGTAGCGGCCTTGCCGTTCACCGCTTCGGCACAACCTTACTATGTCACGGGCTCGGCGATGGTACCGGCCTGGACTCCCGGCACGGCTACCTATGAACTGGTCGGCGGGCCGACGGTTTACTCGCTCACCACCGCGACCGTGGCCAACGCTTACCACGAATTCAAAATCACAGGAGCGTCCTGGTCGGACCCCAATTGGCCGGCCGACAACGTCCAGGTCAAAGGTGATGCCTATGGCACCAACACGTTTTATTTTTATCCCGGCCTTTACACGGACGGCTGGGCTCCGGTTCAAAACCGTGTTGGCTATGAAGACCCGGGCATGGGTTGGGAAATTGCCGGCGATCTGAACGGTTGGAGCGGCGGGGCCGGTTACCAGTTGAACTCCCTGGGCGGCGGTCTTTTTTCCAACAGCATTGTGGTTCCCGTGGCGGGAAGTTGGAATCTGAAGTTTCGAACGGTGGGTGCCTGGGATGCCTCCATCGGCACGGATTTCAGCAAGAGTTCGGGAAATATTTCACTGACCACCACGCAAGCCAACCAGTTGGTCAAATTCCAGCTCGACGTGCGCCACGGTTGCTGGGTCGTGGGCGACCTCGCGCCCTCCCCGGTCACCAATCAGGTTGTCTTTGCGGTGGATATGACGGTGGAAGGACTGCTCAACCAGTTTGATCCGGCGGCTGACCATGCCTATGTAAGCGGGGCGTTCAACAATTGGCCCGGCATCGGCGCCGGCGCCCTGGTATTGACCAATGATCCCGCTTGGAATGGCAACACCAATATTTACTACGCCACCAACACCATGATCGCCCTGCCCGGCGCCAATTACGAATACAAGTTTACCAGCAGCAACCCCAATGTCGGCAGTGGTGGTTATGAACCGATTTCACAAAACCGGAAATTCACCCTGATGACGACCAATGGCACTTTGGTTTTGCCCGTTGTGCTGTTTGGTAACGCCTACCTTTCTGATTATCTGACTGCGGATACCACGGTTACTTTTACCCTGAACATGACCAATGCCGTGGCCTTCACCAACGGCACGACCCTGAACGACGCGCATGCTTTTGATCCCGAGGCGGATGCGGTTTACGTCAATGGCAATTTCTTGAGCGGCGGCTGGGTGAGCACCTGGAACGGCGCCTCACTGAACAGCTACCGGTTGGTGAACTATCCGGTCGGGTCCCAGATCTATCAATTCACCACCGTGGTGCCGAAGGGGAGCCCGGTGCGAATTCAATATAAATACGCCATGAATTATGCGGCCGTCACGAACAGCTTGGACAATGAAGCCGCAGCTTACAGCGACCACGTCCGTTTCCTCCGCATGACAGCCTCTGGCTCCTATGAGTTCCCCATGGATACGTTTGGCAACCAGCATGTTGAGCCGGAATTCGCGCTGATGGCCGCTGGCCCGGCTGCGGCCGGCAAAGTTCCGGTGACCTGGCTTGGCCGCCCCGGAGTTTTGCTTCAGACTGCGCCCAACCTGACCGGCGGCGCCTGGCAATCCCTGACGGAAACGGATGGCACAAACTGGACCGCCGGCTACTGGGGAGCAGATGGCCTTGTCAGCCAAACCAACTGGCCGGCCGCCGGCAATGCCTTCTTCCGTTTGCTCAAACCCAATTGAATCGCCATCAATTCCCGGCTGGCCGACCCAGTGAAGCGCCAGCCGGGAACCCCGCCACCCCAATCAACATTTGCCTATGAAAATGCATCGCGCCGGCTTCACCCTCATTGAATTATTGGTCGTCATTGCCATCATTGCCATCCTGGCTGCGCTGTTGCTCCCCGCGTTGGCCACCGCAAAAGCGAAAGCCTTGAGAGTCCAATGCAATTCCCAACTGCGGCAGCTTGGGTTTGGCTTCCAGATGTTCGTCACCGACAAGAATGACATGTTTCCCCCGGCCGGTTATGCAAT
>Ga0302321_100002193_pt1 | contig 16781 bp, 13 predicted proteins | sample Fen_T0_1_FD_202505 | JGI IMG/M metagenome (GOLD analysis project Ga0302321, IMG submission 202505) | Peat permafrost microbial communities from Stordalen Mire near Abisko, Sweden - Fen_T0_1 | ecosystem: Environmental > Terrestrial > Soil > Wetlands > Permafrost | place: Sweden: Abisko...
GGTCGTCCAAGAGCACGGTCGCGAACTTGTTCAGCTGATTCGGTGTGTAGTCCCAGACTTTCACGTAGTCGACGAAGTGCGCTGTCGGCACGTTACTGCCGTCGAACGCCCCGCTCCATCCCGCGATGCTGGCGTCACCAGGCCAGGCGCCCGTGCGCAGCTCCATCCGCTCGTTGCTCGGCGTATGGCCAGCGGAGTCTTTGCTGAACAGCGCCCCGTACACCGCGGGGTCCGTCTCGCGACGCACCTCTGTGCCGTCTACGAAGAACGCGACGTAGCTGGGCGTCCACTCGATGCGATAGGTGTAGTATGCCTGATACGGGCGTGCGGCCATGATGCGTGGAACGGCGTGCTCCGTGCGGTACATCGGCGGGCTCGTGCCCGGAGTCATGATTTGCGTTTGGTAGTCGGCCGAGTCCAGACCCATCTCGAAATCGATCTCGTGCCACGGCACCGCCGGGGCCTTTTCCGAGTCTGGTCGCCAGAGAAAGAAGGTGCTGATCACGCCGGGCCCCTTTGCGGACCGGATACGCGCCTCGAATGCACCGAACCCAAAGCGAGTCTTACTGATGAATTCGCCGCTCTTATAGCTTTTCGCCCGAGCAGTCGATGACAGAAGCAGCAGACACAGCCCAGCATGGACGACTGCCCACGCCCCACTTTTCGGATGCATGACTCCAATGAATACGCTCGTTCCGACGCGGATTCTAGCTGGAACTGGTTCCGTACAATCGCCCATGAGTGAGGCGCAATTGTTACTTCGCATGTGGTGGTATTCGGCATTTCCCTGCGACTGTCGTTTCAGTACGGCTGTCTGCAGGTCAGAGATCGATTGTAGATCGCGCGAGAGGCGCAAAAGCGCCGAGCCAACTCGAGCCCCGATTGGGCAGCATTCGCTTTTGAAGAGAGCGAGCTCTTCCGATCTCTTCGTGGATGCGTCGCTCGTCGTCATGGACCGCCGCCAGGGCGCCGCGCCGCCCGTGTTCCACTGCGATGAATGTTCCAATGCTTCCAACTCTTCTGCGGGTCCACGCAAGCCCACGAGCATCCTCGCGATCGACTGAACCGATTGCGCATCTCGCGCGGGGCGCCTCGCACCACGCTGGCAACGGGCGAGCGCGTCTCGCTGTGCCGCTTCCGCGCTCGCGGGCAGCGCGCGCAGCGGCCCCGCGAAGGCCAAGCGAGCGGCTGTCGACCGTGCCCCGTTCAAGGTGCGCGCGGCAGAGCCACCGATCGGCATCGCCTGGCCCCTCTTCTTGCGATGGTTCGCGCGCTGCGCGCAGATCTACCTACCTACCCCCCCACCCGCCTGCCAAAGCATTTCGCGGACACTTGCCATGATCACGAGTTAGGCGCATTCTTCGCTGGATGGAAAATTCGGCGTCGCCGGATAAGGATCTGCCCGAATGGATGCGACGGCCTTCTCGAGTGCCCGGCCGCCGATCACGGCGGGGGGTGCATGCGGAAGCGCCGGCGCACGACTTGGACGAATGCACCCAGAACCCGCTACTGCTAGATTAAGCCGTCTTAGCCTCCGCGAGCGCAGCAAAGCGCACGCAAGGAACATAGCGTGATCTCCAGAACGGTACGACGAGCGACGACAGCGGCGAAGGCGACAGGTGCCATCGTGCTAGCGGTGAGCTGCAGTGTCTACGACGCCTCGCTCCGGGACAGTGGACCCGTCGCTGACACTGGCGGTGGCGGCATGCTCGGATCGAGCGGCCACTCCGGAACGGCAGGCATGGCGACCAACGCCGGCGCAAGCCAGGGTGGCTCTGCCGGTAAGCCAGCAGAAGACGCCGGTGCGGGCGGGATGTCGGACGTGGCAGGCGAGGTAGAGACCGGCGGCACGGGGGGCGGGATCGCTACAGGTGGCGGCGGCACGAGCGCAGGCACCGCAGGCACCGCAGGCACCCCAGGCACGGCAGGCAGCGCAGCCACCGGTGGCGGTGGAGGCACAGCGGGGAGCGGCACGGCGGGCGGCGGAGGCACAGCGGGCGGCGGAGGCACAGCCGCCGGCACGGGTGGTAGCGCGGGCGCAGCCGCCGGCGCAGGCGGCGGAACAACGACCGCGACTGGCTGCGCAAAGCTCTCGGTTCCCATCGACGCTGCCACCGACACCGCCCATTTCGTGATCTCGCTCACGTCCCTCGCGGATTTGAGCAGCGCGGTGATTACCATGCGCGTCTACGTTCAAGCGGGCGTGGGAGGCCAGTTCTTCAGTTACATTCAGGATGGGTCGTATCACTTCTTCGGCATGACAGCGCACCCAACGCTCCAAAGCATGAGCGGCACCTGGACCAACGTCGTTTGGAATGCCGGCGCGCAGCCGGATTCCGAGTCTACTAATATCGTCAAAACCAGCGTGAAGCGCATTGGTATCGAGATCAACGGCACGGCCGCCTCGACTTGGTCGAATCCGACCGTGGTCTACGTCGATTCGATCAGCGTCGCGACGCCCACGGTGAACTTGTCTTTCCCCTTGGACGCGACGAGCGCCGTCAGCACGACTGCGACGAACACGGACGTCGCAGGGCAAGTCATGTGGCTGAACAACGGAAGTTCGGACACGAAAGCAACCGGCGTGACGCTGGCCTGGCAAGCGACTTGCCCCTGAGTCGCGCATGAGCAGCGCGCTACGGTTGGTGATCTACGACGCGACCCAACTTTCGCGCGGGCCAAGAGCGCTGGGGCTGAGCTGGAAATACGGAACTCGGCTGTATCGAGGGCTGGGACGCACCGACGGTGCTTACGGCGCGCAGGGTTTCGCCGACGCCTTCGCTTGGCTTGCCAGTCACGAGCCCGCGCGTCCAATCGCCGAGCTCCAATTTTGGGGTCATGGCAAGTGGGGGCGCGTGTTCATCGATCGCGAACCGCTCGACCGCGGCGTGTTGCGTGCGGGTCACCCGCATCATTCGGCGTTCAACGCCTTTCGTGAACGCCTGGCGCCCGGCGCGCTGCTCTGGTTTCGAACCTGCGAAACGTTCGGTGCCATTCCCGGTCGAGATTTCGCCGCCGCTCTGGGTGACGCAACCGGCGCTCGCGTTGCCGGACATACGTTCGTGATAGGCTTCTATCAAAGCGGGCTGCATTGTTTAAGACCGGGCCAAACACCGACCTGGGCCGCCGGTGAAGGATTGGCGCGCGGCAGCGTCGAGCGACCGGAAGCCGCGCTTCCTTCGTCGCCCAACGCGCCCAACACCGTGACCTGTTTGAGCGGTCGAATCCCGGTCGGTTTTTGACCGATACGCCAACGACCGTTTCGGCAGCCACGCGGCGCAGCCCTCAGTGAGCTGCGCCACTTCGACATCGAAGCGCTTGACCCAGGTCGTACCCGAACCGCCCATCACTTCGTTGCCGAACTCGACGCTCGCCAGGTAGTCACCGGGGTTCGCCAGTTTCTAATTGAGAGATGGGAACAGCGGGCGCGGCTGATCACGATTTTGCCGCGCGGACCAAGCGGAGGGCTGATTTAGGGACCCGGTTGTTTTCCCGATCGGAACGCCGAGCCCGCGCCATCTAGTCGACGTGCCCGGTCACATCCCCAGTCTCGCTCGCCCCGGCCACGAGGCCTTCGCCGGCAAGCCTCCGCCGGACGGCTTACGTATAGTATCGTCTGCGCCGGCTGCCTTTCGTCTCCCTGCGGCCGACCCCCGGTTGCGTGACGCGGTCGGCAATCACCTAACGCTCGTTTGGCGGGTGCTTCGTCGAACGGGTCTCGGGCCGGCGGACGCCGAAGACGCGTCGCAAGACGTGTTTTGGGTACTGGCACAACGCTTCGCAGAGGTGCCGGAGCGAGCGCAGCGATCGTTCCTGATCTCGACTGCGCTGCGCGTGGCCTCGGATCGCAAGCTATCGAAATGGCACCGCTCGGTCAGCACCGGGCTCGATTCGGACGCGCGCGTGAGTGAAGCGCTGTTGCCGGACGAAGCACTCGATCGGCGTCGGGCAACTGCTTTGCTCGACGAAGCTCTGGCAACGTTGGACGAGATGGAGCGATCCGTGTTCGTCTTGGCAGAGCTAGAGCAGTTGACTCGAGCTGACGTGGCCGAGGTGTTGGGCATTCCGGAAGGTACCGTCGCTTCTCGCTTGAAGCGCGCGCGCCACTCGCTCGAGGCCGCTGTGCGCCGTTTGGGCTCAAGACCGAGGCTGGCTCGATGAGCAACGATGACGACCGCGAGCAGCGATCGTTCGAAAGTTTGCTCGACGCCGCGCGATGCGAGTCGCCGTCCGCGGACCTTGGTGATCGTGTTTTGGAGCAGCTAGGCTACCGGGAGAGGCTCGCGCGCATGACTCCAGCGCGTCGCAGTCGAGCGCTCTTGTGGTCGTCGAGCCTGCTGGCGGCGGCGGTGTTGCTGTTCGTATTGGCGCCGAAGTTTGCGTCGGACCCCCTGATTTCCGCCGAGCGTGCGAGCGCCGGTTCGCTTCGCGAGCTCCCCACTTCCACGCCGTCGGCGTCGCCATTGTCTGCTCCCCCCGCGAAAGCCCCCTGCGCGTTGGGAGCGATCGCGAGCGGAAGCGAACCAATGATCGATGACTTCGAGGACGGCGACGATGCCATCCGACCGTTCGAAGGTCGAATCGGGTTTTGGCGTTGGGCACGGGAAATTGACGAGCCGCGCTCCGCCCCCGCGCTCATCCCCGTGCCGCGACCCGACGCGACGCGTACGAATCGCTTGGCCCAACACGTAAAGGGCGGCCAACTGCTCGACTGGGGTGCAACCGTGGAGGTCGATTTCCGTCCCGCGTGCTACGACGCCTCGCGCTACGTCGGGCTGTCTTTTCAAGCGCGGGGGCCAGGCCGCATCTACGTCGCGGCCCGCGAGAGAGCGGTGATCCCGATCGCGGAAGGTGGCAGCTGTGAACTCGATTGCCACAATCCGCACGTGGTCAAAGTCGAGTTGGAATCTTCCTTCCGCACCTACCAAATTCGCTGGAGCGAGCTGCGTCAGCGTGGTATCGGAAAACCTCCCCTGGACGCGCAACGTCTGCACAGCTTGGCGTTCCTGATTCGCGCCGAGGACACACCGTACGATGTCTGGCTCGACGACGTGCGCTTTTTGCAGCGCTGAGACGCGCGGGCCCTTAGAGAACCCTTAGAGAGCCGTGCCCGCGACGTCGAGTTCGGCTACGCAGGTATAGGCTTTGCCGTTCGCCTCGCTCGACCCGACGAAGCGGATGAAGCGCCCGGCCTTGGCCGGAAAGACGACGGTTGTGGGGGCTTTGCCCGTGCCGAAGCTGCCGCTCTTGACCGCGGTACCCCAGTTGGCCTTGTCACCGCTCACGTAAAATTCGTAGTCTTTGACCATGCCGTTCGGATTGTCGTCCTGGCGCGGCGTATAGCGCATGCCGGTGAGGGAGTAGTTGGCGCCCAGGTCGATTACGATCTCGTGCGGGGGCTTGGGCTGGGCGTCCTGCCACTGCGTGTGCCAGAACGTGGAGGTCGAGTCGTCGAAGGCGTTGGTCGCGTGCCCGTCTTCCGCCGCGGTCTCCTGGCTGTCCACCGAGACCAACGACCAGTTGGCATGCGCTATGAAACCGCTATTGCTGCCGTCCCCCGCGCTCCACTCGCCGGTCGTCACGTTGAGTTGCCAGCTGTCGTAGAAATCCATCACCAGCTTGGTATCCCCGGACAGCTTGAGCGGTAACCAGATGTACTTGGAGCCTTTCAAATCCGGATCTTGCCAACGATCGCCCGCGTAAATGTAGGTCGTCGTCTTGCTGCCCTGGACCGGGATGATGAACGCGGTCTGGGTATCGAAGCCCGTGGCATCGCCGACGTTTGCGAGCGCGCTCCAGGGGCCTTGCATGGAGGTCGCGGTCGAGAACTTTTGCTGGTTCGGATCCCAGTTGGTGGCCGCAGAATTGACGATGAAATAGTGCCCCTTCGCTTTCATGATCGCGGGGGCCTCGCGGTAGCTGCCCGGCCAGAGCGTCGAGATCTGCGACTTCATGTCGGTGTAGTCGTCGCTCAGCTGATATAGCGAGAGATCCTTGTTCTCGTTCGAAGCCGAAAGGAAGTACGCCGTGCCGTCGTCGTCTTTGAACAAGGTGTCGTCACGCGACATGCGGTCGTTCGGGCGAAAGTGGCGGATCTGCGTGTAGTTGCCATCCACCGTGTCGCTGCTGAACACGCCGGCTTCGGCGGTGGCGTAGCTTTCCCCTTCCCAATGCAGCCACATCACGTACTTCTTCGTGGCGTCGTTATAGATGACTTTCGGGCGCTCGATGATGCGATCGGCAGCGGCGAGCTCGGTCGAGGTTTGTTTCGTGATGATGGCGCGCCTGAACTGCCAATGCGAGAGGTCCTTCGAGGCGTAACAATTCACGGCCTTGAAGCCGCCCGAGTTCGCGGATTTGTCTTCGCCGATCCAGTACCAAGTGTCGGCGACTCGAATCAGGCCGGCGCCATGCGCCTCGATGCGGTTGCTAGCCGTGTCCTGCCAAAAGTCGCCGTTTTTGATGGTGACGATCACGTCGCCGTTGGCGCCGGAGCCGGAAGTTCCGCCGCCACCTCCCAAGACCTGGCCCCCGGCGCCCGTGCCGCTGTTGCCCGTGCCGCCGTGACTCGCGCCGCCCGAACTGGTGGAATTACCTGCGCCGGCCGAGCCAGCGCTCGATGACCCTGCGCTCGATGACCCGGCGTTCGATGACCCGGCGTTCGATGTGCCCGCGCCCGCTATTCCGCCATTCGAGCCGCCACTACTCTTCGCTCCTGCGCTCGAGCCGGCGCGGCCGGCGTTGGAGTCGGAGGGTTGCCCGCAGCCAAGCAGCAGGAGCGTTGCGCTCACTGAGCAGAAGCTGAAGGTGGCAATATTGTTCATGACTCCTCGTTTTCGCGTATTCGCGCGTCGAGCCGCAACGCAAATTACCTTCGGGGTATCATCGACAGCTCCAATGGGCGAGTCGGATCTCCAGCCAATAATTTTCCGTTCGCGCGCGCCGCGCCGCAATTCACGACACGCGCCACTCGCGTGCTCTGCCAGAAAAATCCACTACTGCTAGCGGTGATCGGAAGCAGATGCGGCGCTGAACGCAGCGTCCGGGCTACGTCGGCCGCGCGACCCGAAATGGTACATCACGCCCGAGGTGGTGGACAGGCGCCGCACGGCCGGAACTCCAGATCGTTAGTCAAGCACGAGGCAGCTTCCGCTAGCGCGCAGTGACCGAGATTGCGCCGAGCCCGTCCGCCAATACTCGGGAGATGGCACTCCGCAGCGCGATCACGTCGAAAGGCTTCGTGATCAGCACGTTGGGTACCGCGCCCAAGAACAGGCGCGCGCTGCCGCCGAACGCACCCCCGGTCAAGAAGACTACCCTCGCTACTAGTTCGGGCAAAGCGTGGGCCAGCGCGGCGTGGAAGTCCGCGCCGGACATTGCGGGCATCATCAGGTCGCAGAAAATCAGATCGAAGCGCTCGCCCCCTTGCAACACTTTGAGCGCCTCGCGCGCGTCTCTGAAGCCGACGACCTCGTGCTCGATCAACATGCGGCGCACCAGCGTGAGCAAGTTGGGTTCGTCGTCGATCACCATGAGGCGCAGACGGTTGTGCGCGGGCGGGTTCGCAATCGCCGGAGTGGAGTGAAGCTCCGCGGCATCGGTGGTCGGCAATGTGACCTTGAACTCCGTACCAACGCCGAGCTCGCTGGTCACGGTGATCTGCCCACCCGCGGCGGTGATGATGCTATGGCAAATGGCCAAGCCGAGTGCCATGCCGCCCTTCGGCGTGGTCGTGAAGAAAGGTTCGAACAGCCGCACCAGGACATCGGGTGCAATACCGCCGCCCGTGTCCGAAATTCGTACCGCCACTCGCTCGCCTTCCGCGCAGATTGCGACCTTGATTTCATGGCGCCCGACGTCCGGTTCTCGAAGCGCCTGAGCGGCGTTCACGAGCAGGTTCAAAAATACCCGGCCCAAGCGCGCCTCGTTGCCCAACACCGAAGGCACGGTCGCGAACTCTCTAACCACGCGAGCCCGATGTCGGATCTGGTTCCATGCCAGGTTGATCGACGAATTCATGACCCGGGTTACGTCGATTGGCGCGGGTGGACTCTCGTCGTTACCGGCAAGAACCCTCAGGTCGCGCGTCGTCTGCCGAATTCGATCGGAGCCTTCGCGAGCTTGTTTCAAGGTGTGCTCCAGACCTTCGAAACTCTCCTTGTCGAGGATTCCCGCGGCACGAAGCATGGTCAGACGCTGCAAGGAAAAATCGATATTCCCGATCACGTACGAGAGGGGGTTGTTGATCTCGTGGGCTACACCTGACGCCAACGTGCCGATTGACACCATACGGTCGGAGAGTAAAAGCTCCCGCATTCTGGCCCTTTCGATGCGGGTCGCAGACTCACGGAGCTCTCGTTCGATTACGACTCCTAGGCGCGCCAAGCCCGACTTCAATAGGCAGTCATGAGCACCGAGGCGCATGGCGTTGATCGCGGCGGCTTCCGGTATCGTGCTCGAAACGATGATGAAGGGCAGCTCGATGCCACGACTCTTCACGATCGAAAGGGCGGAAAGGCAATCGAAGCAGGGCAGAACGTGGTCGCACAGCACAACGTCCCAGCAACGCTTTTGATCCAGGGCACGTTCCAGCTCGCCCCCGCTCTGAACATGCTCGATTTCCGGTAAGAAACCTTGCTCGACGAGTTCGCGGCGGAACATCTCTGCATCGTCTGGCGAGTCCACCACCAACAGCACCCGCAGCGGCTGCGCTCGCCTCGATTCAATTGTCGTCACGAACAGGCTCCCGGGGGTCCTAGGGTGTCAGATCCGGAAATCTCGAGTCTGGATTTTCTAGCCGCAAAATCGATATCAGTGATTTATTGTCATGTATATTCGCGGGACCGCTTTTTCGGGCAGCTCACCGGAAAAGGTCCGCGTCCGAGAGGCGTTTTGCATCATCGCTGCATCAGCTCCGTTGCGTTCGGCGACGAGTTTGTGTCGTCCCGTGAGCCGCGCAATCTTCGAGTATGCATATTGCCAGCCCGTCTTTAGTCGAACGCCTGTCGAGCCGGGGTCGCGCTCCGGCGCGTTCGCTTCGCTCGAGCGCCCATCCGTGGACGCTCCGTTGCGCAAAGGCGACCTCACTCGATGCGTCCGGTTCGTATTCGCCGACGGGCCACTGGCAGACGTGCCCCGTGGGCCGCGTCGATTGGTCGAGTCCGTCAACGCATTCGAGCCGCATCTCGATTGTAAAATGGTGGGTTGAGTGCAGCACTTTTGGCGCGAGCTCGAGCGGACGGATGTGCCATAGTCGCGAAATCAACGACTCGGCACGTCCCCGCGCATGCCGCTCGCCACGCTGCCACTTGGTAAACCAGCATGAGTAGAAGAGTGCGGTCGAATGCAACGCTCGCGGCACCGTTCGCGCTTGGGATGTGTCTACTTGCTTGCGGCTCCAGTAGCTCGGCGGGCACTGGGGCGGGCGGCACGAACAATGGCGCTGGCGGCGGGGGCGGGGGCACCCCCGCTGCCGGAAGCCCTGGTAGCGCCGGAAGTCCGTTGGGCGGCGCTGGAAGTCCGTTGGGCGGCGCTGGAAGTCCCGGCACCGCGGGTGCCTCGCATGTCGGCGGCAGTACGAATGCCGGCGGCAGTTCCACGGCGGGCGGCGCTGCCAGCGGAGGTAAGGGAGGTGCCATTGGCGTCGGCGTGGCGGGCGCCGCGAACGGCGGTGGTTCTTCGCAAGCGGGTGCCCCACCGGGTGATCCGCCAAGCTGCGCACCGGGCGGGCCAGGCATGAACAACTGTGGTGCTGATGGCCATGAGAGCTGCTGCACCAGCCTACTAGTTGCAGGCGGCACGTTCGATCGGACGTATTCCAACACTGGGAGCGGCGCGACGGGCAAAGCCGATCCTGCAACCGTGAGCTCGTTTCGTCTCGACAAATACGAGACGACGGTTGGCCGGTTGCGGCAATTCGTCAATTACCTCGCTTCGGGAGGCGCTGCGCCCGCGGCTGGTAGTGGCAAGCACGCCCACTTGAACGGCGGCAAGGGCCTGGCCGACAGCGGCAAGGCGGGAAGCTTCGAGCCGGGCTGGGATGCCAGCTGGAACGGCAATCTGCCCGCGGGCGCGAGCGCTGTCGCCACCTGGACGAAAAATCTCGCATGTAGCACGGGCACGTATGGCACGTGGACGGCCAGCGCTGGCGCCAACGAAGCGCTGCCCATCACCTGCCTCGATTGGTACGAGGCTCACGCCTTCTGCATTTGGGACGGCGGCTTTTTGCCGAGTGAAGCCGAATGGAGATACGCGGCGGCTGGTGGTGACGAGGAACGCATGTACCCGTGGGGCTCGACTGCTCCGGGTACGGCGAGCCAATACGCAATGTACGACTGCTACTACCCGTCCGGCACGGCGGGCAATTGCACGAGTCTTGCGAACGTCGCCAAAGTCGGCACTGCGACACTGGGCGTGGGCCGTTACGGCCAGCTCGATCTCTCGGGCAGCGTTTGGGAGTGGGACCTCGACGTGTACGCGGCCAAGTTCGCCAATCCCTGTACGGATTGCGCCAACCTGACCGGTGGCACTGACCGCATCCTCCCAGGCGGCGGCTTTCATACCGGCCTCATGCCGTACATGCTCTCGTATAACCGCATGTCGGTCAACTATGCGACCACCTACCGCGGCGACTATGGCGTCGGGGTGCGTTGCGCCCGAACGCCATAGCTTCAGTGCTCGGCGGCCGCCGCCTTTTGCGCGACCTTCTGCAAGAACCGCTCGGGCAGAATCACTACGCGCTGATGCGTGCCTTCGCCGATCGACTCCACTCCGTCGTGGGCGCTGACCCGAAATGACAACCTTCGACCATCCACCGCCTCGACCTGCACCCGAACCTTGACGACAAAGCCAGGCGGCGTCGCTGCCGTGTGCGAGACGCGGATATCGACACCAACCGACTGCTCTCCCGGTTCGAGGTGGGGATCAATCGCCTCCATGCATGCCCACTCGAACAGCCCCACCAGATACGCCGTCGCGAAGACGTGCGGCATGGCGCTGAACAAGCGTGACTCCGGAAAGACGTGAGGCACGGTCTTCAGTTCCGGTACCAAATAGCTCAATTCGAACGTTAGCCCGTGGCTCAGGGACGACTTCATGGGGTTCCTCGCTTGCGTCTAGAGTAAGCCAATCACGGATCGGCGCGCGAAACAGTTGAAAGCTGTTCTACTGTGGCGGCTCCAAGGTGAGCCCGCGTTGCTTCGCGAGCCCACCATGAAACCTCAGTTCTCAACCGAACGCGACCGGGATTTCGTCGCCGCTCACTGCGAGGCGACGGTGGCCCAACCGGCGCCGGGCATCGCGAACGAGAACATCTTGCCGGCGGCGGAGACGATGGCGGTCTTGGCTGCGCCGGAGTTGTACAGCACCGTCACGATCTTGCCGTCGGGGTTCTTGAACGAGAGTGCGTCTCCGCCCGTCGTCGCAACCACCTTGGCCCCGGGCACCACGTATTGCGAGAGGTGGCGGAAGACGTAATAGGTCGGAGTAATGTTCAGCTTCTTGCCAGCAGTGTCGACCGTGAGCAGTGCGTTCTGCGGCCAGACGCGCGTAGTGTCGTTGCCGATGCCGATGGTATCGAGCACCATGTTCCAAGCGCTGTACGCGGTGACTCCCGCTTTGATCCAGAGCGTGAGGAGTTTCCAGCTCTCTACGCCGTAGGCGAGGTCGTTGGGAGCCATAGTCGAGTTGAAGTTGGGATAGTCGGACGGCTTCCAGGGGTAGTTGCCGCACTTGTGTTCGGTTTGCCACATTGGTAGCCCGGAGCCTTTCGCGCCGGCGATGGCGCCCGTCGCTGACATCCCCCACTGCAGGCCGATCATCTTGATGAAACTCTTGGCGGTGGCGTCCGCCAGAACGGCGGTTACGATGGCAGGGTCTTTGTCCCCGTTCGACATCGTGCCGAGCATGATGTTGGTGGTGGGGCTGGCGGCTTTCATCGCCGGGCCTAGGAACTGGCCGACGAACTTAGTGAATGTCGCAGTGTCCCAGAGGCATGATGGATAGTTCTGACCGAAGTTAGGCTCGTTCTGCGGGGCGACGGCTTCGATCTTGATCCCCTCGGCGCCGTACTGCTGTACGAATTTCACGAAGTACTGGGCATGCGCCGCCAGGGTTGGATCGTCGCTCTTCATGGTCCCTCCATCGAAGGGCGAGACCATGTTTCCGGATTGGAATGGGCCGTCCTTCATCCAGGTCGGCGGGGTCCACGGGCTCGCCCAGAAATGGATGTCGGGCCTGATCGCCATCGCCGCCTTGACGTACGGGATGAGGTACATCTTGTCCTGCGCGATCGAGAAATTGGCCATCGTGGTATCGCCGGCCGTCTCGTCCAGCGTATAGCGGGCGATGGCGTAGTCACTGGCTCCCATCGGAATGCGCCCCAGGTTGAAGCGCGCGCCGTCGTCTCCGAAGAGCAGCTCGAGTGCTGCGTTTCGGTCCGCATCGCTCAGCATCATCAGGTACTTCCAGCCAAGCTCGTTGAAGGCACCGCCAAACCCCTCCCACGTCTGAGCGGCCGCAGTGTCGTTCACGGTCACGTCGGGGGTGCCCGTTGTCACCTCGGTTAGCCGTCCATCGGCCTTCCAGTAGGCGCCGGCCGAGGACGTGACCAATCTTGGCAGGGGCGTCCCGGTATTTCCCGCGCCACTTGCGCCCGCGGTCCCCGTGCTCCCCGCGCCGCCGCCCGTTCCAACCGCGCCCGCGGTGCCGTTGCCGGCGCCCGCGGTGCCGTTGCTGGCGCCCGCGGTGCCGTTGCTGGCGCCCGCGGTGCCGTTGCTGGCGCCCGCGGTGCCAGTCGCGGCCCCCGCCGTCCCGCCTCCGGTACTCTTGACCTCCGACGAGCACGCTGCGACCAGCAAGGCGAGGCCGAATCCGGAAATCGATACCCACGATGTCTTCATGCCCACAGATGCCCGGCCAGGCCGAATGTGATCTCGAATCCAAGCGAACGCGGTAGGAGCGGCATGACGCCGCGCGAGTCGAAACCGAGGTCGATGTTCCTCCAACGGTCTATCGGAGGTGGCCTATTCTAGGGACGCGACCTGCGCTCACTCACGGTGCGAGTGCGTCTCGGACCACGCTATCGTCAATCAGCGGAGCGAGCTCCGCCCGGCTGCGTGCCGTGCGGTTGTTGACCTTGGCGTGCCAAACCTCCTCCGCGACCAGTTGGTCGAGCGCGTCGCTGACCAAGGTACCGGCGTAGCGTTCGTATTTGAAAGACTGTTCTAGTACCGCCTGGCTGACTCCGGTGGGGCCCGTCAGCAGTGGATAGACGACGTTCGGATCGGTTCGGATCTGCTCGGAGGCAGTGATCAGTGAGCGAACGAAGCGAACGATCGTGCGTCGCTTCACCGGGTCAGCGAGGCTCTCGGCCGTGGCGTGGAGATCGAAGAGTTCTCGATACACCTCGTGCCCTTGATCGTCTTTTTGGAATTCGATTCGATCCGCGTCCATGATCGCGGCGGCGTACTGCTGCATGTTGGGTTCCCAAAACGCAGCCGCTTGTCCCCCCGAATTCGCCGACGGAGCCGAACCGGTCTTGACGTCGCTCTCGCTGAGGTTCACGAGCCCGAGCATCTGATGGAGGAAGTACGCGGACGACGTTCCGCCGCTATAGTCCACGGTCTTGCCCTTGAGGTCGGCGAGCGTGGTGATGCCCGCGGACTTCTTGGCGACGATTCGATACAGCCCTTCGCAGACGGTAAAGATGATCCGCAAATTCCCGTGCTGAACCGAGGAGCGCAGCGCCTGTGTTTCGGCGTTGGTTGCCACGAGGGGCGGGTTGCTGCCAAAGAGCGCGTCCACGCCGCCGCTCGTCACGGTGACCTTGGCTGGATAGATGCCGCCCGCAGCGAGCCGCACGGGGGCGAGCTCCACCGCCGTCGTCAACCCAGCCAAGGTGATGTCCGGATAGGGCCCCGTATCCGCGCCCGCCTTGCCAGCGCCTCCTGCATTCGTCGCTCCGCCGGCACCGCCCGCGCTGGCACCGCCCGCGCTGGCACCGCCCGCGCTGGCACCGCCCGCGCTGGCACCACCCGCGCTGGCACCGCCCGCGCTGGCACCACCGCTCGAGTTGCTGCTGCCGGAGCTGCCCGCTCCCCCGAGCGTCGCCCCGCCGCTGCCACTCGGCGCTCCTCCGCTGGGCAGTGCTCCTCCCGTTCCAGCGCCGGCTCGACTACTTCCCGCCATGCCTCCCGCGCTCTGCTGAGGATCGCTGCCTGCGTGGTCCGCGCCTGTGCTACCGCAGGCCGCAGCACACGCGACTACCGCACAGCATGCGAAGCTCACCGTTCCAGGTGGGATCAACCCGCCAAACTTCGACTTCATCATCCGCTCGTGATTGGTGGACGCGAGCCCATTAGCGGCTTCCGCGCAGGGGCCCAGTTTGGGTTATGCCCATTCTGCCCGAGCGGCAAGGACGGCCACGCATTTCGGTTATTTCGAGCTAGCGTCAAAACACTACTCGTGGAAATTTCTGGCCGATCCGCGCTACTTCCTCGGGAATCTTCGGAGTAACGCGAGTTTGCGCGGGGATGGCAAACTTGTCGCCCCCCGCCCTCCACTCATCCTGACTAATATGCGCTGCGCGCCCGTGCTGAACTAAAATGACAATAGAGCTGCTGATCGAGGCCATCGTGCGCCAAACCACGATCTTGATCGCCCAGCTTGCCACGTCCGGGGGGACGCGGGCTCCGCTGGCGCAGGTGGCAAACCAAGTCTTTTTGGACTTGGTGAACGAGCTCGAACGCCAGGGCGTAGGCCGCAAGGTCAGCGCGGACATGTTCGGTCTCGGTCTACGCACGTACCAGCGTAAGATACAGCGCTTCTTGGAGAGCTCCACGGACCGCGGGCGCTCGCTTTGGGTCGCAGTACTCGACTTCGTGCAGCACGCAGAGAGTGTCACTCGCGCCGAAGTTCTGCTGCAGTTCGCGAGCGACGACGAAGGCCAGGTGCGCGGCGTCTTGCACGACCTTTGCGAGAGCGGTTTGATCACGGTCTCCGGCTCCGGCTCCCGGCTCAGTTATCGCGTCACGCCCGAGGACACGCTGGCTCGGCTGCGACAAGCACATTCGAACGAAGGTCTCGACGAGCTACTGTGGGCGCTGATCTATCGTGAAGGGCCGTGCAGCCTCGCCGAGCTGCAGAAGACGCAGGTAGACGGCAACGAACTCGGTCCGGCGCTTGCCCGTTTGTTGGAGGCTGGTCGCATCGAGCAAGCCACTCCGGAGGGTCCGTACACGGCGCGCACGTTGGTGCTACCGCTGGGTTCTTCGGTGGGCTGGGAGGCCGCGGTGTTCGACCATTTCAAAGCCGTCGTCAACACGGTAACTCATCGACTGCGGCTCGACCGCAACAGTCCGGCACTCGCCGACCGCGTGGGCGGCAGTACTTACACAGTAGACGTCTGGCCGGGACATCCACACGCTGAGCAGGCGTTCGAGACTTTGCGATCGATCCGCTCGCAGCTTGGCGCGTTACGGGACAAGGTGGAGCGCTACAACGCGGACCACCCACTGCCCGAACGCCACACGCAGGTCTTGATGTACGTGGGTCAGTGCTCGATCGAGCGGGGTGAGGATGACGCGGATGAATCTTGAACGGACCCTTCGTAAGCTTCGGGGGGTGGCGCCGCTGCTGGTCGGTCTCTGGCTGATCTTCTCGTGCAGTACTCCAGAGGCGTCCGAGGAGGGGAGTGAGACTCACTTTCTGAAGGGCTGCGATGCGACGTGCGGCGACGGCATGCAATGCATCTGCGGTGTCTGCACGAAAGCCTGTACGCGGCAGACCGATTGCAACGACTTGTCAGGGCTCGCGAGCTGCGCGCCGCTGGGTCCTCGAGTCGCGGAGCAGCGTTGCGGCGATACGGAATTGGGCGCTATGTGTGACGCGCCCTGCCTGGGCGACTTCGATTGCACGAAACTGGCTGCGGACCGCATTTGTGACTATGGCTATTGCCGCCAGCTCAACCGGCAATTCGAACCGCCTGCCCCGGCTTGTATGCTCGCAAATTTCGCGGCCACGGACGTTCTGATCTTGGGTGACGTGCTAATCGAGCTCAGCATCTTCGCGCCGCAGCTCGAGCAAGCGGCGGTCCTGGCAGGCAGCCTCCCGGCGGGTCAGCACTACAGGAATCAGGCGGCCGGTGGCAGCTCCCTTCTGGCGACGGGCCCGCTCAGCATCGATAGTGAATACACGACCGCCCGCGCGGATGGCCCCGCGCGATTGATCATCATGGACGGCGGCGCCACCGACGTGCTGACGGGGCAATGCGCGGGCATGTTGACCGCCGATTGCCCAGCGGCGCATGCCGCGGTCACTGGGGCCGAGCAGCTGCTCGAGAGGTTCGCCCGAGACGGCGTGGAGCACGTGGTCTACTTCTTTTATGGCGACCCGGTCGACAATCCAACCTTGAAGGACGGCCTAGATCTGATGCGCCCGCTCCTCCGTAACGCCTGCGGTCGCAGTAGAGTTCCCTGTCACTGGCTGGACTTGCGTTCCCTCTTCGCCGGGCATCCTGAGTACGTGGGGACGCAGGGGCTCGTCTTTACGGACGCCGGCGCAACCGTGGCTGCGGCTGCGACCTACGCGTTCATGCAAAAACAGTGCTTGGCAAACTGAAACTCCCCCGCTTAGGACCCGCGAATCGCTAAGGGCCCGCCCGGAAATAACTGAGTCGCGAGCCCGCCGAGACCGAAGCGAGGCGGGCGCCCGAGGAGCGAGCACCGGAGGCCTACTGAAGTAGGTCGAGGAGCGCAGCGACGAGGCCGCCCGCCGCAGCGAGA
>Ga0302321_100002195_pt1 | contig 16773 bp, 13 predicted proteins | sample Fen_T0_1_FD_202505 | JGI IMG/M metagenome (GOLD analysis project Ga0302321, IMG submission 202505) | Peat permafrost microbial communities from Stordalen Mire near Abisko, Sweden - Fen_T0_1 | ecosystem: Environmental > Terrestrial > Soil > Wetlands > Permafrost | place: Sweden: Abisko...
AGTAGCCCGAGCCGGTTTGGGGCTCAGTGACTATAAGCCCCCGCGCTCACACACATACACAATGCCACCTCAGCCCAAAGCTCCGTCACGGGTCGGCGGAGCGAAAGCTTTGACGTCACCAGGCCCAGTTCATGCCGACAACTCACAACCCCCTTGGATTCCTCGGCATCGCCAGGTGAGCACTTCAGGCCGCCGCCAGCGTGCCTGTTTACTATCCGCGCAAACGTCCGTGGGGTCGTCAACCGTGGTTCCGCGGGGAATAGGCAAACATCGGCTTCACCGATCCCACCGGTAGTCTTGAAGTCCCGATGTTGACGCCATACGCGGCCTGAGGCGCACTTGCTCTCACGGTCCGATCATTTCAAGTTTGGGGAACGTAATGCGCGCCGAGCGAAATTGGGATCTATCGTGCGCGACAGCCGACCGCTAGCACATTGGTCTGGTCGCAAAATTGCGCGGCTTCGAGAGTCTTGGTTCCGCCATCCCGCCGGGCGGGACAGGTGAGCAGTGCTGGTCTCGGCCAGACAATCGAGGCGCGCCAACGGCCATTTCTGGCCGAAAACCGGGACTTGTCGACCCTGTTCCCGGCAACTTCGCCCCAAGGCAAAGCCCAGCGCGCCTGTAGGCAATCGGGAAATATGAACCGGTATCCCGTCGGCAAGGCGACTGCGCTACATCTGCTGGACCCGCGTACGCCTATGGCAAGTTCTCGTTCTCACGCATCTCTGTCGTTGGTGGTCGGCCAGACCCGTCGCGACACCAGCAATGCGGAACTCGTGCAGGGTCTAGTCGCTGACGAAGCTTGGGCCATATCGGAAACCTGGAATCGCTTCGCGCCCATGGTGATCGTGATGGCGGCCCGCTGTTTGGGCTCGCGCTCAGAAGCAGACGACATCTGCCAAGAGGTGTTCTACCGAATGCTTCGCCGAGTAGAGACGCTACGGCAACCGGACCGTCTGCGCAGCTTCATCTACTCCTTTGCCGTTCGCGTTGTACGAAGTGCTCTTCGCCGCCGAAAGCTGCGCTCGTGGCTTTCCTTTGAGGAACCGGAAACGCTTGTGGATTTGACGTGGGGGGATCTGGACGTCGAATCGCGCGATATATTGCGGAGATTTCATCGCCTGCTCGATCGACTGGCGCCGCGCGATCGCCTCGTATTCATTCTAAGACGGATGGAATCGATGACGGTCGAAGAGATTGCCCAGCACCTGGACATCTCGGAATCCACAGTCAAGCGCTCGATGGCTCACGCTTCGGAGCGGTTATCGCGTTGGATGGACGCGGACCCAAGCCTGTCTTGCCTTGTCGACCAATTCCGGGGGCTGCGATGACGACGTCTTCACACGAACCGAAACCTGAAGGAGCGCTCACGTCCATTGCGAAGCTGGGACGTGACAGCGTGAAAAAGCCCACTCGCGCGGAACTCGACCATGGATTGAATGGTCTCCACATGCGTATTGCTGCTGGCCGTGTTCGGCGAAAGGGACTCGTTCGTTGGTCAGTCATCGGAGCTGCCGCCATGGTTTCTGCCCTGGTTGTTCTGTTTGTGACTGCACCCAGTCGAAGACCTCCTGCTGTTTCTGCGCAAGTGCTGACGTACAAAATCGAAGGCGGTAGCATCCTTGAGGGAGGCTATCTGCGCGAGACCGGTCGCGCCGGGGTGAAATTGCTTTTCAACGAGGGAAGCGTATTCGCACTCATGCCAGGAACTCGTGGTCGCCTGCGTGCGGTCAATTCGGAAGGCACCCGCGTTTCAATCGATGACGGGACTGCGTCGTTTCGAATCACACCGAGCCGCGATCGGCATTGGTGGATCGAGTCGGGTCCGTTCGTAGTGTCGGTAAAGGGGACCGCCTTCGTCGTTTCCTGGGAACCGTCCAGTGAGCGGTTCGAGCTCAGGCTGCAACAGGGCACTGTCGTCGTGAGTGGCCCAGTTTCTGGTGGAGATTTGACGTTGCGGGCGGGTCAACACCTTGTGGTGAACCTAGCGAAAGCGGAGACTGTGATTACTGAAGACCGCGGCGACGAACCCGCCGTCGAGTCTGTTGGAACTGCCGCCTCGTCGGGTCCAAGCGCAGTCCTGGGAGGACTGCCACCTTCGCGCCCAAAGACCGTGGCACTCCCCGCGCCCGCGGCTGCCAATGTCCAGAACGAGCACCAATGGGCTAAAGCGTTGGCAAGCGGACATTGGGATCGAATTCTGGAGGACGTCGAACGCACTGGAGTCGAGACGGTTCTAAATGGTGCCTCGAGCGAGGACCTGTTCGCTCTCGCGAATGCGGCTCGCTATCGCCGTCGGACGGATTTGGCGCGCGAAGCGCTGCTCGCGGAACGCCGGCGATTTCCGCATTCGCCGCGAGCGATTGACGCGCTCTTTCTACTCGGTCGCGTGGAGGAATCCCGCGGCAACGCGACAGACCGAGCGCTCGCGTGGTACGAGGAGTACCTGGCCCGAGCACCCACGGGGAGCTACGCTGCGGAGGTGCTTGGACGCAAGATGATCGTCACCAGGGAGATCGGTCGAACCGAACAGTCAAAGACGATCGCGGAAGAGTACCTTCGTCGTTTCCCCAATGGAAGCTACGCTGGAACAGCGCGAGCTTTGCTTCGCGAGCCCTGATAGGTCTCAGTGGATCGCCTTCTCCCCTTCTTGGTGTCGTTGATTCTGCTGCTTTTCGCGCTACCCGCGAATGCTGCCACCGTCGCCATTGTTCAGTCGAACGGTGGAGTCGCAGGCATTACAGAAACCGTGTCCCGTCTGCACGGCGAATTGATATCCGTCGGTCTCGAAGTCGAGATGATTTCGCCGCCGCAAGACAGCAGCCCGGATCACAGCAATTTGCGACCTTGGGTTGAGAAGCTAGCGGCTGCGGGTGGCATTGATGCTGTTATCAACGTTGTTGGCGACGATGCACCGAGCTGGGTCGACGTGTGGGTGATTGAGCGTTCACCTCGAAGGCTCGAGCTTTGGAGAGTCGCAAGCGAGCCCGACTCAGCGAACGAATCCGAACGACTTGCGATTCGTGCCATCGAGGTTCTGCGTTCAAGCTTCCTTGAAGGACAAATGTCGGGCGAATTCAAGCGCCGCCCGTCGCTCCAGACGCCCGAATTGAGTCTCAAACCCGGAAGCCTGCCCAATGCGTTGCCGAAGCGCCAAGATCACATTGGGATTGGGCTCGGCATTGCGGCACTTTCGAGCATGAACGGCCTGGGCCCAGCATTCTTGCCCGTCATACTTCTCGACACAAAAGTGAACGATTGGGTCGGAATTCATGCGCAGTTCGCCGGATTCGGCAGTCGTTCAACGGTGGCAACCGCGGCCGGTAGTGCGCGGATCGCGGAGCAGTATGGGCTGTTCGGTGGTACCTACCGATTTCGCGCGAAGCATTGGTTCGGCCCCTTTGTCTCGCTTTCCGTTGGAGCGCTTCGCACTTCAGTTCTGGGCGAGGCAAACGTGCCCAATCAAGGACACGGTGAAACGCATTGGTCGTTCTTGGTGGACGGGGGCATAGGGACTGAGCTGCGCCTATCGGGGCGCTATTACCTGAGCCTGGCCGGCCACGTGCAGTTGGCTCAACCCTACCTCGCCGTTCACATTGTTGACTCAGTCGTCGCTACCTCGGGGCAGCCGAATCTGGTCCTAACCCTTACCGTGGGCGCTTGGCTATGACGTGGCATGGTTGGGCGTTATTGCCCGTTGCACTGGGTTTGCTCGTCGGCAACGCAGGATGCTCGCGCGCCGATGTATACGCGGTTACCGGCACGTACACTGGCGACGCTGGCGACGCTGCCGACGCTGGCGACACAAGCGATGCATCGCCGCCAAATCCTTGTGCTTTTGGCGCGTTGCCGCCTGGCGACTCAAGCATCAAACTGCAAGTTGGCTCGCTTATGCGGAGTTACGTATTGCACGTCCCGCCAACCTACTCTGGCACCCAGCCTGCACCTTTGATTGTGGACTTGCACGGCATCGGTGCCACTGGCTGGGGCGAACTGTCGAGCTCAACCTTTCCCCCCATGACGGATCCCGATAACGTCATCATCGCATTCCCAGATGGGATGGCTGGTCCAATCGGTACTGGTTGGAACATGGGACCTTGCTGCGTTGCGAATGTTGACGACCTCGGATTCATTAGAGCCGTCGTGTCCAATATTCGCAAAACCGCCTGCATTGATCCCAATCGCATCTATGCCGTCGGCGTTCTAACTGGTGGTGGCATGGTCAACGCCCTTGGGTGTCAAGCCGCCGACCTGTTCGCCGCGGTGGCACCCTCCGCATTTGACCTCTTGGCGGAAACAGTGAATGACTGCAAGCCTTCGCGCCCCATCTCAGTGGTATCGTTCAGGGGCACTGCAGATACTCACGTGCCCTATGCCGGTGGCGCAAGTTCACTTGTCCCGGGAATGCCTATCACGTTCCTCGGTGCCCAAGCTACGTTCGACAAGTGGGCGCAAATTGACCGATGCACCAGCACTCGCTCGCCCGAAGATACAAACGGGTGCTCGTCGTATTCTGGATGCGCAGATGGGGTCGACGTGATCCTTTGCACGAAACAAGGGGGTCCAGCAGCGCCTGTAGACGCCAACGTGGCTTGGCCGGTACTCAAGCGTCACTCGTTACCATAGCGATGGGAGCCCTTGAGACTCGCGGCAATTGCAGGTCTCCTTCGAGGTGGAATTTTCCGCCACGTCGGCACTTGGCTAAAACTGAGCACAAGCCCGTGCTCGGGACTAAGCCGCGTCGCTTTTTTGGACCAGTCTGCGCCGATCGTGCCGACTGCGGCAAGTAGCCCCAGTTACCGGTCCAAGCCGAGGAGTATCAGCCATGAGATCAGAGAAGCTATCGCAATTGACAGTAGTCGCAGGCATTTTGAGCGTTACAGTTGCAAGCTGCTCCGGTTCAGACTCGGGCACGACAGGGACGGGGGGAATGACCAGCACCGCGATCGCTACTGGTGGCGCTGTCGCGAGCAGCAGCGGAGGCTTCGTGGCCGTCGGTGGTACCACAGGAGTTCTCGCTGGTGGAACAACGGGCTTGCCTGGCACAGCGGCAGCGGGCGGTTCCGTGGCTGCCGGCGGCAAGGCAACAGGTGGAGTCACCAGCGATGCCGGAGGCTCTGGTAGTGGGGGCAAGAGTACGGCAAGTGCGGGTGGCGCAGCTTCAGGGACCACAGCGGGTACGACGGCAACAGCCGGGCGCTCAAGCAGCACGGGCGGTGTCGGCACGGGCGGCAGTCGCGCAACTGGAGGCACCACCAACAGCAGCACTACGGGTGGGCGAAGTGGCTCGGGTGGCACAGGAGTTACCGTGGGCGGGCAAAGCGGAACTGGCGGAACGAGTAGCGTTGCAACCACAGGCGGCAGCACCAGCACGGGGACTTGCACGGCGTCCAAAGCAACGGGCTCGAATGCCTCGGGGAGCGGGCCGCACAAAGTAACAGTCGAGACAAACTCCGGCTCCGGCATCGTCGAAGGCACCATTTACCGACCTACAGACTTGGGCGGCACAGAGAAGTACCCGATTTTCGTCTGGGGTGAGGGCGGATGCTCTCAGAACGGATCATCGAACTCGGTCGCAATGGCCGAGATCGCCTCGCACGGATACTTCGTCGTCGCCGACGGAATTCCGAACGGGTCGGCCTCCCGTTCGCAGACCTCCGATCCTGCCGGTATGGGCAAACCCCTGCTCGCCTATATCACCTGGGCCATCGCCGAAAACGAGAAACCTTGTAGTGCGTATTACCACAGTCTTGACACGACAAAAATCGCGGCCAACGGGTTTTCGTGCGGCGGGTTGATGGCCGAAGGCACTGCTGGTGACCCCCGAATTACGACCTGGGGGCTCAACAGCAGTGGCCTATTTGCAGCGAATACAACCTTCTACAAGACGATCCATACGCCGGTGCTGATCGTGCTCGGTGGCCCTAGCGATATGGCCTATACAAACGGCGAAAGGGACTACGACAACATCAGCGCCCTTGGAATTCCTATCATGTTGTTCAGCAAGGATCTTGGTCACGGGGGAGACTTATTCTCTGCCCGCGGCGGCGACTTCACGAAGATCGATTTGGCCTGGTTGAACTGGCAATTGAAGGGCGACCTAACCGCAACGGGCAAGGGCCTCCTCGTTGGTGCAGGTTGCACCTATTGCACCAATAGTGCCTGGGAAACGAAGACGAAGAACATCCAGTAGCCTGCCCAAGTCCGCCGACAACGTTGAGGGCAAAACAGGACTCGGCACACAAGCGAGAACAAGTAGCCACAACTCTGCCGGTCGCACTATTGCGAAAGCTGGGCCAGCATCTAAAACTTTCTTCGGACTTTGCCATGGCGACCCCGAATGTCCCGCACCTACTACTCGGTGTTTCATGCGGGCGTCGCCATGTGCGGCATGTACGCGTTTTCAATCGATACGACCGCCCGCAGGCTATCGTCGCAGAAGGTCTGCCTAACCAGTAAAGCCGTGGGGTCGCAGCGAGCTTGGTGATCACCGTCTCGGATTCGGCCCCCTCACGGCTCACGAGACTCAAGCGCATTGGTTGGCCTTTCATTGTGACACAAATGGCTCACAAGGGGGCCATTTGCGTCACTTCAATGTTCGCTGACCTTCGCAACATGATGTAATGGCGCGAAATGTGACACGCAACGAGGGGCTCAACCTCGGGCCGCTTTGCTACGCCCCATGCAAGGTGGGAATAACATCAATGGGTTGCATCAACGCACCTCAGCTGCCCGGTGCACCACCGAAGTGTTACCCCGTTGGCACTCTCACTCTAGCGAGACACTGTTACACTGTGATTCACCAGTTGGTCAAGAGGCGCAAAACGCGCTGCAATCGGTAGCTGGTCCAATTTGCAGCACGCGGAGAGCACGTGATGAAAACCACGCCAATCCAGACACTTTTGACCGCGCTACTGTGTCTCGGGGTATCCCGAACCGCAGCCGCGCAGTCTGCCAGCACAGCCCTCGACGTTCCTTTGCTCTCCCCACCAATCGAACCGAATCGACCGGACAATCCCAATCGCACCGCCCGTCGTGAACGACAACCTGGTGAAGTCACGTATCAGCAAGACACGCCTGACCCTGGACGCGGCCGCATCCTGCATTATCGCCTGGATACCCCAACCAATGCGCACGCACACGAATCCTCCCAATCGGGGAACGGCACTGCCGCTCGCGCGACGGACGACGGCGCCATGCTGCCGTATACAATGCCGGCGCGTATCAACAAGGGGCAATCGTGGGTGCGCGCACTTGGGGGGTACGATACCGCGACGGGTTCAGCACGCGCCCAGTCAGCGGCGGAAACGGCCGTAACAAGCTGGTTTGCTATTCGCGTTGACTACGAACACGGCCAAGGCGCAACGCTCGATGATCGGGTTGGCCTTGGTGGTCGCTTCCAGGTCTTGGATCAGCAGCGGCACGGAATCGATTTGGGCTTCAGCGCATTCTACCAGCCTAAGAACTTTCGAGGTGAGGGAAACGTGGTGGGCGGCCTGATGCTGGGTCGACGCTTTGGTCGACTCGGCCTATTCGGCAGCGCACTTGTGGGCTCCGATCCTGAGGGCGACGATCAGGATGCGGACGGTCGGCTGTCGATCTTGTACCGGACAATGAACGCGTTCAGCGTTGGCTTGGACAATCACTTCCGTTACGTATTGTCGACTGACCAGAAGCGATTCGGAACGATCATGACCGATTGGGAACTACAACTGGAGCCCACGGTTATCATTAACTGGGGACCGGTTGCAATCTTGTCTGAGGCGGGGCTAAGTGCTCTGCAGAACACAGGCCCACTTGGAAGGCCCGAGAACCGTCGAGTCGTGCAAACCGGTCTGATTGCAATGACAGGGGTTGGCGCAACGTTCTGAAATAACGAGAGCGTTCAATCGCTGAGGGCGCTCCACGCGTAGCGTCAGAACTGTCACACGAAGGCAATCATTTCTTCAACTGCTCGATTCATCCGTCATTGATTGTGCACACTCGTTGCGCAGTTACTCGCGTCTCGACCCACATCGCAAAATTGATTCTCGGCATGTCACACAGCTAAGGCCTTTGTTTCACAGAAATAACTGAGGCAGCCCTGCCTCGGGCGTTATAGTCGACACAATACGTAGGAGGAAAAATGATACGCTCACACCTGTGCTTCGTCGCGGCGAGCTGCGCCGCGCTATTGTCTGCGTGCAGCTCGACCGTACCTTCGGAAGAGTCCACCCAAAGAACCGACAACGCGGTTGTATCGTCACAAGCCCTATCAGCCGCACGCCAGCGCTTGGCGACGGGGCAATATGTGACCCCGACGGCCCTGCGCGGCTCCGTGCAACAGGTTTTGAATCCCGGTCTCGTTGATTACCCGAATTTCGTAGCCGGTGAGGCAGTACGCTCGTTGCTTAGCCCAGACGGGACGACGCTGGCGGTGCTCTGCGCCGGGCAGAACTCGCTTTACAAGAGCGACGGCACGGTCGACACGGCCAACTCAACTCAGTACATTTTCGTGTATGACGTGGGCGGTGCGAACAGGCAATCGCCGCAGCTAAAGCAGGTGCTGCGACCGGTAAATGCCCACGTGGGCCTGGTGTTTTCGCTCGACGGCAACAAGCTCTACGCAGGTGGCGGCCGTGACGATGTGGTCAACGTCTTCGCGAAGAGCGCTGATGTCTGGGCTGCGGCTGGCACAATTGGGCTCGGTCACAGCAAGGGCATCGGCAATGGTGTCGCCCCGAACGCTGGCGGGCTTGCCTTGTCGAGTGACGGCAAGACGCTCGTCGTCGTGAACAACTACAATGACTCAATCAGCGTCATCGACACCGGCACGGCAACCGTGCGCTATGAGCACGACCTACGCCCGTTCTTCGCGAACAACGAAGGCCTGGCGGGTGGCGTCGGTGGCACGTTCCCGTTCGCAGTGGTGGTCAAGGGCAACGATATCGCCTACGTGACGTCGGATCGCGATCGGGAAGTTGTCGCAATTGACATTAGTTCGCCTACTTTAGGGCGCCTCGTCAAGCGTATCAAGCTCGATGGCAACGCCCTTGGCCTCACGCTCGACGCGTCGCAACGCAGACTTTACGTGGCACAGGACAACGCCGATAAGGTCGCCGTCATCGACACAAAGACGAATCGCGTGATTGCGAACATCGACGCGCGTGCACCCGAAGGCGTACTGCCGGAAGGGGAACATGACGCTCGCTACACGGGCGCAGGCACGTTCGGTGTCACCATCTCCCCCGACGGTCGAACACTTTACGCGGTCAATGCAGGCTCGAACTCGATCGCGGTAATTCGCATCGAGCAGGGTGGACGAGGCGAGCGCAGGCCAGATTATGACGTGGTTGGACTTATCCCAACGGCATACGAGCCGCACGACATAACGTTCAGCGCTGACGGCTCCTTCATGTACATCGTTAATGGCAAGAACATCACAGGCCCGAACCCTGACCACCTCGCAGGCAATACGGCCGCAATGACCGAGATCGCCTACCCAGGAGGCAACGCCGCGGCCGCTGCCGCTGCTCGGGCGTCAAACGAATACCAATTCCAGCTTGAGCGCGCCTCGCTAGTCGCAGCACCGGTGCCACGCGAAGGCCGCGAGCTCAATAGGCTAACGGCTCAAGTTGCGGAGAACAACTTCTACACCGATCATCCCGAAAACGAGCGCGTGATGAGGTTCTTGCGCAATCGAATCAAGCACGTGATCTACGTTGTCAAAGAAAACCGTACGTTCGATCAGATCCTTGGGGATCTGGGTAACGGTTCGAATGGCGACAGCTCGATCACTCAATTCGGTCAAGCCATCACGCCAAACTTCCACCGCATGGCACGCCAATTCGTGACACTCGACAACTTCAGGGATCCAGGCGACGGCAGCATGGACGGATGGTCGTGGACCCTTCAGGGACGCGTTACTGACGTAGAAACCATCACCCAGCAAATCAACTACGCGGCGATCAATCGCGGTCTGTCCTACGAATCGGAAGGTACCAACCGGGGCCTCCCAGTCAACTTCGAAACAGTTGCGGAGCGCGACGCGGCATCAGGAAAGGCAGGAACCACTCTCTATTCACAGCTCACATCCTCCTTGCCCGGCGGCACGGACAATGCGCTCACGGGTGCTGCCAATCACGCTTCGTCCGATGCACCGTTTGACGATCAGGGCGGGTACATCTTCCGTGCAGTGCTGCAAGCGGGAGGCTCGGTGCGCAACTACGGCATGCTGGTGAACAATATCGGAAGCATCGGCACAAAGGCAGCGCCAGTTTCGGATCCGTATTTAGCGGGGGAAATCCAGGTGGCCGCGCTCGATCCCGTACTTGCCCCGATGACTGACCTTTACTTTCGCGGTTACGACCAGAACTACCCGGATCTCTGGCGCTACACGGAGTGGAAGCGCGAGTTCGATCAGTACGTTGCCAACGGGGAATTGCCAGACTTGTCACTGGTACGCGTGAGTCACGACCACATGGGCAGCTTCGCTTCGGCGCTTGGGGGCATCAACACGCCCGAGACACAACAGGCGGACGATGACGTTTCTGTCGGGTTGATGGTCCAAGCTGTGGCGAACAGCCCGTACGCAGCCGACACGCTGTTCATCGTGACTGAGGACGATTGCCAAGACGGCCCCGACCACGTCGATTCCCATCGCGCGACTACCTACGTCGTGGGACCTTACGTGAAGCAGGGTGCCGTGGTTAGCAACTACTACAGCCAGGTCAACGTCCTGCGCACGATCGAAGACCTGTTCGGAACGGAGCACCTCAACCTGAATACTGCCTTCCAGCCCGCAATGACCGCAGTATTCGACATTCACGCTTCAAATCATTGGATGTACTCGGCGGTTGCATCCACCATCCTGCAAACGACGCAGGTGGCGACTCAAGTGACCACTCTTGGGGCGGTTTACGGAACGGGACCCGTTGTGACTCCAGCGCATGATGCCGCCTACTGGGCGCACGAAACCGCCGGACTCGACTTCTCAGATGCCGATCGTGTTCCCACGGGCAAGTTCAATCGGCTTCTCTGGAAGGGACTCAAGGGCAACACGCCCTACCCGATCCGCGGAACCGGCAACAAAACGGACGACTGAGCAACTCCGAAAAGACTGTCGCCAATCCAAGCAGACCGGGCGCGGCCACCCCCCCCGGCCTGCAGCCATTTTCTCAACTGGTGAGATCGCGCGGCTCTGAAACGTGCGGGCGACCGCGGTTGGAATTCCCGCTTGCCGTGTCGGTAGCCGATGTCCTATTCGGTGGGACCCATGCCCGTCTCCTACGGTGGCGGCTGCGCTTGCGGCCGCATTCGCTACGAGTGCCGCGAAGAACCGCGGCACATGTTCAATTGTCACTGCCGCGACTGCCAGAACGCAATTGGTTCGGCGTACACAGCGGCCTTGCTGGTCCCAATAGCTGGCTTTGCGCTGCTTCGCGGTGAACCACGTTACTACCAGCGTCCGCATGATGATGGGCGGACCATTGAGCGGGGCTTCTGTCCGGATTGTGGCACGCCGCTATTCGCGCGCCTATCCAGGCTTCCCGAGCTCATTGGCATTCGAGTGGGAGCACTCGATGATCCATCCTGGTTCAAGCCGCAACTCGACTTTTGGACGACCAGCGCCCAACCGTGGGACTTCATGAATCCCAACCTGCAGAAGTTCGAGCGACAGCCCGGCTAGAGAGTGACAAACCAATCTTCATCGCGTGGTCGGCTAGCGCTCCCTCCTTCACTTTCGCCTCAATCCTCAGGAATGCTGGATTCATGGGGGTCGCCAAACCGCGTGGCGCCTTGCCGGAATGGCGTATACTTGGCCCGTCCGTTGAGCCGACCGTCCAAAGGCGATTCGGCTAAGTAAACCCCACATCGACTTGGCAAGCGCGACTTCAGCAACAACCGTCATGAAAGCTCCAAAGCAAGGTAGAAACTCGAGCAAAATCGAGTTCACGCGCGCCACCTTGTGGCGCAACTTTCAGGCGGGAACAACCACTGCAGTCGTTATCATTCCTCAGGGCATGGCTTATGCGCTTGTGGCAGGGCTTCCACCCATCCATGGGCTCTATGCGTCGCTACTACCGCTCGTCGCCTACGCCTTCATCGGGCAATCTCGTGAACTCGCTGTGGGACCGGGGGCTTTAGATACGCTGCTGCTTGGCTCATCCCTTGCCGCTATCGAAATGGTCAACGCGGCCAACTACGGAACCTATGCAGCGGTACTCACCCTGGAAGTTGCCGCAATTCAGCTGGCATTGGGACTGCTGCGCGGTGGGTTCCTCGTAAACTTCTTGTCGCGCCCGGTGCTCAGCGGCTTCACATCGGCGGCGGCACTGACAATCGCGCTCAGTCAGATGAAGAACCTTTTCGGCTACGCGGTGAACAAAAGCTCTCGCTTCGACGAGATGCTTGCCCAGCTTGCAACAGGGCTGCCAAAAGCAAATTTCCAAACGGCGACCATTGGTGTTGGTAGTGTGCTCTTGCTGTTAGGGCTGAAACGCTTACGCAAGGGATTTCCGGCACCGCTATTGGTCACTGCACTCGCCATCCTTTTAGTACGCGCACTCCAGCTCCAAAAGCACGGAGTCGCAATACTTGGAGCCATCCCAGCGGGGTTGCCGCGGTTCATCTTTCCGCGTCTCGATACCCACGGATTGTTGGCCCTTGTCCCTACTGCCTTGACCATCGCATTCGTCGGCTATTTGACGAACATCTCTATCGCCAAGACATTTGCGGCACGAAATCGCTATGACATCAACGCCAATCGTGAGCTTTTCGCGACGGGAACTACGAACTTAGTCGCGGGGTTGAGTCAGGGGTTTCCCGTCAGCGCAAGCTTCTCACGCTCCGCTGTGCACGCCTCCGCTGGCTCCACCTCACCGTACACACTGCTCATTACTGCAGGCTGGGTTGGGCTAACGTTGGCGTTTCTGACTGACTACTTCTACTCGCTCCCCAAGGCCACTCTTGCGGCAGTCATCATTACTGCCGTGTCTGGATTGGTCGACCTTAAATCCGTAAGCCACCTCTGGAGAGTCGAACGCTCGGATATGTGGCTCTTACTGACCACATTCGCAGCCACACTCGTCATTGGTATCGAACAGGGAATCCTAATTGGCGTGGCTTGTTCGCTTGGGTTGTTCATCTACCGCACCACGCGCCCGCATACCGCCGTATTGGGCCGATTGGGAGACACGAGCGACTACCGCAATGTGAAGCACTACCCGAACGCAATAACCTACCCCGGAATCCTGATTGTGCGATTCGATGCCCAATTCTACTTCGGCAATGTGACCTTCTTCAAGGATTTGATGCGCCGACTCGAAAATGAGGCACCAACTCCATTGCACACCGTTATTGTCGAAGCCTGCAGCCTCACCCAGCTTGATAGCAGTGCCGACGCAACGCTGAACGAACTGGCGGATGACTACCAACGGCGCGGTGTAAACCTCTGCTTCGCCAGCGTAAAATTCCCAATTCTACGCGTGATGAAAGCATCTGGGCTTTGGTCCAAGCTGGGAGAGGACCACTTCTTCATGAATGTCGACGACGCCGTGCGCCACTACGACGAAAGTAGTCCTTGTCTCAAAATGAACTCGACAACTTGGTCTACCCCACTTTCCTGACGCACCGAGGTAAAGACGTACGGTTTGGCGCCACGCATTCGTTTCGCATCAACGTCCATCACCTCAAGACTTGCACCAACGTACGGAGCCAGATCGGTCTTATTGATGACTAGCAGATCCGACTTTGTAATACCCGGACCACCCTTACGCGGGATCTTGTCACCCCCGGCAACGTCAATCACATAGAGGGTCAAATCGGAAAGTTCCGGGCTAAATGTCGCACTTAGGTTATCACCACCCGACTCAATGAACATCAAGTCGAGATTGGGAAACCGAGCCGATAACTGGTCCACGGCGTGCAGGTTCAGCGAAGCGTCTTCGCGAATCGCAGTGTGCGGACAACCTCCGGTTTCGACTCCGCAGATGCGTTCGGGCTCAAGCGCGCCGTGTCGCTGCAAGAACTGCTCATCCTCTCGCGTGTAAATGTCGTTAGTGACGACTGCAAGCTCAAACCTGTCCCGCATCGCGCGGCATAGTGATAAGACAAGTGCTGTCTTCCCTGACCCAACTGGACCGCCCACACCAACTCTTAGAGGGGAATTGTTCATAGTATCTCCTTATGAACGAAATAATCGACAATACTGAGTCTCATGTCGGGCCGATGCAATTCCAAGCCCCGGGGTGGATGCTCCAATCTCCTCCTCCGGCAGGTCATACACACTTTCAACGAGCGCTGAAAGACGACTCACCAATGCACTCAGAACGCGTTGGGTAGCTATCGGACCCAACGACAGAAGTTTTGCAGCAGCGCTTGTGTGACTATCAGCCCAAGCGAAGGCGTATCCGAGCAAGCACGCGTGCTCATCGACTTCAAAAGCGACAGCTGCTAGCGCAAATGACTCAGCATAGGTCGTTGGCTTCTGCTTCGGGTCGAACGGCACTACCGAATCAACGGCCCGCAGTTCAACCAGGATCTTGAAGAGAGACTGCGCGGTCTGTCGTTCCTGTGCCTGAAATTCTGCACTTTCGCGCGCGGCATAAAGCCACGCACTCTGCCGCGATACCTCGATTGGATCCTTTGCCAGAAGGGCCCGGTGCATCCGGAGTAGTCGCGGCAAATCCAGGCGCCCAAGGGCTTCCAGAAGCAGGGTCGACAAATAGCCGACAAGTGACTCCACCCCGTCAATGCGGCCCGATTCGATGACACTTTCGAGACCATTTGAATAGGCAAAACTCCCCACCGGTAGGGCTGACGAACAAATCTGTAATAGCCGGACCAGCGCGCTGTGAGACATAAATGCTCCGGCCGAACGCGATCCGCTTTGTGGCGCATCACCGTCACGTCTACCGGCTATTCCGAATTGAACTACTGTGCCGCCGCGTCCCGACTGGTTCACAGTGTTCCGTCGATTCTGGGCGCCACAATCGCCACCAGTGGGGTTTCCCACTGATGATTCCGATAGGCCCCGGGTTCCGGAGAGAAGGCTTCCGACACGTGACTTACCCGAAACCCTTGAAGTCCCACCATGTGATCGAGCACTTTGTCGCGCTGATAGGCAACGAACTTTGTTCCCAATTGCAGCGCGACGTGTCGATTGCCTAGGTGATATGCGACGCGTGCCAGGTCCAGTTCAGACGAGCAGTCTATGCGTGAAAGCGCTTCCAATGCTGCACGCACACCGATAATTGCCCCATCTTCAGCCCGCAAGCGGTCACCATCATGCAGTACCGTGCCACGCGGCAACATAAACGCGTATTCCCTACCGCGTTCTGAAACGACGAGCTGTCGAGACTTTCGCCTATTCTCGTAGTCAAGTTCAACAAAGTCTTCGGGTTGGCAATCGCCACTCCATCTTTCGCTCACTTGAACAAGCCGCACGGTCACACCTGCAAGAGTCGGCATAACGACCTCTAGAAAAGGAAATAGCGCTGGGCCAGGGGTAGCTCCGCAAGCGGCTCACAGTAGAGCAACTGTCCATCGGCCCGAACCGCATAGGTCTGAGGATCGACTTCCATGAAGGGCAAATAGTCATTTAGCACCATGTCCTTCTTCGTTAGGCGTCGCACTCCGCGAACCGTTGTGCATTGGCGCTTCAGCCCGAGTCGAGCCGGAAGGCCTTCATCAATTGCAATTCGCGGTAAAAAGGTGAAACACGTTTGAGCTAGCGCCCCACCAATGGCTCCAAACATCGGACGAAAATACACCGGCTGGGGCGTAGGTATCGAAGCATTCGGATCCCCCATGGGGGCTACCGCAATCATGCCGCCCTTGAGGACGAGCGCCGGCTTCGCCGCAAAGAACGCCGGCTTCCACAGTACCAGATCGGCAAGTTTGCCGACTTCAACGGAGCCAACAAGATGTGCTATGCCGTGGGTAATCGCCGGATTAATGGTGTACTTTGCCACATAGCGTCGCGCGCGGAAATTGTCATCGCCGCTTTGATCTTCCGCGAGCGCGCCGCGTTGAATCCGCATTTTGTGTGCCGTTTGCCAGGTGCGAGTCACCGTCTCGCCAATTCGTCCCATCGCCTGTGAGTCAGACGAAATCATGCTGAATGCGCCCAAATCCTGGAGAATGTCTTCTGCTGCAATCGTCTCACGCCGAATGCGCGACTCCGCGAAGGCAATGTCTTCTGCAATGCTAGGGCTCAGGTGATGGCATACCATCAACATATCTAGGTGTTCGTCGATTGTGTTGACGGTATACGGCCGCGTTGGGTTGGTCGAAGAAGGGAGCACTGCTGGGTTTCCACAGGCGCGAATGATGTCCGGCGCATGCCCGCCGCCCGCTCCCTCCGTATGGTACGCGTGAATCGTGCGACCCTTGAGCGCCGCTAGTGTGGTCTCGACAAACCCCGACTCGTTGAGCGTGTCGCTGTGGATGGCCACTTGCACATCGAACCGCTCCGCTACCTCAAGGCAATTGTCGATTGCCGCAGGTGTGGTACCCCAATCCTCGTGGAGTTTAAGGCCAATGGCGCCGCCATGAATCTGCTCCTCTAGTGCTTCAGGTAGGCTGGCATTCCCTTTCCCGAGAAAACCCAAATTGACGGGTAGACCTTCTGCCGCTTGGAGCATTCGGGCCAGATTCCATGAACCTGGCGTACAAGTTGTGGCATGTGTCCCAGCTGCGGGGCCAGTTCCGCCGCCAATGAGTGTGGTAACGCCGGCACAAATTGCCTCTTCGACTTGTTGGGGACAGATGAAGTGAACATGTGAATCAATG
>Ga0302321_100002196_pt1 | contig 16772 bp, 17 predicted proteins | sample Fen_T0_1_FD_202505 | JGI IMG/M metagenome (GOLD analysis project Ga0302321, IMG submission 202505) | Peat permafrost microbial communities from Stordalen Mire near Abisko, Sweden - Fen_T0_1 | ecosystem: Environmental > Terrestrial > Soil > Wetlands > Permafrost | place: Sweden: Abisko...
GACGTCCGCGCTGCCGCTGCGTGTTGCGGCATGGCGCCGTGGCGTATTTTTGCCCGTATCGAGTTTCCGCTGGCCTGGCCCGGCATCCTGTCCGCGATGGTGCTGACGTTCGTTCACACGCTCGGCGAATTCGGCGTCGTGCTCATGGTCGGCGGCAGCATTCCGGGCGAGACGAAAACGATTGCCATCGCCATCTACGACCGCGTGCAGGCGTTCGATAACGCTGGAGCGGCCACGATGGCCGCGGTGCTGCTGGTGCTGTCGTTCATCGCGATTGCCGCCGCGTACGGTACGGCGCGACCTCGGGATATCCATCTTGGCTGAGACGGCGGCGGGTCTGCAGGTTCGTCTCGCGCAGCGCGCGCCGATTCCGCTCGACGCGACGCTGCGTTGCGCGCCGGGGGAAACCCATGCGCTCGTCGGTCCGTCCGGCAGCGGCAAGACCACGATCCTCCGCTGCATCGCGGGATTGCATGGTGCCGCAGAGGGCAGCATCGAATGCGCGGGCGCGGTTTGGTACGACGCGGCGGCGCGGATCGACCTCTCACCGCAGCAGCGCTCCGCCGGCCTGGTGTTTCAGCACTATGCACTGTTTCCGCATCTGTCGGCGCTGGCCAACGTGCATGCGGCGATGGGCCACCTCCCGGCAAAGGACCGGGATGCGCGCGCCCGCGAGCTGCTGGCGCGCGTGCACCTGACCGGCCTCGAATCGCGCAAGCCGGCGCAACTCTCCGGCGGCCAGCAGCAGCGGGTGGCGGTCGCCCGAGCGCTTGCCCGCGATCCGCAGGTCCTGCTCCTCGACGAGCCGTTCTCGGCCGTGGACCGGGTGACGCGGCAGAAACTCTATCGCGAGCTCTCGGAACTGCGGCGCTCGCTGGCGCTGCCGATCGTGCTCGTCACGCATGACCTGGACGAGGCGGCGATGCTGTCCGACCGGATGACGATCCTGCACCGCGGGCGCACGTTGCAGACCGGCACGCCGCGCGAGGTGATGACCCGGCCCGCGGATCCGCTGGTCGCGCGGCTGGTGGACCTCAAGAATGTCTTCGAAGGCCGCATCGACAGGACGGTCGCCGGCACGACGGGTCTTGCGTGGAATGGTGCCGTCTTCGAGGTCGCCGGGCCGACGGCATTCGCTGCCGGCACGCGTGTCTGCTGGGGTATCCCGGTCTCGGGTGTATTGCTGCATCGCCGTGACCGGCCTTCGCGTGGAGAACACGAGAATCCGGTGGACGGAACCGTCGCCGAGTGTCTGGAAATCGGCGAAGACCTGCATATGGGCATGAGCATCGACGGCGCGCCCGCATTGCTGTGGCTGAAAGTACCCACGCATGTCGCGCAGCGCAACCGCGTTGCGGTGGGCGAGGCGATTCGCGTATCGCTCCTCGCCGAGGCCATGCACTTGATGCCGTGGCGCGACCTGTCAAGGGATGTGTCGGTCTAGGGCCTGTTAACGCTATGAACACAAACGCGTTGCACGGCCGAAAACGCCCAGCGCAAGGCGTGAAGGTGAAGGCGGGTCGCGGACCCGGCGAGCCTTCGCAACGAAGCGATGGGCGTTTTCGGCAGCAACCCGAAGGGAACGGGTGGCATGGGGCGCCACTCTTTGTTGCTCTCCTCGCAAAGACCGCCGGTCTTTGCTTCGTCGGCTGCCGCGATTGGCGCCCCATGCCACCCGTTCGCGATTGCGTTCATAGCGTTAACAGGCCCTAGTGTACTGAGCCAGAAATTCACTCGATAGTTCGCGGCGCTCACTTGCCACAATGCGCGGCCGCCATGCTTTGTTACTCGGCCTCACCGTACCACGAGGTACGCTCTCGGCCTCGCGCCTCGCCTGACGGCCGATTTCATCCGCTCCTTCATCTTCGGACCTTCTGACTCAGTACACTAGGAAGGCATCGACGTCATTCCATCGCGGCGGGCTTTCTCGCCGCACACCTGTGCAATGCGTTACGATGCTCGCCCGCCAAGCGTTCACCGATTGCCATGGACTTCGCCTTCATCCTCGACCCCCTGCCTGAGCTCAAGGCCTACAAGGACTCGAGCATCGCGATGATGCGCGCGCTCGAGAGGCGCGGGCATCGTGTCCTTGCCCTCGGGCAGGGCGACATTTTCTGGGACAGGAACGTGACCCGCGGGACCGCGCGCCCGTTGACGCTGGCGGCCGACGACCACGACTGGTATCAAGCGGGCGTGCCCGAGACGCGGCCGCTCAAGGACTTCACCGCGGTGATCATGCGCAAGGACCCGCCGTTCGACATGGAGTACGTGTACTCGACGTATTTGCTCGAAAACGCCGAGCGCGAAGGCGCACGGGTATACAACCGCCCGCGGGCGATCCGCGACAACAACGAGAAAATGGCGATCACGAAGTACGCCGGGTTCATCGCCCCCACGCTCGTCACGCGCGACGCGGCGCTGATCGACGCGTTCGTCGACGAGCACGAGGATGTCATCATCAAGCCGCTCGACGGCATGGGCGGCTCGTCGATCTTCCGCATCCGCAAGGCGGATCCCAACCGCAACGTGATCGTCGAGACGGTGTCTCGCCTGGGCCGGCAGACGGTCATGGTGCAGCGCTTCCTTCCGGAGATCGTCGATGGCGACAAGCGCATCCTGGTGATCGGCGGAGAGGTCGTGCCCTTCTCGCTCGCCCGTATTCCCAAACCGGGCGAGACGCGCGGCAATCTGGCGGCCGGCGGGCGCGGCGAGGCCCGGCCCGTCACGGCTCGAGAGCGGGAGATTGCCTCGGCATTGGGGCCGAAGCTGTGGGCGGAGGGACTGCTGATCGTTGGCCTCGACGTGATCGGTCCCTGCCTCACCGAGGTCAACGTCACGTCCCCGACCTGCTTCGTCGAGATCGCCCAGCAGTCGGGCTTCGACGTGGCCGGAATGTTCGCCGACGCGCTGGAGCGCGCCTGCCGGTCATAGGGTTTACGGGCCCCTGGGTCCCGCATCCGTTGGCACCCATCGTGCTACCATTTTGGCATGGCCGCGGGTGTCACAGGCCCGTCGACTTCCAAGCCTCATGATCGGCATTCTCATCATCGCGCACGACACGCTGCCGGACAGTCTGGTCAAGGCTGTCACGCACGTGCTTGGAACGCGCCCGCCGCAGTTCGAGACGCTGTCGGTCTTGTCGAGCGATGATCCCTTCCACCTGTTGCCGGCCGCGAAGGAAATCGTGACCAGACTCGATACCGGCGATGGCGTGCTGGTCTTTTCCGATATCTATGGCGCCACGCCGTGCAATCTCGCGAGCAAGCTGTTCGTGGCTGGTCGCGTGGAAGTCGTGGCGGGCGTCAACCTGCCGATGCTCGTGCGTGCCTTCACCTATCGCGCGAAGGGCATGGACACGATGGTCAGGAAGGCGATCTCCGGCGGCTGCGACGGTGTGGTGCGCATCGAGGTCGACCCGGTTTATGCAGCAGCGCGAGGTTGAGATCGTCAACAAGCTGGGGCTGCACGCGCGAGCCTCGGCGAAGCTGACACAGCTCGCCGCGAAATATCAGAGCGATGTGCAGATGTCGCGCAGCGGCCGCAAGGTCAACGCCAAGAGCATCATGGGCGTGATGATGCTGGCGGCGGGCAAGGGGGCCAAGGTCGTCGTCGAGGTCGACGGCCCGGACGAAACCGCGGCGATGGACGCCATCGTCGCCTTGATCGGCGATTATTTTGGCGAGGGACAGTAAGCGGTTACACCCGCTGATCGTCAAGGACTTGGTGCCCGGATGTCCTTACTGTTGCAACGATAGACACGATCGGAAAAGAGTTTGCGGAACCAACGGATGAATCCGCCGACCAATAGTGGTCTCCAGTCGCAGTGCGGCGGGGCTTTTCATTTTCACCAAACGCCGGAGGTATGCCATGCAAACGCGCGACCTGGCCATTACCAATCGACTCGGCTTGCACGCACGCGCGTGTGCCAAGATCGTCCACATTGCTTCCCGCTTTCATTGCAAGGTGTCCCTCGTGGTCAAGGGACGGCGCGCCAGCGCGCGCAATATCGTCGCCGTCATGCTGCTGACGGCCTCCGTGGGCACCACAGTGAGGCTCGAGACCGACGGGCCGGACGAAGTGGCCGCGATGCGCGAAATCGCGGCACTCTTCCACGACGGCTTCGGAGAGCGATCCTAGCGACGAATGCCAATGCCGGCCGAAGGCCGCGCTGATGGTCAGCTTCGCTCTGCATGGTGTCGGTGTCTCATCAGGCATTGCGATCGGTCGCGCGCAACTGGTTTCCCACGCGACGCTCGAGGTCGCGCATTATCAGATTCCCCTGGCGAAGATCGAGGCCGAGATCGCGCGTTTCAATTTCGCGATCAAGGAGGTCCAGAAGGAGCTGGAGGGCCTCCACGCGGCCATGACCAGTGGCGACGTGCCGGGCGAGTTCGGCGCCTTCCTCGACGTCCACTGGATGATCCTGAACGATCCGACGCTGTCCGAGGCTCCCAGGAAGATCATTCTCGAGCAACGCTGTAACGCGGAGTGGGCGCTCACACAACAAATGGGCGTGCTGGTCGAACAGTTTGAGCAGATCGAGGACCCGTACCTGCGTGAACGCAAGGCCGACATCGTGCAGGTCGGCGAGCGGGTATTGAAGCGGCTGCTGGGCAAGCCGGGCGCACTGCCCGCGCCGGTGGCCGAGGAGCAGACGATCCTGGTCGCGCACGATCTCTCCCCCGCAGACGTCATCCAGTTCAAACAGCATCGCTACGGTGCGTTCCTCACCGACCTGGGAGGCGTGACTTCCCATACGGCAATCGTCGCGCGCAGCCTCAACGTGCCCGCCGTGGTGGCGACGCACAACGCGCGGCAGCTGATCCGCGACAGCGAGATGCTGATCGTGGACGGCCAGAACGGCGTGGTCATCATCAATCCCGACCGCGCGGTCCTTGCCGAGTACCGCCTGAAGCAAAGCGAGGTGGATCTCGAGCGGCAGAAACTCAAACGGCTTCGCACCAAGCCCGCGCAAACGATCGACGGCGTGCTCATCGAACTGCACGCCAATATCGAGCTGCCGGACGATGTGGAACAGGTGCTCGAGAATGGCGCGACAGGCATCGGTCTGTTCCGCTCCGAATTTCTGTTCCTCAATCGCGAAGGCTTGCCTACCGAGGACGAACAGTTCGAGGCGTATCGTGCAGTGGCCGCCGGCATGAAGGGCCTGCCGGTGACGATCCGCACCTTCGATCTGGGCGCCGACAAGCACAAGGAAGGGTTGGACGGCCTGTCGCGCGTCGCTCCCAATCCGGCGCTCGGCCTGCGCGCCATCCGCTTCTGCCTGGCCGAGCCTCGCCTCTTCCTCACCCAGCTCCGCGCGATCCTGCGCGCATCGCACTACGGTCGAGTCCGTATCCTGGTTCCGATGCTCGCGTCGTCCGGCGAGATCGACCAGACGCTGCTCCTGATCGAGCAGGCGAAGGAATCGCTGCGCGAACAGAACGTGCCGTTCGACTCCCGCGTCGAGGTTGGCGGCATGATTGAAATTCCCGCCGCCGTGCTGGCGATGGGCGCGTTCTGCACGAAGCTCGATTTCCTGTCGATCGGAACCAACGACCTGATCCAGTACACGCTGGCAGTCGATCGCTCGGACGAGGCGGTATCCCATCTTTACGATCCGCTGCACCCGGCCGTGTTGCGCTTGCTGGCGCTCGCGATCGGCACCGCCAACAAGGCCAAGGTTCCCGTTGCCGTGTGCGGGGAAATGGCCGGTGAAGTGCAGATGACGCGCCTGCTGCTGGGTCTTGGCCTGCGCAATTACTCGATGCATCCGGCCCACTTGCTGACTGTGAAGCAGCGCGTTCTGACCTCCGAGGTTGCCTCTGCCGTGCCGCATGTCGACCGGATTCGCCGTGCTGACGACCCGGTGAAGGTCGCGGACCTCCTGGACAAGCTGAACGCTCTTTAGGACTCGCCGTGGCGGATGGCGAGGAATGACGCCGATTTCGAGCTGTTCACTGGATTGCGCGGGTCCTGGCGAAGCCGTCTTGGTGGGTGACCGTTAAGCCACTGCGTCCCAAAACACGTGAATTGCGGTCCGCCAAAGGTCTGGCGCCCCACTAGAATTTTGGGCACAATGCCAATGTCATGAAATCTCTGCGGACAACGATTCGTTCTCTTTTCGCGGCCCTAGCGGGATTTTGCGCGCTTTTCGCGAACGCAGCTGACGTTGGCGTGCCGGCTCCTGTCCTTGCCCTGCCGACCGCCAGCGGCGAGACCGTGGCGCTCGACCGGCTCAAGGGCAAGGTCGTGTACGTCGATTTCTGGGCGTCGTGGTGCGCTCCGTGCCGGAAATCGTTTCCGTGGATGGCGGAGATGCAGAAGAAATATGGTCCGTCCGGTTTCACCGTCGTCGCCGTGAACGTGGACAAGAGGCGCCCGGATGCGGAACGGTTCCTGCAGTCGACGCCGGCGGCATTCACGGTCGTCTACGATCCGGCTGGGACGACGCCGACCGCCTGGAACGTCAAGGCCATGCCGACTTCTTTCGTCGTCGATCCCAAAGGCAACGTTGCCATCGTCGAGTCCGGCTTCCGCGACGAGAACGTGGCGGAACTCGAGGGCCGGATCAGGTCGCTGGTCGGCGCGAAATGAGCAGGAACCACGGAGAACAACGAATGCGCCTCCTGTTGCTGTCGATGGCAGTCACCCTCGGGTGCGCAGGTTGCGCCTCGTTCAATCCGCCGCAACCTTGGGAAAAAGGCGAGTTGGCCAGGCCGGCGATGCAATTCGACCCGGACCCGCTCCAGGCGAAATTGCGCGAGCACACCTACGCGAGCAAGGAAGGCTCGACGGGCGGGTACGGGATCGGCGGCGGCGGCTGTGGCTGCAACTAGAAAGCGGCGCGGGCGCGCCCGAGCATCAACGGGCCGCACCTATCAGGCGCATGCGCTTTTCGCAGCCGCCATTGCATTGCCCGGCGTGCTGCCCTCGACCGCGCTGGCCGAATCCACGCCCACAGAAGGTGTCTTTTCCCTGTCCTATTACAACTACCGCGACTGGCAGCCCGGCGCTTCCCGCATGTCGGTCCAGTCGCCGACGATGTTCATGCTGGTTCCGATTTCCGATTCGCTGGCGCTGCAGGGCTCGCTGGTTTACGACGCCGTGACCGGTGCCTCGCCGTATTTCTTCAACGCTCTTTCGCAGGCTTCCATCGGCGATTACCGCACCGCGGGCGATCTCAAGATAACCAAGTGGTTCGGACGGTGGGCCGTGGGCGTCGGCGGCGCCGTGTCCTCGGAACAGGACTACCTTTCGCGTGCGGGTTCGGTCGACGTGCGCTACTCGACGCCGGACAACAACACAACCTACGCATTCGGTGTCGGCGGCGCCTACGACACGATCAATTCCGTCAATGGCGTGGCGGTGAACGAGCATCGCTATTCGCTGGAGTTCATGGGCGGCATCACGCAGGTGCTCAACGCCAATGCGATCGTGCAGTCCAACCTCGCCTATTACACGGGGCACGGTTACTATTCCGATCCCTACAAGTCCCTCGACCAGCGTCCCAGCGAGCGGCGCACGGTGGCGTGGCTCACGCGTTACAACCAGGCGTTCGTCGAGCAGGACGGCGTCTTGCAGCTGAGCTACCGGCTGCTGTTCGACTCTTTCGGCGACCATTCGAACATGATGGAAGTCGCCTGGGTGCAGGGCCTGCCCCAGGGGTGGAGCATCGCGCCCAACATCCGGTACATCGCGCAGCATGGCGCGTCTTTTTATTTCAATCCGCCGTTCCCCGTCGGCTATGTCGACGGTCAGAATTACACGGCGGACACGCGCCTGGCGACCTGGGGCGCCTTCACCGTGGGGCTCACTGCCACGAAGGTTTTCGAGAAGGGCTGGAGCGCCTACGCGAAATACCAGTACTACCAGCAACGGCCGGACTGGTATATCGGAGGGACCGGCAGCCCGGACATTCTCGATTTCTCCGCCCGCTGGTTCGAGGTGGGCTTCAGCAAGACGTTCTAGCGCGTCGTTCGCAAACGGCCGTACACTGCGGCATCCAACGATGCCACTGTTCAGTTTCCGGTTTCGCGCCATGGCTGCCGAGAACGAGCTGCAGCTCGCGGCCGCCGACGAGGCGACCGCGCGCCGCGTGGCCGATTTCGCCATCGCCGACGTCCGGCGCATCGAGGCAAAATACTCGCGTTATCGCGACGACAGCGTCACGACGCGTATCAATCGAGCCGCCGGGCTGGAACCTGTCGCGCTTGATTCCGAGACGGCCGCCCTGCTTCACTATGCCGATCAGTGCCATCGCTTGAGCGGCGGCCTGTTCGATGTCACATCCGGCGTGCTGCGCCGAGTGTGGGACTTCAGGCGCACGCCGCCGCGCCTGCCCGAACCGGCCGCGCTGGCCGAGATCATCGCGCTGGTGGATTGGTCATCGGTGGAATGGAGTCCGAAGGCCATTCGACTGCCGCGCGCCGGCATGGAAATCGACTTTGGCGGCATAGGCAAGGAGTACGCCGCCGATCGCGCGGCAACGATCTGCCTCGAAGCGGGCATGCGGTACGGCCTGGTCGACCTGGCGGGAGACGTGCGCGCGTTGGGGCCGCAGGAAAGCGGAGCGCCCTGGCGTGTTGGAATCACTCATCCCCGGCACGAAGGAAGGGTGATTGCGTACGTCGAACTCGCAGGCGGTGCCATTGCCACCAGCGGCGACTACGAGCGATTTTTCGAGATCGACGGGAAGCGGTACTGCCACATCCTCGACCCGCGCTCCGGCATGCCGGTGACGGCATGGCAATCGGTAAGCGTCGTTGCTCCGCTATGCGTGGTGGCCGGCAGTTGTTCCACCATCGGGATGCTGCTCGGCAAGAAGTCGCTGGCCTTTCTGCGCCGGCAACAGGTCGAGTTCATCGCCATCTCGGCCGACGGTTCGATACACGGAACCGCCGCCGAACCGCAGTGACGGCCTCAGCGGCCCTCCGTCACGTTCCGGCGGTTGCCAGGCGCGTGGTTCTGATCATGGCGGCGAGCACATGAAGGCGAGCCCGGGCATGTTGCCTTCCAGAATCCAGCCACTGGCCAACATCTGATCGCGAACGACCGGCATCGTAACGTAGCGGTGGTTCGGCGCGCCGCCCATGCCGGCGTTGTAGAGGCGATAGACCGTGACGGTTCCGGCCGGGCACGCGCCGTTCGCGTCAGGCAGCGTCGAATTGAACAGCCTGTCGTCTTCCAGCTTCCAGTCGGGGAAACTGCCGCTCGTCGCTTCGCAGCCCAGGCCATGCGGCGCGTAGAAATGCGAGCTTTTCGGCGCGAACGTCGAGTTGAAGAAACGGCAGATGGCGACCGATGTGGCCGGCGCCGTTGCGTTCACATAGCCGTTGAAGGAAAGCCCTGTTCGCGACCACGCCTGGAACGGTGGGGCATGGGCATCCAACAAGGAAATCTCGGCCGCAACGGGCGTAATGAAATAGTGATCGAACTCCGAATTGCGATACTCGACCACGGTAACAGTCGGATTTGACGACCCGGACGTTCCGGTGCCGTTGACGCTGATCGATTGCGGGCTGCCGGTGCCGGTGCTGACGACGGACACCGATCCGGTACGCGAGCCGGGCGCTCCGGGCTTGAAGGAGAGGCTTACCGAACAGTTCGCTCCTGCATTGACTGTCGCGCACGTCGAACTGGCGACCGCGAACTCCGACGGGTTACTGCTGTTGACGCTCGACACGGTAACGGCGGTGCCTCCGGTATTGGTAATCGTCACGCTGTTGATCGCGCTCGGCGTGCCCACGGGCTGGCTGTCGAAAACAATCGACGTGGACATCGACAACTGGCCCGGCGAGGCGACCGGTGAGCCGGTTCCGCTCGTCGATAGAAGCAGCGCCTTGCTGTTGTAGGCCAATGACAGCGTACCGCCGCGGCTTCCCGCCGCCGATGGCTTGAATGCGACGCTGAAACCGCAGGTGGCACCTACCGCGACGCTTGCGCCGGTACAGGTATTCCCGCTGACGACAAATTCAGTGCCGTTGCTGTTGGAAAAGCCGATTGCCGTGGCGCTGGCTGATCCGGCATTGGTGATCGTGATGGGGATCGACGAGCTGGTCGATCCAACCGTGGTTGCGCCGAAAGTTGCGGTCGCCGGCACAGCGCGGAGGTCGGGCGCGAATACAGGGCAAGCCGGCGCGTAGAAGATCCAGAGGGCAATGTCGTCCAGGTCCGACATGGTAAGCGCAAGTGCCGAGCGTATCCCCGACATGGCCGGATCGCCGGGCGGACCGTCGAGTGCCTGATCGATGAGCGCCGGATTGTTCTGCGCTTTGAGAATGTTGTTCTTATCGACGCCGGAGCCGTGGCAATTGCTGTTCGAGCAGGCGATCAAATTCGATGCATTGGTCTTGTTGTAGAGCGCCTTCCCGTTGGCGCAATTTCCGGTCGCATAGGCCGGCAACGAACACGCAGCGGCAACCGAGGCAATCAATGCGAAGGAAAGGGGCCGCAGACCTATCACGCAAGTTCTCCAAACGACGAGACGAGACAGCAGGGCCGATGCGGGTGACCCGATCGGCGATTCAGCGCGGATTATCCCATCGTCATAAGTTCTTGTCCTAATACATTGTCGTGGCCGCCGACGGGCGGGGCTGGAAAAAGTGGGTGTACCAAACCGTGGAAGGCGAGGGGCCCGGATCCGCCCGCCGCGTGCCGACATTTCCGCATGTTGTCGTTGCGTTTTGCCGCGCGGCTCGTCCGGCATGTTTCGTTGACATCTAGATGCTTGATGCAATAGCATCTGATGTATGCGCACCACGCTCGACATTGCCGACGACGTATTGCAGGCCGCCAAGGAACGCGCCCGCCGGGAAAAGAAGACGGCAGGAGAGGTCATTTCGGAGCTCGCGCGCAGTGCTTTGACCGCCCCGCCGCAATCGGCGCGCGTCCAGCCTCCGAAGACGCGCTTCGGATTCCGCCCGTTTCCAAACCGGGGCGGTATCGTGACCAACGAGTTGATCGACAAGCTGCGCGAGGACGACGCCGGCTGATGCGCGCGCTGCTGGATGTAAACGTGTTGATCGCGCTGCTGGACGCCGATCATTCCCTGCACCCACGGGCAACGCAGTGGCTGGAAAATCATGCGCGCGACGGCTGGGCTTCCTGTCCGATCACCGAGAACGGATGTGTGCGGATCATGTCGCACCCTGGCTATCCCAATGCGTTGCCGGTGCGGGCCGTCATGGAACGTCTGGCGGAGGCGGGCGCGAGCAGCTTCCACGAGTTCTGGGCCGACGACGTGAGTCTGCTCGACGCGGAAGTGGCAGACTCCGCGCGAATCCACGGCCCGCGCCAGATCACGGACGTCTACCTGCTCGCGCTCGCCGTTCGGCATCGCGGCCGGTTCGTCACGCTCGATGGTTCGGTTTCGCAGGATGCGGTCGTCGGCGCGGAGAAAAGTCATGTCGTCGTGCTTTGACTTCTGCATGCAACCGCGCAAATCGCGGAAAATTTTCTTGTTAGCCTGAAAGCCTGCTGGCCTTGCCTTCGTCCGTCGCCATGACACCCGCCCCGCGCCGTCCCCCGTCGAATGCCCGACGTTCGGTGGGACCCGTCGAATCCCGTTCCGTAGTCTTCGACCGGCCGCTGCCGCTTGCCTGCGGTCAGACGCTCGACACGTACGAACTGGCCTACGAGACCTATGGCCAGTTGAATAATGAGCGCTCGAATGCCGTGCTGGTCTGCCACGCGCTGAACGCATCGCACCACCTCGCTGGCTACTACGCCGACGATCCCGACAATGTCGGCTGGTGGGACAACATGATCGGGCCGGGCAAACCCCTCGATACCAGCGTCTATTTCGTCATCGGCGTCAACAATCTCGGCAGCTGCTTTGGCTCGACCGGTCCGCAGTCGCGAAACTTCGCCACCGGGCGGGCGTGGGGCTCGGATTTCCCGTTGGTCACCGTCGAGGACTGGGTCGACGCGCAGGCGCGCCTGGCCGATCACCTCGGGATCGCGCAATTCGCTGCGGTGATGGGCGGCAGCCTCGGCGGAATGCAGGCGCTGGCGTGGGCGATCCGCTACCCAGACCGGATCCGCCATGCGCTGGTGATTGCCGCGGCGCCCAACCTGTCCGCGCAGAACATCGCGTTCAACGAAGTGGCACGCCAGTCGATACTCACCGATCCCGATTTCCACGACGGACACTTCGAAGCACACGGCACCAAGCCACGGCGCGGCCTGCGGCTGGCGAGGATGATCGGGCACATCACGTATCTGTCCGACGAGCAGATGGAAGAGAAATTCGGACGCTCGCTGCGCGAGGGGCTCAAGTTCTCCTTCGCCCCCGAATTCGAAATCGAGTCCTACCTGCGGCACCAGGGTGAAAAATTCGCCGAGTATTACGACGCGAACACCTACCTGCGGATCACCAAGGCGCTCGACTATTTCGACCCGGCGCACGCCACGGGAGGCGATCTCGCGCGCGCGCTGGAGCCTGCGCGTTGTGCGTTTCTCGTCGTGTCGTTCACCACCGACTGGCGGTTCTCGCCCGCCCGCTCGCGGGAAATCGTCAAGGCCCTGGTCGACCACCGGCGCAATGTTTCCTACGCCGAGATCGAGGCGCCGCACGGCCACGACGCCTTCCTGCTCGACAACCCGCAGTACCACGCGCTCATTGGCGCCTATTTCGCTCGCATCGCCCCGGACACCAAGAGCTATTCGACCTTTCGCTTCGGCAGCGAGGTGAAACGAAAGATCGAGGAGCGCGAAAGCGAGGAGAAGCGCGCCGACTACGCCACGATGGCGAGCTGGATGGACAAGGGCGCGCGCGTGCTCGATTTGGGTTGCGGCGACGGGGGCCTGCTCGCGTACCTGATGCGCGAGCGCGACGTCCGCGGCTACGGCATCGAGATCGACGACATGGGTGTGTTTTCGAGCGTTCGCAATGGCATCAACGTGCTGCAGAGCAATCTGGAGCAGGGACTGGCCGGTTTTGACGACGCGTCGTTCGACTGCGTGATCCTCTCGCAGACGCTGCAGGCGATGCGCCATACCGAGGAAATCGTGCTGGAAATGCTGCGCGTGGGACGCGAGGCGATCATCACGTTTCCGAATTTCGGCCACTGGTCGCACCGCTGGCAGATTCTCAAGGGGCGCATGCCCGTTTCCGACAAGCTGCCCTACCAGTGGTACGACACGCCGAACATCCACCTGTGCACAGTGGCGGATTTCGATGCGTTTCTGGCCGAGCGTCGCTACGCCGTCGAGAATCGCGTCGTGCTGGCGGGTGGTCGCGTGGTGTCGGTCCTCCCGAACCTGCGCGGCGAACTCGCGATCTACCGGTTCCGGCGCGGGTGACCAACGCCGCCACGCCCGCCCCGGTTTCGCCAAAGGAAACCTGGCGCACGGCGCTCTTCAATCGCCGGATGCTGATCTGCGTCTTCATCGGCTTTTCTGCCGGGCTGCCCCTTTATCTGCTCATCAATCTGCTGCCGGCGTGGCTGCGCTCCGAGGGTGTCGACTTGAAGGCGATCGGTCTGTTCGCGCTGATCCAGCTCCCGTATACTTGGAAGTTCCTCTGGTCCCCGCTTATGGACCGTTTCGGTCTGCCGGTGCTGGGTCGCCGCCGGGGCTGGATGCTCGCCACCCAGGTCTTGCTCCTCGTGGCGATCCCGGCGTTCGGCCTGCTGCATCCGAAGCTCGACATCTGGGCGATCGCGTACCTCTCCGCCGCCGTCGCCTTTTTCTCCGCAAGCCAGGATATCGTTCTCGACGCATACCGCCGGGAGATCCTTCCCGACGCGGAACTGGGACTTGGCAACGCCGTCTACGTCAACGCGTACCGGATTTCGAGCCTCATTCCGGGATCGCTGGCGCTGATTCTTTCCGATCTGCTGCCGTGGTCGTCGGTGTTCCTGGTCACCGCGCTGTTCATGCTGCCCGGCATTGCCATGACATTGCTGGCCAGGGAGCCGGATCTTGCGCAGGGCACGCCGAAGACGCTGCGCGAAGCCGTCGTCGAGCCGTTTCGAGAATTCATCGCACGCTCGGGGTGGCAGAACGCGCTGTTCGTGCTGCTGTTCATCTTTCTCTACAAGCTGGGCGACAGCATGGCCACGGCGCTGGCCACGCCGTTCTACCTCGACATGGGCTTCAGCAGGACCGACATCGGCATCATCGCCAAGAACGCCGGGTTGTGGGCGAGCGTGATCGGCGGGATGCTGGGCGGGCTGTGGATGGTGAAGATCGGCATCAACCGCGGGCTGTGGCTGTTCGGTGCGGTGCAGCTGTTTTCGATCCTTGGTTTCGCGCTGCTCGCATGGGTCCATCAGCCGGATCGGCTGCTGCTGGCCTTTGTCATCGCCTTCGAGGCGCTGGGCGTCGGGCTCGGGACCGCCGCCTTTGTGGCGTTCATTGCCCGCGCGACCGATCCGCGCTATACCGCCACCCAGTTTGCCCTGTTCACCAGCCTGGCCGCGGTTCCCCGGACCGTCGTCAATGCGTCGACAGGCTGGATCGTGGCCGAGACTGGCTGGCTCAATTTCTTCCTGCTTTGCACGTTGCTTGCGTTGCCGGGGATGGCACTACTCTTGCGTGTAGCTCCGTGGCACGATTCCGCCAGGCAGGGAGTTCGTCAATGAATCCGCACAAGTTCAGCGCAATCGCTCACCGCGACCACGACTATTGCAACCCCATCGAGGCGGCCAAGATCGAGCGCCTGCTGGACCTGCTGCCGCTTGACGAGACGTCGCGGGTGCTCGACTTGGGATGCGGGCGTGCCGAACTCGCGCTGCGCATCATCGAGCGCTTCGGCTCCACGGTGGTGGCGGTCGACCGGTCGTCGATGATGCTCGACGCTGCGCGGGAACGCGCCGAATGGACGGGAGCCCTGGGCAAGCTGCATCTGGATGATGTCGACATCGCCGACTACCGCGCCGATCCGGAGAACTTCCACCTTGCCGTCATGCTGGGTGCCGGCGGCATCAAGGGGGGCATGGCCGGCATTTGCGCGCAGTTGAGGCAATGGACCCGCTCGGGCGGCTATATCATGATCGGCCAGGGCTACTGGCGGCAAAAGCCGCACTCGGAATATCTGACGCTGCTGGGGAACCCGGACGCGCAATTCCTCGATCATCGCGGCAACGTCCAGGCCGGCATCGACGCCGGCCTTATCCCGATGCATGCCACGACGGCATCAACCGACGAGTGGGATGAATACGAATGGAAGTACTGCCGCGCGATTGAGCGCTATGTTCGCGAGCAGCCCGAGGACCCCGACGTTCCGGCCATGCTCGAGCGCAGCCGGCGGTGGCGGGACGCCTACCTGCGCTGGGGACGCGACACGCTTGGCTTCGCGGCCTACCTTTTTTACCGGCCCGGTTCACGGATGGGCTGATCGCACTGCCCGCGCCAGCCAACGACGATCAGGTCTTGAGCGAAAACGGCGTGAAGTTCGTGTCGCGGTCGTAATAGTCCTCGTTTTCCTTGCGCTTGAGGAAAGCCACGACCTTGTATGTGACCGGAGTCATCAGGATTTCCCAGCCGGTCTTCAGCAGGTAGTTGGTGAACATCACAGTCAGCAGCAGCTCGTTGCTGAATATGCCGTAGAACGCCAGCGGATAGAACAGCACCGAATCGACCGCTTCGCCGACGATCGTGGAGCCGATCGTCCTCGTCCACAACCATTGGCCGTTGGTCAGGATCTTCATTTTCGCCAGTGTGAACGAGTTCGCGAATTCGCCGCAGAAATAGGCGATCAGCGACGCGGCCACGATGCGCGGCGTTTGTCCGAACACCGTTTCGTACACCGCCTGATTCGGCCAGTCTTTTGCCGGCGGCAGGCTTACGACCACCCAGGCCATGAACGATGCGAAGGCCATCGCGCCGAAGCCGGCCCAGACCACCTTGCGCGCTCGCGCATACCCGTAAACCTCCGTCAGGATGTCGCCGAAAATGTAGGAAATGGGAAAGAACAGCACGCCCGCGCCAAACGTGAAGCCGAACAGCGTAGCGGCCTTGGCGGGGCCAATCAGGTTCGAGCAGATGTAGACCGTGACGAACGCCGCCATCACGAGGTCGTAGTACTTGAACTGCTTGGGCACTGCGGTCATGGCTGGCGTCGGCAAGAGGAAAGACCTGCTTGTATCGCACTATGAGCGGATTGTCTGCACGACGGCAAATGGCAACACGCGCACGGCGGTAGCGCGCCGCCCGGAACTACGAAATGAAACCCACGCCCTGTGCGCGCAGCTGTTCGATGCCGGTGCGGGTAAACCCCCAGTCGGCCAGCGCTTCTGCGCCGCGCGCGCCGCGTTCGGGAGGGACATGACGGGCCGCGCCCGGCGTGCGCGAAAAGCGCGGCGCCGGAGCGGGCTGGTCGATGGTGCCCAGAGTCACGTGGCCGTGGCGCGCGACATTGTGCGGGTGATCCTTGGCCTCCGCAAACGTCAGCACCGGCGAGAAACATGCGTCCGATCCGGCGAAGATGTTGCACCACTCGGCGCGGGTTTTCGAGGCGAAGACCTGCGCGAAATGCCGCCGCAGTTCCGGCCACTGCGCCCGCTCGTTTTGCGCGGGGAGCGTCGCGTTCGCGAGCCCCATGTGTTCGAGCAGCTCCGCATAGAACTTCGGTTCGATGGCGCCGATGGCGACGAACTTGTGGTCGAGGGTTTCGTAGACGTCGTACCACGGTGCACCGGTGTCGAGGATATTCTCGCCGCGCGCGTCGCTCCACCTGCCTCCGGCCTGCATGCCCCAGAACATCGTCGACAGCAGCGACGCACCTTCGACCATCGCGGCATCGACCACCTGCCCTTGCCCCGAGC
>Ga0302321_100002197_pt1 | contig 16771 bp, 13 predicted proteins | sample Fen_T0_1_FD_202505 | JGI IMG/M metagenome (GOLD analysis project Ga0302321, IMG submission 202505) | Peat permafrost microbial communities from Stordalen Mire near Abisko, Sweden - Fen_T0_1 | ecosystem: Environmental > Terrestrial > Soil > Wetlands > Permafrost | place: Sweden: Abisko...
TACGTTCAAAGCGGTTATCAATAATCAGGCACCCTTCAAGCAACGCTTGCCAAACATAAAATTAACTTTACTTGATTATAACGAACAAATATTCGCTCAACGGATCTTTGATCCGAAAGATCATATCTCCGGTACGGGAACACATTTAACTATCGCTCCTGACGCAACAGTGGCAGTTAGTTTAACCATTGCTGCGCCGAAAACCCCCATCGGGGGCTATAACTTTGACCTTATCTATTAACCCCTATGTCACACGGTGAAATTTTTTTAAAGAAGCACGAAGACAAACGACTGCGCCAAGGTCACTTATGGGTTTTTAGCAATGAAATTGATACAAAACGTTCCCCGCTGGAACAGTTTGCTGCTGGCGATTTAGTCCAGGTGAAAACGGATGAAGGCAAGGTGATGGGAACGGCCTATATCAATCCACAAAGCCTGATCTGCGCAAGATTGTTATCAAGAAAAGGTAACCTTAAATGCGGAGTCAATTTTTTTAAAGAACGCATTGCCACGGCTTTGGTGTTACGTGAAAAGCTGTTCGCCAAACCTTATTATCGGCTGGTTTATGGCGAAAGTGATGGCTTGCCGGGGTTAGTGATAGACCGGTTTGGCTCGGTGCTGTCAGTACAGATCACGACGGCAGGTATTGAGCTGAGGAAAGACAGCCTGATTGCCGCACTACGCGAACTGTTGTCACCGACTGCAATCGTCCTGAAAAATGATAACAGTCAACGGCAATTAGAAGGGTTGGACACGGAATCTTGTGTGGTTTTCGGTCAGCTTCCAGACCCGTTGATAATCGAGGAAAACGGTGCGAAGTTCAAAGTAGATATTCTGGGTGGACAAAAAACCGGCTGGTTTTATGACCACCGGGCAAGCCGGGCGATGTTGGCAACATTGGCAACAAATCAACGCGTGTTGGATTTATTTTCCTATACCGGCGCATGGGGTATCCCTGCTGCTTTGGGCGGCGCTGCCGAAGTTGTGTGTGTTGATGCCTCAGAAGGCGCACTGGCTTTGGCTGTAGAAAATGCAAAGCTCAATCAGGTTGAAGATAAAATGCAATTTGTGCGTAGTGATGTCTTCGATTTTCTCAAACAAGCGCGTCAAGACGGGCAGCTTTATGACATAATAGTGCTTGATCCACCCGCGTTGATTAAACGTAAAAAGGATTTTAAGCAGGGTTATGAAGCCTATCGGCGTTTAAACCAGCTTGCGCTCCAAGTGTTAGCCAAAAATGGAATACTGATTTCAGCGTCTTGTTCTTTTCATCTGAGCGTTGACAATCTACACGAAATTTTGCGTTCATCAGGGCGGCATATTGACCGGCATCTGACGTTTTTTTCCTGTGGAGGCCAGGGCGGCGATCACCCGATTGATCCTGCCATAGCCGAAACGGCATATTTGAAGACATTTTTTTGCACAGTTTCCGCTAGCCTATAAGGAAGCTATGATTAAGTCCTTCGACAGGCTTCCTTCGACAAGCTCAGGACGAACGATTTGGGTTGGTTCCGTTCGTGGTGAGTCCTTCGGCTACACTCAAGAGAGCCTTGTTGATTCTGTCCGTGGTGAGCTTGTCGAACCATGACCGGAATCAACTTGTTCAGAGATCCCATAAAATCATTGAGGCATCTTTGTGACCACAGTAAAATATAAAAAAAGCTGCGATCTTTGCGGGTTACTGGTGGAAATAAAAGGCTTTTCCCTGACGACTGAAAAGGGTGTGCTGTCGTTTTGTTGTGCGGGATGCCAGAGCATTTACCAGCTTATCTATATGAATAACAAATCACAAAAAATTAATACAAAAACTAATAGTAATAGTGAGGAAAACTAATTAATGAAAGCATGTGATACCTGTTCCAGTCGTGCTGAAATCGGCAAAAACCACAGGCAATTGCCTGTATGGCGTAGAGCAATTGGCTTGTTTTTTGTGTACTTGCCGATAGTCACGTTACCTTTCGTGTTCCTCAGTGCCTATATGACCTATTTTCATTTATGGATGATAGGCGGCAAAAACATCAAAAAGTTTTCGGATTTTATGCCAGACAGGAATAGCCATCGCTATACCATGAAAGATCAGATTACGATGGATGGGACTTTTAAGTTAAGCCTCGCCCAGTCAAAACTGTACTGGATTATTAATTGCACCTGGTATTGCCCGGTTAGCGTTGCGGTGTTTGAGTGGCATGCGTATATGGTCAAACTGGTGGAAAACTGGTGGTGTCCGTTTACCCATGAAAAAAAGGAAGGCTATGCCAATGCCAAGATAGATAAATCGTTTTGGCATATTTATGAAGAAGATCGTGTCAAGCTGGAAACAGCAGACCGGGATAACCCCATTTGGAATGAAGATACCGATAAAGAAGCCAAGTAAATACCAACTTTGGTTGTCAGCCATTATGCAAATCGGTTCTTATCAGCTATCTAATAACTTGGTCTTAGCACCGATGGCTGGGATCAGTGACCGCCCGTTCAGGGGTATCTGTAAAGAATTCGGTGCAGGGCTGGCGGTTTCCGAGATGGTGGCATCCAATCCAGCATTGCGCGACCATAAAAGGACTTTACTAAAAGCAGACCATGAGGGTGAGGCAGGTTTGCGTTCGGTGCAGATACTCGGTACCGACCCCAAACTTATGGCTGATGCGGCGATTTACAATGTCCAGCGCGGTGCTCAAATCATTGACATCAATATGGGTTGCCCGGCGAAGAAAGTTTGCGCGGTTGCGGCAGGTTCGGCATTATTGCGTGATGCTGATTTAGTGAAAAAAATTCTCGACGCAGTTGTCAATGCGGTTGATGTTCCTGTCACCTTAAAAATTCGTACGGGCTGGGATGTGCTGAATCGCAATGCCGTTGACATCGCCAAAATTGCAGAATCTTCCGGTATTGCCGCCTTGACCGTACATGGACGAACCCGTGCCTGTAAATTCGAGGGGCAGGCTGAATACGAAACGATAAAACGGGTTAAACAGGCGGTCAGCATCCCCGTTATTGCCAATGGCGATATTGATTCTGCCGCAAAAGCCCAATTTGTACTTGATGTAACAGGTGCTGATGCCCTAATGATAGGTCGGGCAGCACAAGGTAACCCGTGGCTGTTCAAAGAAATTGACACTTTTATTAACCATGGAAAAGTCTTTGAAAAACCAACAGTTACAGAAATTTATGAGGCACTGTCGGCTCATCTTGAAAAACTTTACAGTTTCTACGGCGATGTGACTGGTGTTAGAATAGCCCGGAAACATATCAGTTGGTATTTCAAACATCTCGACTTTATCAGCCAGGACATAAGAAACAAGATCAACCAGGCTGCCCAACCGATCCAGCAGATGACGCTGATACATTCGACATTTACCTTATAACAATAACGATAGTGCTGCAACCTATGGATACTTTCGTGGAAGGCAATGAAGTTATCGATGCAAACGATCATTTAATCTTGTGTACGCCTTTATCCGTGCATGTCAAACAAACTGTTTCGCGTTATCTGGAGCAATTGCATGGACATGATGTTAATGATTTATACAACATGGTCATGGCAGAAGTCGAAAAGCCTCTATTACAAGCAGCGTTGGAACATTCCGGCTACAACCAGAGTAAAGCAGCCAAAGCGCTAGGATTAAGCCGTAGCACCTTGCGAAAAAAAATGGATTATTACGGACTCTCTTAAAGTAAAGAAAACTGTAGGTAGTTTTCCTCTTTTCCCGTTCCACCTATCATTCTCAAATCAGTTTGCATGAACAAAAAAATTACCCGCGCACTTGTCAGTGTCTCCGATAAATCAGGTATCGTGGATTTCTGCCGTGAACTCAGTTTATTAGGCATAGAAATCTTGTCGACTGGTGGCACCGCAAAAATTCTTGCCGAAAATAACATCCAGGTAACCGAGGTTGCTGATTACACGGGTTTTCCTGAAATGATGGATGGTAGGGTAAAAACCTTGCACCCTAAAATTCATGGCGGCATATTAGGTAGGCGCGGCATAGATGATGAGGTTATGGAGGAAAACGGCATCCAGCCGATAGATATGGTGGTGGTTAACTTATATCCGTTTGAAAATACCATTGCTAAGTCCGACTGTGTTTTAGTTATGGCTATCGAAAACATAGATATTGGCGGCCCTACCATGATACGTGCCGCCGCCAAGAATTATATTGATGTGGCTGTTATTGTCGAACCGTCAGATTATGTCAGGACGATTGCCGAATTGAAAACGCGTAATGGCCTTTCTTTGCAAACCCGCTTTAATTTGGCGTTGAAGTGTTTTCAGCATACCGCGCATTACGACACCGCCATTGCCTCGTATTTGGGTAATGTAACCAAGGTCGCATTCCCCGAAACCCTTAATTTACAGTTTTACCTTAGTCAGTCCATGCGCTATGGTGAGAATCCGCACCAAAAAGCCGCTTTCTATAGTGAATTCGACCCCGTTTCGGGTACGATCAGTTCGTCCAGGCAGCTTCAAGGCAAAGAACTGTCCTATAACAATATCGCCGATGCTGATGCGGCTTTGGAATGTGTCAAATCATTCACCGACCAGCCTACCTGTGTGATTGTCAAACATGCCAATCCGTGCGGTGTTGCTGAGGGCGATACACTTTTAGAGGCCTACAATAAGGCATACACCACCGATCCTACGTCCGCTTTTGGTGGCATCATCGCCTTCAATCGTGAGCTGGACAAAGAAACGGCGGCAGAGATTATTGGGCGGCAGTTTGTCGAAGTGATTATTGCCCCCGCGTTCAGCAATGCGGCGCAAACTGTCTTGGCGGAAAAAGCCAACCTGCGCGTCCTGCAATGTGGTGAATTCAGTTACAGTAGTACGGATGTGCTGGATTTCAAGAAGGTCAGCGGTGGCCTACTGGTTCAAGAGAAAGATTCGGGTGAAGTCAAGAGTGCGGATTTGACGATTGTTAGCAAACGCACTCCCACTGAACGGGAACTCAGGGATATGTTATTCGCCTGGAAAGTCGCCAAATTCGTCAAATCCAATGCTATCGTATATGCCAAAAATGGCCAGACTATTGGTGTAGGTGCAGGGCAGATGAGCCGGGTTTATTCAGCCAAGATCGCAGGCATCAAAGCGGCTGATGGAGGCCTAGAAGTCGCTGGTTCGGCTATGGCTTCCGACGCTTTCTTTCCGTTTCGGGACGGTATAGATTCAGCCGCCGAAGCGGGAATTACCGCAATCATCCAGCCCGGTGGCTCTGTCCGCGATAAGGAAGTGATTGCTGCGGCTAATGAGCATAATATTGCGATGGTATTCACCGGAATGCGGCATTTTAGGCATTAAAAATTTAGGCGAAAGGCGAAAAGTGTACGTTGTTTTATGCCTTGTGCCTTTCGCCTTGAACCTTGAGTCTTATATATGAAAATCCTTATCGTCGGTAACGGTGGGCGCGAACATGCCCTGGCCTGGAAAGTTAAGCAGTCACCTAAAGTTGATAAAGTCTTCGTCGCGCCAGGCAATGCCGGGACAGCGCTCGAGGCGGGCGTTGAAAACATCGCCATTGCCGCGACTGATATACTCGAACTACTGGCATTTGCAAAGCAAGCACAGATCGACCTCACCATTGTCGGCCCGGAAGTGCCTTTAACAATGGGTATAGTTGATAGCTTCAAGCAAGCGGGGCTGCAATGTTTTGGCCCCACAGCACAGGCGGCGCAACTGGAAGGATCCAAAAGTTTTTGTAAAGATTTTATGGTCAGGTACAACATTCCGACCGCCCAATACCAAAGCTTCACCGATCAAAATGAAGCAATAGCTTATATAAAAGCACAAGGCGCACCTATCGTCGTAAAGGCTGACGGCTTGGCGGCAGGGAAAGGGGTGGTGGTGGCGCAGTCTGAACAAGAAGCCATTAACGCGGTTGAAGATATGCTCTCAGGCAATGTCTTCGGTGCAGCCGGAAGCCGAGTAGTCATAGAAGAGTTTTTGCAAGGCGAAGAAGCCAGTTTTATTGTTATCGCAGATGGCAAACATGCGTTAGCCATGGCGACCTCACAAGACCATAAGGCGCGTGATAATGGCGATCAGGGCCCCAATACCGGTGGTATGGGGGCTTATTCACCTGCGCCCGTGGTCACGCCTGATATACACCGCCGCGTCATGGAGGAGGTCATCGCACCGACTTTGGCAGGCGTGGCGGAAGATGGCAATGCTTATACGGGGTTTTTGTACGCAGGCTTGATGATTTCCCCTGATGGCGCAATTAAAGTGCTGGAATACAATTGCCGTTTCGGCGATCCAGAAACCCAACCTATCATGATGCGCTTGAAAAGCGACTTGGTTGAACTCTGTGAGGTTGCCTTGGCTGGAAAACTGGACACAATCAGCAGCGATTGGGACGACAGGGCGGCGTTGGGGGTTGTGATGGCGGCAGGTGGTTATCCAGATTCGTATCAACAAGGCGCGGTGATTTCGGGTTTACCGGAACAAGAAATGGACGGTGTTAAAGTGTTTCACGCTGGTACGCAAATGCAAGACGACGCAATCATAACCGCTGGAGGCCGTGTCCTGTGCGTTTGTGCGCTAGGCGATACCATTCAGGAAGCCCAGACTAAAGCCTACGAGCTTGCTAAAGATATTTATTGGGATAATGTTTATTACCGGACGGATATTGGCTTTAAGGCCATCAAATAAGGTTGTTTAAGCCTAAAAAAATCAGTTTGGCATTGCAAAATCACGTTCGCCCTGAGCCTGTCGAAGGGTTAACGGGATTTTGCAATGCCCACCCAATAGGTGAGTGTGTTAGGCCGTTCATGCTTCGACAGGCTCAGCACGAACGGCCTAACACAAGTATCAACTGTGGTTTTTAGGTTAAACGGTCAGTATTTTCCGAAACGTCAAATTGATGCGCGGCGTTTTGTGCGCCTTGGTTTTAGGTACGGAATGCAGCCAATGCCGCTGGCACGTCCCGCCCATAAGCAGTAAATCGCCGTGTTGCAGGTTAATGTTCAATGTTTGTTTGCTTTTTTTGTGGTGCATTTTAAATAAGCGTTCATCACCCAAACTCAATGAAGCAATGGTTGGGTTAATGCCCAGCTCTTTTTCATCATCAGCATGACACCCCATCGAATCTTTGCCGTCCCGGTACAAGTTAGCCAACACGCTGTTGAAAGTGCTTTGGCATTGCTGTTCCATTTTTCCCCTGATGCTTTGCAATTCCGGTGTCCACGGTTTGGGCTGATGATTAACGCCTGAGTATTGATAATAGGCATCGGGATCGCCATACCAGCACATCAAGCGCGGGACTTTAAGCCACTTGCTAAAGATAAAAATGTCTTCCTCTTGCCAATGCAAACTGTTTAACAGTGTTATAAACAATTGATCGGATTCAGGTTGGCTATAGAATTGCCTGATTAAAACCAGTTCTGCCCCATCAGCCAGATTAAAATCGAGGGTATGGCTATCTAAATCAAAACTTATTTCTGTTTGTCTCAAGATGGGTGTTCGCTCAAAAATCAACGGAGGCTTCAAGATAAAAATTTCGTCCCGGTAAAGGCAAATTGACAGGTAGTTCTTTAATGCCTGCCGGTTCCAGATTATTGGCATCGAAAGCATTTCTGAGGGAGGCGGCAAGATTGACATGCCGCCATAATCTCTTGCCACGCAGGGTAAAGTCTATGGTTTCATAATCTTTCAATGGTCTAGTATCGCCCGCCTCATGGGTTCTGCTGCCCAGCCAGTTCAGTTGTGTTTGGAATTGCCATTTGGGCATAAATTGCCACACGCCGGCAAAATAAATTTGATGTTCGGGTACGCCAGTTATCCGCATTTTGGTCAAGTCACTACGTGCGTATTGCCAGGCATAATTTCCCAATAAGCTCAATTGATCGGAGAGTTTCCAATTCCATTCCAGTTCAGTCCCGTAGCCATTTTGGACACCGCAGTTGTTATAGTTAGCAAGTGATTGGCAAACAGATGCTGAGGCTATCAGGTCATTAATGTGATAATAGTAAAGGTTAAGGGCTGTCCTTAATGATGAGAAAGGCCGGTAATCAAATGCCCATTCAACTGTATTGATGGTTTCTGGCCTCAACCCCATGTTGCCTGGATTTACTGAGCCATTTTGAGCGCCCAGCTCTACAAAACTGGGTGCCCTGAATGCGCGGCCATAGAGAAATTTACTCGTGAGTTGTTCGTTGATGTCCCACACCAAAGCAAACCTAGGGTTAAAGGTGTTGCCGAAATCAGAATAATGGTCGTAACGTACCCCGGCAGTCAGATGCCAATCGTCAGCAATCTGCCATTCGTCTTGTAGCATTAAGGAGCCAATTGTCCGGTTGGTATCTTTTAAATACGCAAAGGATGTGCCGGATTTGTCTGTTAAGGTGGCATCTACCACGGGAGGCAGGGATTTTCCGTAGTTATAGTTAGAAAGATCATTAAAAGAAAGTTCTTCATACCTGAATCCCGCGCTGAACCGAAACAGGTGTTTGTCCAAGCCTTTATAGACTGAACTTAGCTCGACAGACGGAACTCTCTGGACGTGTCTTACGTCTTCAATGACACCATTGGTAAACAACGCAAACTGTGTTGGATTCCTGGATTGGTCTATATCTCCGCTTGAAGTTATAGGTAAAAATGCGTTGTCAGGAAAGATATTGACCCTGGCGCTGACATCGGAATGTAAATAACTGAGATGCGCCAGGAATTCCCAATCATCAAACCAGTCTTCTGTTGAAAACCGCATATCACCTAGATATTGTGCGCTCTCACCGCTGCCTTTTGGATCTAATGCCCCGCCAGCGCCCGATCTTGTACCGATGTCGAAACCATTAAAAGCCCAGAACCCTATATCCCAATGCTTGCGTTGCAGGTTTAGGTGCGTATTCAAGGATTTATACCGGGTGTTCATGGCTCCGGGAGCCAAGGAGGCTTTAGTCCCTAACGCACTATCAATGCCAGTTTGGGTGTCTTGTTGAATAATCCGTCCGCTATCGCCTCCAGTATGTTGGTACTGTATGCTGCTTGCAATATCCCAACCGGCCCACTGGCCTCCGTGTTGTCCCCAGCCGCTTTGGGTATCCCAATTTCCCGCCCGTACACCCAGTTGAGTGCCATTAATGTCTTTGGCCTTTTTGGTGATGACGTTGATAACCCCGGCAAAAGCATCTGCGCCATAGACGGCTGAGCCGGGGCCACGGATAACTTCCACGCGCTCTATGGCTGCAACAGGCAAATCCAGGCTGGATTCTGTCGAACCGCGAAAGGCGGTGGTAATGCGCGTCCCGTTCAGCAAGAACAATATTTGGGAGTTATTTTTATTCGCGATACCCCTTATATTGTAATGAAGGTCATTGGACATGGGTTGTAAGCTTGCGTGTACACCCGGAACAGTCTCCAAGACCTCGTGCAACTCAGTTGCACCCATCGTCTTGATTTGTTCTGCGGAGATCACGCTGGTCGATCCAGCCGACCGGAAATTAGGCCTGGCTGTACCGGTTGCTATGGTGACCGGCGTTGCGGCCAGCTCGGCAGGGGACATGGAAAAAAATTCTTCCATATTTTCAGCGGCATAGGTGGCTGTTGAACTGAATGTGAGTATTATAGGTATACACCTACAAACTACCCATTGAAATTTCATTTTTTAATGCCAGCAAATAAAGACGTTATTGGTCTGAGGTCGTCCAAAGGGACAGGCTTGCCGATGCCATATCCTTGAGCATAATCAATGCCTAGCGTTTTAAGTAGGTTAAAGATAGCTTCATTTTCAACAAATTCAGCAATCGTCTTCTTATTCATAACGTGGCCAACTTCATTGATTGATTTCACCATGGCGAGATCAACCTCATCGTCAAGAATGTCTTTGACGAACAGGCCGTCAATCTTAAGGTAATCCACCGGCAAATTTTTCAGGTAGGCAAACGACGATAAGCCACTGCCGAAATCATCCAGCGAAAACAGGCAGCCTTGTTTTTTCAATTGATTAATAAAATTGGTCGCATAGGATAAGTTGGAAATGGCGGCAGTTTCTGTTATTTCAAAACAGAGTTTATTGGTGGGGACGGCCCACTTTTTGAACTGTTCAGAGATAAATTCCAGCATGGATTCGTCAGAGAGTGACAAGCCGGACAGGTTAACTGAGCATTGCGATAAGGTTTTGACAAATTCGGGCTGACTGGACAACCATTCAAGTAGCGTAGCGATTATCCAGCGATCCAGCTCGGATGCTAAATTGTAACGTTCGGCAGCCGGCAAAAATGCGCCCGGCGGAATAATGTTTCCTCGGTCATCACGATAGCGGAGCAGCACTTCAAAATGTAGGCCTTCGTTGGTATCAAGCAGGGGTACGATGGGCTGTCCATACAAGAGAAAGCGGTGTTGATCTAAACCTTGGCGGATTTTTTCCACCCATTGCATCTCGCCCCTACGCATAGCCAGCGCTTCATCGTCGGGACGGAACACATGGACCCGGTTTCGGCCTTTTTCTTTCGCCGCATAACAAGCGGCATCGGCTTCTTTGAGCAGATCGACAGCATTGCCGCTGACGACATTAATGGACGACACGCCAATGCTGACACCAATGGTAAAGCTCCTGTCATCCCAGGCAAAATTAAAGTCCTTGATTAAGTCACGTAATTTCTCGCAGGCTTGAAATGCCTGACTGGATGAGCAGTTATACATCAATAACCCAAATTCATCGCCGCCAAGTCGGGCGACAAAGTCATATTGCCGGATGTGTTTTCTGAGCAGTTCACCCAGTTGCTTGAGCAGTTCATCACCCGCCAAATGGCCGCAGGTGTCGTTGATGATTTTAAACTGGTCGAGATCCAGATAGCACAGGGCATGTTCGGTGTTTTCCTGGTGCGCCAGGATAATTGCCCGTTTCAAGTAGCGGTCAAATTTGTTGCGGTTGGCCAATCCGGTCAAGGCATCGTGGTCGGCCTGATAAACGATTTGTTCATTCAACAAGCGGGTTTCTGTTATGTCTTCGTAAACAATTAACAAGCTGCTTTCTTGCCTTTCATTTTCGACCAATCGCGCTGTCGCCCTAACCCAGATAACACGTCCGTTATAGCAAATGTTACGCATTTCCTGATTGTGTACCTGCAAAGGGTTAGCAAAGCAGCGCTCGATCAACTCTTGCATCAATGCGGAATCATCCGAATGGATAAAATCAAAAATGGAACAATTTTGCAGCTCTTCAACCGTTAAACCCATCTGTTTGGCACCAGTGAGATTCACCGAAAAAATAACGCCCTCCCTGGAAATATTGAAAACCATGGTCGGGTTATCATCATAAAGCGTCAAATACCGATTTTTTGCCTGTGTTAAAGCCTGGCTCTGGGTTTCGACGGTTTCAATCAGGCTATTGAATGAATCAACCAATACCCCCATCTCGTCATTGCTCAGTTTAATGGCCCTAAGTGAGTAATCGGCTGTATCGCTGATTTTTTTGACAGTGCTTACCAGTCTTTTTAGCGGCGTTGAGATGAGCCTTAATAAAGGTCTTGAGATAAAAAATGTCATCAAGGAAACGCCCACCAACACCAAAAACAACACGCCTATAAACTGGATTTTCTGCCAGTAGGCAAGAGATAAATCAGCACGGATATAGACGGTACCGAGGTTTTCCTTGTCCATGTCTATGGGTTTAACAACAATCAACTGTTTGTTTTCAAACCGAGTTTTCTCGCCACTGATAGAAACCGGGCAGGCTTGGTTGGCCTTGGCATTTTTCGCCAAGCCCACAAAGACCGTATTTTTATCGGTATATAAACAAGTGATTTGGACGGCAGGGATATTGTTGAATACCGCTAGATTCTCTGCGGCCAAATTACGGTCGTCAAACATCAACGCGGCAGAGCTGCGGTTACCAATGATGGCTGCTAATGCGGATAAATCATCTTTGGTCGTGCGTTGAAATTCTGAAAGCTCCAGTAAAATTAAGAACACGCCGGCAAAGAGCAAGGACAACACACTGGAAAATAGCATTATCAATAACAGTTTGCGGTTGATTGGCAGATCGCTGATCTTATTTATCATGGCTTATCTTCCTTAATAAGCTCAGCGATTTCTAACAATTTTGCGCTGATTTTCAAGCCAGTTTGTTTGATCGATTGCAGGTTAATTTGCAGCTTGATTTTGCCATTTCGATTGACAAAACCTATCGTCCCTCCTTTCGCGACAAAGGCTTCGCCTTCTCCAACGACCAGGGCTCCGCCCTTGTGTGCGCTGGACTGAATTTTTTCAAAAACCACTTTTTGGTTATTAGCGGCACTAACATAAAGAATATGGCAGTCCGTTTTCAAGTCGGAACCGGACAAGAAACCTGCTTCATCTAGCCTGAATATTTTGATAGGCCGGTCAAATGCAGATTTTTTTTCGATAGGGTCAATATTGGTACCAAAAGGATCGACACCTAAGATACACAGATTGAAGGTTGCGCCATTAAGTACCGGCCAAGTGACAAATTTGGTGAAGTTATACAGATAGCCAGCTTTGACCTTGTATTCAAGATTACCATCGTCGGCGACTAGACAATCTGAAAACAAAAGTGCGATACATATCAGCGTTCTGGTTAAGAAAATGTCCTTCATTTCTTTATAGTGCTTGCTTATCTACTGTTAGAGAGCGGCAAATTTCTACTTGTTTGGTATTTTTATTGTTTTATAAAAACGGGTTCACGGTACAGGGGTGTAATTTCAAAATCAAATGCAGTAATGACTTTGTATAAGTAATGAAAGTTAATGGTTTCATTACAATTCTTGCCTAACTATAGCTTATTATTCAGACAATTTCAGCCTTGGCTGGGTAATAATGCTGCGAAAGAGTTCGAGTATTGGCATGACTAAAGAAATAACCACGAAGGACACAAAGAACACAAAGTTTGCAATGGTTTGAATTAATAGATTATTTGCTTCGTGCCCTCTGTGGTAAATCGTTTTTTTGCCTGAACTAGATAATACTTTCATAGCCCTAACCGTCTGCCACCTCGCTGAACCTAGACATTAGCGCGTGTCCAGGAAAAATCTTTGCAACACCTTAACCATATAATCATGGTCGGACACCCCCGCACTCTCCCTGATACTGTGCATCGCCCACATCGGGTTGCCGACATCAACGGAACGAATGCCTAATTTAGCCGAGGTGATGGGCCCTATGGTGCTGCCGCAAGGCAGGTCACCCCGGTGCGAATAGTGTTGATAAGGCACATTGGCCTGGTTGCACCAGTCGATAAACATGGCTTCTGAAATACTTTCAGAGCTATAGCGCTGGTTCACATTCATCTTGATGGCCGGGCCTTTGTTCACCATAACTTTATGGTCATGGTCGTAGGCTGAAGGGAAATTAGGGTGATAGGCATGTGCCATATCGGCGCTGATCAGGAAACTAAGCGCCAGGATTCTGGGAAAATCTTGCGGGTCAGTTTGGTTTGCGAGCGCGATACGCTGGAGAACATCCGGTAGAAAACTACCATCAGCACCTTGTTTGCTTTCGCTGCCGATTTCCTCGTGATCGAAGAAAGCACAAACCAGCGTGTTTTCGCTATTTAAAACGGCTTCATCGAGCAAGGCTTGCAGGGCGGCATGGCAGGAAGCCAGATTATCCAATTGGCTGTTGCTGTAAAACTCCTCTTGCGCTCCCCAGATAACGCCTTTTTGGGTGTCGTACACTGCTAAATCCCAAGACAAGAGTCGTGTGGAGTCTATGCCTGATTGCTGTTGCAGCAGGCTAAAAAAATAATCCGGCGGCAGTTGTTGGTCAGATAAGGCCGACAAGATCAGCGGCAATTCATTCTGTTTATGGAGTTTTAAGCCATCTTCATTGACAGTCCTGTTCATGTGGATTGCCAAATTAGGCAATCGCAACAAAGGCTTATCGAATTTAATTAATTGGCTGTCGATTTGGTCATGCTCATTTTTATAACAAATGCGCCCGGCAAGGCTTAAGTCCCGGTCGGTAAAGGTGGCAAGAATCGGGCTGCCGTAGATTTCGACATTTAATCTTAACAAGCCGTCCTTGTTATTGACCGCATTGGGTTTTACCCGTAAACCAGGGGAATCGGTATGTGCGCCGACGATTTTAAATCCCGTTTCAAGTAACGGTTTCGTTCCCAGTACGAACAGGATGATGGAGGAGTCGTCACGCACGACGTAATAACGGCCACCGGGTTCTAACTGCCATCTTATTGTTTCATCCAGTCTACTAAACTGAAATGGCTTAAGTAGGGATTCTACGGTGTTGACTACGTGCCAGGGGCTGGGGCTGGTGTCGATGAAATTCAGTAGGTTTTGGATTTGGTGGTGTGGGGTCATTGATTTTCTATATTTTTGTCAGACATTGTAGGTCGTAATCCGCCTACAGTCCTGTTTAGCATCAGCTATATAAACAAATACAGCCGTCCATTTACACCAAACTTTTACTCGCCACCTCATATACATCCCTGGAGATAGCCGGACAATTCATCACCCGCTCCAACTGCGTCTTCATCAGGTTTTGCCGGGTAGTGTCAAAGCGCCGCCAGGAGGTTAATGGGCCTAACATACGGGATGCGACTTGGGGGTTTAGGATGTCGAGTGCGATCACATGGTTAGCCAGGAATTCATAACCTTGTCCGTTGATGGCATGGAAATGAAGGGGATTGGCCTGACTGAATGAACCGATGACGGCCCGCACTCGGTTGGGGGTGTTTAAATTAAAGGCAGGATGTCCGGTCAAAGATAAGACCGTGGCAAAAGCATCTGGCATGGGGTTGGAGGCTTGGATGGCAAACCATTTGTCGATGACCAGCGCTTCTGATTGCCATTTTTGGTAAAAACTTGTCAAACATTCCTGTTTTGCTGGATGAGGATAATTGACGATATTCGCCAAGGCGGCGATTTGATCGGTCATGTTGTTAGCAGTGCTGAATTGCTGCTCTGACCATTGTTGGATTTTTTCGTCTTCCAGTCGGCTGAGGAAGCTCAAACACACATTTTTTATGCGCCGTCGGCCAATTGCCCCAGAATCGAATTGTCCTGATTCATCACGGTGATTGCTAAGATATAAGGTTTCCAGCTCTGTCTGTAACTGTTCTGCAAGGGTGCGGACGACGAATTCCCTGGCTTCATGTATGGCTGCTACATCCACAACCTGCATTTGCTCAGCCAGATAACTTTCTGAAGGCAGACCTAACAATAAGGAGCAATAGGATAAGTCATCCCACGATTGTGACAACACTTGCTTGAAAGCAGTGATGATGATCGGGGCTAGTTGCAGGGTTCGGCGCTGTTGTACATCGGCAATAAGCCCGGTGATGATCTGCCCAGAGAGCAGCTGCCCAGCCTCCCAGCGGTTAAAGGTGTCGCTGTCGTAACTTAACAAAAACGCCAGTTCATCAAGGCTGCGCGCCATGACTAGTTTGACGGGCGCGGAAAAATTTCTCAGGATGGATACGACTGGCTTTTCTGCAAGGCCTGTGAAAGTAAAGGCTTGTTCAGCGGCGGTCAGTTGCAGGATGACCTCATCCTTTTCACCCGCTTGGTCTTGCAATCTGCACTTTACAGTTGCCCCATTATTACCGATTAAACCTACGATGATCGGGATATGTAGCGGTTCTTTTATAGCTTGGCCTGGAGTTGGTGGACAACTTTGCTTGATAGATAAGGTCAGGGTTTGGCTGTTTGGGTTGTAATCTTGCTCAACATTGATTACGGGTGTGCCTGCCTGACCATACCAACGCCGGAATTGCGATAAATCTACCGAATTGGCATCTTCCATGGCTTTGACGAAATCATCGCAGGTGACGGCTTGCCCGTCATGGCGTTGAAAATAACAATCACAACCTTTACGGAAATCTTCCGCACCCAAAAGCGTGTGTATCATCCGCACGACTTCCGCGCCTTTTTCGTACACGGTCAAAGTGTAGAAGTTATTGATTTCTATGTACGTATCGGGTCGGATTGGATGCGCCATGGGGCCTGCATCCTCGGCAAATTGCCGCGTCCGTAGCATGTTGACATTTTCGATACGGTTTACCGCTTTGGAGGTGCGGTCGCCGGTAAACTCCTGATCGCGGAATACCGTAAAGCCTTCCTTTAGGCTGAGTTGGAACCAATCCCTGCACGTAATGCGGTTGCCTGTCCAGTTGTGGAAATATTCATGACCGATTACACCCTCGATATGTTCATAGTCCGAATCGGTGGCGGTATCTGGGCGAGCCAGGACAAATTTGGTGTTAAAAATGTTTAAGCCCTTGTTTTCCATGGCACCCATATTGAAATGGCTGACGGCGACGATCATGTACAGGTCGAGGTCGTATTCGCGCCCGTAGACCTGCTCATCCCAGTACATGGCATTTTTCAAGGATTGCATGGCGTGGGTGCATTTGTCGATGTCGTGTTTTTCAACAAAAACCTGCAAACCGACTTCACGCCCGGATAAGGTCGTAAAACTGTCTTCCAGACACTCCAATTGCCCTGCGACTAGGGCAAACAAATAGCAGGGCTTGTTGAACGGGTCTTCCCACGTTACCCAATGCAGGTTATTGCCTTCATCACCTTGGGCGATAAGGTTGCCGTTGGACAGCAGAACCGGATAACGGTCTTTGTCACCGACCAAGGTGGTGGTGAACTTCGCCATGACATCTGGGCGGTCGAGGAAGTAGGTGATTTTCCTGAAACCTTCCGCTTCACACTGGGTGCAGAACATGCCATTGGATAAATACAAGCCTTCCAATGCGGTATTGGCTTTCGGATTGATCTCGTTTTCGATGGTTAGCGTGAAGGGGCGTTGCTGCGGAACATCATGGATAATCAGCGATTCCGGCGTGATGTGATAGTC
>Ga0302321_100002199_pt1 | contig 16766 bp, 14 predicted proteins | sample Fen_T0_1_FD_202505 | JGI IMG/M metagenome (GOLD analysis project Ga0302321, IMG submission 202505) | Peat permafrost microbial communities from Stordalen Mire near Abisko, Sweden - Fen_T0_1 | ecosystem: Environmental > Terrestrial > Soil > Wetlands > Permafrost | place: Sweden: Abisko...
TATCCTCCCTTAAAAGGCGAAGGCTTATTGATTGGCGTGATGACTGGCCTGGTAGCTGCCTTTGGCGCTATCCTGCACGGTAATCTTAAAAACTCTTATTTCTTTCATAAAAAAAAACACCAGGAGGGTGACATTATTAAGATCAGCCTGTCGGAAGAAGTATCTTTTTTAAATAAAGCAGCCATTCGTGTGCTGCTTGATCAGCTGCCCGAAAATTCTACTGTTTTAATTGATGCATCCAATACAGACTATATTGATTTTGATGTACTGGAACTGATAAAGGAATTCCGGGATATTAAAGCGCCGCTAAAAAATATTAACTGCAGGCTTGAAGGGTTTCATGAAAAATATGAGATAGAAAATCAACTGCTTGTACAATCTGTTCATTAAAAATAAAATAAAAAAAATAAGAAGATGAAAACATTTAATAAAGAACTACAAACAGAAATAACCTCCGCGATGGCGTTGGATATTCTTAAAAAAGGAAACGACCGGTTTATCAACAATTTAAAGGCAAACCGCAACCTGCTGGAGCAGGTTAACCAAACTCGTGACGGCCAATGGCCCTTTGCGACCATATTGAGTTGCATCGACAGCCGTACTTCTGCCGAGTTAATTTTCGACCAGGGCCTGGGCGATGTTTTTAGCATCAGGATCGCCGGAAATATTGTAAACACAGATATTTTAGGCAGTATGGAATTTGCCTGCAAAGTGGCGGGTTCTAAACTGATAGTGGTGCTTGGCCATACAAAGTGTGGTGCTGTAAAAGGGGCCTGCGATCATGTTGAAATGGGCAACCTTACTGAACTGTTATCCAAATTGCAACCAGCCGTATATGCTGAAAGGGAAACAACAAACAACGAAAAGCGCAACGCTAAAAATTCCCGCTTTGTAGAGAATGTGGCTGCCATTAATGTACGCAGAACAGTCAACAACGTAATTGAACGCAGCTATATTCTTGAACAAATGGTTGAGAATGGAGAGATAGGCATTGTGGGCGCCATGTACGATATAGAAACCGGTAAGGTTGAATTTTATGAAGATGTGATGCATATTAAAGATGAGCAAAACCCAGCCTTAACGGTTGAAGAGTTAGTGCAGTAGATTTATTGAAATGGAGTTGAGTATTGGTAACATTTAAATAAACAGGAACTGTTGTGTTGGCATAAAAACATAACAGTTCCTGTTTATAATAAGAGGAGATATTTTTGAACCCGGCATTATTTAACTCTGCAGTGAAAGTAAGCCTGTATTTAAATATTCAGTCCGCCGCAAACGCTAAGCACCTGTCCGGTAACATAACTGCCCATGTTACTTGCCAGGTACAAACATGCATTGGCAATGTCTTCGGTGCTCGCAAACCTGTTTAATGGAATATCAGCCTTATATTTTTCAGCGCCTTCCCCTTCTTTTAAGTAGCTGGTCATATCGGTTTCAACAAAACCAGGTGCAATGGCATTGCAACGCACGTTGCGGCTTCCTAATTCTTTGGCAATACTTTTAGTAAAACCAATGATACCCGCTTTGCTGGCAGCATAGCTGCTTTGGCCGGCATTTCCCATTTCGCCAATGATGCTGCTCATGTTAATGATGCTTCCGTTACGGGCTTTCATCATAGGCCTTATTACCTGCTTGGTCATGTTAAAAACACTCTTCAGGTTTACCTGCATCACTTCATCCCATTGCTCAGGCGTCATGCGTAACAATAAATTATCTTTGGAAATGCCTGCATTGTTTACACAAATATCTATGCTGCCAAACTCTTTCAATACGTCATTAACGAATGCTTCAGCCGCTGCGTAATCTCCTGCATTGCTTTTGTACGCTTTTGCTTTAACACCCAAAGCAGTTAATTTTTCTTCCAGGGTTTTTGCTTTATCTGCACTGCTGTCGCTAACATAGGTAAACGCTACATTACAGCCTTGTTCTGCAAATTTCATAGCAATGCTTTCTCCAATGCCACGGGCGGCACCAGTTATAATGGCATTTTTTCCGTCTAATAATTTCATGAAAACAGTTTTATTTTGATGGCAAGATAATTAAAGAATCAGAGTACAGCTGTATTTTTTAATGCAAGAATTTCCTCCAGCATGCTTCTTTCATTACTCAGCCTGGGTACTTTATGCTGACCCCCCAACTTTCCTTTACTGCGCAGCCATTCTGTAAAACTGCCCCTTTTTAATTTATGAACGATGGGCAATCGTAACGCTATACTTTTATGGCGCTTGGCTTCATAATCGCTGTTGATGTTCTTCAGTTCATTGTCCAGCTCGGTAATAAAAGTATTAAAATCATCAGGCTCTTTTTCAAATTCAATAAGCCACTCATGTGCACCATTGCTGTTTTCAGTAAAATAAACCGGGGCTGCAGTGTAATCATTGACCACGGCATTTGTTTTTTCTGCGGCATGTGCAATGGCTTTATCGCTGTTATCTACAATAACTTCCTCACCAAAGGCATTCATATAATGTTTTAACCTGCCGGTTATTTTTATATGGTATGGGTTTAGGTGGGTAAACTGAATGGTGTCGCCAATCAAATATCTCCACAGTCCCCCCGTTGTGCTCATTACCAGGGCATAATTTTTTCCAACGACCACATCCTTTAAGCCTACAGTTAAAGGATTTTCATTGCCATATTCTTCTACGGGCATAAACTCATAAAAAATACCATGCTCTGTAAATAACAACATACCATCATCATCAGGGCTTATCTGTGCTGCAACAAAACCTTCACTCGCATTGTATATTTCAAGATAATTTATTTTGCCTCCAATGATTTTATCAAACTGGTCTTTATAAGGGATGAAGGAAACGCCCCCATTGATGTATAGTTCTAAATTGGGCCAAACTTCCTTTATGGTTGTTTTTCCTTTTATTTCTAAAATGCGTTTTAACAATAGCAATGTCCAGGTTGGTACACCGGCAAGGGAAGTAACATTTTCTTCAGCAGTTACCTGTGCCAGCGTTTCAATTTTTTCTTCCCACTCATCAAGTAATGCAACACTCAGTTCAGGAGTGCGTATCCACTGCCCCCAGAAGGGGGAGTTCTGCATCAGTACAGCGCTAAGGTCGCCGTACTGTACCTCTTCGTTAACCTTGCTGATCTGGTGAGAGCCACCAACAACGAGGCCTTTGCCGGTTAACAGATCGCTGGAAGGGAAATTTTTATAATAATTGCTGAGCAGGTCCTTACTTGCTTTAAAATGATTGTCCTGCAAGCTTTCCTCGCTGATGGGTATGAACTTACTTTTATCAGACGTGGTGCCGGATGATTTGGCAAACCAGGTAACAGGTGTGTTCCATAAAATATTTTCTTCGCCATTCATCATGCGTTCAATGTATGGCTTCAGGTCGTTATACTCATGTATGGGCACTTTCTTTTTAAACTCACGCAGTGAAAAAAGTTTTGAAAAGCTGTATTTTCTTCCAAACTCAGTGTATTGTGCAGCAGTAACCAGGTCCTGTAAAACCTCCCGCTGTGCAGCTACCGGATGATTGCTCCAGTTTTCGATGCGCCACAAACGCATACGGGCTAATTTAGATATGGCGGGGGAAAGAAATTTCATTCAGCCAACAAGATAAATAATTATCGGGCAGCTTCATCATGCAAATAATCTTTACGTTTCAATTCAAAATTCTTACCAAGGTATAAGCGGCGTACCTGCTCATCATTAGCCAGCTCTTCGGCTGTGCCGTGGGTAAATATTTTTCCGTCTATCAGTAAATAAGCACGATCGCAGATGGACAGCGTTTCATTTACATTATGATCGGTAATTAATATACCAATATTGCGGAATTTTAGTTTGGCAACAATGGCCTGTATGTCTTCAACTGCAATAGGGTCAACACCGGCAAAGGGTTCATCCAATAAAATAAATTTAGGGTCAACAGCCAGGGCACGGGCAATTTCTGTTCTGCGTCTTTCGCCGCCACTTAAAGTATCGCCATTATTTTTACGCACCCGCTGCAGGTTAAACTCATCAAGCAGGGTTTCCAGTTTTTCTTTTTGTTCTTTCTTGCTGAGTTTGGTCATTTCCAATACAGCTGTAATATTATCTTCCACGCTCAGCTTGCGGAATACGCTGGCTTCCTGCGGCAGGTAACCAATACCCATTTGCGCCCTTTTATACATGGGTAGTTTGGTAATATTGATATCGTTTAAAAAAACATCGCCTTCATCGGGCTTCACCAGGCCAACTACCTGGTAAAAGGAGGTTGTTTTACCGGCACCGTTTGGCCCCAGTAAACCCACAATTTCTCCCTGTTTTACATTAAACGAAACTTTGTTTACAACCGTGCGGCTGCCGTAAACTTTTACAAGGTCTTTGGTTTGTATGGTTAAACTCAATTAAACTGTTTTTACAAAAGTAAGTGAACTGTAATAAAGGCTGATATGATGAAGGCAGATTATCAAAAATTTATAAGATTGCAACGAGGCTGACATATCCCCGTAGCAAAATCCGGTTTTTTTATGTAAGTTTATAATACAACAGGAGCTGCCCGTACTAAAATGATATACATGAAATCATCTTATCTATATTTTTTAATTCTGATCTTCGTGGCCGGCACAATCATGTCCTGTCAAAAAGAAATTGACGGGCTATCTGACGGAACAATTAATCCGGCAGACCAGAAGCCTAAAGTTGGCACCATCTGGACTTACCGTTTTTATACATTTTATTCATACGGGCCGCTGGCAACATCAAGAATGCTTCATTTTAAAGCCACAAGCGAGGAAACAATTGGCGGGGAAAAATGGCTTAAAATTGTAGATATGGATAAAGATACTACGGCTTATTTACTCAATATGAAAACCGACGGACTGCATCAATATACCAATAACGGTTCTTATTTACTTTGTAAAACCCCTGCGGCGGTAAATGATGTGTATACAACTTTCAACGACGGTTCTGCAGAAACATTTACAGTAAAAGGAGTAAACGACACCCTTGCTACCGGTATTGGCGATATTCCGATGAATTATTATGAAGGGGTAAAATCCGGTTATCTTATTGACCTGATCTGGTATAATAAAAATGCCTGGATAGTTTGGGAAACCAGGTATTTCAGGGCAGTAGGCCCGCCGGGGAGGTATTATCTATACAGCAAAATGTATCTTGATGATATTGTTTATTGATTGGGGTTAATAATCTCTTTTAATCTAATTGTAACGGGCTTTTTTAATGTTGGAATGTATAATCTGCAATAAGACTGGCGCTAAACAGCTGGAAAATGAAAACATCCTGTTTATACTTTTTAATTTTAGTTGCTGCGGCCGGCACTATCCAGTCCTGTCAAAAAGAACTTGACGGACTTTCCGAGGACGGAATAATTAACCCTGCAGACCAGAAGCCTAAAGTTGGCACCATCTGGACTTACCGGTATACTACTTATCATATTCTTGGCCCGGTGGTATCAGCAAAAACCATTTACCATAAAGCAAAAGAAGAAGTAACCCTTGGCGGAGAAAAATGGCTGAATATTGTAGATGTGGGTGCGGATACAACGGTATATTTCCTCAATGTAAAAACCGGAGGATTGTATCAGTACAGCAATAATAATTCCTTTTTATTTTGTAAATCTCCTGCAGCTTTAAATGATACCTACAACACATTTAATGACGGATCAACAGAAGATTTCACCGTAAAAGGAATAAATGATACATTACCCACAGGAATTGGCGATATACCTGCGAATTATTATGAAGGAGTAAAAGGCGGCTACCTTATAGACCGTATCTGGTATAATAAAAATGCATGGATAGTACACAGGGTTATCTGGCGAAAAAAGCCCGACCCCTCTGTGGCATATTGGCGCTACAGCACCATGTATATCGACGATATCGTTTATTGATCTTGTATTTGATCTGCATGTCTTAATCATGAGTTTGATTATATATGCCAGCTTGCTTAAGTTTGCATATTAATTTAACAAATGAAAGTAATAGAACACATCAAACAGGCAAAGGATACACTTATTTCTTTTGAAATTTTACCTCCGCTTAAAGGCAAGGGAATCCATTCTTTATACCAGCACCTTGACCCCCTGATGGAGTTTAAGCCTGCCTTTATTAATGTTACCTATCACCGCAGTGAGCATGTTTTTAAAAAGACACCAAATGGCACTTTTGAAAAAGTAGTGGTACGTAAGCGCCCCGGAACTGAAAGCATTTGCGCTGCTATTATGAACAAATACAGTGTGGATACAGTGCCACATTTAATTTGCGGCGGCTTTAGCGTTAATGAAACCGAAGATGCTTTAATTAACCTGAATTACCTGGGTATTGATAATGTGCTTGTTTTAAGGGGCGATGCCGCAAAGAACGAAACTGCTTTTTTACCGGAGCCCGGTGGCCATCAATATGCCACTGATCTGCTAAAGCAGGTTACCGACCTGAATGCAGGGGTATACCTGGAAGAAGATCTGAAAAATACCAGCCAGACAAAATTTTGTATTGGAGTGGCCGGCTACCCCGAAAAGCATTTTGAAGCCCCTAATATGGACACGGACCTGCACTACTTAAAGAAAAAAGTAGATATGGGGGCCGATTATATTGTAACACAAATGTTTTTTGACAACGAAAAATTTTATGCATTTGTAAAAGCCTGCCGTGATATTGGAATTGACGTGCCCATTATACCGGGATTGAAACCTATTTACACAAAAAAGCAGTTAACAGTATTGCCTAAAATTTTTCATATTGATTTACCCACAGCACTTAGCAAAGAAGTAAGTAAATGCAATACAGATGAAGAAGTGGAGCAGGTTGGCGCAGCCTGGTTGCTGCAGCAATCTAAAGAGCTAAAGGAATTTGGAGTACCTGTTTTACATTATTATACACTGGGCAGGCCTAAAATTATAGCCAACGTGGTTAAACAGATCGTTTAAAAACAAAGCCCTCCGGATTAGTGGAGGGCTTTTATTTTCACGGGGGTTTTTTATTTTCCAAGCGGAATACCTACAGAAAAACTAAGTGTGCGGTACTTGTTTTTATCATTAACGGTATTATCACTTTGTGTAGAATTGATTTTTGCAAGGCCCAGGCCATAATTTGCTTTTAGGATCAGGTGTTTGAACTGAACACCTCCTCCGAAGTTTAAACCAAAGTCAAATCTTTTCAGTTTATCATAAGCTGCATCATCCTGTTGAGATGTGAAAGGATCGTCGTTGCTGAACTGGATGGTTTTTTCAGAAGTTGATAATAAGGGACCAACTTTAGTTTCTGTTTTTGATTTACCACCAATACCTATAGCAGCATAAGGGCCGGCATTAAAAAATATATTTGAACCTTTATCTAACGGAATCTTTACAACAGCATTTAAAGGAACTTCAATATACAATGGATTAAATTTTGATTTAGTGTAGTTACCATTTGAAAAATAAGTTTCGGCTTTTGAACCGCGGCCTGTCAGTAACACACCTGATTCAAGATCAAACATAGGGTCCAGTTCCAGGCGACCTAAAATACCTGCATTAAAACTCGGGAGAATATTGTTTTTTTCTGTTTGCCCGTCGTTGGTTTTTGTAATGTTGGCAAGGTTTAACCCGCCCTGCACGTAGATCTGGGCCTTTGTACTTACTGCCACTGTTGTGGTTAACAGCAGTGCTAAAAATAATTTTTTCATACTTTACGTTTTAGTGAATTAATGCGGCTTTAATGATAAAAATCCTCATCATTTTATATCCGTATCCTCTCCTCAAAACGCATATAGACAAAAAGCCTGCCAACAAGTTTTGCGGGCAGGCTTTCAATTGTAATTAAAGTGTCATTATTTCAATAAAGACTGAAAAACGGCTTCGTTTATTTTTACCGGATATTTATTTTTTAATTCTGCTATCCATTTTTCTTCAAGTATATTCTGATAATCGTTAATTACCAAACCCTTTGCTTCATCAAAGTTGCGTTGCAGGTTTGCCGCATACTGTTTAACAACTTTTATAAAGCTTGTATTACCATCAGCCGGGCTAATAACAATTTGCGAAACATAACCATCAGCAGTTTTTGAGTCGATTGTTACAGGAAGCTGTGTAAGCTCAAACCTGCCCGAATCGGCCAGTACATTATTATTAGCTTCTTCTACAACTTTTCTCCAGTCTTTGCCGCTTAAAATGGCTGCCCTGGCGCTGTCTGCAGCTACCTTGCCCGAACAATTGAAAATAATTATGTTGGCACTGGCATTCCAAAGGTATTTGCCTTTATTCTGGTCGTAATATTTTTGCAATGCATTCAAATCGGCAGATGCTTTGCCCCAGATATTTCTTTCCATTATTTCAAACAGTACGTTACCGTCTTTAAATTCATCCATCTGGTACTTAAAATCTGCATTGTAATCTTCCAGGTGTTTTTTATAATAATCCATTATTGTAGTGGTAACAAATTTTTCGGCTAAAACAGCGTTGGATTCACCATGGTACAATTCACCATTGCCCTTATAGCTTCTCACAAAGTCAAGCCAGTCTTTACCGGTTAATTTTGTTTTTGCAAACGTATAAAGTGTTTTGGAAGCTATTGGAAACAGCGCTGCAATATTTGTTTCTGAACCTGGTTTTGCAATTACACTGTCTGCATAACGATACATATCTGCATCTGAAACAGCGCCGGTCTTTTTAAAATTTACCTGCCTCAATATTTCTTTTACAAACAGATCTTTGGCATAGTTTATACGGCTATCCTGTTGTATTTTTTGTTTTAATTCAAACTGGTAGGCAGCATCGTTTTTATCGGATGATACAGGGGTTTGCGACAATCGCTTTACTATATGGTACCCGTAAGCGGTTAAAAAAGGCTTACTTATTTCTTTGTCTCCCGTAAGTTTAAAAACTTCATTTTCAAATGACGATTCGAATTTACCGGAGCCAAACTCAGCTAATTCTCCATTGCTGCCATAGGTAACTTTATCATCGCTGAACCACCTGGCCATCTTACCAAAATCTTCGCCCTTTTGTAATAATTGATAAATAGAATCAGCCTTTTTTTCATATCCTTTTTTTGTTTCAGCAGTAGCATCGGGTGGAATTGAAAGTAAGATCTGGGCAATCTTCCATTTACCAACAGCTTTTCTTTCATCAATTAATTTAAACAGATGCCAACCGTTTTTGGCACGGTAAGGTTTGCTGGTTTCGTTCATTTTTAAACCATAAATAATATTTTCATATTCGTAGGGTAATGCAAAAACAGTAGTAAAACCCAGGTCGGATTGTTTTACTTTAACAAGTGATGATGCGTTTAAATTATCATAGTCTGTCTTACCGGCAGCAAGACCAGTGTAGTATGCATTTACTGATTTAAAAGCCTTCAGTGTGTCATCTGCAACAGCATTTGCGTCAACCGGAACAAAGAAGTGTAATACATGCAGGTCCTTCTGGCTGCGGTTGAAAGCCTCGCTCAACAGGTCATTTACTGCTTTCTCGTTATTTAAGTAACTGTCTTCTATCTGGCTTCTGAAACTTTGTGCATCGTATTGTAGCTGGGGCAATGTATCCAGCTGCAGTTCCATGGCAGCTTTTACTTTCAGTTTAAATTTTACATATAGTTCAAGATATTCCCGTAAAGCCTTTTCTTTATCTTCAACCGGCGTTTTGTTTTTATTATAAGCCCTTATGAACTCTCCTTTTTCAACAGCTGTGTTTCCAAAAGTAAATAAGGTTTGTGCAAAAACAGTGTTTGTAAAGCCGGCAATTGCAAGCAGCAATAAAAAATTTTTCATCAGTTAAGTTGTTTTAGTTCGAAGAGGCAGCTTTCCATTTCACTTCCAGCAAATCGTTTAACTGCAAAAGGGTTAGTTTTTTTCCAATGATCCGTTTGTCTTTATCCAGTAAATATATGGTAGGGGTCATAATGATATCATATAACTGGCGGAAACTAGGCCTTTGAGCTGCAAAATCAGCATCTTCCATTTCTTTGGGCTTATAAACGTGGGTCCAGTCGCCGATGTTGTGTTCCTTAATAAAAGCAAGCCACTCCGGCTTTACACTTTGTTTGCCATCAGGGGTAAGCACAGCAAATATTTTAAGATTGTGCTTTTTCCAGCTGGCCCTGTAAATAGAATCAAGCCTGGGAACTTCTTCTTTACAATGACCGCAATTGGGATCCCAAAAGCAAATAATGGTATAATCTGCATTTAAGCTGTATAAAGATGTTGCCTTGTCTTCGGTATTCAGCATATCAAGGTCGGCAGCTTTGTCTCCAATAAGATTGGCCATCAGCATATAAGCCCTGCGGCTGATGGATTCCATCTGCTTTTCATTCAACCAGGGGCTTGAACCCTTGCTATGGTATTTTTCAAAAAGATGCACAAACACCGCATCCTGCCCCATATACTTTGGGTTGATGAACTCGTCTGTTAACCAGTTCAGTAAAAACTTATACATTTCTGGTGAAGACCTTGCCAGCAATAATTTATAGTCAACGTCTTTAATGATTGAATCGGGTTCAGGAGAGATCACTTCACGATAATAACGCTCTACCTTTTTTAAAAAGAAAGGTGTGCGTATGATGCGGTCGTCCATAAAGCTGATACCATCCCAAAAATGTTTCTTGTATTCGTTGTAATTATTGATAGAATCCTGCCTGGTAACCGGCACCTTGCTGGGGTAAACCGGTTCTTTCATAGCACTTAACAAAGCTGCCATCATTGAATTAGGCTGATTTTTAATGATCCCTTCCCGGTAGTCATTAAGTTCATCAATAAGTGCAGTGTATTTTTTTTCATGCAATGCTGAATCGGCTTTTGTTACCGACGCTGAAAAAGCCATGCGTTCCTGCTGTATCAACCTGCCTTTGGAAGCAGCAACTTTTTGGTACTGATCGTACAGGATATTTTCTTTAGAACCCGTAACGATGGTTTTATTTACCAGGTCGCTTGTATCTGCGGTTACCGAAACGATCTGTTCGCTACCTATTAAAAACTCGGTTCTTAATTGTTTACCCGGAAAAAAAATGGCATAAATACCTGGTTGTAATTTCTCAGAACCTTTAAAAACAGCGGTACTATTATTGCCAATAGCAGCCGAATCGGTAATATTAAAATTGCTACCCATGTAGTAGGTAAGAAATGCAATTCCGCTTTTGTAGCCAGGGGCTTTAAGGGTAAGCTGGTAACCCTGGGCAAAGGCTGCACTGCAGGTAAAAGCGATAAAAAGGGAGGCTAAATATTTTTTCATGTGTTATTTAAGGATAGCAAATGTATTTAAAATACATGGTTAATGTACATATATAGCCGTCTGTACACTTTAACAATTACAAATCGTTAACAAAACAATATTGAGCATTAATGCGGTATTTTTGCTGCCGTGAGTAAAAAAAATAAGAAAATAATACTGGAAGATCTCTTGGTCACCGATTATGCTGCCGAGGGAAAGGCTTTGGCCAAACTGGATGGTAAGGTAATTTTTATTTCGGGGGCTGTGCCGGGCGACGTAGCCGACGTACTGTTGGTGAAAAATAAAAAGGATTGGGCCGAAGGCAGGGTTTTAAAAATTAAGCAGCTTTCCAAAGAAAGGGTGGACCCGTTTTGCAAACACTTTGGCATTTGTGGTGGATGCAAATGGCAGATGCTGCCTTATGCAAAGCAGTTGCAATATAAGCAGCAGGAAGTGGAACAAAACCTGCGTCGGATTGGTAAGGTTGATCTGCCCGAAATTCAACCAATTATTGGTGGCGATGATACCGTGCATTACAGGAACAAAGTTGAGTTTACCTTTAGTAATAAACAATACTACCCAAACCCATTACCCCCCCCGCCCCCTGAAGGGGGAGCTTTGCTGCCTGAAGATAAAGAGAGTAGTAATAAATTCGCAGAGTCCCAGGTTCCCCCTTCAGGGGGCGGAGGGGGTCTTGGCTTTCACGTACCCCGCATTTTTGATAAAGTGATCGATATTGAAGAGTGTTTTTTAATGGATGAAGTGAATAACAGGATCAGGAATACCATCCGTGCTTTTGCACTTGAAAACCATTATACTTTTTATGATATCAGGCAGCACACAGGCTGGTTGCGCAACATCATCATACGCCTGTGTACAACCGGTGAATTGATGGTGAACATCTGTTTTAATTATGACGAGGAGACCGACCGGAAAAGAATGTTTGACCATCTTTTAAAACAAGTGCCCGAAATAACAACTTTACTGTACACCATCAATCCGAAATGGAACGACAGTATTTACGACCTAACCCCGCTAGTATATTTTGGCAAAGGATATGCAACAGAGAAGCTGTCCACAGGATCCTTTGGAGAAGATTTTGAATTTAAGATATCTCCCAAGTCATTTTTTCAAACCAATACCAAACAGGCAGAAAAATTATATACCGTAACCAGGGACTTTGCAGGCCTAACCGGAAAGGAAATTCTGTATGATCTGTATTGTGGTACCGGCAGCATCGGCATCTTCCTGAGTAAAAACGCCAAAAAAATTATTGGGGTAGAAGTGATTGAAGAAGCCATTGCTGACGCAAAGGAGAATGCAGCATTGAATAATATCAACCATGCTGAATTTTTTGCCGGTGATGTAATAAAAATTTGCAACGATGAATTTTTTGCCCGGCATGGCAGGCCCGATGTGATCATCACCGATCCGCCAAGGGCCGGTATGCATGAAAAGCTGGTTCACAAACTGCTGGAAATGGCGGTACCTAAAATTGTGTATGTAAGCTGCAACACGGCCACGCAGGCCCGGGACCTGGGTTTGCTGAGCGAAAAATATCTGATAGAAAAAATTCAGCCTGTTGATATGTTTCCGCACACACACCATATAGAATGTGTAGTGTTGCTTAAACTGAAATAAGAATTAATAAACTAAATTTGTACAATGGCTTTTAATAGTTACGGAAATTCCATCCAGAAAAATACAACGGTTGTTCTTAACCTGATAATAATTAATGTTTTGGTGTTTGCAGCCCAAAACATGATTACACAGTTTAATGTTACCGAATGGGGGTCACTTCACTATTATAAATCTTCGCTGTTTAAACCACATCAGATGGTGACACATATGTTCATGCATGTGGATGTTTCGCACATTTTGTTTAACATGTTTGGATTGTGGATGTTTGGAACTATTCTGGAAAGATTCTGGGGCCCCAAAAAATTCCTGATCTTTTATTTGATATGTGGTTTAGGCTCAGCAATATTTGAACAATTTCTTATGCCTTATGATTCTTTGCAGGCAGCAAAGAACACTGCTGAATATTTGGCTAACCCCGAAATGCTGCAGCCGATCGTGGAATCCTTTAAAGAATACAATTATTCGCTGGGAGCTTCAGGCGCCATTATGGGCGTTTTTGCTGCTTTTGCATACCTGTTTCCCAATACAGAGTTATATATAATGTTCATACCAATTCCGGTAAAAGCAAAATATGTAATCCCGTTTTTTGTTTTAATTGACTTGTTTGGTGGCATATACCGGATAAAAGGTGATAATATCGGGCATTTTGCCCATTTGGGTGGCGCCATTGTCGGGTTTTTACTTGTACTCTACTGGAACAAAACCAACAGAAAAACTTTCTATTAATACTAACAATTGATTGTTTTATCTGTTTGTAATTTTACCAACATAATAAAAACAAATGGGCGAATCGGACCGGTATATTGATTATAAAATAAAGAAGCAACGCTTTACATTGGGTAATCCCGATAATGCCCTCATGTGGCTTTTTGCATTTAATGTGGTCTTCTTTCTGATACTGCAAACCATACGGGTTGCGATTAACGTAAACGATCATTCAGATGCGGTTTTTAATTCGCAGGTTACCGGCTGGGTTCAGTTACCCGCCAACCTGGTAAGTTTAAGTAAAAAACCATGGACCGTTATTTCTTTCATGTTCAGCGATGCAGATCTGATGAGGGCATTCAGCAATATGCTGTGGTTATGGGCATTTGGCTCTGTGTTACAAAATTTAACCGGCAACAGAAAGATAATACCCGTTTATCTATATGGTGGTTTTGCCGGTGCCGTTTTTTTTATTACTGCAGTTTATTTAGTTCCAACCAACAGGGCAATTATTGATTCAATGAGTTTGTTTGGAGCCAACGCATCTGTAATGGCGGTAGCAGCAGCGGCAACTGCAATAGCTCCAAGTTATCGTTTTTTTAGCCATATCAGGGGTGGTATTCCAATCTGGATTCTTACGCTGATTTATATGGCTATCGATCTTGCTGCTGTTGCCCAGGGCCCTGCAGCATTACCCATTGCCCATATCGGGGGCGCTGCTGCAGGTTTTATATTTGTAAGCATGTTGAAGAAAAATATCGATGGAAGCGAATGGATGAATAATTTTTACAACTGGTTTATCAATCTTTTTAATCCAAATAAAAAAAAACAGAACAACAATATTAAAGAAAGAGTCTTCTATAACACAGGAACCCGAAGCCCGTACCAAAAAACATCAAACGTAACCGAACAAAGGGTTGATGAGATACTGGATAAGATAAGCCAGAAGGGTTACAGCGCTCTCAGTAAAGAAGAAAAAGAGATTTTAAAAAGGGCCAGCGAAGATTAGTTCACCGCATAGTTAATAGAAAAGATAGAAATCACATAGGACTATGTTTTACCTATATATCTATCTTACTATGTGGTTCAAAAAGCAGCAACCTTTCGTCATTTCTTTCACAATCTTTTATCACAGTTAAGATTATCTTTAGGTTATGGCCGGCAACTTTTTCCGAAGGGTTACAAAACATTTTTTTATTGTAATAAATATTACTGCAGCAATATTATTTTTATTGGGCTGTTATGGCTATTTATTTCATCCTTCAACATTTTGGCCGGTTGGTTTTTTAACACTTACTACATTTTATTTTTTATTGGCACTGGTAGTATTTATTATTTTCTGGCTTTTTATAAAACCTGTAAGGGCATTCATTTCAATTGTTGCCATCCTGCTGGCATACAAACCTTTGGGCAACTTAATCCCATACCGGTTTTCTGCTTCATTTAATAAACCCAAAGCAGAAAACGCACTACGCATAATGACCTGGAATGTAGCGCAGTTCAATATTATGGAAGATAAGCAACATCCGGAAGTGAAACGGCAGATGCTCGATATCATTAATGAATACGAACCTGATATTGCCTGTTTTCAGGAAATGGTTGCCGAAGACAGCACCATAAAAAACCATGGGCATATAGATGAGTTCCTGGAAAAACTCAATTACAAAAACTACTTTTATTCTTACAACGTTAAAGAAGATTTTTGGGGCTATGCACATTTCGGGATAATTATCTTTTCAAAATATCCCATCGTTAATAAGCAAACGGTTGGGTTTTATCCAAACGATTACAATTCCATTTTTCAATTTGTAGATATTGTTAAGGGAGCAGATACTATCCGTGTGTTTAATATTCACCTGCAATCGTTACGCTTCAGCAAAGAGAATCTGAAATATATTGATAAGCCCACTGTTGAAGATGAGGATAAGGCTTTAAAGGAATCAAAAAACATTATAGCCAAGTTTAAGAGAGGATTTTTAAAAAGAGAGATACAGGCCGACAGAATACGGGCCGAAATGGATAAAAGCCCTTACCCGGTAATTGTAACCGGCGATTTTAACGATGTACCCAATAGCTATGCCTATCATACTATTGGCAGTAATTTAAAAAATGCTTTTGTTGAAAAAGGCAGTGGCCTGGGCCGAACCTTCAGCGGCATATCGCCGGTTTTACGAATTGACAATATTTTTGTTGATGAAAAAATAGATGTGCTGCAGTTTAACCTGGTTAAAAAGAAGCTGAGCGACCATTTCCCTATCATTGCTGATGTTGAAATGGCGAAAAAGTAATATCTTAGCGTTTCAAATGACATCAATCTTCACATACCAATATTTCTGTTGCCCTTGAGGCATAGCTTAATATCGTTGTAAAAAATACATTTACTTTTTTTTATCGTTGCCCATTGCTGAAACAGTACAAGTGAGTGACACAACGATGTTGAACAGCATTACTAAAGCCCGTAACAAAATAAAAATGGCATTAAAAATTTATAACACCTTATCAAGAGAAAAAGAACTTTTCACACCCATTACGCCCGACCATGTGGGCATGTATGTTTGTGGCCCCACGGTTTACAGCGATGTACACCTGGGCAACTGCCGCACTTTTATTTCTTTCGATATTATTTACCGGTACCTTACTTACCTGGGCTACAAGGTTCGTTATGTGCGTAACATAACTGATGCCGGGCATTTGGAAGGCGACCGTGATGAAGGAGACGACAAATTCAGCAAGCTTGCCCGTTTGCAAAAAGTAGAGCCGATGGAGATTGTACAAAAATACACCCTGGGCTTTCATCATGTTATGGATATGTTTAACTGTTTGCCACCATCCATTGAGCCAACTGCTACCGGTCATATTGCCGAGCAGATAGAGATTACCAAAAAAATATTGGCCAACGGATACGCTTATGAAGAAAACGGCACCATTTATTTTGATGTAGAAAAATATAATAAAGAACTGCCTTACGGTATACTTACCAACCGTAAAATGGAAGACCTGCTGGAAGGTACCAGGGAGCTTGGCGGACAGGATGAGAAGCATGGGCGCCTTGATTTTGCCTTATGGATAAAAGCCAAGCCGGAGCATTTGATGCAGTGGCCAAGCCCCTGGGGAATGGGTTTTCCGGGCTGGCATATTGAGTGCTCGGCCATGAGTGAAAAATATTTGGGAAAGAAATTTGACATACACGGCGGTGGAATGGACCTGGCAGCAACACACCATACCAATGAAATTGCACAAAGCCAGGCATGTTACCATACCAGCCCGGCAAATATA
>Ga0302321_100002200_pt1 | contig 16762 bp, 14 predicted proteins | sample Fen_T0_1_FD_202505 | JGI IMG/M metagenome (GOLD analysis project Ga0302321, IMG submission 202505) | Peat permafrost microbial communities from Stordalen Mire near Abisko, Sweden - Fen_T0_1 | ecosystem: Environmental > Terrestrial > Soil > Wetlands > Permafrost | place: Sweden: Abisko...
CCCGCATCGGCCGATAGGTGAGGCGGTCGAACGGGACGTCGAACCGCGGATGAGCCGCGGAGCCGAGCCACGAGGCGGCAGCCTCCGCGAAGGCCTCGACCGTCATGCCGGCGTGCGCCTGCAGGACGACGCCGGCGATCTCGTCGAGCCCCATGTCGAAGGCGCCCGCCAGGTCACCGGCGAGCAGCGCCCGCACGACGGGCCTGGCGGCCAGGTCGGGATCCTCGGCGGCCAGCTCGCGCAGGCGCGCCATGACGAAGAACGCCTGGGTGTAGGTCGGCCGCTCGCACCAGAGGGTGCCGTCGTTGTCGAACACGGCGATCCGGTCGGCCGGCGGGACGAACGACGGGGAGCCGCCCTCCGTGACAAGCGCGACGAAGTCCTGGATGGCTGTCCTGGCGGGGGTGTCCCGCCAGGACTCGAGCTCGCCGATCAAGGGGTCAGTGGCCGCCCTGCATCGCGGCTTCCATCTTGGCCAGCACCTGGTCCACGGTGAAGCTCGCCGCTTTCATGCGCGGCGGGAACGCCATGAACGTCTGGAGGAACTCGCCCACAACCCGCTGCGACGGGACGATGAGGAAGATCCGGTCGATGATCCAGTCGTAGTAGGTGTTCGACGTGACCTGCGCGCGCTCGTAGGGGTCCGTCCGGAGGTTGAACATCAGCGGGACCCGGAGCATCACAAAGGGCTCCGCCCAGACCGCGAGCGTGCCCGGGAGCCGCTGCTCCGCGAACACGAGCTTCCAGTTGTCGTAGCGGGTGGCGACCAGGTCGCCGTCGTCGCTGAAGTAGAAGAACTCGATCCGCGGGCCCTTGTCCGTCTCGCCGGTGAGGTAGGGCAGGAAGTTGTAGCCGTCGAGATGGACCTTGAAGATCTTGCCCGCCGCCTCGTGGCCCGTGAGGAGCTCCTCCTTGACGTCGGGGTCGCCAGCGGCCGCGAGGAAGGTGGGCAGCCAGTCCATGTGGCTGATGATCTCGTTGGAGACGACGCCCGCCGGGATCTGCCCGGGCCAGCGGATGGCCTCGGGGACGCGGAACGCGCCCTCCCAGTTGGTGTTCTTCTCGCTCCGGAAGGGCGTCATCGCGCCGTCCGGCCAGCTGTTCATGTGCGGGCCATTGTCCGTCGAGTAGACGAAGATCGTGTCGTCCGCGATCCCCAGCTCGTCGAGCTTGTCCAGGACCTGGCCCACGTGGCGGTCGTGGTCGATCATCGCGTCGTGGTACTCGGACTGCCAGCGGCCGGACTGGCCCAGGCTCTCCGGCTTCACGTGGGTCCGGAAGTGCATGTGGGTGGTGTTGACCCACAGGAAGAACGGGACATCCTCGGCGTGCTTGCGGTCGATGAAGTCGATGGCGCCCGAGATGATCTCGTCGTCGATGGTCTCCATCCGCTTCTTCGTGAGCGGGCCCGTGTCCTCGATCGACTGGGTGCCGTCGGCGTTCGCCTTGCAGCGGAGCACGCCACGGGGGCCGTAGTTCGTCTTGAAGTCCGGGAAGTCCTCGGGCTTCGGGTAGTCCCGGTGCTCCGGCTCCTCCTCGGCGTTGAGGTGGTACAGGTTCCCGAAGAACTCGTCGAAGCCGTGCGCGGTCGGCAGGTGCTGGTCCTGGTCGCCGAGGTGGTTCTTGCCGTACTGGCCGGTGGCGTAGCCCAGGGGCTTGAGCAGCTCCGCGATGGTGGGGTCCTCGGCCGGCATCCCGATGTCGGAACCGGGCATGCCCACCTTGGACAGGCCGGTGCGGTACACGCTCTGGCCGGTGATGAACGCGGACCGGCCGGCGGTGCAGCTCTGCTCGCCGTAGGAGTCCGTGAACCGCATCCCCTCGTCGGCGACGCGATCGATGTTGGGGGTGCGATAGCCCATCAAGCCGTCGCTGTAGCACGACAGGTTTGTGATCCCGATGTCGTCGCCCCAGAAGACGACGATGTTCGGCTTGCCGTTGGGCACGGTGACGCTCTCCTTGGAGGATTCGGGTCGGTGGCGGTCCCAGGCCGCTCGGGTCTGACGATTGTAGGCGAGCGGTGTCCGGGCGGTGCCAACGTCCTGCGCGGGTACGCCCATTGACCCCGGGTGGGGCATCATTGGGGGGTGACGCCGAAGACCCCCGCGCCCCTCCCCCCGGATCCCGCCAAGTACGACGACTACCGCAACGTGGCCGCCCGCAAGCGCGGCCTGAAGGGTCCGTACATCGCCGGCGGCGAGGACCCGGAGATCGCCGAGACCATGCGCCGGGAGCGTCCCTACGTCCGGATCCTGGTGGTGATGGTCGCGATCATCGTCCTGACCGGGATCGTGCTGGGGCTCGTGAGCGCGATCGTCTTCGGCCCGGGGACCTGACCCTGGTGACCGCCACGCTGCCCTCGGCCGCGTTGGACGCGGCGGCCTGGGACGCCGCCCACGACGAGCTCCTCGCCGTCCTGCGCGACCTCATCCGGATTCCCTCGATCAACCCGCCGGACCCGCCCGGCCCCGAGATGGACGCGGCCCGTTTCATCGACCGCGTCCTGCGCGCCGAGGGCCTGGACCCCGAGGTGATCGAGGCGGTCCCCGGGCGCGGCAACGTGGTCCTGCGCCTGCGCGGCGACGGGACGGGCGGCGAGCCGCTGCTCCTCTTCTCGCACCTGGACGTCGTGCCTGCCAGCGTCGCCGACGGCTGGACCCACGACCCGTTCGCGGCCGACATCGCGGACGGCTACGTCTGGGGTCGCGGCGCCGTGGACATGAAGGCGGCCGTGGCCCTCGAGACCATGGTCGTCGTGCTGCTGGCCCGCCGCGCCCGCGCCGCCGGCAGGGACCCCGCCCGCGACCCGATCCCGGGCCTGCGCCGCGACGTCATGTACGCCTGCACCGCGGACGAGGAGGCGGGCGGCAGGGCGGGGGCACGCTGGCTCGCGGAGCACCGCCCGGAGACCCTGCTGGCGGCCGGCGCCCTCAACGAGGCCGGCGGCGTGTCGATGGAGCTGGCCGGGCGCCGGTTCTACCCGATCCAGGTGGCGGAGAAGGGCTACGAGGTCTTCCGGATCCGCGTCCACGGCACGTGGGGCCACGGCTCCATGCCCCGCGAGGACAACGCCGCCGTCATGGCGGCCGAGGTCGTGCGCCGCCTCGCGGTCCCGGGCGAGCCGCGGCTGACCCCGGTCATGGGCCAGTTCCTCGACGGCATCCGGGCCGCCCTCCCGCCCGCCCAGGCAGAGCTCGTGGCAGCGATCGGCGGCGACGACCCTCGCCGCAGCGAGGCCGCGATCCGCACGCTGTGCGACCCGATGTACGCCCGGGCGATCCGAGCCCTCCTGCGCGATTCCATCAGCCCCAACGTCATCAACGCGGGCATCAAGTACAACGTCATCCCGGGCGAGGCCGTCGTCGAGATCGACTGCCGCACCCTCCCCGGCACCACGTCGGACGACATGCGCGAGGAGGTCGAGGCCCGGCTGGGCGACCTGTCCCCGCACTGCACCATCGAGCACACGAACAGCGCACCGCCGGTGGAGGCGCCCGCCTCGGGCGAGCTGTACGAGTGGCTCGCGGCGATGATCCGGGCCCACGACCCCGACGCCATCCCGGTCCCGGTCATGGCCCCGTTCGCGACCGACGCGAAGGCCTCGTCCGTGCTCCTGGGCGTTCCGACCTACGGGTTCACGCCGCTCCGCCTCGCCCCCGACGAGCGGTTCCTGGAGCGCTTCCACGGCGTGGATGAGCGGGTCGGCCTCGACGCGCTCCGCTGGGGCCTGCCGGTCCTCTACGACGTGGTCGCCGGCTTCTGCGGCTAATGACGTGCTCAGCCCCCGCTGCGCACCAGGCGCCCGCGACGGCTGATCGCGCCGGTGGCCAGCGCGGCCACGCCCATCGCGATCAGCGCACGCTCGCCCCGCGGCAGCGGCCGCACGGCCGAGAGGAACTGCTCTGCGCGGGCGCGGTCCACCATGCGCAACACGGCGCGCCCGCGAGCCGTCAGCCACACTGAGCGCTGGCGACGGTCATCCTCCTCGCGACGGCGCTCCACCAGCCTCCGCTTGACCAGGCCGTCGACGAGCCGCGAGGTGGCCGAGGGCGATCGCCCGATCGAATCCGCGAGGTCCGTGATGGTCGTCGTGGAGCCCTCCGCCAGGACGTAGAGCGCGGCGAGCTGCGTGAAGCCCAGGTTCATCTCGCCGAGCTGCGACGCGAACCCCACGACCAGCTCCCGCCACAGCGCGCGGCCCATCGCCACCCGTTCCGTGATCTGGCGCACGTTCTGGATCCGGCTCCCGGCGGCCACGACGGGCGCGGAGAGGTCCGCCTCGAAGACCCGGGCGATCACCCGGGACGGCGCGCCCTTGCGCCGCACGCGCACCAGGGACTCCGGCAGGGCGGGGCCGGCCGCCGGGTCCGACGCGGAGACGCGCCGCCGGCGGGGCCGGGGCGCGCGGGCCGGGAACCCGGCGGCGTCCAGCACGGGGCGGTCGGGTCGGTCGGGGTCGAACGAGTCGGTCACGCAGGAATCCTCACCCCTCGAGGGTAGGTCCGGGCGGGCATTCCTGCAAACCTGCACGGACTTTCCGGGGTTGACGCCCCGCGTCGCCTACGCTCGCCCCCGATGAGATCGATCGCCTTCGTCTTCCCCGGCCAGGGCAGCCAGTACACCGGCATGGGCCGCGCCCTCGCCGAGACCTCGCCCGCCGCCGCCGCCGTGTTCGCCGCCGCTGACGCCGCCCTCGGCGAGCCCATCACCCGGCTGGCCTGGGAGGGTCCCGAGGAGGAGCTCAACCGCACCGAGAACAGCCAGCCGGCCCTGCTCGCCGCCTCGATCGCGTACCTCGAGGCCGTCAGGGAGCGCTGGTACGAGCTGGGCGTGGACATTCCCGAGCCCGCCTTCGCCGCCGGCCACTCGATGGGCCAGTACAGCGCCCTCGTCGCCGCGGGTGCGCTCTCCCTCGAGGACGCCGTCCGCCTCGTGCGGATCCGCGGCCAGAGGATGCAGGCCAGCGGCATGGGCCGCGAGGGCCGCATGGCCGCGATCATCGGCCTCGACGACGCCCGCCTCCCGGACCTCGTCGCGCAGGCCTCGGAGCACGGGATCTTCGGGGTCGCGAACCGCAACTCGCCTGGCCAGGTCGTGGTCTCCGGCGAGCGCCCCGCCGTCGAGGCCTCGCTCGCCATCGCCAGGGCGCTCGGCGCCAGGCGTGCCATCGAGCTGCCCGTGTCGGTCGCCGCCCACTCCCCGCTCATGGCCGAGGCCGCGGACGGGATGCGCGAGGTCCTCTCGGGGATCACCTTCCACGATCCCGTGCCCCCGCTCCTCGCCAACGCCGACGCCCACGTCATCGCGAAGGCCGAGGGGTGCCGGGCGGAGCTCGTCGACCACCTGACCACCGGCGTCGACTGGGTCGGTGCCATCGGGGCCATGACAGCGGCGGGCGTCACGACCTTCATCGAGGTCGGGCCGGGCCAGGTCCTCACCGGCCTCATCAGGCGCATCGCCCCCGACGCCCTGGCCATCGCGCTCGACGACAAGGCCGCGGCCGACCGTCTCGCCATCCCCTTCGCCGACTCCGCCGCCGTCGACAGCGCCTCCGTCGACGGCTGATCCCGACCCGCCCGCCCGATCCCCAAGCAACGCAAGAGGACCCACGTGCGCCAACCCGACTACACCCGCCGCGTCGTCGTCACCGGTCTCGGCGTCGTCAGCCCCGTCGGCAACGACAAGGAGACCGCCTGGACCAACCTGCTCAACGGCGTCTCCGGGCTGGGCGTGATCAGCAAGTTCGATTCGAGTCCCTACTCGACGCACGCCTCGGGCGAGGTCCACGGCTTCGACGCGTCGCTGTGGATGGACGCCAAGGCGATCCGCCGCAGCGAGTCGGCCATGTGGTACGGCGTGTCGGCGGCCAAGCAGGCCATCGCCGACGCCGGCCTGGAGATCACGGACGGGAACCGCGAGGACATCGGCGTGATCTTCGGGTCGGGAGCCGGCGGCCAGCACCTCATGATCGACAACTGGCACATCCTCCAGGACAAGGGGCCGCGGAGCGTCGCGCCGACGTTCATCGCGAACGGCCTCGTGGACTCGACGTCCGGGATGATCGCCATCGAGACCGGCGCCATCGGCCACAACCTGTGCATCGTCACGGCCTGCTCCACCGGGACGAACTGCGTGGGCGAGGGAGCCGAGCTCATCCGCCGCGGCGACGTCCACACGGTGATCGCGGGCTCCACGGAGATGCCGCTGCTCGAGGTGGCGCACGCGGGCTTCGGCAACATGCGCGGCCTCGGTTCGCCGCGCGCAGGCGAGCCCATCGGCGACACGAGCCGCCCCTTCGACCGCACCCGCGACGGCTTCGTGCTGGGCGAGGGTGCCGGCAGCCTGATCCTCGAGGACCTCGAGCTGGCGATGGAACGCGGCGCACACATCTACGCCGAGGTCGTGGGCTACGGCTCCACCGCGGACGGCCACGACATGGTCCAGCCCATCGAGCGGGGCTCCGGCTCCGCGCGGGCGATGAAGATCGCGCTCGAGCGGCGCGGCGTCCCAGCGGACGAGGTTGACGTGGTCAACCCCCACGGCACGTCCACCCCGGTGGGCGACAAGCGCGAGGCCGAGGCGATCTGGACCGCGTTCGGGGAGCGTGCCGCGGCGTCGCGGCGGTCGCTGCTGATCTCGGCCACCAAGTCGATGACCGGCCACATGATGGGCGCCGCCGGCGCCTTCGAGGCCTTCGCGACCGTGATGACCATCGCCGAGCAGACGGTGCCCGGCACGATCAACTACCGCGAGTTCGACCCCGACTGCGACATCTGGGTCAGCCCCGAGACGATCCAGCGCCCGGTGCGCTACGCCCTGTCGAACAACATCGGCCTGGGCGGGCACAACGGCGCGATCATCTTCAAGCGCTGGGACGGCCGCTGATCGTCGGTACAATCGGGACGACCCCGAGTCTCGATCCAGCCAGTCCCAGGTAGGTGTGACCGTGCCCTCGTCCGACCTCTCGCGCCGTGCCGTCATCACCGGCCTCGGCGCGGTCATGCCGATCGGCAACGACTTCGAGACCTACTGGCGCAACCTCCAGGCCGCCGTCACCGGGACGCGGCTGATCTCCTCGTTCGACGCGAGCGAGTTCGAGGTGCGGATCGCCGCCGAGGTCCAGGGCTTCGAGCCCGGCAAGGTGATGGATCCCAAGATGGCCCGGCGCATGAGCCGGTTCATCCACCTCGCGATGGGCGCGGGCAAGGAGGCCGTGGCGGCGTCCGGGATCGACTTCGCCGCGATGGACCAGGAGCAGCGGGACCGGGTCGCCGTCGTCGTGAACACGGGTGGCGGCGGGATCGACTCGATCATCGAGGGCACCCACGTCCATGACAGCAAGGGGCCCCGCTTCGTCTCCGCGTTCGCGGTCCCGGCCGTGTCCGGGTCGATGGCGGGCTGCCTGCTCTCGATGGAGTACGGGCTCACGGGTCCCGTCATGACCCAGGTCGCCGCGTGCGCCACGTCCGTCATCGCCTTCCACGACGCGCTCCGGCTCATCGCCACCGACGAGTGCGACGTGGTCCTGGCCGGCGGATCGGAGGCACCGATCTGGCCGATGGGCGTCGCGGCGCTCTCGAACATGACGGCGCTGTCCAAGCGCAACGACTCGCCCGAGACGGCCTCGCGACCGTTCGACGCCACGCGCGACGGGTTCGTGCTCGGCGAGGGCGCGGGCGTCGTGGTGGTGGAGAGCGCGCAGCACGCGCTGGACCGCGGGGCGACGATCATCGCCGAGATCCTGGGCGGGGCCCTCACGGCCGACGCGTTCCACATCTCCGCGCCGGACCCAACGGGCCGTGGCCAGGCCCGCGCGATGACCAACGCCATGCGCAACTCGGGCGTGGCGCCGGACGAGATCGACTGGATCGTGGCCCACGGGACGTCAACGTCGCTCAACGACTCGACCGAGACCACGGCGATCAAGGCGGCGTACGGGTCGGCGGCCTCGACGCGGGCGATCAGCTCGCCGAAGTCGATGATCGGGCACCTCGTGGGCGCGGCCGGCATCGCGAGCGCCCTGGCGGCCCTCGGCGGCATCCGCGACGGCGTGATCTCCCCCACCGCGAACCTCCACACGCCGGATCCCGCGTGCGACCTGGACTACGTGCCGCTCGTGGCGCGCAAGGCCCGGGTGGACACCGTGGCGATCAACGGCTTCGGGTTCGGCGGCCAGAACGCGGTCACGATCTTCCGCCGCTTCGAGGCGTAGGCGCCGGGCGGGGTCGGCGATCAGCCGCGGAGCGAGCGCCCCTCGTACGCCTCCATGCGCGCGATCAGGTCGTCGGGGATGACCCGCGGCCGCTCCGTCGCATAGTCGTAGAGGACCAGCACGTCCTCGGCCGTGGCGACGAGGCGCGCGTGTCCCCGCGACGACTCCGAGGCCGTGACCCGGTGCTCCAGCGTGAACGACGTGCGCCCGAGCCTTCCGAGGCGGGACTCCACCGTCAGCAGCTCGCCGAAGTAGGACGGGGAGCGGTAGGTCACCCGGATCTCGGCGAGGATCAGCGACTCCTCGGCGCCGTGGGTGACCAGGGCGAAGGGCTCGCCGGTCGCGGCCTCCCAGTAGTCGATGCGCGAGGACTCGCAGAACGTCAGGAACCGCGAGTTGTTCGTGTGACCCATCGCGTCCGTGTCGCCGAAGCGGATCTGGACCCCGAACCGGTGCGGGAAGTCGCCGGGCAGGTCCCGCGGGTCGGCGGGGACGTCGATCCGGGAACGGACCGGGGCGGGATGGGCGGGCTCAGGCGGCGAAGCGGTCACGGGACGGAGTGTACGGGCGGGATCGCCGATCCGGCCTGGCCGGCGTGAGCGAAGCGTTGGTCCGCTCGCGTCACGGAACCCGGATGCCGCGGCACCTGCGCCGCGACCGGCGCCCCGCACAGCGTCAGGGCGCCGTCACCGTCAGCAGGCCGGCCATCTCGCCGGCGCCGGCCGGTCCGCTGATGATCGTGTAGGTCCCGGGACCGCCCAGCCTGAGCCGAAGCTTCGCCGTCTGGCCGGGCCGCGCGACGACGTCCAGGTTCGGGACGCCGTCCACCATCCACTCGCGCACGACCGAGTCCTCGTTGACCAGCCGCACGAGCGTCCACGCCCCGGCTCGCACGGTGAGATCGGCGGGCATGACCGCTCCGTCGGCCCTCGCCGTCACCACGGTCGCGGGCATCGACGCGTCCAGCGCCCGGTCGGCCGCCAGGACACCGCCGGCAAGCGTCAGACCGATGGCGGCGATCACCACCAGGAACGCCGCGTCCCGCACCATCCCCACCGGGCCGCGGCGGAGCTGCGACACGTGCCCCGGCCGCACGTCCACGGCACGCAGCCGGAGGGAGTTGGTCACCACGCTCACGGACGACAGCGCCATCGCGGCCGCCGCGAGCGCCGGGTTGAGCGTGATCCCGAAGGCCGGGTACAGGATCCCCATCGCGATCGGGATCAGGAGGACGTTGTAGGCGAACGCCCAGAACAGGTTCTGGCGGATGACCCGGATCGTCGCCCGCGAGAGCGCGATCGCCGAGCCCACGAGCCGCGGATCCCCGCCAACGAGCGTGATGTCGGACGCCTCGATCGCCACGTCCGCGCCTGTCCCGATCGCCACGCCGAGGTCCGCCCGGGCCAGCGCCGGGGCGTCGTTGATGCCGTCGCCGACCATCGCGACCCGGTGGCCCTCGGCCTGGAGCCGCTCGATCAGCGCGTCCTTGTCGCCGGGCAGGACATCCGCGATGACGTGGTCGGGCGCGATGCCGACGGCGCGGGCGACGGCCTCCGCCGTTGCGCGCGCGTCGCCGGTGAGGAGCCAGACGGTGAGCCCCGCCGCCCGCAGGTCGCGCACCGCCTCGGCGGACTCGGCCTTGACCGGGTCCGTGATGGCGACAAGACCCAATGGGGCACCGTCGGCCGCCACGAACACCACCGTCCCGCCGTCCGCGGCGACCGCCTCGGCCTGCGCCAGCAGCGCGCCAAGGTCCACGCCGCGCTCCTCGAGCAGCCGCCGGCTCCCGACGAGCACCTCGATGCCGTCGATGACGCCGCGCACGCCGCGCCCCACGATGGCCTCGAACCCCTCGACCCTCGCGAACCCGAGCTCCGTCGCGCGCGCCCTGCGGACGATCGCCTCGCCCAGCGGGTGCTCCGAGCCGGTCTCCAGGGCTGCCGCGAGGTCAAGGACGCGTGCCTCGTCGACGCCCGGGGCCGGCACGACCGCCGTGACCGCCGGCTTGCCGAGGGTGAGCGTGCCCGTCTTGTCCATCACGACCGTGTCGATGCGGCCCGCGGCCTCGAGCGCCTCGCCGCCCCGGACCAGGATCCCCGCCTCGGCGCCCCTGCCGGTCCCGACCATGATCGCGGTCGGCGTGGCGAGGCCCATGGCGCACGGGCAGGCGATGATCACGACCCCTATGAAGGCCGTGAGCGCGAGCGTGAACCGCGGTTCGGGCCCGAAGGCGAACCAGATCACGAAGGTCGCAGCGGCCGTCACCAGCACCGCGGGCACGAAGATCCCGGAGATCCGGTCGGCCATGCGCTGGATGGGGGCCTTGGAGCCCTGGGCGCGCTGGACCAGCTCCACGATCCGGGCCAGGGCGGTGTCACGCCCGACCCGCGTGGCGCGCATGACGAACGAGCCCGTGGTGTTGATCGTGGCGCCGATGACATCGTCGCCTGCCGACTTGGTCGCCGGGATCGGCTCGCCCGTGAGCATCGACTCGTCGACCGCGGACATCCCCTCGACCACGATGCCGTCCACCGGCACCTTGTCGCCGGGGCGGACGCGCAGCAGGTCGCCCGGGACGACGAGCACGAGCTCCACGTCCTCCTCCTGGTCGCCGCGGATCCGGCGCGCCGTCGTCGCCTGCAGGCCCACGAGGCGGCGGATCGCGCCGGTCGTGCGCCCCTTGGCCCGCGCCTCGAGCCACCTCCCCAGCAGGATCAGGCCCAGGATGATCGTCGCCGAGTCGAAGTACGTCTCCGGGTGCAGGCCGGCCGCGTGGATGACGTCCGGCCACATCGTCACGAAGACCGAATAGCCCCACGCGGCGCTCGTCCCGACGGCGACCAGCGTGTCCATCGTGACCCCGCCGTGGCGGCCCGCGCGCCAGGCGGCGCGGTAGAAGCGGCCGCCCGCCCAGAACTGGATGAACGTCGCGGGCCACAGGATCAGCTTGTTGATGTCCGTCATCGCGACGACGGTCTGGGGCACGAACATCAGGACCATGAACACGAGCGACGCGCCGATGGCGACGGCCGCCATCCGCAGGGTCTCGCCCTGGGCGCGCTCGCGCTCGATGTCCTCGGCGGTCATTGCCGCCTCGAGGCTGGTGGCGGCTCCAGCGTCTGCGGCGGTGACGGCCTCGGGCCGGACCTCGTAGCCGGCGGCCTCCACGGCCTTGACCAGCTCGCTGCGGCCGGCGACGGCAGGGTCGACGCGGATCGTCGCCCTCTCCGTGGCAAGGTTGACGTTCGCGAGCTCCACGCCCGGCGTCTTCCTGAGGAAACGCTCGATGCGGTTCACACACGAGGCGCACGTCATGCCCTCGATGGGCAGGACGATCTCGATGGGCTGGGGCGTCTCGGGGAGTGTCGCCATACTAGGGGGGAGTATACCGCCTGCGTCGAACCGCCCGGACGGGCACGAGACGCTGTCTCGAGGCAGCCCCCGGACCTCGCCCCGGACATGCGATCCCTGCTCGACGCGCCGTCCCCCACCGTGATGACGCTCTGCCGCGCCGACGGGGAGGCGCTCGTCTCCCCGGCCTGTTCCGTGCCCACGAGCACGAGCTCCAGGAGCGCGACGGCTGGGGGAGGCTCCCGTCAGCGCGGCGGCTCGCCGGTCTGCCACCCGAGCCACGTGTCCGGGTCCACCCGCGGCCGCGAGACCCAGGCTTCGCCGCCGCGGAGCGCCACCTCGGGCGGGAGCGGGTGCGAGAGGAAGAACGGCATCGATTCGGTCGCGCCGTAGGCGCCCACGTCCAGCACCGCCATCAGGTCGCCCGGGTCCGGCAGGGCCATGACGGCGGCCTGCGCGAAGATGTCCAGGCCGGAGCAGAGCGGCCCTGCCACCGTGACCGGGAAGCGCTGGGCGCCCGACGAGGCGGCCGTCGCGGCGACGCCGGTGAGGGCCTTCACCCGGTGCTCCTGACCTACCAGCGCCGGTCGCAGGACGTGGTGGATGCCCCCGTCGAGGATCACGACGTGGTGCCCGCCGACGGCCTTGCGGTCCACGACGCGCGTGACGTAGGCACCCGAGGCGCCGACGAGGAACCGGCCGGGCTCCAGGAGGACCCGGGCGTCGCGCGTGGCCGGCGACGCCGCCAGCAACGAGGCGATCCCCGCGAGCCGCGCGCCCAGCCCGCGAACGTCGAGCGAATCCTCGTGGGCCTCGTACGGGATGCCCAGGCCGCCCCCGGCGTCCACGAGCCGGAGCGGGAACCCGGTGGACGCCGCGACCTCGATCGCCGCCTCCACGGTCGCCTCGACATGCCCGGCGAGGGCCGCGGCGTCGGTCACGTTGGACGCGCCGAAGGCGTGGATTCCCAGGGGCTCCAGCCAGGGCGACGCCGCCGCCGCGGCCGCCGCGGCCCGCAGGTCGGTTCCGTCCATCCCGAACTTGCCGGCGCCGTCGTCGCCGACGAGCCGGACGCGCTCCAGGCGTGCGGCCTCGGACACGGCGGCCCGCAGCAGGATCGGCTGGCGCCGGCCCATGGACTCGGCGACGGCCGCCAGGCGCCGCAGCTCGCCCCTCGACTCGACGGTGACGACGCGCACGCCGGCCTCGACCGCCGCCCGCAGCTCCTCGTCCCGCTTGCCGGGCCCGGTGAACACGACCTGCGAGGCCGCGAACCCGGCCCGGAGCGCATGCCGCAGCTCCCCGCCCGACGCGACGTCCGCGCCCAGGCCGAGACCCGCGAGGTGCTTCAGGACCGCGAGGTTGGGGTTGGCCTTGACCGCGTAGGCGAGGTCGAAGGCGTCCGGCAGGGCGGAGCCGAGCGCCTCCACCTGGCGCGTCACCACGTCCAGGTCGTAGACATAGAACGGCGTCCCGAAGCGCTCCGCCAGCTCGGCCGGCGCGAACCCGCCGAGGCGTCCGTTGCGCAGGATCTCGTTGCGGGCCGGCGGGCGGCCGCGCCGGACGGCGGGCGCCGCGACCCGGGCCGTGGGAGGGCCGGGCTCGCGGACCAGGCTCATCGAAGTGCGTCCTCCAGGGCGACCCGGGCGTCCGTGCCGGCGTCGCGGTCCTTCACGAGCAGCGCCACGGACACGGACAGGCCGTGCCCGGAGGCGAACTCGCCCTCGAGGGTACGCGACCCGGGCACCACCACGGCACCCGGCGGCACGACGAGCGGCGCCTCGGGCGTGCCCGTGAGCACCCGGCCGCGCACGAGGTCGTAGAGGCGCGACGTCCCGGTGAGGATGACGCCGGCGCCGATGACCGCGCCCGCGCCGACGAGCACGCCCTCGAGGAGCGACACGCCCGCGCCGACGAACGCCCCGTCCTCCACGATGACCGGCCGCGCGCCGGCCGGCTCCAGGACCCCGCCGATGCTGACCCCGGCCGAAAGGTGGACCCGGGCGCCGATCTGGGCGCACGACCCCACCAGGACGTGGCTGTCCACCATCGTGTCCTCGCCGATCCATGCCCCCACGTTCACGAACGAGGGCGGCATGACCACGACGCCAGGGCCGAGGTAGACGCCGGCGCGGACGGACGTCCCGCCCGGCACGATCCGCCACGGCCGGCCGGCGTCGCGGGCCGCGTCGGCCTCCGGCCCGGTGAGGATCGCCTTGGGCGGGAGGCCGACGCGATCCCGGAAGCGCAGGACCCCGTCGAGATCCCAGTCGACGGTCTCCCGGTCACGGAAGCAGGCGAGGATGGCGAGCTTGACCTCGGGGTCGGCGCGCCAGCCGCCGGGAGCGGACGGGTCCGGCACCGCGGAGCGGCGGGTCCCGGCGTCGAGCTCGTCGAGGATCGAGGCGACCGCGGCTGCCGGGGCCGGCGCGAGGGTCTCCGCCGTCATGCCGCGGCCTCCTCGGCCACCGCCTCGGCGTCGTCCGCGGCGGGGGGCACGAGCGGCTCGCGACCACCGCCGTCCACGAGGCCGAGGCCCCGCAGCAGGGTCACGAGCCGCTCGCGGGGCGCGTCCGCCAGCTGGAGGAGCGGCTGGCGGAGCGTGTCGTCGTCCAGGAGGCCCATCGCCAGCATGGCGGCCTTCGCGGGAACCGGGTTCGGGGCGCCCTGGAAGTTGGCGCGGAGGAGCGGCAGGAACCGGTCATGGAGGCGGCGCGCCTCGGACCAGTCGCCGCCGTGCCACGCGGCCACGAGCGCCGCCATCTCGGTCGGGATCTCGTTGCCGGCCACGGAGATGACGCCGTCGCCGCCCATCGCGAGGATGGCCAGGGTCGCCGCGTCGTCGCCGGACAGGACGGCCACGTCGCGCGGGCGGTCGCGGCAGATCACCGCGATCTGCTCGATGTTGGCGCTCGCCTCCTTCACGGCGACGACCCGGGGGTGCTCGGCGAGCCGCAGGAACGTGTCCGCCTCGACGTTCGCTCCGGTCCGGCCGGGGACCGTGTAGACGATGATCGGCAGGCCGCCCTCGTCCGCGACAGCACGGAAGTGGGCCTCGAGCATCCGCTGGTCGGGCTTGTTGTAGTAGGGCGTGACGATCAGCGCGGCGTCGGCGCCCAGGGCCGCGGCCCGGCGGGTGGCCTCGATGCTGCTCCGGGTGTCGTTGGAGCCCGTCCCGGCGATGACCGGGACCCCGGCGCGCCCGGGGCGGGCGGCGACGGCCTCCACGGCGATCTCGATGCACCGGTCGCGCTCGGCGGCGGAGAGCGTCGGCGACTCGCCGGTGGTGCCCACCGGGACGAGGCCGTCGATGCCGGCCATGAGCTGCCAGGCGCACAGGCGGCGATACGCGGCCTCGTCAAGCGAGCCGTCGGCGGTGAACGGGGTCACGAGCGCGGTGAACGCGCCGCGGAGGCTGGGGGTGCGCTGGGAGGCGGAACGGGTCACGGGGGTCATCTCGGGTCTCCTGCGGGTGGACGGAGGCGGTGTGGTCGGGGTGGTCGGGATCGATCTCGTCAGGCGGGGGCGGCGACGGCAGTCGTGGGGGTCGCGGCCAGGAGGTCGTCCACCACCGCGTCGAAGGGGTGGAAGCCGGGTGCCCGGTCATCGCGTGCGAGCCAGCGGGCGGCCGCGAGGGCACCGTCGGCATAGGCGGTGCGGTCGCGGGCGGTGAGCCGCAGCTCCACGGACTCGCCCGGGCCGTCGAAGGTCACGAGGTGGGTCCCGGGAGCGACGCCGGCCCGGATCCCCACGACCTCCAGCGCCGGGCGGCCGTCGCCGACCGCGTCCGGGCCGGCCCAGCGGGGATCGGCGGCCGTGATGCGGCGGGCGAGGTGGCGGGCGGTGCCGGACGGCCGGTCCGCCTTGCCGCGCCTGTGCCACTCGACGATCGATGGCTCGAAGCCCCCTGCACGGGCGTACATGGCGGCCGCCTGCTCCGCGAGGCGGAGGAAGATCGCCGCGCCGAGGGCCAGGTTCGGGGCCACGACCGCGGCGGCGTCGTGCGCGAGGAGCAGCGTCCGGATCTGCGGCAGGTCCTGGTCCCAGGCGCTCGCCGCCAGCACGAACCGGCGGTTGCCCGCGGCCAGCGCGTGCGCGAGATTCCCCGCGACGGCCGACCCCGCGGAGGCCTCGATGACGACGCCGGCGAGCGGGGCGGCCACGCGTTCGCCCGCGGCACCGGGGCGACCGACGAGCGTGGCCGTCCAGCCCACGTCCGTGGCGGCCCGTGCGATGGCGCCGCCCAGGCGGCCCGGTCCATAGACGAGAAGGTGCATGATTCGGCCTGCCTTCCGTGGCTGGTGAGCCGCGGTTCCGGAGGGCTTCCGAATCACAAAGGCCGCGTCACCGTTCGAGGTGATCGCGGCCCCTTCGGTGCCTCCGGTCCCGGAGGCTCCGTCGTTCGTCGCTCGCGCGCCGTCAGAGCCCCTGGGCCCGAGCCTCCCGGCTGGGCCGCCAAGGCTTCTTCTTGGCGTCGACGGTGACGAACGTGATGTGGTGCGACATGGCAGGGCGGAGTATGCCGTCACTCGGCCGTCTGTGCAACAGTTGCAGGGTGAGTATGTTCTATGCATTCGCCGTGCTCGCCGAGGCGCCGAGCGCCTGGGGCCCGGTGCGGGTCGCGGCCACGGCGCGCGGGGTGGCCGCGGCCGAGCTCCTCTCCACGGACGACGGGTTCGCCGCTGGGCTGGCGCGCCGGGGCCTTGTCCCCGCCGTGGACCGGGCCGGGACCCGCGCAGGAGCACTCGCGGCCGAGGCGGTCGAGCGGATCACGGCGTCGCTCGAGGGCGCGGACGCGGAGCTGGAGGCCATGGCGATCGACGTCCTCGACCGCCCCGCCTGGGACCGCCTGGTGCTGGACGCGGTGCGGGCGATCCCGCGCGGACACACGGCCGCCTACGGCGAGGTCGCGCGACGCATCGGCCGGCCGGGAGCGGCACGGGCCGTGGGCGGGGCGGTGGGCCGGAACCCGGTGGGCCTGCTGGTCCCCTGCCACCGGGTGATCGCCGGTGACGGCACGCTGGGCGGCTACGGGGCGGCCGCATGGGGCGGGCGCGAGGCGGCACTGGACGTGAAGCGGGCGCTGCTCGCGCTCGAGGGCGTGGCGTTCGTGCACGACCGGGTGTCGGCGAGCTGACACCGGGCCTGTGTACCCGCGCATCACGGGCCGCTTGTCACACTGCGTACAGTTCAGACACG
>Ga0302321_100002201_pt1 | contig 16762 bp, 15 predicted proteins | sample Fen_T0_1_FD_202505 | JGI IMG/M metagenome (GOLD analysis project Ga0302321, IMG submission 202505) | Peat permafrost microbial communities from Stordalen Mire near Abisko, Sweden - Fen_T0_1 | ecosystem: Environmental > Terrestrial > Soil > Wetlands > Permafrost | place: Sweden: Abisko...
CCGTAAGCGATAAAGATCAACGTACCACCGAGGAGGCCGAGGCCGTCGGTGAGCATGCCGGTGACGGTGCCGGTGCGATAACCAAGCTGCATCGCCTCGCCGTAGGAACTACGGGCGGCGGCAGCAACGCGAAGGTTGCCCATCGTGGCCAAACGCATACCGACAAAACCGACGAGCCAGCTGAAGAACGAACCAACGAGGAACGCGCCGGCGCGACCGAGTTTGAACGCGCTGACATCGCTCTGCGTGGTGAAGTACAGCACCATCGTGATGATGGCGATGAGCGGGATGATCTTGCCGCGCTGCGCGGTCATGTAGGCATCGGCACCTTCGCGAACGGCGGCGGCGATGTCCTGCATGCGCTTGGTGCCTTGATCGGCGGCCTTAACCTGCTTCGCGAGCATAAGCGCGTAGAGCAGGCCGAGAACGGCAACGACCAAAACAGCAATCAGCGAGTAGATCTCGAGTTGGCTGTATTTCGCGTCTGAGAACAGACTGAAGTATTTAAACGCGGCGTGTTCGCCCGTGGCATGGGCGGCTTCGCCGGTTGCCTGGCCGAAGAGCGGCTTGGCAAAGAACGCGGCGACAAAGAGCACCGCGAAGGAACCTAGGTAGTAATTCGAAAACTTTCGGTTTCGAAAGAGTTTGAGCAAGGCAGAGCGCATAGAGGGATGGGTGAAGGAGGGTGGGAGCTGGTTCTGGGTGGGGTGAAAATTAGCCGCCGAAGGACGACAGGGCGGAGCGCCACCATGGATAGTAGGTGGATTCGAGTTCTTCGCGGGAAGGCATCGGGAAATAGCGGAAGCCGTTGCCGGTCGTCGCGACGTAGAAGCCGCCACGGAGCGTGCGGTAGAGCAGATCCGAGTGCAGGTTGCGCACGACGGTCTTCATTTTCTTGCTCGGCTTGGCCTTGAGCTCGCGCATGCAATCACGCATGTGCTCGATGCTCGTGTAAGGCAGATTGTGCGCCTTGGCCTCGGGATCTTCGGCCATGCCTTCGAGTTTGAGCTCGGTGAAAACCAGCGCTGGGAGGGAAATGGCCTTGGTCGAATCGGTGATCTCGTTGGCGAAGGCTTTTGGTTCGAGCGTGCTGACGATTCGCGGGGAGACCGGGCAGAATTCCTGGTAAAGGTGGAAGCGCGGGGCGAGATCCTGGTGGTAGGTGCCGGGCTTGAGGGTGAGCACGCGACCGTCGTCGGTGGTGAGATGGATGGATTCGAGAGCCTCGAGGGGAGTCTGCTCCAGCACGCGGTAAATATTCAAGTAAGCGGAACGGCGGGGCGGCTCGCCGACGGAGCGGCCGAGATTCGCATCGAGGCCGAGCTTCTTGAGGGTCGCCTCGGCAAACGCGTCGGTGAGTTTGAAATACATGGCCTGGCCGCGTGAGCGCTTTTGGGAGCCTACGGAGAGGTAGGAGCCGAATTCCTCAGGGCTAAGGTGAGAGGCGATCAGCGATTCCGGGATGAGCGACAGGTATAGGTAGGGTTTCATTGAGGTGGCAGGGTTGACGGACCAAATTTCCGGTTATCGCCACCTTAACCCTAAATTGCACGCAAGGGCTGCGCGTGGGTTGGCAAAACCTATGCGACTTTTGCGGAAAAAAGTACACCTGTCCCATTCTGCTTTCCGTGTGGTGCATGTGGAAAGGTTGTGGGCCGTGCGAGCGGCGTATGAGGCATTGTCATATGACAGTAACGCCTGTTGGCCGCTGTTTGGTGATTTTGTCTTGGTCGAAACCGGAGCGGCCGTGCTCACGCGATGAGCGTGGGCGGTAGGGTCGGCTTGAAATACGAGGCTTTGGCGGGGCTGGTGTCGATCGTGCGGGCGGCGTTTTGGGCGCGCAGGGTGATTTCGGCGGCTTTGAAGGCGTGGGCCTGAGTCATCGCTTTTTCGGTGCGGTTGAGGCAATCGAGGATGAACTGGCCGAAAAACGGGAAGCCGACTTTGCCTTCGACGGCGATGTGTTGTTCGCCCTTTTGATCGACGAGGTAAACGTGGTCGCCGGTTTTGTCGCGAGCGATGTCGAGGTATTTGCGGAGTTCGATCGTGCCTTGTGTGCCGAGGATGAAACAGCGGCCATCGCCCCAACTGCTGAGGCCGTCCGGGGTGAACCAATCGACCCGCACGTAATTGGACGCGCCGGTGTTGCCGAGGAGTGAGGCTTCGCCGAAGTCTTCGAATTCGGGTTTGTCGGGGTTGGCGTAGTTGCCGACCGCGGCGTGGGTGACGACGGCGTCGGTCGAACCCGTATAATGCAGGAATTGCTCAAACTGGTGGCTGCCGATGTCGGTGAGGATGCCGCCGTACTTTGCTTTTTCAAAAAACCACGCTGGCCGCGACGTTTTGCTGAGGCGGTGCGGAGCGAGATTGATGACCTGGATGATGCGGCCGATCACGCCGGCGCGGATGAGATCGCCGGCGTAAACAGCGGCTTCGACATGCAGGCGTTCGCTAAAATAGACCATATACTTGCGGCTGGTCTGAGTGGCGACGAGTTGGGCCTGGTGGAGTTGTTCGAGGGTGGTGAACGGCGTTTTATCGGTGAAGTAATCCTTGTCGGCTTTCATCACGCGGCATCCGAGCGGGCCGCGGTCGCACGGTATTGCGGCGGCGGCTATGAGTTTGATGTCGGACTGGTCGAGGATTTCGTCGAGCGAGCGGGCAACGCGGGCCTGCGGGAACTTTTGGGTGAAGGTTTCGACTTTTTTCGGATCAGGATCGTAAACCCATTTGAGTTCGGCGCCGGCTTCGAGCAGGCCGTTGCACATCCCGTTAATGTGGCCGTGATCAAGGTGCGCGGCGGCGAAGGCGAACTCTCCCGGTTTGACGACAGGGTTTGGTTTGCCCTGCGGGGCGTAGTTCATGCCATCGGCTTTTTGGCTCATAATTTGACGGTTTCGCGCGTTTCTTTAGCGAGCTGTTTGATCAAGGGCTCGAGCGGTGCGCGGACTCTTTTCTCCATGCGATCGATGAAGAGGACGCCGTTGAGGTGGTCGACTTCGTGCATGATACACCGTGAAAACAGGCCAGTGCAGGTGAGCACGTGGGGTGTGCCGAAAGCATCTTGGAATTTCACCGAGATCGCGTCGGGTCGCACGATGTCACCGCGAATTTCCGGGAAAGACAGGCAGCCTTCCTCGTAGACGGTTTCGTCCGAAGGGAGAATGGTGATCTCCGGGTTGACGATGATCTGGGGCATGAAGAGATCGAGCGGCAGGTGTGCGCCGTCGAGTTCCCAGGTGAAATCGACTTTGGCGATGCCCAAGTCGACGACGCAGAGCTGGATGGCGTGGCCGACTTGTTGGGCGGCCAGACCGATGCCTTGGGCGTCGTGCATGGTCTCGATCATCTCGGCCGCGAGCGTGCTCAGCGCGGCGTCGAATGCGGTTATTTTTGCACCTTTCTTACGGAGCACAGGCGAGTTGTAGTGAACAATTGGCAACGACATGGGTCGATTCGATTCGTAAGCGTGGGTTTGCAATTGTGCGCCCGCAAATAAATATTCCAGTTCTTCGATGACGACCCATTCCGGAAACGGCAGAAATTTGCCAATCGCAGCGGCTTGGCTCGCTGTGGGGTTGTTGATGCTGGTCGGTGCTTGGATGGTGCCGGTGAATTTGAAGTCGTTGACGCCATCGGTCTTAAAACAGGCGGGCAAGGAAACGCCCTCGGTCGCCGCCTTCGGCAAACAGATTCTCGACTCTGAGAAACTCGGCCCGGCGCAATTGGTGCTTGCGGCGGCGCGTTTGGTGGACGATCCGAAGGCGCCGGAGCTCGATCGCCGTATCCGCGATGTCATGACACGCCGGCCGGAATGGGCCGCTTGGGGTGGCTGGGATCCGTTTCTCGATCCGCTCTTTAACCTCAAGGAGAACACCGGGCACGCCGAGAGCACGCCCGTGTTGACGTTTTTCATCGCGACGAAGGCCCGGCAGAGTCTGCTGACTTATCTTTCGAATTCGCGTTCACTCGGCGTGCAGGCGGTGCTGCAAACGCGAGAGATCGATCACACGGCCCAATTTGTACCGGCAAAGCGCGCTGGCGGTCAGGCGCTCGACTCGGTGATCTTGCTGACGGCGCTCCTGTATCAAGGCGAACACCTTTCCGATCCGTTGCAACGCGAATTGCGCGGCCTGGCCGAAACAGCGGTCAACGCCAAACAGATGGGTGAACTGGAAACGTTTTACATCGACCTGCTTTCCCTCGGTAAACGGCTCGACTGGGTTCAGCTGCGCGAACTTCTCCGAACCACTGACAGCACCAAAACGATGGGCGAGTACGCGCATCTGGCGCGTCTGGCGCCGGAGAATCTCCCGCTGATTTATACGGCGGCCCTGTTTTCTGATTCGGCGGATCGTGTGGCGGCTTATTTGATTCGGTACGGCAAGAGCGGGTTGGAAGACCTGAAGTTTGCCCTCGCGCAAGGTCAGGGAGCGGTGCGCCAGTTGATGCTCGTTCAAGTGCCGATCAACCGCAAAGCCGGCCCGTCGCTTGGCCTGGTGACGGAGGTTGCGCTGCTTTACCCGCGCCTGACGCTTGCCGTGAAATATCTCGGTTTCCTGCTGGGAGCCTTCTGTCTTTTCCGTGGTCTGCAAGGCGAGTTCATCGAACCGCGTCCGGGTCACGCGTCGCCGTTGCGGATGCAAAGCAGTGTCCTCGCGATTCTTTCCGCGGGTTTACTGGTTCTGGCGACTGAGCCGTTCTTGCTCAAGGCCGCGCCGCTCTCTGAATTTCGCCTCAAACTTACCATTCCGATTCTTTCAAACACCGCTGAAGTCAAACCACCCACTACGCCCCATTCTTCTCCCACCATGGATACATTAACGATTGCCTCGATTATCTTCTTCGCCGCGCTGCAGGTCAGCATGTACCTCTTCTGCCTGCGAAAAATCCGCGAGATTTCTCGCAACACCGCCGTCTCGCCGCTCGTGAAGTTGCGCCTGATGGAGAACGAGGAGAACCTCTTCGATGGCGGTCTCTACATCGGCATCGGCGGCACCGCGTTGTCGCTCGTGCTGCAGGTGCTGGGGCTGGTGCCGGCGAACTTGCTGGCCGCTTATTCGTCGAACCTCTTCGGCATTACCTGTGTCGCGTTGGTTAAGATTCGCCACGTGCGGCCGTATAAACGCAGTTTGATTCTCGACAGCCAGACTCCCGCGCCCGCGATGCCGGCCGCATTGGTGGCGCCCGTTCCGGTCAAGCCCCAGGTGGCCGTTCCTGTCGCCACCGCCAAGCCCGCCGTGCTTCCGCCCCCGCCTCCTCCTCCGCCAGCGGCCCCTTCCGTCAAGAACGCCTAAAGCGTCATGAACAAAACCCTTTTACTCGTTATCTGCGACTTCCTGTTGCTGAATATCCTCGCGCTGACGAATTGGGAAAAATCTGAACCCGCTCGTCCGCAGCAGGCGCCCGTCCCGGCGATGGCCAGCGGCGGAAACACCGCGACCACGAAGACCGACATGGTCGACGTGATGAAACTTTCGCTCGAAGACGAGCGTACGCAACGCGACCAGATGTCGCAGCAGTTGCAGACCACGCAGACCACGTTGCAGGAACGTGAACAAAACCTCACTGCGCTTCAGACTGAGAAAACGAAGCTCGCGACCGCGTTGACGGAGACACAACGGACAGCCTTGGAGCTCGCGCAACGTGCCGAGGCCGCAGCGCAGGAAGCCGTCATGTCGAAGGAGCGCCTCGCCCAGCTGCAAAAGGATCTTGAGCAGCGCCAAGCCGAATCCGATCGCCAGAAACAACAGCTCGCTCAGATGGAGCAGGCGCAGACCGAGTCGCGGCAGCGCATTGAAAACCTCAGCGTAGCGGTCAAAGTCGCCGAGCAGGAAAAGCTCATGCTGAAAGAAAACGCCGACTCGCTCAAGACGCAGGTCGAGGTTGAACGAACCGAACGCCAGAAGGTACAGGCGACCACGGTGCAACTCGCGCAAGGCGTGGGTCAGCTCGCCCAGCAATCCAGCGAACTCACGACTGAGATTCGCGAGAACCGGCCGATCAACGCGAATACGTTGTTCAATGAATTTCTGGCGAACCGCGTGCAGACGACGTTTAACGCGGGACGCGCGGTGCTTTTTGGCTCTGGCAACAAGACTAAGGAGGCCAAGACGATTTTCGTCGCTGACGGGAAGCAGGTTTATGCGTTGATGCACATTAATGATACGCCGTTTGAGTTGCGCGAGCGCGGTTCATCAGATCTGGAAAAGCTTTCGGTTGTTTTTTCGAAAGGCTCGTACGCGACGCAGGCGCCGGACGTTCGCTTTCTCGCTGGCGATTTACGCATTGTGGCGATTCCGGTTGATTCGGCTCAGGTAAAGGCGCTCGGCGTCAAGATCTACCAGACTGCGCTTGAACCCTTTAAGTTTCCCGAAGCGGTGTTGATCAGTAATGGCGGCAGCGGCTACGGTGAAGTCTCGTTCAAACTTGATTCGGACGAGCCGAGTTATGTGCGCATGGACAATCGGCTCATGAAGCGCCTGTTTGGCGACTTCGCGACTTCCTCGGGCGATCTCGTGTTGAGCAAGACAGGCGAGTTGCTCGGCATCATGGTCAACCGCGACTACTGCCTGATCATAAATAATTTTCTACCGACAAAGACGATCCGCACCGGTGACAACATCGCCGAACAGCGCACCGGAACGACGTTCGACGAGCTGTACGCTCGGTTGCTACGGCGGCCGTTCAAGTTGCAGTGAAGATTGGCAGTCAACGCTGACTGAACTAAATCTCTCTAAGCAATGCGACCTGACCGGCATCTAGAAGGAGTGCTGTGCCGTGGTCGTCGGTGAAGTTGAGGCGACCTTCGGGGTCGACGCCGCGGAAGTATCCGGCGAGTGGTTCTGGGCGACTATTGAGCGAGAGTTCCACGCGGCGGGGTTCACCCCAGCGGGCATTGATGTCGGTTACGATTTCGTTGAAACGATCTTGTTCGATCAGGGCCTGCAACCGGCGGAAAGAGCCAAGGATGACGCGGGCGATTTCGTCGAGTGAACTAGGGCGGCCGGCGAGTTCGGCAACGCCGATGGTGTGGCCGGTGAGGCTGGCTTCAAGGGTGTCGGGGCGATTGGCGATGTTGATGCCGACGCCGATCACGGCGGTCTCGGGTTGGTATTGCTCGACAAGCAGGCCGGCAAGTTTGCGGCGTCCGACGAGGATGTCGTTGGGCCAGCGGAGGCGCAGGCCGGTGATGCCGATTTCGCGGAGCGCTTCTATCACGGCCCAACCAGCGCCTAGCGGCAGGATGGACCATTTTTTGCGCGGGCCGGGGGCGGGAATCACGGCGGAGAGCCAGAGACCGCCGGCGTCGGAGATCCAGGCGCGGCCGGTGCGGCCACGGCCACCGGTTTGTACGTCGGCGCGGACGGCGTGCCAGGGTGGCAGGGCGCCGGCGATCGGGTTGGTGGAAGGGAGGGTGGCGAATTCGTGCAGCTGCCAGCCGTCGATGCGTTGGCAGGATCTTTCGCTGATGGGAAAGGCCGGTGGCATGGGGTTACTTTCGGAGGTTCGGATTAACCATGGATTTCACGGATGGAGCCAGATTGCATTGTTGGAATGGTTCGGGGGTGTTATCCGTGAAATCCGTGGTTCAAATTGTATTTCCAGGTTTAGCTGGGGGAGTTTTCTTCGGACTCGCGTTTAATGCGTCGGTTGACAGCGAAGACGATGACGATCAGTCCGGCGAAGCTGGTCAAGCGGCCGGCGCTCAAAAGTGCGACTTGGGTTTTGCCGGTATAGTGCGGTGAGACGAGGCGGGCGATGATCACGCCGACCACGGCTAATGCGATGCCGATAACCCATTGGCGCCAGCTGGCGCGTAACGATGTAAACTTCACGCCTGACTCATGTCAGAGGATGCCTGTGTATTTCAAGGCTGAGTGTTCTTGGTCGAACGGTCGTGCCAGACGGAGAGGATGATCGAGGCGGCGAGCACGAAGAGGATGACGCCGTGTTTGAGAAATTTGAAGAGCCCCATGATGCCGCGGATGGCGAAGAAAAGGGAGTTGAGGCCGAGCACGGCAAAGACGTTGGACGTGAGCACGACGAACGGGTCCTGGCTGATGCCCATGATGGCGGGGATGGAGTCGACGGCGAAGAGAACGTCGGTGCTGCCGATCACGAGGAACACGAGGAAGAGCGGGGTGATGCAGCGCTTTCCTTCGAAGCGGGTGAAGAGGCGGTTGTTGGCCTGGTCGTCGTTGTGGACGGGGAACATCCGCGACGCTAGTTTGTAGAGAATGTTGTTGGCGGGGTGAACCTGCTCGTCCTCATCGGTGGCGATCATTTTCCAGGCGGTCCAGACGAGCAGCGCGCCAAAAACGTAGATGAGCCAGTGGAACTGGTTAAGCAGCGCAATGCCGAAGAAGATGAAAAGGATGCGGAGGAAAATGGAGAGGTAGATGCCGAGCTTGATGAGCTTGGGCTGGGCGACTTCTTTCACGCCCATCAGCGAAAAGATAAGGATGAAAACGAACAGGTTGTCCACCGAGAGGGAATACTCGGTGAGATAACCCGAGATGTACTCCATCAAGAGTTTTTGACCGTTTGGGTGGAGGAAGTAGATCGCGGCCGAGAAGGCAAGGGCGACGGCGATCCAGAGTGCGGTCCAACGTAGAGCAGTCTTAACGTCGATGGCAGTCTTGCGATGGGTGACGACGGAGTAGTCGATCACCGATACGATTACGAATATCGCCCAGAAGAGAATCCAGAGTTGCGTGATCGGATTCGTCATCAGCGGGCAGTATTATCGGACTTTGTGAGAACTGAAAACTTGGCGGCGACCTTCGGCAGACCATGCTTGGCGGTTGGGGCAGATTTCGCCGACGGAGATGATGCGGTGGCGTGCGCGAAGCGTGGTGTGAATGGCGGCGGAGATGGCGGCGACGATTTGCGGGGCAACGGTGTCGGAGGGCGAGGCCGGACTGAGTTGGAGGCTGGCGGTTGGAGCAACGGGCTTGGGTGTTGGGAGGGGAGCCTGTGTTTTGGCGGCTTCCAAGGAGGCGAGGCGGCGATTGAGGCTGGCTAGATTCTTGGCGAGAAACAGCAGGGCGCCGGCGATGATGACTAACAGTGCGGTTTGAAAACTGATGGCGTTGGACGAGGAACTGGTTTGAGCGACGGCTTGAGATATTGAAGCTAAAAACGGGAGGTGCGTGATGGGCATGGGGTGTTGAATGCTCAGCGATGCTGAAGGGTTAGTTGATGGAAGTAGCAGGATCTGTGGATGCTGATTAATTGGCGAATTTTCTAAGCAGGAGCTGGAAGGTTCCTGTGAGCAGACAAAAAATAAGCCTGTGCTGACGGCGGCCAGCACAGGCTAGGGCAGGGCAGTTGAAAAGCCCAAATTTTATTTCAAAAGCGGGATGAGCGTCACGTAGATGCCGGTGATGATGGCCGTGGTGAGCACGCCGCAGACGTTGGCGCCGAGTGCATCCGGGAGGATGATCGCGTCGCGACGAACGTTGGTGACTTCTTTTTGAGCGACTTTGGCGCAGCTCGGCACGCAACTAACGGCGGCCAGACCGATGACGGGGTTGATTTTGCGGCCGCTGAAATAATACAAAATGTAACCGCCGATAATGCCGCCGATGCCAGAAAGCAGCAGAGCGATGATACCGAGGATCAGGAGAATTAAAACCTTCGGGTCGAGGATGGTCGACGCTTCGCACAACACGCCGAGCAGCAAGCCGAGGAACATGGTGGAGCCGTAGAGGATCGGTCCGTCGATGATTTGCACGAAGTACTTCAAGCCTGATTCGCGAACGGCGATGCCGAGGAATAAGCTAAGGAGCAGCGGAGCAGCCGAGGGGAAAAGTAAGCAAAGCACCGCGCAACCGACGACGGCGAAGGCTAGTTTTTCATCGGAAGTCACGATCACGGTTTTCCGTTTCTGAGCGGTGATACCGAGGAGTTTCTTTGGAATCAGGAACCGGATCAGGTAAGGATAGCCGCCGTAAGTTAGGCCTAGGTAAAGGTAGGCGACGACGGTGATCGGTACGAAGAGGTGTTTGGCCAGCGTCAGCGAGGTGAAGAGCACCATCGGGCCGTCAGCGCCGCCGACCATCGCGATCGAAGCGGCTTCGCCATAATTCAGGCCGAGTGCGACAGCGATGGGGAACGTGACGATGGTGCCGAACTCGGCGCAGATACCGAGAAACATACTTTGAAAAGGACGTGTCATCACGAAGCCCACGTCGAGGAGAACGCCGATGCCCATGAATACGAAGCAGGCGATCAAGCCGTTGCTGAACATGAAGGTGTAGATCGGTTGTAGAAAATCGATCTGCAGCACGTACATTAAATTATCAGTCTTCTCGACCAGCGGCGCCATGAAAAGCGTGCCGGGCATGTGGCCGGATGCAGCTAGTGCTACGTGCTGTTGTTGAATCACTGCGTCAGCATGGAGCGCGGTGCCCTGGACGATTTGTCCGGCAGTGACAGGATCGAGGAAGAGCACGCCGGCATTGACCGCGGTCATGCCGAGCCCCATCGGGATCATGAGCAAGGGCTCCAAAACGCCCTTCTTGCCGAGATAAAGCAAAACCATGCCGAGGACCATAAGTCCGAGGCGCGCCACCAAGATGGTGGTGGGCACGGCGCCCATCGTTTTGAAACCCTGGAACAGGTCGATAAGATGAAATTCTTGCATGGAAGACCTTGATCAGGATTTGTGCGTGAAGCGACGGAGTGCGCCATGCAGGCCCTTGATCATCAGGGCGACGAGCATCGACATCACGAAGGAGATGCCGGCAACGATGAGTGCGATTTCGAGGGCAACTGAGAGGTGTGTATTCACAATAGTTATCCCGGCAGGCGGTGGCGCTTTGCCGGGATTGAGAGGTTGGGATCAGCCGATCTTCAGGATAACGGTTCCCTCTTCGACGCCGTCGCCGGGGATAATGTTGATTGCGGAGACCTTGCCGGCTTTCGGCGCGTAGATGTAGGTATTCATCTTCATGGCTTCGATCGTGGCGACCTGAGCGCCTTCGATGACGGCGTCACCGAGTTTGACGTCGATGGAGACGAGCTTGCCGGCGAGCGGGCTGACGACTTCACCAGCGGCGGCTGGGCCTTTGGCGGTGATCGGAGCGGAAACGGGGGCGACTACGGCTGCGACGGCTTGGGCAACGGGCATCGGCATCGGCGGCTGGGTGCCCTCGTCGAGAATTTCGACGAGAACTTCGTAAGCTTTGCCCTCAACGGTGACACGGAGTTTTTTCATTTGGACTAGATTGACTGTTGTAATACAGGGGTTGGTTAGCGGACCTTGTGGGAAGAATAGATCTGACGGCGACCTTCGGCCGACCATTGGAGGTGGCCTGAGTCGATTGAGACGGGTTGTATGGAGGCGATGCGGGCCTTGCCTTCGAAGGTCACAGCGATAGCAGCGGCGATGGCAGCGAATACCTCGATGGAAGGTGCGGACTCAACGACGGGTGGCGGTGGTAGTGGTTCGTCAGGATGCGTCGCGGCGAGCCAGCGGCCGACAGCGGCGACGGCAAACATGAACACGGCGATACCGGCAAGAATCACGAGCAGGGCCAGCCATTGATTGCCGAAGAGCGGCTCAAACGTGGTCTTGGTGGTGACGACGGCGGCTTCGGCAAGCACGGGAGTGGTTAATGATATCATGGAGAGTAGCCCGAAGTTTTTATGCTGTCGGGCTTGAGTGAAAACTCATGAGCGCTGGTTAGAGCGGGATGTTGCCGTGCTTCTTAGGCGGGCGGGTTTCACGTTTGGCGAGGGTGTTGCGCAGGGCCATGGCGACGATGCCGCGGGTCTGTGAGGGCTCGATGACGTCTGTGATGAGCGCTTTGCTCGCGGCTTCGTAAGGAGCGGCGAACTTGTCGCGGTAATCGGCGGAAAGCTCTTTTTCTTTCTTCTTCGGATCGGTGGCAGCGGCGATTTCGCGTTTGAAGAGGATTTTCACCGCGCCGTCGGCGCCCATGACGGCGATTTCAGCGGTCGGCCAGGCGAAGACGAGGTCGGCACCGAGGTCGCTGGAGCACATGGCGAGGTAGGCACCGCCGTAGGCTTTGCGCATGATGACGGTGATCTTCGGCACGGTGGCGGCCGCGTAGGCGAAGAGCATTTTCGCGCCGTGGCGGATGATGCCGCCGCGTTCCTGGGCGATGCCAGGCATGAAGCCGGGGACGTCCACGAGGGTGACGATCGGGATGTTGAAAATATTGCAGAAACGGATGAAGCGGGCGCCCTTGTCGGAGGAATCGATGTCGAGTGTACCGGCTTTGACGGTGGGCTGGTTGGCGATGATGCCTGTAACAATACCTTGGATACGGCAGAGGCCGACCACGATGTTCTTGGCGAAATCGCGCTGGACTTCGAGGAAGTCGGCGTTGTCGACGAGGCGGGCGATGACTTTCTGCACGTCGAGCGGCGCCTTCGGGTCGTCGGGAACGATGTCGTTCATGACTGGATCGAGCTCCATCGAGACCATGGGGGTCGGATGGTGCGGAGGATCCATGACGTTGTTGGACGGGAGATACGAGTGAAGTTTCTTCGCGATATCGAAGGCGTGGGTCTCGTTCTCGGCGACGAAGTGGATGTTACCGCTAATCGTGGCGTGAGCGGCGGCGGAACCAATCTCGTCCATCGTCACGGTTTGGCCAGTGGCGGCCTTGATGACCTCGGGGCCGCAGATGAACATCTGGGCGTTGTTCCGCGTCATGATAATGAAGTCGGTGAGGGCGGGCGAGTAAGCCGCGCCGCCAGCGCACGGGCCGGCGAGGATAGAAATCTGGGGAACGACGCCGGAGAGGAGAACGTTGCGGAAGAAGATCTGGCCGTAGCCGGAGAGGGCTGCATCACCTTCTTGGATACGGGCGCCGCCGGAGTCGTTGATGCCGATCAAGGGCATGCCGGACTTCATCGCGTAATCCTGCAGATTGCAGATTTTCTGGGCATGCATCGAACCAAGCGAACCGCCACCGACAGTGAAATCCTGCGAGTAAGCGGCGACCGGACGGCCGTCGATGTAGCCGATGCCGGTGATGACACCGTCAGCCGGGAAGGTTTTGTCGGCCAGGCCGAACTCGTGACATTGGTGTTGGGCGTGAAGGCCGAACTCCATGAAAGTGCCGGGTTGGAAGAGGGCTTCGAGGCGCTCGCGCGCGCTCATGAGGCCTTTCTTTTTGCGTTCAGCGAGTTTGTCTTTGCCGCCGGCTTCGTAGATCGCTTTGCGCTTTTCTTCGAGCTGCTTGAGGAGGTCGGGCGAGATAGCCATGGTAAAATCTTAGGAGTTTAAAGAGGTTTGAAACTCAGGGGGCTTTCGGAGCGCAGAATTCAGTCAGCACGCCGAAAGTGGATTTGGGATGGAGAAAGGCAACGAGTTTACCCGCTGCGCCTTCAAAGGGAACTTCGTGAAGCAGCTTCACGCCGTTTTCCGAGGCCTGCTTGAGTTGGCCGGTGATGTCGGTCGTCGCAAACGCGATGTGGTGAATGCCGCCAGATGGATTTTTCTCCAGAAATTTCGCGATCGGACTTTCGGGCGAGGTCGGCTCGAGGAGTTCGAGGTGAACTTCGCCGGCGCTGAAAAATGCCGTACGCACTTTCTGGGAGGCGACTTCTTCGCGATGTTCGCAACGCAGGCCGAGCGTTTTTTCGTAGTAGGGAAGGGCTTCGTCGATGGATTTGACGGCGATACCCAGATGGTCGATACGAGTGATCATTGAAAGTGGTAAGAGTCGAACGAATGGCAGGTTCTGACGTGAGCGCTCCATTATTCTGAAAGCGGCCAGACTTACTCCGCATCGCTTGGCGAAGGGTAGGCATTCTTTGGCAAGATCTGCGGAGCGAATAAGTAATTCTGTCGTTATAGTTTTCCCTCTTTTCGCAGTTCTATCAATAAAGTCTGTTCACATCATGAGCAAAAATCCGGAAACCAGCCCCGCCCAGTCGCTCGACTCCGCGCGTGCCGCCTATACGCATTGGCGCACCGTCGTCGAAGCCGATCTTCAGGGGGCGCCATTTGATAAAAAGTTGGTAACACGCACGTTCGAAGGCATCGCACTTCAACCGCTTTACACGCGGATGGATGCCGCCGGGATGGTTCATGCCGACGCTCAACCGGGCTCCGCGCCGTTTGCGCGCGGGTATTCAAGTTCTGGTTACACGGCCGGAACTTGGGAAATTTCTCAAGAAATCGGCGGCGCCAAATCGCTTGAATTTAACTGCGCACTATTAAGCGATCTTATGCGTGGCCAGAACAGTGTCGCGCTCACACCCGATTGCGCTGCGCGCAACGGCCAGGACCCGGACGCCGCTCCGGCCAGCGTGGGAGTTGAAGGCGTTTCAATTGCCGATTGCACTGATCTCGGCGTTGCGCTCAAGGACGTGGATCTTTCGGCGTTGCCCGTGCATATCCGTGCTGGTGTCAATCCGCTGCCGTTCGCTGCGATGTACCTCGCCCAAGTCGGCAAACGGGGTGTCGCTCCCGCGAAACTTACCGGCAGTTTAACCGGAGATCCGCTCGGCGAACTCGCTGAACAGGGTTCGCTCACGACAACACTCGCCAGCTCCTATGACGCGCTGGCAACGTGGACGAAGTGGGCTGAGAAGAACGCCCCCGCGCTTGCTACTGTCGGTGTTAATGGTGCGGTCTGGCTCGAAGCCGGTGGCAACGCTGTGCAGGAACTCGCCTTTGCCGTCGCCGCTGGCGTCGAATATATCCGCGCGTTGTCCGAGCGTGGTCTGCAGCCCGCAAGTATTGTACCGCGTCTGCGCTTCACCTTCGCCGTCGGTCCGCAGTTCTACTTGGAGATTTCGAAGTTCCGCGCGTTTCGCCTGATCTGGAGCCGCGTTGCCCAGGGTTTCGGTCTCACCGCCGAACAATCCAAGGTCCGCATCCACGCCAAAACCAATCGCTGGAACAAGACCGTGCTCGACCCGCACGTGAACATGCTGCGCGTCACCACGGAGGCGTTTTCCGCTGTCCTCGGTGGCATCGACAGCCTGCACATCAGCCCGTTTGACGAGGTGCTTGGCGGCTCTGACGAGATCTCGCGCCGCATCGCGCGCAACGTCCACACGCTGCTCTCCGAAGAGTTTCATGCCATCGCCCCGGTCGATCCGGCCGGCGGCTCCTGGCTCGTCGAGAAAACAACCGACGAACTCGCGCGCAAAGCCTGGGCGCTCTTCCAGGATGTGGAAAAACACGGTGGCCTCGCCACCGCGCTCCGCGAAGGTTATGTGCAGAAATTCATCGGCGTTGTCGCCGCTGAAAAGGACGACGCCGTTAGCAAGCGTCGCCTTGGACTCCTTGGCACAAACCTCTTCCCGAACCTAAAGGAAAAGGCCATCATTCGTCCTGCAACCGATCTCGCGGCACTCGCTACTGCGCGAGCCATTGAGATCAAGGGCCGTCGTCCGACACCTCAAAACGTCTCGGCTAAAGATCTCGACGCTCTAATCATTGCTGCTCAAAACGGCGAAACGGTCGGCCAACTCGCCAAATTAACCAGCGTCGCCGGTACCGAAACCATCACGCCGCTCGCCTTTAAGCGCGCCGGTGAAGGGTTCGAAGCGTTGCGCGCCATCAGCGCCGCCTTCGCCAAGAAAACCGGTGCTCGCCCGAAGGTTTTCCTCGCGAAGATCGGCCCAGTCAAACAGCACAAACCTCGCGCTGATTTCAGCGCCGGATTCTTCTCAGTTGGCGGTTTCGAGTCGGTCGGTAAAGAAGCTTTTGAAACAGCCGAAGCCGCCGCGCAAGCCGCCGCCGCTTCCGGTGCGCCTGTCGTCGTGCTTTGCTCGACCGACGAAACTTACCCGACGCTCGTACCTGTCTTCGCTTCTGCACTGAAGGCTGCGAAGCCCGGAATCATTGCTGTGCTCGCCGGCATGCCGGCCGATGCCGCAACGACCGAAACCTACAAAAAAGCCGGCATCGATGAATTCATCCATGTCCGCGCCAACGTTCGCGAACTCCTGGCCAAACTTCTCAAGCAGATCGGAGCCTGAAACCCATGAAACCTGATTTTACCAATCTCGCGTTCGACGCGTTCAAGTTCCCTGCCTCCGAAGCGGCTCCTACCGCCAAGATCGTCGAAGAGACGGACGAGCGCATTCCGATTAAAGCCGTTTACACGGCGGCCGACCTTGCTGGTTGCGCCACGCTCGACACGATGCCGGGCTTCGCGCCGTTCACGCGCGGACCGTATCCTACGATGTACGTCGCGAAACCCTGGACGGTTCGCCAGTACGCCGGTTTCTCGACTGCCGAGGAATCGAACGCGTTCTACAAACGTAATCTCGCCGCCGGTCAGGCCGGCCTTTCCGTGGCCTTCGATTTAGCTACGCATCGTGGTTATGATTCCGATCATCCTCGTGTCGTTGGCGATGTTGGCAAGGCCGGCGTGGCTATCGACTCGATCCTCGACATGCAGACCCTGTTCGGCGGCATCCCGCTCGACAAGGTTTCTGTTTCGATGACGATGAACGGCGCCGTTCTTCCGATTCTGGCGTTCTACATCGTCGCCGCCCTCGAACAGGGCGCGAAGCTCGAACAGCTTTCCGGCACGATCCAGAACGACATCCTCAAAGAGTTCATGGTGCGGAATACCTACATTTATCCGCCCACGCCCTCGATGAGGATCATCGCGGACATCTTCGAATACACCTCGAAGAACATGCCGAAGTTCAACTCGATCTCGATCTCCGGCTACCACATGCAGGAAGCCGGCGCTACGGCCGATCTCGAACTCGCCTACACGCTCGCCGACGGTCTCGAATATCTGAAAACCGG
>Ga0302321_100002202_pt1 | contig 16751 bp, 13 predicted proteins | sample Fen_T0_1_FD_202505 | JGI IMG/M metagenome (GOLD analysis project Ga0302321, IMG submission 202505) | Peat permafrost microbial communities from Stordalen Mire near Abisko, Sweden - Fen_T0_1 | ecosystem: Environmental > Terrestrial > Soil > Wetlands > Permafrost | place: Sweden: Abisko...
AATTTCCAGAGTCCCGACTCTATTTTTGTTCATACCTCAAATATGTGAAATAAATCACAAATAAACAATGGGTTAATGATTGTTGTTTTTTAGTTGACCAACGGTCATTAAATCATATTAAGTACGTGTTTACTTCCGCACAGGGTAAGTTGCCGCACTGCAACATGGTCAAAATTATGACAAGTGGGTTTTCGCAAGCCCCTGAATTTAAGGGAAAAACAACGCCTTCGCGGCATCGCGGTAAAATGACCAACTCGTCAAGAATGAGGTTTTTATGCGTAGCGTCGTCAAATGGGTAGGCCCGGAAGGGATGGCTTTCATGGCCGAAACCGGCAGCGGGCATGCGGTTGTCATGGATGGCGCCCCGGAAGGCGGCGGCCGCAACTTGGGCCCGCGGCCGATGGAAATGGTGTTGCTGGGCACCGGCGGCTGCACCGCCTATGACGTGGTGCTGATCCTGAAAAACAGCGGCCAGGCGATCACCGGCTGCGAGGTGCGCCTGGAATCGGAACGCGCCGAGAAGGACCCCAAGGTATTTACCAAGATCCATTTGCATTTCATCGTGCGCGGCAAGGGCCTGCGCGCCAACCTGGTCGAGCACGCGATCTAGCGCAGCCACGACAAGTACTGCTCGGCCACCGCGATGCTGCAGTCGACCGCGACCATCACCCACGATTTCGAGATCGTCGAAGACTAAGATCCGCCTGGAACACGCCCAGGCGGGCGCCCATGGATGGCGGGTGCACAGGGGTCCGACGCGAGCGCTGCTCAAACCGGCGCACTGCGCCCTGCCCCGGCGTCGCGACCTGCCACCAACCCGCTACTTCTTGCCGCGCGCTTCCTGCAGGATCAGACGATCGAGGTAGCTGACCCGGTTGCTGCCCATCATGGCGCGGGCGCGCTGGTAGTTTTCCTTCTGTTTGGCCTGCAGCTCGGTGATCTTGTGCTGGTAGGCCGGCGTGCCGGCATGGGCCATCAGTTTGTCCATCACCCCCAGCGTGGGCGTGTAGGAAGGGCTGGAATCGCGGTCGTACTCTTCGAGCAGCAGGTGCAGCGCGGTTTCCGGGCTGACGCTGCGGTCGCAGACGTCGAAGGACATGTGCAGCGAATAGTCGCCGGTGGTTTGCACCAAGTGCGGCGTTTTTCTGCGCATGTACATGGCATCGCCGGGGTGCATGTCGAACTCGGCCACCAGCTTGCCCATTTTTTCTGGCGGCAGGTCGAACATGTCGGCGCGGCGCGGGTTCTGGCGCTCGTAGATGCGCCAATGCTTGACGCCGCCCAGGTGCACCACCAGCACGTCGTCCAGGTCCAGGTGGCCCTTGTAGGCCTCGTTGCCCCGCTGCGAGAAAAACGCCACCGCGTTCGACACCACGCACTCGTGCGGCGCGTCGATCGCCGCGCACATTGCATTGATGTCGGGCTGCAGGATATCGACGCCCTCGAGCACCAGCGAGGCGCCGTGCGACAGGTATTCTTCCAGGATCCCCTTGTTGAGAAAGGGCACCTCAGCGGCTTGGATCACCTTGTGGCCGACCGCCGGGGTCAGGTCGATGCGCTTGCCCTGCCACATCAGCGCCAAGTAGCCCGGCATCAGCATCGGATTGTTCAGGTGGCCCTTCAGATGCTCGACGGTGAAGAATGCCGGGCGGTCGATCAGCCCCTGGGCGCGCACGAAATACTCTTCCGGCGGCAGCTTGAGAGCGGTCTTGTAGTAGAAGTCGCGCAGCTGGCGCAGTTGCGGAGAGAGCTCGCTCACGGTATTTAGTCCCGCTTGTAGATATCGTCGAAGCGCACGATGTCGTCTTCACCAAGGTAATCGCCGGACTGTACCTCGATCATGTAGACCGGCTCGGCAGTCCGGTTCTCGAGCCGGTGCTTGATGCCGACCGGCAGATAAGTCGACTGATCGGGCAGGAGGTCGAACTCGTCCTCGCCGCGCGTCACTCGCGCGGTGCCCGACACCACCACCCAGTGCTCGGAGCGCCGGTGGTGCAGTTGCAGGGACAGCTTGCCGCCCGGCTTGACCATCAGGCGCTTGACCTGATAGCGGGCGCCGTCATCGAGCGATTCGTAGTAGCCCCAGGGGCGGTACACGCGCCGGTGGTTCATGTGCTCGCCGCGCTGCTGGCGCTTCAAGCTGTCGACCGTGAGCTTGACGTCCTGGGCATGGTCCTTGTGGGCCACCAGCACGGCATCGGCGGTTTCTATGATCACCAGATCGCGCACGCCGACGGCGGCCACCAGGCGCTCCTCGGCGCGGATGTAGCTGCCGGTGACCGATTCCATCTCGACATCGCCGCGGGTCACGTTGCCGTTGCCGTCCTGCGCGCTGGTGCTCCACAGCGCCTCCCAGGAACCGATGTCGTTCCAGCCGATCGCCGCCTCGATGACGGCGGCATGGGTGGTCTTTTCCATCACCGCGTAGTCGATCGAATCGGACGGGCAGGCAATGAATTGCTCCTTGCCGAGGCGACAGAAATCCTCATCGCGGCGGGCGGCCTGCCAGGCCGCCTGGCTGGCGGCATGAATGTCAGGCCGATGCCGCTTGAGTTCTTCGAGGTAGACGGCAGCGCGGAACACGAACATGCCGCTGTTCCAGTAAAAGCCGCCTTGGGCGAGGAAGCCTTCTGCGGCCTCGCGCTTGGGTTTTTCGACAAAGCGTTTGACGGCGTAGCCGCCCTGCGGGAGCGCGGCCCCTCGTTCGATGTAGCCGAAGCCGACAGCGGGCTGGTCGGGGGGAATGCCGAAGGTGACCAGCTTGCCCGCGGCGGCCAGGGTGACGGCGGCCTGGACGGCGGCGTGAAAGGCCGCGCGGTCGGCGATCAGGTGGTCGGCGGGCAGCACCAGGAGGATGGCGCCTGGGTTGGCGGCGGCCAGTTCGAAAGCGGCGGCGGCGATCGCCGGCGCGGTGTTGCGGCCCACCGGTTCGAGCATGACGCGGGCGCCCTGCGCGCCGGCTTCACGCAACTGTTCGGCGGCCAGGAAGCGGTGGTCTTCATTGCACACCACCATGGGTGCGGTGACCCCGGGCAGGCCGGCTAAGCGCTGCCAGGTTTCCTGCAGCATGGTGGCGTCCGACACCAGGGGCAGGAACTGCTTGGGCAATTGCGCGCGCGACAGGGGCCAGAGCCGGGTGCCGGCGCCGCCGGAGAGAATCACCGGGGTGACCGGAGCAGGAACGGCAGGACCCGCGCTCATGGGTGCTTACCTTGTTGCAGCCAGGCTTCGAACATCAGGACGTTCCATAAGAAGTGTTGCAGGTTGCGCCGGCCGGACAGGTGTTCGGCCCATGCAGCGCGTATCGCATCAACGCGCAGGTAACCCTGCGCCTCAAGCCTCACCGGATCGAGCAGTTCCTCGGCCCAGGACCGCAGCGGCCCGCGCAGCCACGTGTCGATCGGCACCCCAAAGCCCATTTTCGGCCGCTCTATCATGGCTTTCGGCACGTGCCGATACAGGACCTCGCGGAGCAGCCATTTTCCCACACCGCCACGAATCTTCTGCGCGGTGGGCAACTGAAACGCGAATTCGGCCACCCGGTGGTCGAGAAAGGGCGCGCGCGCCTCCAGGCTCACGGCCATGGTGGCGCGGTCGACCTTGACCATGATGTCATCGGGCAAATAGCCACGCGCATCGGCCAGCATCATGTTGTCGGCCAGGCGCCGGCCCGGGCGATTCCACAAGGCATGCTCGCCCACCGGCGCGGCCGCGTCGGCGCCCAGCACCAGCGAGTCGCGCTCGCGATGCTGGGCGATCAGCCAGGCATAGGCCTGGCGGCCGTCGCGCGCCTGCGCCAGGTCGGCCAGCTTGTAGAGCTTGTCGCCGGGCTGGCTCAGTTGCGCGCGCCTGGGCATGGCGCGCCACAGGCGGTCCCAGGTGTCCGGCGCCAGGGCACGGACGCCGGCGGCGGCCAGGGCGCGCAGTGGCGCCGGCGCGTCGCGCATCCGCGACCAGTAGCGCTCGGCCCAGAAATAGCGGTTGTAGCCGCCAAACAGCTCGTCGCCGCCGTCGCCCGACAGGCTCACGGTGACCTGGCTGCGCGCCAGTTGGGCCACCAAGTGGGTGGGGATCTGCGATGAGTCGCCGAAGGGCTCGTCGAACATCGCCGGCAGGCGCGGGATCACCGCGCGCGCCTGCTCCGGGGTCACGTACAGCTCGGTGTGGTCGGTGTGCAGGTGGGCGGCCACCGCCTTGGCGTGCTCGGCCTCGTTGTAGCCGGGCTCGTCAAAGCCGATCGAGAATGTTTTCACCGGGCGGCTGGACTGGGCCTGCATCAGCGCCACGATGGTCGAGGAATCGATGCCGCCGGAGAGAAAGGCGCCCACCGGCACGTCGGCCACCATCTGCCCGGCCACCGACTGCTTGAGCAGGCCTTCGAGCTGGTCCACCGCCTGCGTGTCTTCGAGTTGCAAATGCGGCCGGGCGGCCACTTCTTCGAGCGACCAGTAGGCTTGCGGCTGCAGTTCCAGGACCCGCCCCGCATCTTTCAGGGCGATGCGCAGGAAAGACGCCGCCGGCAGCTTCTTGACATTGCGGTAGATCGAGCGCGGCGCGTGGATCACGCCGTGACGGGTAAAGTCGTCCAGCGCCTCGCGGTCGACCTCGCCGCTCCAGCCAGGAATGGCGGTGAGCGCCTTCAGTTCCGAGCCGAACACCAGGGCGCCGCCGGCCAGACCGTAGTAGAGCGGCTTTTCACCCAGGCGGTCGCGCACCAGGGTGAGCGTGCGCTCGCGCGCGTCCCACAGGCCAAAGGCATACATGCCGACCGCGCGTTGCAGCGCTGCCTCCAGGCCCCAGGTCTCGATGGCCTCCAGCAACACCTCGGTATCCGAATGGCCGCGCCAGATAGTGGGCGGCAAAGCTGCACGCAGGGCCTCATAGTTGTAGATCTCGCCATTGAACACGGTGACAAAACGTCCGGAGTGGCTGGCCATCGGCTGGGCGCCGGCGGGCGAGAGGTCGATGATGGAGAGGCGCCGGTGCGACAGCGCCACCCCGCAGGCAGGATCGACCCAGACGCCGTCGGCGTCCGGGCCGCGATGGGCAATGGCATCGGACATGCGCAGGGCGCTGGCCTCTAGTTCCTGCGGCCCCAGCCCACCGGCGCAGTGGATCAGACCGGCGATTCCGCACATTTGCCGGAACTGCCTCTTAAAGCCGCCAGAAGGCGTAGCCGGCGGCTTTGACCGCCTGGGGGTCGAGCACCGATTTCACGTCGATCACGCACGCGCCCTGGCGCACCTTGGCAGCCAGGCTGGCGAACGGCAGGGCGCGGAACTCGCGGTGCGCGACCGCCACCACCAGGGCATCGGCCTGCGGCAGATCCTCAAAACTGCTCAGTTCGACGCCGTATTCGTGGCGCGCCGCGCCGGGCTCGGCATGCGGGTCGTGCACCCGGACGGTGATGCCATAGCTCTGTAGTTCGCGAATGATGTCGATCACCCGCGAATTGCGCAGGTCCGGGCAGTCTTCCTTGAAGGTCAGGCCCAGGACGTTGACGCTGGCCCCGGCAATCGCGCAACCCGAGGCTATCATCAGCTTGACGGTCTTTTCGGCGATGAACTTGCCCACTCCGTCGTTGATGCGCCGCCCGGCCAGGATCACCTCCGGGTGGTAGCCGCTCATCTGCGCCTTGTGGGTCAGGTAATACGGGTCGACGCCGATGCAGTGGCCGCCCACCAGGCCGGGTTTGAAGGGCAGGAAGTTCCACTTGGTGCCGGCGGCGGCCAGCACTTCGGTGGTGTCGATGCCAAGGCGGTCGAAAATAATCGCCAGTTCATTCATGAAGGCGATGTTGATGTCGCGCTGGCTGTTCTCGATCACCTTGGCGGCTTCTGCGACGCGGATCGAGGAGGCGCGGTGCACCCCGGCGGTGACCACACTGGAATACAGCGCGGCGACCGCCTCCAGCGTTTCGGGCGTGTCACCCGATACGACTTTCAGGATTTTCGTAAACGTGTGCTCGCGGTCGCCGGGATTGATGCGCTCGGGGGAGTAGCCGACGTTGAAGTCGGTTTTCCATTGCATCCCGGAGTGCTTTTCGATCACCGGGATGCACACCTCCTCGGTGGCGCCCGGGTAGACGGTGGATTCGAAGATCACCGTGGCGCCGCGCCGCATGTGTTTGCCGGCCGCCTCGCTGGCGCCTATCAGCGGCGAGAAATCGGGGTTGTGGGCCGCGTCCACCGGGGTGGGGACGGCGACGATGATGGCGTCGGCGGCGACCAGGGCGGCGGGGTCGGTGGTGTATTCGAGGCCGCCGGCGGCGCGCATCTCGGCATCGCTCACTTCACCCATCGGGTCGTGCCCGCTGCGATAGGTGGCGATCTTGGCCGCCGACATGTCGTAGCCGATCACGCGGAACTTTTTGCCGAAGGCGATCGCCAGCGGCAGGCCGACATAGCCCAGGCCGATTACGCCTAGTGTCTTGAACTCGTTCATTCTCATCACACCTTGTGATATTGACGGTGCCACTGCACGTAGCGGCGCACGCCGTCGGCCAGTGGGGTGGCCGGCTTGAAGCCGACGGCTGCTTCCAGGTCGTCAGTGTCGGCGCTGGTTTCAGCGACGTCGCCCGGCTGCATCGGCATGAAATTGAATTGCGCCTTCTTGCCCACGGCCGCCTCAATCATGCCTATCATGTCCATCAGGGGCACCGGGCTGTTGTTGCCGATGTTGAAAATGCGGAACGGCGCGGCGCTGCGCGCCGGGTCGGTATAGCTGTCCGGCCCCACCGGGGTGGCCTGTGGAATGTGTTCCAGCACCCGCAACACGCCTTCGACGATGTCGTCGACATAGGTGAAGTCGCGGCGCATCTTGCCGTGGTTGAACACGTTGATCGGCCGGCCGGAGATGATCGCGTCGGTAAACAGGGCCATCGACATATCAGGTCGGCCCCAGGGTCCGTAAACGGTGAAAAAGCGCAGCCCGGTGGTCGGCAGGGCGAACAGGTGGCTGTAGCTGTGTGCCATCAGTTCGTTGGCGCGCTTGGTCACCGCATAGATGCTGACCGGGTGGTCGATGGCGTCATGGGTGGAAAAGGGCTGCTTGTGGTTGGCGCCGTAGACGCTGGAGCTACTCGCGTAGACCAGGTGCGCAGTCTGCTGCGCGCGGCAGCACTCCAGGATGTTGACAAACGCCGCCAGGTTGCTGCTCACATAGGCGTGCGGATTGGTCAACGAATGCCGCACCCCGGCCTGCGCCGCCAGGTGCAGCACCCGGTCGAAGCGATGCGCGGCGAACAGGGCGTTGAGGGCGCCCAGGTCGGCCAGGTCGAAGCGGTGCATCTCGAAGCCGGCGTGTTCGCCGAGCAGCCTGAGTCGGTCTTCCTTCAGGCGCGTGTCGTAGTAGTCGTTCAGGTTGTCGACGCCCACGACAGCGTGCCCGGCCGCGAGCAGCCGGGTGGCGGCATGCATGCCGATGAATCCCGCACAACCGGTAACCAGTATTTTCATTTCAAGCCACTATCCCATGAACCGCCGACTCCGGCATTTCCCTACCTGCCCCACGACGACCACGGGGACGACGCGTTCCAACCGATCCAGCCACCCACCAGCGCCAGCACTCAGCCACCCCCGGCATTGGCCGCCAACCATACTTCTCGCCAGGCCTGCTCGTCAGCCGGTGCGATCGCCACCGCCGACTCGCCGCGCAGCTTGCGGTCCAGGCCCAGGGGCACCGTCAGCACGTCGGCCAGCGCCTTGGCCGCCTGCTCCGCCAGGCCGGCCAGCCCGGCTCCCCAGGCGCCCTGCCGGCGCGCTTCGCGGGCGATCGAGCGGGCGAAATTGGCACGTCCCGCCAGCAGCTTTTTCAGGGTGCGCCTCTCTTGCCGATAGCCCAGCAATACTTCCTCCAGGCAGGCAAACCGGCTCTCAGTGTACGCGCGCAACAGCAAGTCCTGGTCCTGCGTCTTCTTGTAATCCGGGCGGTAGCCATAACGCACAAACCACTCGCGCCGGCCCAGCCAGGTCGGATGGGGCAACGCAAACCCGGACCACGGTGACACACAAATCTCCGCATGGGTGCGGCGCGGCGGAAATCTGCCACGCAGCGCTCCTGCATCGTCAAAAATGACCGCCGCCACGCCCAGCAGGTCGCATTCCGGATGCGCCAGCATGAATTTTACCTGAGCGGCCAGGCGGCCCGGGTAGGCGATGTCGTCGGCGTCCATCCGGGCAATGTAGGGTCCGCGTGCCAGGGCGATTCCCTGGTTCAGGCGCGCCGCCAGTCCGGCGTTGGCGCCGCCCTCGATCACCCGTACCCGGGCATCGGCGATGGCGCAGGCCTGGGCCAGGGCCAGAGTGGCGTCGCTCGAGCCGTCGTCGATCAGGATCAGTTCCCAGTTCGGGTAGGTTTGCCAGCGGATCGAACGCAGGGTGGCCGGCAGGCTGCGCGCTGCATTCATGACCGGCATGACGATGGACACCAGGGGCGCCGGCTGCGCGGCGCCCGCGTCGATTGCACATGTATCGGGTTGATCCATGCCGCTTAGCTTTCGCGGTAGAACAGCCGGCCGGGCCAGCCGGCAGATGTGTAGGTCCGGCGGCCGAACAGGCGCCAACTCACCTCGAACAAGGCGCGCCGCGCCGCGCGCGGGCCGCGCTGCGCCCCCCAGAGCAGCGTGCAGGGTACCAATAGCACGGCGCGCAACGCGCGCAACCCTGGGCCGGGTGGGTGGCTGCGCGCAATGTGCTCGAATGCCGGCCAGTCGACCTCGCGTGGCGCCGGCGCCGGAACGCGCACCCTGGCCAGAAGTTCCGCGAGGCGCAGATCATAGGTGTGCTGGCGCGCCACCCGGGCATGGCCGGCACGTGCAATAGCGTCGCGGCGCGCCGGATCAGCGAGCAGGCGCCGCGCGCTTTCCACCAGGTCGGCATCGTCGCCGAACTGCACCACTTCCTCACCGGGGACGAAATACTCCTCAAGGTGGGGCGTGGCTTCGGTCAGCAGCATGCCGCCCGCCGCCGGTACTTCGAACAGGCGCGCCTTGATCTGCTGCCCGCCGCCGCCGCCGGCTTCGCTGAAGTTCAGGCTGAGCACCGAGTCGCGGATGATCTGCGGAATACGTTTGGCCGGCACCGGGCCGTTCGGCCAGCCGTGGCCAAAGCACTCCACTTCGATGCCGGCCTGGCGCAGGGCGGCCACCCGCGCCGGGCGGCTGCCGTAGGCCGAGCCGATGAAGCTCACAGGATACCGGCATTCGCCGGCCGGCCTGGGCGCGGCCAGCCAGCTCGCGCTTGCCGCCCATTGGGTGAGATGCGCGTTGGCGATGCCGTCGCGCGCATACCAGGGCGGGGCGTCCGGGCAGGTGGTGGCATAGAGGTCGAAGTCGGCGGCGATCAGGCGCGAGAACTGGCGGTATTTCCAGGAATCGTCGGTGGACCAGTTGAGCACCACGCAGCCGGCGCGGCGCATCAGGGCGATGGTCTCGATCCAGACTTCGGCGATCATCAGGACCGTGAACACCAGGTCGGGCTGGACTTGCTCGACCCGGGTCAGCAGGGCGCGATTGAGCGCGGCAAAATCGGCGTAGCCGTCACGGGCGAACGATTCGAAAAAGAACACCTCGTGCCCAAGGGCGCGCAGGGCCGGCAGAAAGTGGGTGTACTCCACGCCCTCGCCGCGCGACCGGTCGCCATAGTTGTGCTGGCCGAAGACGCAAAGAATACGCATGGGGAGGCTACCGTCCCGAGAGGTGCGGCACCCGGCCCGCCCCAGGCAGGTCAACCCGGGAGACGGCCGGCAGCAAGGACGAGGCAGGCAGCAGGGGAACGCCCTTCGCGAATGCGGACAACCGACGATTGTAACCGCAAGCACCTTGCCCAATATCGCAGGCGGCGTCCGCAGCGGGAGTGGCGCCGGCCGCGGTGGCAGCCACTCAGGCGGCCGGCCCGGCGGCGGCCATTTGCGCTGCGACAGCACGGGCGATGCGGTCGGCATTGGCCATGATCGTGAACGTCAGGTGCTTGGCCGGCAGGTTCGGCAGGGCCGCGCCGTCGACCACATGCACGCCGGAGGCCGCCAGCAAGGCGCCATGCGCATCGGTCGCCAGCGGTCCGCTCCCGCCCATCGGGCAGGTGCCCGCGTAATGGTTGTCCAGCCCCATCGGCGCCTGCTGCGCGCCGGGCAGGGGCAGCGCGCCGAAACGGCGCAATTGGCGGCGCAGCCCTGCAAGCAGGGCTGCGCAGACCGCGGCAAAATCGTCCCGGGCGCCACCCTGCACGCGCAGGCGCGCACCGCCGGGCCCCGGCTGCAGGCTCAGAGTATTGGCGGAATGGCTGCCCGGAAAATACACGGTGGCCACCAGCAGCGAACCGGCCAGCCAGGCGCTCACGGCGCTGCCGCCGGCCAGGCTCAGGGGCAGCTTGGCGGTGATGAAATCGAGCGGCAAGCCTTCCAGGCTATAGAGCGCACCGGCGGCGTACCCGCTCCCGGCCAGCTCCATCCGCAACCCGAGTTGCGCGAGGCTATGGCCGCTGGCGGCTTCGGCCTGCCAGGCCGCCTTTGGCACCCACACCGGCAGGGCCACCAGAGGGTTGCTGAGCATGCGCACCGGCTGCTCCGACATACCGAACGATTCCAGCAGGATGCGCGTGCTGCCTAGGGTACCGGCAGCCAGAAGGATGCGCCGCGCGCGCAGGTTGCCCGCCGGCCCGCTCGCCTCCCACAACTCGCCGGCGCGCCCGATGCGTTCGACGTAAAAGTCGTCCACCAGCGCAAATCCGGGCAGGCCGCGCAAGCGCGGCAGGTCGTGCACGCTGGCGTAGATTGAATTGCCCGCGCAGCGCCACAGGCAGCCCTTGCACAGCACGCAGGCGGCCCGGCCGCCGTGCGCCTCGCCAGCTACGGTGAGCAGGGCATTGCGCGCCCGGCCCAGGGTCAGCGGCCCGGGCGTGGCGCGCGCCGCCGCATCGAGCAGGATGGCCGCGGCTGGGTGCAGGGGCGGGGGCGGCAACAGCCCGGCCGTGGTGCCGTGAAACGGGCCCAGCGGATCATCGCTGATGCCGCTGATGCCGATGCGCCGCGCCACCGCGTCGTAGGAAGCGCGCAGGTCGGCGGCCGTGATCGGATAGCCGTGCAGATCGGCATCGTCGAACTCGGCCACATAGGCGCCCCAGACGGTCGACAAGCCACCGCGCGCGATCGCGCCGGAGGCGCGGAAATCGCGGCTTTCCAGGCCCGTGCGTTCGGCATGCTCGCGGGTCAACTGGCGGCTGCGGTACAGGCGCTGCTTGGGCGAACGGTCATCCTGCGGCAGCAGTGCCGAGAGATCGGCGCCGAAGCTTTCGATGACGCGATCGGCGCGCGCCGGCAAGGCTGTGGCATGGCTGCCGTCGACCATCGCGACCTTCAGCCCGGCGGCCAGCAGGGGAAAGGCGGCCGAGACCCCAGCCGGGCCGCTGCCGACGATCAGCACGTCATATGTTGCCTGGCTCATCGTTGCAGCAGGCCGGCCAGCAGGCGGCTGGGCAGCGCCAATCCCTCGCACACGCCTTGCAAGAATAGGCCGGCGAAACCGGGCCGGACGCGCGGCGCCGCCACCGCTTGCAGGGCCAGACCCATTTCAAGCCGGCGCACCAGGCGCGAAGTGGCGCGCCGGGGCAGCGGATCGAGCCAGCGCAACAGCGCCGGCCAGCGCAGGACCATGGCACCCAGGTAGAGCGGTTCGCCGCCGTCGTTGCGCTCGACCGCGCGCACCAGCTGGCGCAATACGGCAGGGGCGGCACCCGCGCACAGATAGCGCAGCACGGCGCGGCTCTCGGCGATCAGGCGGCGCCGGCCGCAGCGCGGCGCGCGCAGCAGGCCGATGCGTATATCGCTCACCAACAGGCCCAGGGCACGCAGGTCGTCGGCGCTGGGCATGGGACGGGCGGCGATCAGGCCGTAGACCCGCTCGCGGCTGATGGTGGGAAAGCCGGGCAGCAGGCGCGTCAGGTCGCACATCCACAAGGCCAGGGTCACCGGGATCGGGATCAGCCAAAGCTTGCGCCCGGTGGCGGTACGGCGCAGCAGGCGCAGGTAGTCGGCAAAAGCGATGGGCTGCGGATGGGCCAGCACGTAGCTGCTCCGGTCCGGCTGCGCCAGCAGGGCCAGGCTGAGCAGGCCGGCGCAGACTTCATCCACATGCACCGGCTGCAGCAGGGTGGCGCCGCCGACCAGGGGCAGCAGCGGAAACACCCGCACCAGCTTGCTGAGCAGGCCGAAAATGCCCTTTTGCGCGCCGCCATATACCAGGCCGGGCCGGGCCACCAGGACCTGGCCGGGATAGCGCTCCAGCAATGCACCCTCGGTGCGGCGCTTGATCTTGCCATAGGCATTAAGCGCCTGTTCGTGCGCGGCGGTGCTGGAGACGTAGACGAAGCGAGGACAACCGGCAGCCGCGCTGGCCTGGGCCAGTTGCAGCGATCCGGTGAAGTTGGGATTGTCGTCACCGGCGCCAGCCTCATCAGCGCGCCAGAAATGGGCCACGTGGATCATCGCGGTGACGCCTTCCAGAGCCGCGCCAGGCACCGCCTCTCCCAGGCGCCAGGGATATACCTGCACGCCCGGGTCCGGGCTGCCGGCCGACGTGGAACCGAGCACCGCCACCTGCAGCCCGCGGTTGCGTGCCTGGCGCAGCAGGGCGGCGCCGATATAGCCGCTGGCTCCCGTGATCAGCAGGCGGCCGGGCATGGCGCTTATTGGGCGAACGCGATGCGGGCGCCGGCCCAGTCGATGCGGAATTCCATCTCCTGGTAGCCGCTCAGGGCGGCACGCACCTGGGCCTGCTTTTCGCGCGGGCAGAACAGCACCAGGAAGCCGCCGCCGCCGGCGCCGGCCAGCTTGCCGCCCAGGGCGCCGGCGCCGATCGCGGTTTCGTACAGCTTGTCGACCAGCGAGGTGCTGATGCGGGTGGACAGCGACTGTTTCATCACCCAGCCGCGGTGCAGGCCAGCGGCAAATCCGGTGAGGTCGCCGGCGGCAAGCTTGTCGCGCAGTTCGTAGGCCAGCTCGACCATGCGCTGCAGGGTTTCGAACTTCTTGTGGTCGGATGCCACGCCCTCGTTCTGGTCCGTCAGCACGGCCTTGGCCTGGCGCTGGTCGCCGGTGTAGAACAGCATCAGGTTCGCTTCCAGTTCGGCGATCAGGGCGCTGGGCAGGTTCAGCGGGTGCACCACCACGCCGTCATTCGAATTGAATTCGATCAGGTTGAAGCCGCCGTAGGCCGAGGCGTATTGGTCCTGCTTGCCGATCGGCTCACCCAGGCGGTCGATCTCGATGTGGCTGCTCTCCTGGGCCAGCCGCTCCTTGGAGACAAAGCGGTTCTGGTAGGCGTACAGGCCATGTAGCAGTGCCACGGTGAAGGCGCTCGAAGAACCCAGGCCGGTGCCGCTGGGTATGTCGGCGATCGAGGCGATCTCGACCCCGCCATGCACCTCGGTGAGCTGCAGGCCTTCGCGGAGGATGGGATGGGCGATTTCCGCGAGCTTGTCGACCAGCTCGGTACGCGAATACTTCAGGTGGATCCGGTTGCTGTTGAAATAGGGGTGGATCATGATGAAGCTATAGCGCGTGATCGCGCAGGACAGCACCGCGCCGGCCGAGCGCCGGTAAAAAGCCGCGATGTCCGATCCGCCGCCGGCGAAACTGACGCGGAAGGGTGCGCAGGAAACAATCATGGGTGCAGCTCCGATAGGTCGATAATCATGTCGGCAGAGGGTTTTTGAGCGCTTACCGCCGCCGCTTCCGGCCCGCCGCGTTCGGCCAGGGTCAGCGCCAGGTCGGACTGGTCCAGGCCCTTCCACTCAAGCAGGGCGCGCTGGCGCGCCCGCACCCTAGCCACGGGGGCCTCAAGATACACCGCCAGGTCGAGTTCGGCGCGCGCCGGCCCCGCGCAGGCCAGCACGCCTTCCAGCAGAACCAGCGCACCCGGCGCGGCGCGGTAGGTTACCGGGGGCGCCGCGCCGCGCCTGACCGGGTCATAGCCGGGCGCGGTCACAGCGTCGCCGGCGCGCAAGGCGCGGAACAGTTCCGGATAGGCGGCGGCGCGAGTGCGGGCCTGCACGTCCATCCCGGCGCGCTGCGCCAGGGGCACGATCCAGTCGTCCAGGCGAACCCGCAAGACCGGCAGACCACGTTCACGCCAGACCCGCTCGAGCGCATGGGCGTACCCACTCTTGCCGGTCTGCGCCTGGCCGCACAGGCCGACCAGCAGGCGCAGCGCGGGATCGCGCTGCACCGCCAGGGCGGCAATCCGTCCGGCCAGCGGCGCTACCAGTTGCGTATAGCCGAGGCAAAAGGCCACTGCCTCGCGGACATCGGCGAACATCAGGTCGGCGCGCACTCCGTCGGGCAGATCGCGGCAGCCATAACCGGTGCGCACGCCGTAGGCATGGATGCCGGCGGCGCGGGCAGCGGCCAGATCGCGCCAGGTGTCGCCTATCATCGCGCTGCGTGCCCGGTCGGCCGGCAGTTCGGCAAATGCCTGCTCGAGCATGCCCGGGGCGGGTTTGCGGCAGGAACAGGTGATTTTCAGGGCAGCCACTTCGCCGGCAAAGCCGCGCTCCGGATGGTGCGGGCAGAAGTACAGGCGGTCGAGATATCCGCCCTCGCCTGCCAGGCCCATTTCCAGGCGCCCGAAGATCGCCTCCAGGCCGGCACGGGTGACTAGGCCCTTGGCCAGTTGCGGCCGGTTGGTCGCGGCGATTGCCAGCAGGCCCGCGTGGTTGACCGTGCGCAGGGCGGCGCCGGCGCCGGCAATGAGCCGCACCTGGTCGGGCGCGATAATGCCCTGGCCGGGCACCTCCTCGTTGAGCACGCCGTCGACGTCGAACAGGACCGCGGGGCGCAGTTGGCCGGGCGAGAGTCGAGCGACCCGGCCCGAGGCCAGGTCGCGCTCGGCGGCGGCGCGGCCCTGCTCGGTGCCGATGTCGCACATGTATTCGACGCTGCGATGCGCATGCAGTATTTCTCCCCTGGCCAGCAAGGCCGGGAAGTAGCCCTGGAAAAAGTCCAGCCTGGCGCCAACCGCAAATCCTTCCAGGTCGGCGCGCCGCAGCATGTAGATGCCGCTGGGCACCAGATTGCGATAATCGCCCGGCGGGCGGGCCTTGCGCGGCAACAGGCCGGTGATGCGGTCCGCGTCGTCGACCAGCACCAGGTCGGAAGTGGCCGGGTGGTCATTCGGGCGGCACACGATGGACGCGGCGGCGCCGCTGGCCAGGTGGCGCTCTTGCAGGCGGCGAAAATCCAGGTTGAACAGCAGGTCACCGAAAATGACCAGCAAGTGCCCGGCATCGAACTTTTCGCGCGCGGCCACCACCGCGCCAGCAGTGCCGAGCGGCGCCGCCTCGATTTCGACGCGCACCTCCAGCCCCGCGGGCGGCGGGTGCCTGACCAGATGAGCCCGGATCACCTCGCCCAGATAGCCCGCCAGGATCACCAGCCGGGTCACGCCGCCCGCGGCCAGGGCCTGCATCTGGTGCGCCAGGATGGTCACTCCACCAACCGGCAGGAGCGCCTTGGGCAGGTCCGCGCCGGTCATCGCCCGGGCCCGGGTCCCCAGTCCCCCGGCGACGATCACCGCCAGCATGCTCAGAAACCGGTTTCGATGATGCGCCGCACCGCGTGGGTCACGGCGGCGGTGGAATCGCGCTGCGGGCGCCAGCCGAGGGCGCGGATCCGCGAGGTGTCGTAACTGAAGGTCGGCACGTCGCCGGGCCAGCCGCGGTCGCCGCCGGTGTACTCGATGCGGGCATGGCGATGGGCCGATTGCGCCACCACGATCTCGGCGATTTGGCGCACCGAGGTCGATCCTTCCCCGGCCACGTGATACACCTCAAGGGGGTCCTTGCGGGCATCAAAGGTGAGCAGCATGGCGGCCACCAGGTCACCGACATAGACATAGGGCTTGGACTGCAGGCCGTTGCCCAGCACCTCAAGGCGTTCGGGGGTCTTTTCCAGCTTGGCCAGAAAATCATAAATCGCGCCGTGGGTGGCGCGCTCCCCTACCACGTTGGGAAAACGCAGCACGGTCGCCTTCAGGCCCAGGGTGTGCGCATACACCGATACATAGGCCTCGGCGGCCAGTTTGCTGGCGCCATAAAACGAAATCGGCTGGAGGGGGCCGGAAGCCTCGTTGAGCCTGGCCTCGGCCTCGCCGAATACCGCGGAGGTACTGGCAAACAACAGCCGCGGCACGCCATGCGCGCGCATCGCCTCGAGCACTTCGACGGTGGTCTGGAAATTGAGTTTCTGGTCCAGCCCGGTGTCGGCAGTGCCGGCGCGGATGTCGGAGTTGGCGGCCAGGTGGAATACCGCGTCAAAACCGTTGGCGGCGAACAGGCGCCGCAGGCCGTCACGCTCCAGCAGGTCGAGCTTGATGAAGTGAAACGTCGGCACCGCGGCCAGGTGGGCGATGTTGCGCTCGCGGCCGAGCCAGAGATTGTCCAGGCACCAGACATCGCAGCCGCGCTCCAGCAGGGCATCGCACAGGTGACTGCCGATAAACCCCGCCCCTCCCGTTACCAGTACTTTCATCATTTGATTTCACAGCCAAATAGCGCCAATGCTAACATGCGCGGTTGCCCTCACCCAACTGCCACAGCTAGAACCGTTACGCCTATGACTGCCCCCAAAATTGCGCCGCCCGCCGACCCGCAGGTCCAGTTGCTGATTCCGGACGCGGATGTGCAGGACCCGGAACTGACCATCCTGGTGCCGGCGATGAACGAGCAGCTCACGATCGGCATGTTCCTCGACTGGTGCCA
>Ga0302321_100002205_pt1 | contig 16737 bp, 14 predicted proteins | sample Fen_T0_1_FD_202505 | JGI IMG/M metagenome (GOLD analysis project Ga0302321, IMG submission 202505) | Peat permafrost microbial communities from Stordalen Mire near Abisko, Sweden - Fen_T0_1 | ecosystem: Environmental > Terrestrial > Soil > Wetlands > Permafrost | place: Sweden: Abisko...
AAGCCTTATCAACCCGATTTAAAAACAAACAGCAACTCCGCGAGCAAATATGGGATGCGACCCAATTTAACCCAGAAACCAGCATGCCCCCTTTTGGAAAAAACAAGATAATCAGTTCAGAAGAAATTGACCAAGTCGTTGACTATCTTTGGGGTATAGAATAAACCTTCGATAAACATAAGAAAAATAGCTATGAAAGTTAATCGTAGAAAATTCCTAAAAACAACTATTGCTTTCAGTGCGGCCGGGATAGCTTTGTTGGAATCAACTTTAGCAAAAGCAGAATGGCTAGCCGCCGATTTCGCACCCGGCCCGTTCGATGCAACCATGAAGCAACTGCTCAAAGGCAAGCCCATCGTTGAAACCGATAAAATCGACCTGAATATCCCTGAGATCGCGGAAAACGGTGCCTTGGTCCCAGTTACCGTGACCAGTAGCATTAAAGATATTCAAAGCATCGCCATAGTGGTCGAACAAAATCCGGTTCCATTGGTAATTCAGGCGCAGCTAATGCCCGAACTTGAACCTTTTATGTCGGCACGATTAAAAATAGCCAATACTTCATTCGTGTTTGCCTTGGTTGAGACCGAAAAAGTTTGCTACAGCGTAAAGAAAAAAGTGAAAGTCACCATCGGCGGGTGTGGAGGTTAATATGTCCAGCATAAAAATACGCACCAAACGTCTGGACGGCAATACCCAAATCCGCACCTTGATTTCCCACCCCATGGAACATGGGCGAAACAAAGATAAAGTCACTAACAAACTCATTCCCGCGCATTACATTCAGGTATTGACTGTTACCCATAACGGCAAAACCATCGCCACCTGTAATATGGGCGCGGGGATTTCCAAAGACCCTTACTTTGCTTTTTTGTTAAAAGGCGGTAATCCGGGAGATGCAATCGTCATAAACTGGGTTGATAATTTAGGTAATAAGGATTCTGAAAAGCATACGATTACCTGATTCAATTTTGTCAGATGGCACGAACATTTTAAAGAGAAGCAAGATTTTGCGCCTCTACGAACCACCCATGGCACTGGATAACCGCTTCCAGGCGAGTATGATGCATACTGACACGACAGCACTAATCCATACAATTGATTTTTTATTGATGATTCCTTACCCCAAAAAATCTGCCAAACTAATTATGGGAAATCCCCTGTGGCGCAGACTGTCATTAATCCTAATTAGTTTTCTAATCGCCCTGCCCTTATACGCCACACCCAAGCAAGATCAAGCTGCGTTCAGAAAACATTATCAGCTAGTTTTCCCCCAGCTAAAACTGGCTGACTACGCTAACGGCGTTTATGCAATTGATGAGATTGCTCGGCAATCCTGGCTAGCGATTGAAGAATTTCCGCCTTACGAAACCGCTATCGAAGAAGGAAAAAAACTTTTCAACACAGCTTTCTCAAACGGTAAACATTATGCCCATTGTTTTCCAAATAAAGGCATAGCCGATGAATACCCTAAATGGAGCAAAACCCAGGGTGAAGTGATTACCTTAGCCATAGCAATCAACAACTGCCGAACAAGCCAACATGAGCCTGCATTACCCTACGAAAAAGCCGATATGGTTAACCTACTCGCCTATCTGTCCCATACCTCACGCGGCAAGCCAATTCACGTTACCATCCCAAAAAACGACCCACGCGCTATGTCCGCCTATGAACAAGGCAAAGCCTTCTATTATCAGCGTCAGGGACAGTTAAATTTTTCCTGCGCCACTTGCCACATTCAAAATGCCGGAAAAAAATTACGCTCCGAAATCTTAAGCGCCTCCTTAGGCCACACCAGTAACTGGCCGACTTACCGCCTTAAGTGGGGTGAAATAGGCAGCTTACACCGCCGCTTTGCCGAATGTTTAACCCAGATAAAAGCCGAACCCCTACCCGAACAAAGCGTTGAATTTCGCAATCTGGAATATTTTTTGAGTTATATGGGCAATGGCATCCCCATATCCGGGCCTAGTACACGTAAATGATTATTACAAAACCGAGCTGTACCGATATTGATGAAACTGGCCTAATCTCCGTTAACCAAGCGCTGTTGCTGATTTTAGCCGATGTCCAGCAAGCCAGAGGCTACGAACGTATAGCTATAGAAAACACGCAAAGGCGTACCCTTTCAGAAGTCATCACCGCACCTTTTAACGTGCCTGCACATACTAACTCTGCTGTTGACGGTTATGGCATTTGTTGCGCCGACTTATCTCAACATGCCATCACTAAACTTGAAGTTATCGGCGAGGCCTATGCGGGCGAACCGTTTACAGGAACCCAAAACCCAGGCCAGTGCATTCGCATCATGACGGGCGCAATAATCCCTGATAAGGTCGATGCTATCGTTATGCAAGAACATACAGAAAGACAACACGACACTATCCTGATCGACGACCGACACAAGCCCGGACAAAACATTCGCAAGGCGGGTGAGGATATAAGACGAGGGGAAACTATCTTACCGCCCGGCAGAGTCTTGACTTCCGCCGATATTGGCCTGCTAGCTTCATTGGGGATTGCTGAAGTCAACGTTAACCGAAAGCTCAAAGTGGCCATTGTCTCAACCGGCAACGAGATTCACAACATAGGTCAACCGCTAACTCTGGGAACAATTTATGACAGTAACCGTTATCTCCTGCTCACCATGCTGGATCGACCCGATATTGAAATCATCAACTTAGGCATCCATAAAGACAATCTGGAAGATTTAACAAAAGCCTTCCAGGAAGCCAGTGAGTATGCGGATGTTATTATTTCTACAGGTGGCGTTTCGGTTGGCGCAGCGGATTACACTAAAGCTGCTCTGCAAACTTCCGGTACAATTCGTTTCTGGAAAATCACCATAAAACCTGGACGGCCTTTGGCATTTGGTAAGATCAATCAATGCGTTTTCTTCGGCTTACCCGGCAATCCTGTCGCCGTTATGGTAACTTTTTACCAGTTTGTTTTGCCCGCCCTGGAGAAAATGCTGGGCATCAAAGACAAAGCCATCGCACCGATTTTTTTGGCACAAACCACCGAAGACTTACGCAAAAAACCGGGTCGCACCGAAGTCCAGCGCGGCATTATTGAACAAAACGCTGATGGGATTTGGACAGTCAAGACCACGGGAAAGCAAGGCTCAGGCATACTCCGCTCAATGAGCCTAGCCAATGCCTTTATTGTTCTCGACCACGGCCAATCTGCCATCAAAGCAGGCGAATGGGTTAAAGTCCAACCGTTTTCAAGTTTAATGTAAATTGTTTAGGCTCTGTCGTCGCTGCTTGTTCGCCATGATGTCTTTTTAAATTACTATCTATCCAATTGAAACAATCAATTGGATGAGTTTATGCTGAATATACTGCAGTTCACCCTTTTTACATGCGGTATTTTTTGCCGAACTATTGCAAGCAACCGCATGATAACTAGAATTACACTTTTAGAGTTGAATCCGCATTTTTTTAATTGAGTTTCTTTGAAAAATATCATAAGGTTTTGAAGAAAATGGTATAGATCGAGGTAGATACTCTGAGACCTTTGCAAAGGCATTCACAATGTTTAACGCGATCAGGTACGCTAACCATAGGATGCTGTCGACGTAAGGAGGCGCATCATTCGGGACATTGATTTGTGCATTTAGCGAATGATGTGCCTCGCTCCTTGGCACACCCTATTGCACTACTCGATCTTTTGAGCAGCCAGGTAGTCTTCATAATTACCATTGAAATCAACAATGCCCGTCGGTGTCAATTCGATAATTCTTGTCGCCAGGGATGATACAAACTCCCGGTCATGGCTGACAAATAGCAACGTGCCAGGATAGTTTTCCAAAGCTGTATTCAGCGATTCGATAGATTCCATATCAAGATGGTTGGTGGGTTCGTCCAATACCATGATGTTGTTTTTTTGCAAGATCAATTTACCGAACAACATGCGTCCCTGCTCACCCCCAGACAGGACTTTGACGGGTTTATTGATGTCATCCGACGAGAACAATAAACGGCCTAACGTGCCGCGTATCGCTTGATCGTCATCGCTTTCCTTGCGCCACTGCCCCATCCATTCGATAAGCGTGATATTTTCGGCAAAATCTTCGGCATGATCCTGTGCGTAATAACCAACCTCCGAGTTTTCCGACCATTTGACGATGCCTGTATCTGGTTTTAAATCACCAACCAGGGTACGCAATAGAGTCGATTTGCCGATGCCGTTTGGGCCGATAATCGCAACCCGTTCACCCACAGCAATCATCATCTTTAAGTCTTTGAATAGCGGCTCGCCATAACCCTTGCTCAAACTTTCAACTTCCAACGCCAATCGGAATAGCTTTTTGCCTTGGTCAAAGCGGATAAAAGGGTTTACCCGGCTGGAGGGTTTGACTTCGTCTAGCTTGATTTTTTCCAACTGCCTTGCGCGTGAAGTCGCTTGTTTGGCTTTGGAAGCATTCGCCGAAAAGCGGCTGACGAAGGTTTGCAGCTCGGCCATTTGGGTTTTTTTCTTGGCATTTCCTGCCAGCAACTGATCACGCACTAAGGTTGAAGCGGTCATGTAATCGTCATAATTACCCGGATAAACGCGCAGTTCGCCAAAATCCATGTCCGCCATGTGGGTGCAAACGCTGTTTAAAAAATGCCGGTCATGGGAGATAATAATCATGGTGCAATTGCGGTCATTGAGTACGTCTTCAAGCCAACGGATAGTGTTAATGTCGAGGTTGTTGGTAGGCTCGTCCAACAACATGATCTCAGGATTGGCAAACAAGGCTTGCGCCAGCAATACCCGCAATTTCCAACCCGGCGCTACGGCACTCATCAAGCCATAATGCTGTTCCTGCGGAATGTCCAAACCTAACAATAACTCCCCTGCCCTGGCTTCGGCGGTGTAGCCGTCCATTTCCCCAAACTCGACTTCCAGATCTGCTACCTGCAACCCTTCTGCTTCAGACATGTCTGGCAGAGAATAGATGCGGTCGCGTTCCTGTTTAATTTGCCAGAGTTCTTTATGCCCCATAATCACGGTGTCTATGACGCTGAATTCTTCATAAGCGAACTGATCCTGGCGCAAAATCCCCAAGCGTTCACCCGGACTGATACTGACGTTACCGGCTGAAGGCTCCAGGTCGCCGCTCAATATTTTCATAAAAGTCGATTTGCCGCAGCCGTTAGCGCCGATCAGTCCGTAACGGTTGCCGTCGCCAAATTTGACAGAAACGTTTTCAAACAGGGGCTTAGCCCCAAACTGCATAGTAATGTTTGCGGTGGATATCAAGATGTTGTTCCAAAATGGTGGGTAAAGGAGTGATGCCCAAGGTTTTGGGCTTTAGCTTTTAGGTTTGTTCCCTTGGCATTTTACAGCAAATAGCCTAGTTTCCGTTACACAATATCGAGGCCACTTGCATATAGGTAACACCTATTGTTGTATAGAAACTTGGTATTTTACAAGCTCGCTAGACAACTTATATTATTGATTTCCCCATCAATAATGATAGAGGCGAGCGTTATTATGAATAATGTGAAAAACCTATTGCTAGTGCTAGCATTGCTTTTTTTATTGATTCAATTCATTACCTTTATATTGGTTAAGTCAAAAGGTATTTGGGCTGGGTTATAGCTTATATTCATCTTAAATAAGCCAGGTGTTTTGTGAGTTGGTACTGACGTTAGGAAGCCCAACTTACAAGCTGAGTAAGTTGCCACGTCCGCAAAGTATTAATATGGCGCAAACGTCAAACCGTTTAGGGATGAGTTTATTAACCCAGTCTCGCGTAATTAGCCCACCAAGTCAGGTATCAACGAAACGATTGTGTTTTTGATTTCCACTGCCGCAGTTCGCAGACTGTCTTGTTCATCGCCGTTCATTTCGGGATGCAAATGGCGAATTATGCCTGTGCGTCCAACCACCACGGGAATGCTGAAGCAGTTGTCCCGAATGCCCATCCATTCGTCGAACCGGGTGGCTAGCGGCATGGTGCGGGACTCATCAAAAACGATGGCTTCAATGACCATGTAGGTGGCCGTGGCGATGGCATGATTGGTATAACCTTTAAGTCGATAAACTTCAAACCCTGCTTCTATAACTTGGTTAAATAGTTCACGGTGACGGGGCGTGTCTTGAATGCGTTCGCCACCCGCTTCTGCACTGCTCAATATGGGGAGCTGGTTGGGGCCGTGTTCACCCAGGATGTAGGTACGAAGGTCATCGGGATGGATATGTACTTCCTGCGACAACAGGGTACGGAAACGGGCAGAATCCACCAACGTCCCAACGCCCATCACCCGATTTGGCAAGAAACCAGACAATTTGGACGCGGCATACGTCATCACATCCACAGGATTGGTGACAATCAGAAGCACAGCATTCGGATTATTTGCAGCCAGGGTGGGGATCAATTCCCTGAACATGGCGGTATTCCGATCGCCCAGTTGCATCCGGGAAGTGAGAACCTGCCCTTCGGCATCAACTGAGGCCGTGATGACGATGATGTCGGCATCCCTAACTTGCCCATTAGTGCAGGCTTCTATGCGTATAGGCCGTGAGTTAAATGCCAACGTGTGTTGCAAATCCAGTGCGTCACCCCTGGCTTTATCATAGCTGCGTCCAGCAATCACCAAGTGGTCGCAAGTCTGTTTCAGAACCAAGGCATAAGCAATGCTGGAGCCGACTCGACCGGTTCCTATGATGGCAATTTTCATGGCTACATATCCGTAAGTTTTGATTAGGATACAATAAACTGCTCGATGTTTGGCTGTTTATCTGAATTGATACGCTTTATTGATCAACTCTAGTAGGAATCAGCTTATGGGATAAAAGAAGCTCATCGTTCACGAATAATTTATCTCATTTTTCGTGATATCTAGTTTATATTTCAGTAAAAGCAACCGCAATGGTTCATTCAGCCCAATCTTTTGCCCTGGCAACCGCTTTCTGCCAATAGTGTTTGAGCGAATTAACCTGTTCAGATGGCAGATTGGGTGTAAACAGTTGGTTAACATGCCATGACTGGTCGAGTCCTTCAATTTTCCAAAACCCGACAGCAATTCCAGCCAGATAAGCCGCGCCCAGAGCGGTAGTTTCCAGGTTGTCTGGACGGGCGATGTTGATATTGGATATATCCGCCTGAAATTGCACCATGAGATTGTTGTTGGCGGCACCGCCGTCTACCCGTAATTGCGTAATGGCCTCGCCGCAGTCCAAGGTCATGGTCTGCAATAGTTCATCAACTTGAAAAGCAATGCTTTCCAGCGCCGCCCGCGCCAAATGCGCATGGGTCGTGCCACGGGTAATCCCAAAAATAGTGCCACGGGCATGGGGATCCCAATACGGTGCACCGAGACCCGTCAACGCCGGTACAAAGTAAACGCCGCCGTTATCGCTTACACTGCCTGCCAATGCTTCGGAATCGGACGCTTGTTTGAACACCATCAAGCCATCACGCAACCATTGCATGACCGCACCGCCCATAAACACGCTGCCCTCAAGGGCGTAAGTGACATCAGTGCCGATTTGCCAAGCAATTGTGGTGAGTAAGCGGTGTTTTGATGTCACTTTCTTGCTGCCAGTATTCATCATTAAAAATGAACCCGTGCCATAAGTGCATTTCGCCATGCCAGGTTGATTGCAGAGCTGACCGAAAAGTGCGGCTTGCTGATCGCCAGCAATCGCTGCAATAGGTATTCCCTCGCCTATATCTGAATGCCGGGTTAGTCCGTAGACTTCGCTAGACGTTTTTACCGTAGGGAGTAAAGCAGCGGGAATATTAAATAATGCCAGTAATTCCTTATCCCATCGTAGTTCTTCGATATTGTATAACAGGGTACGGGAAGCGTTGCTTACGTCGGTAATATGCAACTCACCTTGGGTAAGATTCCAGACCAGCCAGGAATCAATGGTGCCGAACGCTAATTCGCCGCGCTCGGCTTTAGTTCTTGCACCTTCGACATTATCCAGCAACCACGCAACTTTAGTGGCGGAAAAATAAGCATCTAACAACAGTCCGGTTTTGACCTGGATCAGCGGTTCAAGACCTTTCTCTTTAAGCCGGGTACATTCGTCGGCAGTCCGCCTGTCTTGCCAAACGATGGCGTTATAAATGGGCTTTCCTGTTTTTCGTTCCCACAGGACAGTGGTTTCGCGTTGATTAGTGATGCCAATCCCGGCAATGTCGGAAGGCTTTAGATCTTGCTTTTGCAACACTTGTTTAATCATACTAGCCTGGGTTTGCCAGATTTCATTAGCATCGTGTTCCACCCAGCCCGGGTGGGGATACAGTTGCTGGAATTCTCGCTGGGCAACGGCAATGGTTTGTGCATCCTTATCGTAAAGAATACAACGCGAACTGCTGGTGCCTTGGTCGATGGCTAGTATGTATTTCATATTTGCTGTGTTAAGCCCATGGTTTTAATTTAATAAAGCCGGACGAGGCATATTGCCCAATGCCGTCAAGTTAAGGAAGCAGACTCCCTCTCCTCGCGGGATGCCTACAAGGGCAGACTCAATCACTTAACTTAGCCAGATTAGTTGCAACCCTGCCTTGCATGAACCATTAGTCAATCCATTGGGTCGAGATTATCCAATTTTTTGTAAATAAGCTGCAATTTTTTCACGCACCCGATTAGGGTAGTCAGAAATTAAACCAGTTGCCCCGGCAGATAATAAGTAACCCATTTCCTTTTGCTCATTACACGTCCATACGTTTACGCCGAAACCTGCTTTATGTACTTTACCAATGTGGGCGAGATAACGCTTACCGGACAAACCACTGAACCCCTTGAGCTTATAATCCTTATGACAACCAATGTTATAAGCATTCGCCTTAAGTTTGCGTAGATAAGTCACTGGGGCTTTGATTGGCATTTCAGTAAGAACAGCCGTGGCAATTGTTTTGGTGTGTTGCCGTATTTGCTTGAGCATATCATGCTCAAAAGAAGAAACCAGGATTCGGCCTTCCATTTTCACTGTTTCTATTATATTCAAAACGGCCTCAACTAACCCTGTTGTACCATCTGGTTGATTTTTAAGTTCTATGTTGACCATCAAGTCTAGCTCCTTAGCCAAGTATAAGGTTTCGGCAAGGGTCGGGATCCTGATGTTGCCGGACGCATAGAGATTTCGTTCGGTTGGGCTAATATATTCAGCTATTTCGGCATCCGTCAGGCTATGCAAAAAAGGTTGCCGTTCTTCGCTGGCAAGTGCCAACTGCTCAATATACCAGCTACCGGCATCCAAGCTACTAAGCTCCGCATAAGTAAAATCTGCGACATTGTAACTGTTGCGGCCAGGAAATTTGGTTTTGGCATCGGTGCATCGTGTCAGGTGTTCGTCGTGATTAACGACAACTACACCATCTTTCGATAGGCGTACGTCCATCTCGAACATTTCGCAGCCCAAGGTTTTGGCTTTGGCGAAGGCGACGAGCGTATTTTCAGGCGCATAAGCCCGCGCTCCACGATGGGCTATGTTTAAAATGTTGCTTGATGTCGTTGAGATCATCGTAATCAGATTCCTGTTTGATATTGTTGCGTTCAACGGTAAGCTATTATTAACGATAATACGATAGGAATTAAGGAAACTCTTAACAAGTTGATTCCATTCATGGTTCGACACGGCTCTCCTGAGTGTATCGAAGGACTCACCACGAACGGAATCAACAGTTTGCCGTTCGTCCTGAGCTTGCACCACAGGCACTTCCGTTGGTCGTCGAAGGACTTGTTCAGAGATTCCTTAAATATACAAATATTTAGATGTTAAATTACCCAATACTGCATTTTCGACAGGGGATTAACCGATGCAACGGCAAAACGGATTTTTAATTCAGTTTATAAAATTGGCGGGGCCATTTTGGAGTTCCGAAAATAAGCTCGTAATCCGTATGGACACAGTGTTCCTGATTGTCCTTACCGTGTTTCAAATGGGCATAGCCGTGGTGATTACAGAATGGAATGCGGCCCTGTTTGATGACCTTGAACAGCGGTCAATGTCAGGCTTAATCACGCAGGTAGGGTTATTAGCGCTTATTTTTATTGCCAATATTGCGATAACAACCCTGCACTTGGTTGTTAAACGGCGTTTGCTGATCGGCTGGCGCTTATGGTTGACGGAAAAGGTCATCTCCAAATGGATGCATAATGGCCGGCATTATCAACTGACTTTTATGTCAAAAGGCGATTATGACAATCCCGACGGACGCATAGCAGAAGACATCCGCATAGCGACTGAAGAAGCCATCGCGTTGGGTCATTCACTGTTTTACAGCCTGTTGTTGTTGGGCAGCTTTACTGAAATTCTATGGACGTTATCGGGTACGGTTGTTTTTGACCTGGGCTTTTTTACACTTTCGGTTACCGGTTATTTAGTTTGGATTTCGATAATGTATGCAGTTTGTGCATCAATATTGGGATGGTGGATGGGTAAATCGCTCACTGCGGCAACGAATGTCCGGCAAAGCCAAGAGGCCAATTACCGTCATGACCTAATAAAAGTACAAGAAAATTCCCAGGCCATCGCCTTAATTCAGGGCGAGAGCAATGAACAGGAGCGCTTTCTTGGCTCATTCCAGACAATTATTGCGGCTTATCGTCAACAAACAGCGGCTTGGAAACAAATTCAGATGTTCACGACAGGTTACTCGGTCACTTCGATGGCACTGCCTATTTTGGTGGCGGCACCACGTTATATTGCCGGAGGAATTACCTTGGGCTCTTTAATGCAATCTGTCCAGGCATTTCAGCAAATGGTTTCGGCCCTGTCCTGGCCAGTGAACAGTATGGCCGAAATCGCCAATTGGCGGGCATCGGTTGAGCGGGTTTTAGGCTTGGTTAAAGCCTTGGACGAGTTGGAACACGATATATCCTGCCACAATTCACATCAGATTTGTGTGGAAAAATCAAAAAAATCCGTCTTAAAGTTTGATAATGTCACCATTGCCAATTTTGGGGTCGATACCATCTCAGCAACCATCAACACTGAAATTAAAGCGGGCGAACGGGTGCTGATTTCCGGTGAAGTCGGCATGGGGGCAAAATTGTTCGAGGCAATTGCTGGCTTATGGCCGTGGGGATTCGGTCATATTCAAGTTCCGGCGGATGGCTCCCTGTTCTTTATGCCGCCTCGGCCTTATTTGCCAACCGGGTCGCTCTATGCAGCCATTTGCTATCCCAATTCCACAACCTCGTTCGAACGGGCTGTAGTGGAAAATGTACTAAAACAAGTCGAACTTAAAGAATTCGTGAAGCAACTTGACCGGGTTGCAGCATGGGAACAGATACTTTCCCGTGAACAGCGCCAACGCTTGGGGATTGCCCGCGTTTTGCTGCATCGACCCAAATGGGTTTTTATTGAGGAAGCCCTGGATTCCTTGTCATCCGACGGCGAAACAAAGATGCTGGAATTGCTGGGCGAAGAACTGCCTCATGCAGCAATACTGAGCATTACCAATCAGCCATCGGCGGAAGCATTTCATCAACGTAAACTGAAAATATAGCTTTAGCGGGTGTCGTTAATTTAACAAGAGGAAATAGGTCATGACCCACTCATTTACCAATAAAAAAGGCAAAAAACTACGCGGTGTCAATCTTGGCGGTTGGTTAGTACTGGAAAAATGGATGACCCCCAGTGTATTTGAAGGATTGAACGCGACGGATGAAACTACGTATTGTGTTGAATTGGGTGCTATAGCCGAGACTAGACTACGGCATCACTGGCAAACCTTTATTACGCGAAATGATTTCGCCTGGCTTGCCAGTATAGGCATCAATGCGGTGCGTATCCCGATAGGGCATTGGATATTTGGCCCGGATTACCCGTATCACAGGACTTATGGGGAATATCAATATCCGTTTGTGGAAGGTGGCATAGCCATACTCGACCAAGCTTTTCAATGGGCAGAGGAGTTAGGTTTGTTGATCGTGCTGGATTTACATGCCGCGCCGGGTTGCCAAAACGGTTTCGATAACGGCGGCATTAAAGATGTGTGCGAATGGCACACGGATGAAAGCTATATCAACCATTCCCTGTGGGTGCTGGAACAGTTGGCAGAACGCTATCATGGGCGGCCTGCATTGCACGGGATTGAAGTATTGAACGAACCTCGTTGGGATGTGGATACCGGCTTGCTAAAAAAATATACAACGGATGGCTATTATCGCATCCGCAAATACTGTAATCCCGAAGATGTGGCAGTGGTTTTTCATGACGGCTTTCGGTCTTATCAAAAATATCTGGGTTTCCTGAAAGAACCCGAATTCGACAATGTGGTATTCGATATTCACAGATACCAATGTTTCGCACGGGAAGATATTGACGCTGATATTTACGGACACGTCAAAAAAACCGTGGTGGACTGGAAACAAGAAGCCGATGCCATCATTCAGGAAATGAACCAGTGGACGTATGTCGGTGAATGGAGTTTGGGGCTGGATTTACGGGTGGTTTCGCTGTGGGCGGAAGGGCCATTCAACCATGCGCTAGAAAAAATGGACAAATTCCAAATGGATGTTGCCTACCGTGTCTATGCCTCCGCACAATTGGCAACGTATGAAAAATATCTCGGTTGGTTTTTTTGGAGCTACAAAACCGAAACCACGCCAGCATGGTGTTTTCGTGATTGCGTCAATAACGGCTGGTTACCAGATAGGTTTGATTTTGAATGATTTTTGATTGTTGAGGCTTTGACTGACCCAGGATTAAACGTAACGTATTGATTCTATTATTTGTTATCGTAAATTTGTCGAACGGTCGAACCTTGTACGAAAATGATTTATTCAGCGATGCTACAGAAAGTTGCTGACAAATCCATCCGTGATTTGTCAGCGCCGCTTTCAACTAAAACACCCTGCATTATCATCCCTGCCGATTTTTCGTCTTCACATTACTCTCTACTGGGAGCAGTGATAGCTTCATACGGTCGAAAAAGTAGCCGATAAAGCCGATCATCACGACGGCAAAGAGTACTCGGCTGATAATCAAGACCTCAGCCAGCGGCATCTCGGAGTCTCCTCCAGCCAGTGTTTTTACGAAATCTGCAATCCGGTTAAAGCCGGTTGCACTACTATCAAGAAGATTAATCAGTTGGTTGCTCATTTTGGTCACCCTCGATCTATGTTAATGAAATGGGTCGTTTAATACCTCAATGAGTTTTAAAAAAGTGTGCATCCTTGCACAACACAACATCCTTTTATTATCAGGAGGTACAGGCACAATGTAGATCAGTTGTCTACTTTATACCGTGAACCAGTCGTGATTTCTATGAAGTATTACCATTCAGGATGAAATAAATCCTGATTTTTTAGGCTGGGTTTCGAAGAATGTAGGTTTGTAATTGTCTGGTCAGATATCCAGCCAATTTTGGGGCTTTAGATAACGCTCATAAAGCGCCGCTTCTGGGCTACCGGGTTCAGGTTGCCAGTTATATTTCCAGTGCACAATGGGTGGGAGTGACATTAGGATGGATTCTGTCCTGCCGCCGGATTGCAAACCGAACAGTGTTCCTCTGTCATAAACCAGGTTGTATTCAACATACCGCCCTCTACGATAAAGCTGAAAATCGCGTTCCCTGTCGCCAGAAGGCGTGGTTTTGCGTTTCTGTACGATGGGCAAATAAGCCTTGATGTAATGATCGCCGACGGATTGCATCAGGGCAAAGCAGCGTTCAAAACCCCATTCGTTCAAATCATCAAAAAATAACCCACCGATACCACGGGTTTCATTCCGGTGTTTAAGGAAAAAGTAGTCATCACACCATTTTTTATACTCTGGGTAAACGTTATCGCCAAAAGGATCGCACGCAGATTTTGCAATTTGATGCCATTGGATAACGTCTTCCTCAAAGGGATAAAAAGGCGTTAAATCAAACCCGCCGCCAAACCACCAGATGGTTGGTTCATTTTCCTTTTCTGCGATGAAAAGCCGCACGTTGGCGTGGGAAGTGGGTACATAAGGGTTGTTGGGATGGATAACCAGCGACACGCCCATCGCCTGAAATTGTCGATTGGCAAGTTCAGGCCGCTTTGCGGTGGCTGATGGAGGTAGGTTAAAGCCAGATACGTGCGAAAAATTCACTCCTCCTTGCTCAAAAACCTGTCCATTGGTCAATACCCGTGTCCTTCCGCCACCGCCTTCGCTGCGCGTCCAGAGGTCTTCAATAAACCGCGCTTCAGGTTCTTCACTTTCCAAAGCGCTGCAAATGCTATCTTGTAGGCTGAGTAGATAATTTTTTACTTTGTTAATGTCTTCAATATTCATAGGTAAGCCAGCGTAATCAGATTTGTTTTAAAAGATACTGCAATTCAGCCTGAATCTTTTTGCGGTAAAAAATAAACTTCCAGCGCGAGCCGCCACATTGCCGCCACAAAATGGCTGAACGCACACCCGCCAATAGTAATGCCCTGACCTTATTGGCGATATCGGGTCTGGATAGATATTGCTGATCACCATTCACCATAATCCTGGGCTGTAAGGTACTGATTGTACTTTGATAAAGTCCTCCCAGATTGGCTAATACATTGCCGTGCAGCAGGCCAAACTGTTCCGTTTGCGCTTGCGCTTTAACGATTCCAGCTTGTATGGTGCTGAGCATGTCCTTATGGTCGGAAAGTTTTCTTTCCAGAAATACAATAGCTGCCGCATAACGAGCTTGCTCAGGATTGGGCGCTTTATCGCCAGTTATTTGGCCGTCAAGCTGTTCTAAGCCTAATTTCAACCCACCCAACCCGCCATAAATATCGCCCACACTGTCTGAATCTATTTTTAATATACTGCCAATACTGGCTTCCATAGCCTGTTCGTTGGCTGTCCCGGTGGTAGCCAGTTGTTGCACTAGCACGGCTACTTGGGCTATTCCAGCAAGCGCGATGGTTTGATTGGTGAGGGTATTGAGTTCCATACGTCTATATTGAAGAATAGTTAAGGTGTAATCGTACCAATAATGAAGTCTGTTGTTCAATGACAACTTGGCAAAAATTTGATTACGATCAAAGTACCCGCAGTTTATGGGTTGTGATATAAATACCATAGATTACAAATTTATGGAGACGAAAATGACTGAATTAGCATCGTTAACGGTAACAGGTATGAAATGTGGCGGCTGTGAAAACAATGTCACTACAAAATTAAAGACCTTGGAAGGCGTGAAATCGGCGACGGCATCAAGCAAAAATCAAGAAGTTAAGGTCGAATTCGATAGGGAACAAACCAGCCTTAAGGCGATTGCACAAGCAATTACTGACGTAGGATATACGGTAGTAGACAATATCTGATTGATTTTTCACAACCTTAAGGTGAAACCATGAGTACAGAACCAATTGTCGAAGAAACAACAGCCGAAACAAGATTATCCATCATGGGCATGACTTGCGCGGGTTGCGTGAGTACGGTTGAAGGCGCGTTGTCCGCCGTGCCGGGCGTGGTTTCGGTGAACGTGAACTTTGCCGACCATTCCGCTATGGTCAAAGGCAATGCCGATCCTGAGTTGTTAAAACAGGCCGTAGTTAGTGCGGGTTATGATGCTGCGGTTATGGCAGGATTGGAAAATCCGGAAGAGCAAGAAGCGCTGGAGCGGCAGCGTTATCGTTCCTTGATGAAAAAAGCGGCGGTAGCTGGCGCTTTCGGCGCTTTTCTTATGGCGGCAGAACATTTTGCCTGGTTGCCCGACATAGGTTCTGCAACCGGAAACTGGGTTTGGCCTGAACTGGCACTGATTACCTTGGGAGTCATGATCTACTCTGGTTTGCATTTTTACCAGGGTGCGGCCAAAGCGTTGAGTTTGGGGCAGGCCAATATGGATACCCTGATTGCCTTGGGTACGGGTGCGGCGTGGCTATTTTCCTGTATTGTCATTGATTTCTCAGGCGTGTTGCCGTCCTTGGCTAAACACGCTTACTTTGAGGCGGCGGTTGTCATCCTGGCTTTCATTAACCTGGGAACAGGGTTGGAGACGATGGCTAGAGGCAGGACTTCCGGTGCAATCAGGAAACTCATTGGTTTACAACCGCGCACTGCCCGTGTCATGAGGGATGGTAAGGAACAGGACATCCCTATCGAAGAAGTCGGTCTAGGCGAGACACTTAGGGTGAGGCCGGGTGAGAAAATCGCCGTCGATGGCGTGTTATTTGACGGGCATTCGACAGTGGACGAATCCATGTTGACAGGCGAACCCCTGCCCGCGGAGAAAACCGTCAACAGCGAAGTGGTTGCAGGTTCCATCAACCAAACGGGAACCTTTCTGTTTAAAGCCACCCGTATCGGACGCGATACCGCCTTAGCGCAGATAATTAATAGCGTTAGACAGGCGCAAAGCAGCAAGCCTGAAATTGCCCGTTTAGTCGATAAAATCTCCGGTATTTTTGTGCCGGTTGTCGTATTGATTTCAATTTTGACCTTTACGCTTTGGTATTACTTTGGCCCTGTGCCTTCCTTGGGCTATGCCTTTGTTACCTCAATGACCGTCCTTGTGATTGCCTGTCCGTGTGCGTTGGGGCTGGCAACGCCGATTTCCGTGATGGTTGCCGTCGGCAGGGCGGCACAATCAGGCATATTGATTCGCCAAGGTGATGCCCTTCAAAAAGCAGGGCAATTGACTTGCGTTGTCCTCGATAAAACCGGAACGATTACCGAAGGCAAACCCGTCGTTTCCACCATAAAGCACACGGCTAAATTCGATGGAGATGCCGTATTAACCTTGGCAGCCAGCATAGAATCAGGTTCGGAACATCCCTTAGCTGCGTGCATACTGGCAGCGGCAGGACAAAAGCAGCTTAGATT
>Ga0302321_100002207_pt1 | contig 16737 bp, 13 predicted proteins | sample Fen_T0_1_FD_202505 | JGI IMG/M metagenome (GOLD analysis project Ga0302321, IMG submission 202505) | Peat permafrost microbial communities from Stordalen Mire near Abisko, Sweden - Fen_T0_1 | ecosystem: Environmental > Terrestrial > Soil > Wetlands > Permafrost | place: Sweden: Abisko...
AGCGCATCAGCAGAAAACGTCTCTGCTGATGCAGACGATGACAACGAGGAAGAGGAATAAGCTCTCCCTCTCACTGCTAAAACGCCTGGTACAGCACAAGTTGCTGCATCAGGCGATGGCGCAGTGGTATAAGCGAGAGTTGATAAACAGCTGGATGCTTCTCATAAGCAATTGTGTGATTGCGATATTTCCAATATGCGTAAAAAAAGGGCTGCCGGGAGTAGAAAGCAGATTGTGTAGGCTTTTGCGTAGTACGATAGCGAGGCCGATGTGCAATGCGTTTACCCATACACGCTCCTTGTGCTACAAAACAGCGATAAGAGAAGATTCCATATTGCAAAACAGCAGATACGACAAGAGAGCTTCCTATGACCATAGATATGATGTCAAAAGAAACCCTCTTATCAAACAAGCGAAAGCGCTTGAAGTACTACTAACGTTGTAGCAAGCTTAGTGACCGCAACCGCAACCACGAGCATCGCCACCGCCATCAGCAGTTTTGAACGAATGGCCACAACCACAGCTTGAGACTGCATTTGGATTATTAACAGTGAAACCAGCACCCATCAAGCTATCGACATAGTCAACTTCGCTACCAACGATGTGCTCCAGGCTCATTGAGTCAACAAACACTCTGATATCGCTTATAGAAACGACAGCATCGTCTTCTTGCTCTTCGTCAAGAGTCATCCCGTACTGCAGACCTGAACAACCACCACTGGCAACAAAGATGCGCAGACCGAGGGTTGGGTCATTCTCCTGCTTGAGCAGTTCGCGAACTTTTTCCGCAGCTGCGTTTGTCATAGTGATAATACTTGTTTCAATCGCCGACTGCTGGTTCTGCTCAATCATATTCTGTTCACCTCTCCAAAGGGGTTGATAGGCAGCCCCTCGCTATCAGTTAGATTAGATATAGTTGTAGACAACTACATTTGTGCTTATTATAGACTACAAAAAATGAAGCGTCAAGGCTAGATGCACGATTACAAGCCAAAACGCTGTTGTACACGGATGCTATTGGCAAGCAGATCCGGCACATCGGGGGGCAAACCAAATAAGATCTCCCCACGGCGCTCCTGATTCGTGGTCAGGCGTGTAATGATATTTTCAGCAGACCAGCCCTGTGCAAGCAAATGGGCCCCTAGAGCACTTACAGTTGGCACGGCTAACGATGTTCCACGCCAATCGGCCCAGCCCGCAACATTCTGTTCACCACCAGGAAACGTAGAAGAAATATAGACGCCACGCACAGCATCAGGCAAATCATTCGCATCGAGCGCTCCTATCCCATCTCCACCAAAAGTTGCCACGCCAGAGGTCTGTGCAGGTATACTGGCCGCATTTGCAAAATTCGATGGACTGAATTTGCTATTTAATGCGGTCACACTTAATGTAGAATCATAGCGCGCGGGGGCACGCGGTGGCCGTAATGTCGCCTTCTGCTGATGAGCCAGTAGTGAGTCATTGCCAGCAGCAGCCACAATCAACGCGCCTTGCATAAAGAGTCCTTCAAAAAGAAGACGCAGGCCTTCTTCTATATGCAGGAGAAAGCGCGTCACACTGGTCAGTTGAGTTGTAGGCCACCTGCGCTCCGCGAACCAGATATGGGGCAAACGACGAATATCAGGCATAATGGTCAGGCTCAGATTAATAATAATGCGACGCACTGCGCCAGAGACCAATTCCCGCTCGATATCGGTTAAAGCTGCAAATAAAGCGTAGAGATCACCTCCACCAAAATCATTAAGGACGCGCACAAGACGAATATGCACACGAGGAGCCAGGTCACGCAGAATGCCCGCAACAGAAAGGCCATGATCAGGCATCGCATAATAATGCGCATCGCCCGATACACCACGCCCAATACGCACATCATTCGTCAGGGCATAACGATCATATTCAATGACAAAAGAACCATCTTCTTGCCGCAGATCGTTTGCCAGGCGCTGCAGTAACCAGTTACGGCGTAGTTCTGGTCGCGTGGCCGCGCTACGCACACGATCGGGATGTTGAGCCGTATCCAACACCACAACCAGGACATCCTCAGCATCCCTTAAATCGCGTGTAACCTGCCGTTCAATAAACTTCATATGCCAGCCCACCAATGAGCCGGCAGGAGCAGTTACATCCAGTGTTGGGGCAGGCTGTGGTGGCACAATCGGGCCACCCTCACTAAATAAAAGTGGGGCGGCCATCATTAGCCAGTTCGGCATAGCGGAAACAATAGATAAACCAGCCTGAGCAAATTGTCCCAGATGAGCATGAATATAAGAAAGAGCCATGGCTACAGGGTCATCTGTCTGCGTATCCAGACGGCGGGTATGAAAAAAAAGAGCAATAAGCGGTTGTTTACGTTGCAGTCCAAAAATAAATGCGCGGCGACGTATTGGTGGCATCAGTGGATTTTCACGCCAGCGGCCATAGGTGCCATATACTTCTAGAGATATTTGATAATGAGACAGAAAATTATTCAGCTGAGTACGTACTTGCTCAATCAGTATATCCAGCACATCATCAAGCGGAATACGAGGCAGGCGAACAACGACAACTATTTCACCAGGGACCCAGTGAAACGCAGAAGTTTCTAGAAACTCCGTCGAACTACGAGACATGCACGAAAATCCCCCCTCCACATAATGTGGTAATCGAGTACGTGCAGTGGTGCTATCTGCCCTAGCGGACACAGAGCAGGCCAGATTGTAAATGTACTCTAGCGCAATTATAGACCAAGAGACCATAAGAGACAACTAAACCCTGTTATCAGTAGGAATAGAACAGGTAATCTCTTTTTTTCGGGCTCGTTCTTCGCAGGAGATCTCAGTATATCGATGGCATAAAATAGCCTATCTTTGTGTTATCATGAGCGGAAGCAATATGAATAGCAGCAAGTGAGGAATTATCAATGGCAAAGATTTATGGTGTAATTATTATTGGCTCAGGGCCAGCTGGTTATACCGCCGCTATATATGCAGCACGTTCTAATCTCTCTGTACTGGTACTCCAGGGTTATCAGGCTGGCGGACAATTGATGCAGACAAGCGAGGTGGAGAACTTCCCAGGTTTTGACGCTGGCATTCTCGGCCCGGAGATCATGGAGAAATTTGAGAGCCAGGCTCTACGCTTTGGTGCAGAACTGATCCCAGAAGACGTGACGGCAGTTGATTTTGGCCATCGCCCCTTTACCATAAAAACTGATACAGCCGAATATCAGTCACGTTCGGTTATCATTGCCACAGGCGCAAGCGCTAAATGGCTGGATATACCCAGCGAGCATCGCCTGAAAGGCTGTGGAGTAACGGCCTGCGCGACCTGTGATGGTTTCTTCTTTAAAAAGAAAGATGTTGTGGTAATCGGTGGTGGCGATACCGCAATGGAGGAGGCAACCTTCCTGACACGCTACGTCAATCACGTCACGTTGATCCATCGCCGTGATACGTTCCGTGCGAGCAAAATCATGCAGGATCGCGTCCTGAAAAATCCCAAGATTAGCGTCTTGATGGACAACGAAGTAATTGAAGTACTGGGCGACAACGCGGTTACAGGCGTGCGTGTGCGCAACGTACGCAACCAGGAGGAGAATACGCTGGACGCGCAGGGTGTCTTCCTGGCCATCGGCCACAAGCCGAACACAGATCTGTTCAAAGGCATTATCAATATGGATGAGGTGGGGTATATTATTCCTCAGGAATTCACTATGACAAATATTCCGGGGGTGTTTGCGGCAGGCGACGTTACTGACCATCGTTATCGTCAGGCGATTACCGCTGCAGGCGATGGTTGTCGTGCAGCAATCGATCTGGAGCGCTGGCTGGAGAGTCAGGGCGATGAGGTTGGTGTCGAAAACTGGAACTAAAGCGTACGCGCGGCTCTGTTCGTACTGCTTTCAAACAAGAAAAAGCTCGACCTATTGGCCGAGCTTTTTCTTGTGTCTTACACATCTCCTATTGCGCAAGAAATTTGCTCCAGGAGACAAAAACCCTATTTTCTATACAATTTCTTCCCACTACACTATAATAGTGTAGAATATTTGTTTTCTTCGATAGTATCTTCCTGATAGAATCTTATCAAAGGGAAAATTGCAATGCACGATGGCAATGCATCTCAGAATACTTTGATTACTACTTTAGGGCGCTACAAAATAGTGCAGCGTATTGGTAAAGGAGGCATGGGAGATGTATGGCTATGCGAAGACCCAACGCTACGGCGTCAGGTTGCTATCAAAACATTGCCCTCCCATAGTCAGACCGATCGTGAGTTTGCGCTGCGCTTCGAGCGCGAGGCACAGGCTGCTGCAGTGCTCAATCACCCTCATATCTTGCCTGTCCACGACTACGGTCAGCAACCAGGGCCCGATGGGCAAAGCATAACCTATATTGTGATGCCTTATATTTCTGGCGGCTCTTTAGCCGATCGTGTCCCTACCGACCAGGCAAACAGAGTCCATATGCCCTCTCATGATGTCATGATGTATCTTATGCAGGCTGCTGATGCCATAGATTATGCGCATCAACAGGGTGTGATTCATCGCGATATCAAACCAGCGAACATGCTCTTGCGCACCGATAACTGGCTATTCCTGGCCGACTTTGGTATCGCACGCATTCTTGCTAACGCTGACAACCTGACGCAAACAGGGATGGGATTTGGCACAGCGCGCTATATGGCACCAGAACAAGCTCAGGGCAAAGCAGTCATCGCAAGCGACAACTATAGTCTGGCAGTCATCGCATATCAACTCTTTGCGGGGCGCGTACCATTTGATGCAGATACTTCTTATGCTACGACTATTCAGCATATGACCTTGCCGCCACCCTCACCACGGCAATTTAACCCTTCTATCTCTCCTGCCACTGAAGCTGCATTACTCAAAGGCTTAGAAAAGCAGCCCGATCAGCGCCCCCCATCTGCACGCGCTTTCGTTGATACACTACAGCAATCTCTAACGACTGGTGCTCGCTTCGACCCTGCTCCCATAAAAATAACACCACCACCAATACAAGATGTTGCTGGCGTCCAGAAGTCTTCACCACAAGCCACGACGATGCAACAATCCTTTCCAATGGAGGAGACGCTCAGCGATGATCGTCACACGCAACAACACGTAGCATCGACACAGGAGGTGACACGCCGTCGCCTGCTTCTTGGTGGAGGAGCTGCATTAGTTGTCGCGGGGAGTGGTCTGGGCATCTGGGCACTTCTTCCGAAACCATCCCACCAGCCACAGATTACACCACAAAAGACCACGGTCGCTCAGGCCGCAGATCAACCTCTTGTCTTACGCGCACATAATAAACCGGCCGCAATATTAGCCTGGTCCCCTGCTGGTATACTTGCCTCTTCGGGCTCAGGGGGAGATCCTCAGATTTTCCTCTGGGATGTACAGGCTCTTTATCAACAAAAAGGCTCAACGCCCAAACCTAAAACAACACGTCAATTTGAAACAGGGCAAACTATCCTGCTCGCCTGGTCTCCGCAAGGTGATATGCTTGCCATCGCCAATGCCGAAGTGAGCCCCGATCTGAATAGTACAAAGCTGGATATCTACACTGGCGATCTCGGTAGCTTTGCTCCTGGCTACAATGATAAATTTATTATCAAAGACAATCTAGTGATTGATGCGCTGACCTGGGCACCTGGGGATAACTTTCTCACGATTACACATCCCGGGCTCAACCTGGATGCGAAGTCTATTTTAACAGTATGGAACGTAAAGCAACCACAACAAATACTTGCCAGATTCGAGATACCGCGCCGCCCCAATACAGATCTTACGATGGTAAATAAACCTCTGGCAATCGCAGCACACTCGTCACCTTTAACCCTGGCACTGGGCACGTCTGATGGCATCAGCATAGAACAGATCGATCTCTCAACGTCGCAACCTCAGTTCAAAGAGAGTAATCTGCTTACCTATGGTAACGATAAATTTACAAATGGCACAAACGTAGTGGTCTGGTCATCTGATGGTCGCTACCTGGCCGGGATCAAGGATAGGTATAGTAAGCCAACCAGCATTGGCATCTGGGATCTACAAACGCATACCATTCCCCAGGCACTCGTACTACCAGATGACGCCGACGATTTTCTCATCACCCTGGTCTGGAGTGGCGCGCCTGCCAGCACAAAATTGGCCGCTGGCGGCAATAATGGCAAGGTCTATATCTGGAATAGTAATGGGAATACCCTACCGGTGGATGTAAAAAGCCCACCAACTGACATTCAAGGAGCGGTTCAAACACTTGCATGGTCAGCGGATGGACAATGGCTGGCTGCGGGCTATAGCGACCAGAATGATAGTATAGCAGTCTGGAAAATGTAAGGGAGTTTGCGATGCTTACAGATCGATCAATAGATTGGCAAGGGAAAATGCTTGGTCACTATCGCCTGCTCCGCTTGATAGGATATGGGACAATGGGCGAGTTGTGGCAAGCGGAAGATAGCCGTCTACGCCGCCATGTAGCTATCAAGTTGTTGCCAACCACACTTGCAGAGGACACACACATCCTGAAAGCGTTTACCAACGAGGTCCACGCGATTGCTACCCTGGAACATCCACATCTTCTCCCTATCTATGACTGCGGCAAAGCACAGACCGCGCCAGGCGAGACGACCATCTACGTCGTCATGCGCCTCATCAATGGAGCATCGTTGAGCCAGCGTATCCACACCGGTCTCTTGCCCATTGGCGCATGTTTACACTATCTCAAACAGGCGGCACAAGCCATTGACTATGCTCATGGTCGCCTATTCATCCATCGCGATATTAAACCCGCTAACATGCTCCTGCAAGAGCAGCAGCTCTTCCTCACTGATTTTGGTCTTGCTAAGCTGTTTGCCAGCGTTACTTCTCGCAATCAGATACAGGTCGGCACACCTGAATATATGGCTCCAGAACAGGTACAAAGCAAGGCAATCGCAGCCAGTGACCGCTATAGTCTGGCCGTGATCGCCTATCAATTATTTACTGGCACTTTGCCATTTCAAGGCGCAACGCCCGATGCGACGATGATGATGCACGTAAACAATCCACCACCACCAGCCAGACATGCGAATATAACCATCCCACCATTGGTTGAAGAGACCCTGGTAAGGGGCTTAGCCAAGCGCCCAGAAGAGCGACCGGCTACTTGCCTTGATTTCATCAATGCACTGGAACAAGGCTGGAAGACACAGAAACACTCTGCCTTTGATCCTGATACGACGTTATCGGCTCCCTGGCGTAAGTTCACAAATGAGGACGTACCACAGCTTCCGTTCCCTGAGCCGCCATATATCCCCCCAACACCACAAAGCCATATACAGGAAACTCCCTTGCCTCAGACAACACAGTCTCCTACCACGCCGTTACCAAATTTGCGGCCAGGATCGCCTTCTTTGTATCATCAAAATACACTTATCTCTCAACAAAATATTGCCACTGCTCGCTCTGCCTTCCCTCAGCAAGATCCTGCTCAAGATCCCTCTGCCTCCCAGCAAAATATTGCTACTTTTCGCTCTGCCTTCCCTCCACAAGATCCTGCTCAAGATCCCTCTGCCTTCCCTCAGCAAGATCCTACCTACGTTATACCTCAAGCAGAAGCTTCTGCGAAGAAAAAACAGCTTGTTATTGGTCGTCGTGCGGTTGTTTTAGGAAGCACGGCTGCTGCGTTAGCTGTTGTTGGTGGAGGTGCATTACTTCTCCCTAAGCTTTTATCCAAGCCGACATCCGTGCCAGCAGCCAAAGCCATACCTGGCCCCCACAAGCTTATCCCTGGCATTCCGTTACTCGCCCTCACTGGACATAGTAGTATGGTAAGAAGTGCTGTATGGAGCCCCAATGGAAAATATCTGGCGACCGCAAGCCAGGATACACGTGTCATGCTCTGGGACGTTGAAAGTTCTATAAAAAAGAATCCTAATGGCTTTCAAAGCATTGCCACTCCGATGAAGATGTTGAAGTTTGTAAACCCTGTATTAGAGAATCACATGAGCTGGTCTCACGATGGACACATACTGGGCGTGTCTGATTTGTTAACGCCAAAGATCCATTTGTTTGAGATATTTAGTAAGGACAATACGCCACAAGATTACATAGATGTAAGTCAACTTACATCCTCCTATATTTCTACGGATTATGATTATATGGCAATGTCGCCTGTTGATAATACATTTGCGACTGGAATCTATAGCAGTAACAAGGTAGCGCTCTGGCAACAAAACAAACCAACAGCACCGATCAAGACATTGAGCTACAATCAGAAACAGAAAGATGTTCCTCCTGGTATCGAACATATAGGCTGGTCGTCTGATGGCGCATTTATAGCGGGCACCCCTGCAAACTTTAGCGTTGTTGTCTGGCAAGTCAAAACGGGCAAAATCATGCAAGAAATTTCGCTACCCGAACGTACAAAAAAAAAGGTGACGATGATTGAGCGCAGTGATCTCAAGTATTCACCGATTGATCCATATATGCTAGCAGCATCGGATATAGATATAGTCACCGTCTATGATACGAAACACAATAAACTCTTACACTCGCTAGGCACAGACGATCCACAAGCGCTCACGTTACCAGAAAATAATACTGTGGGTTGGGTACCTCAAGTGGGGGGTACAACCTGGTCTCCTAACGGCAGATATATTGCCGGCACCTATGGACGCAGTAATAAAATCTATATCTGGGATACACAGGGGAAAAATCCGCAGAAGACGAAGGATGGCTCGCAGATTCAATCGCTATTCTTCGGTGCCAATAACGGCCATACGATGACTCTTATTGATATCGCCTGGTCGCCAGATGGACGATATATCGCTACCACCTCTTTTGATAAAACCGTTATCATTTGGAAGGTTGATGGGGCATAAAGAAGCGTGCTGCAATAGCATCTATAGATATCATACGATTGCAGCACGCTTCTTGTTGTTCTCACACCAGAGCGGAACTATTTACTTGACGGACCCTTCGTAGATGCCCATAATAGTATCCAGGAACTTCAAGGCATTCTCTTTGCTGCGCTGGAATGAGTTACGACCGATGATCGAGCCGAAGCCGCCGCCATCGCGAATAGCGCGTGCATCTGTGAAGAACTCCTCATCACCAGTTGTAGCACCACCAGAGAAGATCACAATACGACGGCCATCAAAAGAGCTCTGAACGACGTGATGGACACGCTCGGCCAGGGTCGAGACCGGAATCTCATATTTCTGATAGACCTTCTGTGCCTCTGGCAGTTCCACTTTGGCGCTGGGCAACTTGACTTTGATGATGTCTGCACCCAGTTGAGCGGCAATCTGGGCAGCATAGGCAACGACATCGACAGAGGTCTCGCCGTCCTTGCTCAAAGAGCTCCCACGAGGGTAAGACCAGACAACAGTTGCCAGTCCAGCAGATTTCGCTTCTAGAGTAAGCTCACGCAGTTCCTGATACATCTGCACACGCTCTGACGACCCGGGGTAAATAGTGAATCCAACTGCGACACAGCCCAGGCGCAAAGCATCTTCCACTCCCGCCGTTACCGCCGAAATTGGATCACGCTCATCGTTAAGAACGTCATGGTTATTGCATTTGAGAATCAAGGGAATCTCGCCTGCGTACTCAGAGGCTCCTGCTTCCAAAAAGCCCAATGGTGCAGCATAGGCATTACAGCCAGAATCAATCGCCAATTGGAAGTGATAACGGGGATCATAACCGGCAGGGTTCGGTGCAAAGCTACGTGCAGGCCCATGCTCAAAACCCTGGTCTACCGGGAGGATGACCATTTTACCGGTCCCGCTCAGACGACCATGATTCAACATACGAGCAATGTTGGTGCGCACACCAGGGTTTTCGCTGGCATACCAGCTTAAAATTTCTCTAACACGATCTTTCATCTTCTCATCCTTTACATACTATCCGTAAAATCTGTTTGCGTCAGATAACTCTCGTTGAGTGATAGGTGCCATTTTTCTTGTATTGTACCACGAGGTTAAGAGAATATGCACGTCACATTGCTCTCTCACATCGACAAGTATGAGGTGGTTCTTCGATGCTACTAACTCATCTATTCTCACTTCATCCGCACCTTATCTACCCCTCATCAAAACACTGGCCCTATTTTAGAGTAGTTCCCATAAGCAAAGAACTTGCTCCTCCGCGTTTACTATAATACACGAAGAGGCAAGCGTCTTTATGGACTATCTGTGCTATGCACGCTGATTAATCTCGGTTTTTGTTACTTCGTATATATTGATACGTCTTTATAGCCAGGTAACAAGAGATGATATATTCTTGGAAAATACATGAACATACAGTAACATACCCTAAAAGATATGCTGTACTCTAAAGGAGAGAGAGAATGGGTGGCAGTAACTTCGACCTCATTGCGCATGAATTGCTGAGGCATCAAGAGATTATGAAGGAGATGGAGGCGGAGAATCGCTGGTTACGCCAGAAGGTGGCAGAATTGCGTGCAGGACGAGGCATCGTTCTCGTAATTGAGGGCAGATCTATACCGATTCATATAGTGGCGGATTCCACTCCGCAAATAGCACACACACCTGCGCAACCCGCATCCTGGCAACCGGTAGCACACAACACAAGGTCGATAGTGACCGAGAGACCGTCCACACAACAACCGCATACAACAATTCCGTTGCCCCCAGAGGAAGTGCAAAAGGCAAAACAAACAACTTTCCTGGAAGAGGTTATGCTCGATGAGTTTACTACGGCAACTGGTGCGTCAAGGGCTATCTGGCAAGATCCAGCCACAACGAAAGAAACACCTAAAAAGTCTGAACGCGTCGAAGAAGATGAGATGGCTGCACTACGGCGCGAATTGATGGGAAGCTTTTTGTTAGAATAATGTGTATGATAGTCGTATAAAAACTACACGCAAGGTTGCAGTATATGATCGAATAACTTGCGTGTAGCTCCTTCTTCTCTTTCCCTATACATAGGCTACATTAGCTCCGTATAAACAACAAGCCTCTGTTGAAACTGCTGCTGATCATAAGACCAGGAACCTGCACACGTAATAAGGTTGAGATATTTCCCCCCACCATTACCGAAGATCTCCTGCAATGGAGCCTGATTGTAAGCATAAGAGGCCATGCGTATCACATGGAATCGCTGCGTCTTGTTATCGCTATCCATCACCACTACACTATCCCCTGCTCGCAGCTTACTTAAATTCCAGAAGACCGCTGGTGCGCCATGATCATCATCAAGGTGCCCATCCATAACAGTGCTACCTTGCTGACCAGGCAATGTACCCGCCACAAACCAGCCGACGCCATTCCATTTATGCTGTACAGGCGTTCCCATTTCTCCATTCGCCTGAATACCGACATTCTCGATAGGAGCATTGACTTCAATAGCAGGGATTATTAGCCGCACAGGGTAAGCATTTTTAGCTGCTGGTGTTGCTGTTGATATCGATGCGAACGTAGAAACGGGCGTTGGAACGACCGTTACAGTCGGTCTTGATCCAGTGATGGTTGCAGCTTGTATAGTTGCCCCACAGCTTACAAGCACAAGAGCCATTCCGCATAACCCTATACACAATAACCATTTGAGTGTAGAGAAGCTAAACATGAGTGATATTCCTTGTTTTGACAAGATGTTTCTCTAACCGAGAGGTTCGTGCTAATTTTCCAAGCACGAACCTTGAATTCCCCAACAATGCGAACAGGCGCTTACTTACTACGCACAATATAGAAGCGCTTTAGCATAAAGCTACCACTCATGAGAAGCAGAGCAATACCCCCAGACACCCATGACATATTACTAGCTATCGGAGCACTACCAGTATTAGGAGCAGAGCCCGGGAAGCCATTTGCGATACCAACAACAAATGTCAGTGCAGGCTCTCCCTTATATAGGCCAATAGCAAAGACGCTATTAACGGTATGTGCTTGCACACTAGCAGGAACAGGTACGGTTGCATTAGCCTGGGTCGCCGTTACATTAAACGTATATCCACCGGCTGGTACAGTCAAGTAATCGCTGGCGGCTTTATAATTCAAAGCGCTAATCACTTTATTCCCACCAGCAGCGACATCAACAGGTCCCGCATTGGGCGACAAATGATAGACGCGTACTTTGGCTTGACCAGGGGTCACCACGTTGTTATCAGCAAAGGCCACAAGCGAGAAGCCGCTTGCTTTTGTGCCAATTGCAGCTACGGTGTAAGGCAAACCGCTATTTACTGACACATCCTGTGTGATCACCGCTGCATTAATGCCCTGACCGGCAGGTGCTACTTTAATCGTATGGCCGCCTGCAGGCACTGACACGTAGTTGGTAACGGTCGAAAACTTGAAGTTTGTTAATAGTGCGGTGCCATCAACAAAAACATCTACAGGGCCAGCTTCTGGCGATGCATGTACAACACGAACAAAAGCGTTGTCGGCAGGTGCAGCAAAAGCTGCCGTTGAGAAACTGACCAGGAGCGCTAACGCACCGAGCATCAACCCAATGCGAGCAACTACTGCTACGAATAGTTTTGTCAAACTCATTTTTGATTTTCCTCTACTGTCCTATAACTTGTTTTCATAGCTCAAAATCTCGTCCTCTCGCTACAATTGCATATCCGTATAGTAGGAATACTAGACAAGCGGACAAAGTGTAGCTATATTGACCAATAAATATATCTCTTCTATTGGCCATATAAAATGCTTCCCTCTGAACTTCTATTGTTCTATTAGGACAACAAATATCACAACATTCTCAACAAAGATCATTCTGTTATGCAGAGCATGTTATGCAATCTGTTTAAACACTTTACAGACTAATGACGTTCGCATACATAGAGATTGGTAAGATTATATAACCATAAGCGAGAAGAATCTGTGTTATACTTATTTCTATACAATTTTACTAGATCACAGTTTTTCGTGAATTGTCCATCTCTATATTTTATAGCTTACAAGTAGTTGGCCTAAAAACAAATTTATCATTTTTGCCACTATGTCAGGCGGCTATTGAACACAACCTTATTCTCGCGTGGTTGAGATATACCCCTTTTATACGCTTTACTCGTCTTGTCATAGAGAGAAGGATCTGAGAGATCAGTCTGCCAGAAATATCAAAAATGATCCCTGGACAATAGTATTGGCTTCTCCTTTCTCACAAGGGACAATGATGTGAAACAAGAAATACCAAATGGAGGTTCTCCTTTCGATCCAATACCTTTAGAATCAGAACACAAAGAAGGCAAAGGGCCCAAAGATGGGGGACAACAAGCAGAGCTCGTTACAAGCTTTCTCGCAGGCAACGAACAAGCTTTCCGTCTCATTACAGATCAATATGGGGAACTCCTCTTGCGTACAGCATATTTACTCGTGAGAGATGAAGAGGCTGCCAGGGATATTGTTCAGGACTCGCTTATCCTCGCCTGGGAGAACATGCATACGCTACGCGAACGTACGTACTTACGTGCGTGGCTATTGAAAATAGTTGTTAATCAATCGATGAGCTTTAAGAGGCAGCTAGCACGCAAATCTGCTTTTTTACGCGAACAATTTTTTCAATATGTTCTGAATGTTTCTATTGAAGAGTCTGCTTCACAGCGTGGGCGCATGGAGGACACGCTCGATATGAATCGGGCTATTGATCAACTTCCGCTTAATCAGAGGGCAGTCCTCATCCTTTTCTATTATCATCATATGACAATGCCAGAGATTGCAGAGATGCTCGGCGTCGCAGAAAATACGTTGCGGAAACGCCTACAATCAGCACTTGAGAAGATCAGAAGAGTATTACAAGTCGATCTAAATGCCTCAAATGCATCTGTTCCAATAAAAAAATACATCCATCCTCGTAGGAATATGCAAGTGTGCGAGGAAGGGAACTATAATGAATGAATACGGCAAAGATGATCACAGGCAAACAGGCAAACACCAATATCCTGACACACTTACTGATCAGGTGCTAGGTGAACGCATTTCTTCCTTCTTGCAGGAACAGGCTGAACACGTACAATTTACACCCAGGCAACGTGAGCAATTTCTGCGCCAGATACCCTCACATGGTAAAAAGAAGCCACGCGTTTTCCTTGCCGCTGCTTGTGCTTGTGCGACACTGCTTGTGCTTGTACTAACCTTTCACATGTATCTCTCACCCCCTCCACAACCGGGCATACAACACCAGATTCAATATACGGCACTGAAAGAGATGAACGTTTCGGCAGAGCTGGCAAAAGGAGGCCAATTAATTTCGGTCGACCCCACGGAGCAGCGTGTTATCTATCAAGCAGCCAATCAAAGCGGCGTTTTCTATATGATGAGCATGAATGATCCGATTGGCAGCAATACACTTGTGATGCGCTATGCTCAGGATATGGCATGGTCCTCCGATGGCTCGGCACTTGTGGCGACGGTCGCGCCAGAGGGCTCTCTTTCGCCACTGCTTGCGCTGGTTCCATCTGGACAGTATATGCACTTGCTTGGCCATAACGCTCTCGCCGCCACCTGGTCACCACAAGATAAGCAGGAGATCACATATACAATACAAGATCATGGGCAGATACAGCTGTGGGGCACCGATATACATGGACAAGCGAATCGGCTGCTAGCGACGATGCCAGTATCGCTTCCAGTCAAGCATATGTTCTGGTCTCCTGATGGCCAGTACCTCGCTCTTGCCGTGACAGCCACAGAGACAACCACACATGTTCTACTTAATCAACCAGTCCAGGCTATCTATGTCGTAGGTATGCAAACACATAGCATACAAACGTTCACGACGCCAGCAAACTCCCATATTGGCAAAGTGGAATGGTCACCCGATGGGAAAAATCTGGCGTTTGAAGAGATTGACAAAAATAGCAAAAGTTTGCTGCGAGCAGTTGCTGTAGCTAAACCCGCTAATCATTTCGCCATCTCGCCTCAACATCAACTTCTGGGCTGGAGCTGGTCACCCGATGGCCGAGCACTTGCTTATAGCGATGGGGGTATGATGCAAGCACACATCCTCTATGGTCAGGCTATCAATTTTTCCCAAAGCAAAGCGCGGCTTGTCTCACCTCTTTGGCTCAAAAACGGCAATATATTGTGTATGGACATCAATCAGGACACTGGCACCCTGGCCCTGCTCAGCCCACACACCCGGTAAACGGACATACCCCATTTATAGCGCCGTTTTTACTTTTTCTAAAACTGGAATATCGCCGTGGTAGCATCAAATCCAGTGCTACTCTCTGCACCCAGTGTCAAAGTTAAGTTTGAACCTTCTTGTGGAACCTGGAACGTCGCCACGCCCACCTTATTGCTTTCTCCAGCCTCAAAGGAGACTGGTACATCTGCGCTTACAGGATTCGTCTCGTTATTCCCTGCTTTCAGATGCATATAAACATATGGCGAACCGGGAATGACGGTCTCCATCAAGGGGTTACTTATATTGAACGTGATCGTCACATAGCGCATACCCTTACTCGCTTGCTGGCCATTAAAACTTAGTTGTGAGGAGGCATTCACCAATGTCCAGCTCATGTTAAAATACAGAAGTTCTTTTGTGAGCTTTACTGTTTTTGTTGCATACATACTCACATCTGCGTGCCCAGTCAGCGGAACATCTAATTGCGCCTCATTAGCTGCACCAAGCCGCACACGAAGCTGATTGACTTTCTCGTTTGTGGGAAGCGCAAAATCTACGTCGTTCGTTTGTGTTGCTCCAGCGGCAACTGTTGGATTGCCACTTACATACACAGGCACTATCTCCTTCCCATTGGGTAACACGAGATGGGCGATATTCTTATAAGGAAGGGCAACGGACTGTTTGGACGTATTCCTGGCCTGTATGTGCAAACGCAACATGCCATCAGAGACGGTATGCGGGTCATCCAGAAAATTGTGTGACTGCTGCACGTTGATTACAGTAAGGTTCGTACTGGCGTATGTCACAGCTGTGTTCATATCTGTAGTGGTAATAGGGGCCTGGGCAGGTCGACCAACACCTAGTACCTGCAGGGCAACGTAACCCAGCGCGACGAGAAGCAGCAATAGTGCAACCAGTAAAGAGATAAAGCCGACACGCCCTATCTTACGCTTCCCAGAAGGTGCTGGGGAGCTAAACTCAGACGCACGTTGATCCGGTGGCTGCTGCAAAGTGGACAGATACCCTCCCAGCGATGGTTGGCCTGATGGGAACTGCTGTGGAGCTGATGGATATCCTCTCAGCGGCGCTTGATCCACTGAGGGTGGCTGCTGGAAGGTCGACGGGTACCCTCCGGCTTGGCCCACAGCTGACTGCTGCAAAGGCGGCGGATATCCTCCCATTGGCGCCTGACTCATTGGTGGAGAGGGAGCCTGTTGCTGCGGTGGTGAGAAGTCATGCATCGACATCTGACCCCCAGCCGGCGGCTGGGAGGATGCTGAGTATCCTCCCAGTGGCGCTTGAACCGTCGAAAGGGGCTGTGGAGAAGGTGGCTGCGCAGCGTCTTGTAACGCTCGTGGTAACCCGCACGTGGCACAGAATTTTTGCTGTGGAACTATCTCTGTACCACATCGTGGACAGTGCTGTGGTGAAACCTGTGCCATAAGATCGCTATGCTCCTTGCTCGTGCTTTTTATCTGTTTTATCCCGCCTGATCAAATTCAATTCTACTCTGCCAACATCATTGTACAACAACTGTATACGAAGAAGCAGAATAGCGATTATTTACGCTTATAGTACTATAAAAACTGTTGTTACAGGTTATTGCGTGCCGCCTGGTAGAAGGCAGCCAGGTTGGGTGTGCCAAGACCAGAAGTGTAGCTCCAGCCAGGTCCCGCCTTATAATA
>Ga0302321_100002208_pt1 | contig 16736 bp, 16 predicted proteins | sample Fen_T0_1_FD_202505 | JGI IMG/M metagenome (GOLD analysis project Ga0302321, IMG submission 202505) | Peat permafrost microbial communities from Stordalen Mire near Abisko, Sweden - Fen_T0_1 | ecosystem: Environmental > Terrestrial > Soil > Wetlands > Permafrost | place: Sweden: Abisko...
GGTCAAAAGCATAAGTGTCATTCTTGGTGGTGAGGCACGGAATGAATGGCGGCGAATAGTTGAGCGCGGGCGGAGGGCGGGAACTTATCGGGCTGGGGTCGGTGGAAGAGGTAGGCCCGGATCTTTTTACAGGAGGGAACAGAGGAAACGGAGAGGGGCGGGGAATGGAGAATGGGGGTATTTGGTGTTCTCCGTTTGCTCTGTTGTCTCCTGTTAAAACAGACCTAAAGAAACAGCAGTTGCAGATTCGCGCTGGGGGAAGTGCGGGCGGCGGCGAGGTCGCGGATGAAGGTGAGCGTGTCCTCGTAGTTTTGTACGCGGCCTTGGGTGGCCCGGCGGTGGGGCGGCAGCAAGGCGGGGCGGAGATTCGTGACGAGCAAGGTCGCTTCGCGAAAGCGGGCGAGTTGTTTCAGGCCGGTCATGATTTCGCTGCGGGCGAAGAGCGGCGTGGCGGCTTCGAGAGAGTTGGTCGCGTTCCAGTGGTAGAAGCCGTGGCTGGGGAGTTCGCTGAAGAATTTGCTGAGGAGCTTGGCGGCCGCTTCGGAGAACGCGGCGTCGTAGCTGGCGGTGGACTCGGGATTGGCGGTGGTCTGCTGTTCGAGTTCGGCGAGGTTGAACGCGATGGCAGACTGAATCTGTTGCGCGAGGTAGAGGTCGTGGCCCGTGACGTGGGCGAACAGGGCGTTGATGAAGTGGAGGCGGCGGAGTTCGTCGCGGGAGGGAACGGACATGATTTTGAGAACCGCTAATGATCGCTAAATGACGCTTATCGGCCTTCGAGATGAGGCGCGAGGTTCAGTGCACGTCCGGCTTCGGTTTTCCGAGGCTGCTGATTTCCTGCATGAACTCGGAGACGTCGCGGAATTCTTTATACACACTGGCGAACCGGACGTAAGCGACCTGGTCGAGTTTGCGGAGGCGTTGCATAACGGCGTCGCCGACGGCGCTGGAAGGGATTTCGTTTTCGTACTGTGCTTCGAGGGCGTCGATCACGTCTTCGATCAGCATGTCGAGTTGCTCGCGGTCGACCGGGCGTTTGTGAAGCGCGGCACGGATGGCGCGGAAGAGTTTATCGCGGTCGAAATCTTCGCGGCGTCCGTCGCGTTTCACGACGACGAGGCCTTCGCGGACGAACATCTCGGTCGTGGTATAACGGTGTCCGCATTCGAGGCATTCGCGGCGACGGCGAATCGTGCTGCCCTCTTTGCTGATGCGGGAGTCGATGACTTTGTCCTCGATGGAAGTACACTTGGGGCAGCGCATGGGAATGGGAGGGGCGGCCGGTTAGTTAAGTTCCAGGAAATTCTTTAGGATGCGCATGCCGCCTTCGGTCGCGATGGACTCGGGGTGGAATTGCACGCCCCAGATCGGGAGCGTTTTGTGGCGCAGGCCCATGATTTCGCCTTCGGCGGTGTCGGCGGTGATTTCCAAACAGTCGGGCAACGTGGCGCGTTCGACGAGGAGCGAATGATAGCGCGTGGCGGCAAAATCCTGCGGCATGCCGTGGAAAACGTCTGTATCTTTGTGGCGGATCGGCGAGGTCTTGCCGTGCATGAGACGGTCGGCGCGGATGACGCGTCCGCCGAAATAGTGGCCGATCGATTGGTGGCCAAGGCACACGCCGAAGATCGGTTTTTTGCCTTTGAAGGCTTCGATCATGGCGAGCGTTACGCCGGCTTCGGCGGGCGAACGCGGTCCGGGCGAAAGGAGCACGCGGTCCGGGTTGAGGGCGAGTGCTTCGGCGGGCGTGATCTCGTTGTTGCGGAAAATGCGCTGCTCAACGCCCAGTTGACCAAAATATTGGACCAGGTTGTAGGTGAAGGAATCGTAGTTATCGATGACCAGAAGCACGGCGGAATTTAACGTCGGATTGACACACTGGTCAAGCGCGGGGGTAGTGGAGGCCGCCGCACAGCGCGCAAACGCCCATGCCTGCACACTTTCAACTCCTCAAAACCGACACCGCCACGGCGGCCCGCCGTGGGCGTTTGCAGACGCGGCACGGCGTGGTCGAGACGCCGATTTTCATGCCGGTCGGCACGCAAGGCACGGTCAAAGCCATCACGCCGGTGCATTTGCGCGACATCGGGGCGCAGATCATCTTGGGCAACACGTACCACTTGAATCTTCGTCCGGGTAGCGAACTCGTGCGCGAGTTGGGCGGGCTGCACAAATTCATGGGCTGGGACGGGCCGATCTTGACGGACAGCGGCGGCTTCCAGGTTTTCAGTTTGGCGAAGCTCCGCGACATCCGCGACGACGGCGTGGCGTTTCAATCGCACCTGGACGGGGCGAAACTTTTTCTCGGTCCGCGCGAGGTGATGACGATTCAGGCGAATCTCGGCAGTGACATCGCGATGGTGCTCGACGAATGTCCGCCCTGGCCGTGCGAGCGCGATGCATGTGCGCTGGCGGTGGCGCGGAGTCACCGCTGGGCCGGGCAATGTAAACAAATCGCCACCGACAACGGTTTTCTGGCGGCGGGGCATCACGTGTTCGCGATTGTGCAAGGTTCGACCTTTGACGACCTGCGGCGCGAAGCGGCTGAAGGACTGGCGTCGCTGGATTTTCCGGGTTACGCGGTGGGCGGTGTGAGCGTGGGCGAACCCGAACCAGAGATGCTGAAACAAGTCGGCGCGACCACGCCGTACATGCCGGTGGACAAGCCGCGCTACACGATGGGCCTGGGTACGCCGTCGCAGTTGCTCAAGATGGTCGCGCTCGGCGTCGACATGTTTGATTGCGTGTTGCCGACGCGTGTGGCGCGCAACGGTCTCGTTTTCACGCCTGATGGTCCGATCAATTTGCGCAATGAAAAATTCCGCACCGATCCACGTCCTATCGTTGAAGGGCTGGCCAATTACACGACGAATTTCTCGCGCGCGTATTTGCGGCATCTCACAGTGGCGGGCGAGATGTTGAGCGGAACGTTGTTAACTATTCATAACCTCCATTTCTTCCTCGATCTGATGGCGCAGGCCCGCGCGCACATCGAGGCGGGCGATTATGGGACGTGGCACCGCAGCTGGATCGAGCGTTACGAAGCCGGGACGAAATAAGGAAATAAAAAAGCCCGCACGAGAGGTGCGGGCTTGAAAGGGTTTAGAGAGAATTGGAGTTCGCTCAGAAGCGGAAACGTACGCCGGCTCCGCCGCCCCAAGTCTGAATGGCGACATGTTGCATGGCGTAGTACGAGACGCTCACATAAAGGCCTACCTTTGGGGTGATCCACGTATTGACCTCGGTGCTGTACACGAAGTACTGCGAGCTCTTGGATCTGCTTCGGAAATCGTCGTTATAGGAAATCGTTGGAATCACGGAGACCCATTTGTAGGGGAATTCCGCGCCAACGGTGAGGCCCCAATACGCATAGTCTACGCCGTGGTGATTCCGGAGATTATATTTTCTTGCATAACTTGCGTCCAAGTTTTCGTCAAAGAACGTGTATCCGAGGCTGGGGGCGATGAACGGCTTAATGCCTTCCTCGAACGTCTGGTAGAGAACTGCGCTGCCGCTTAGGTTGTGGCTGCTGTTGCTGTAGGGGTTGTAATCAAACCAGCTGTGGCTGTAACCGCCGTTGAGATCCAGGCCTTTGCAGATCGGGAGATTTCCGCCCAGACTGACGCCGTAAGTATTGTGGGCGGTATGTGCTTCGTCGATGAATCCAACGCCAGCTTCGGCATAGCGTTTGCCGATCACGCCGGGACCGGATTCTTCGCCTTTGGGGAATAATGGGCAGGTGTCTGCAAATACTGTGGAAGCCGCGATAAGCGCGATTGCTCCGATGAGGGTTTTAATGGTTGTCATAGATAGTAGTTAATCCCGCCTTCGCGGCGTTTGTTGGTCCGAAAATCAAGCCGATAGACAGCTAGGGTTGCAACGCCAAAAATTGGCGGTGGGGAGCTACTCAAGCGTCGTTTCGTGTTCCGTTTTGCTGCTGGCATTCAAGAGGGTTACGAAGATCCGCGAAACTTGTGCTGGCTTGGCTAAGGGTTTTTACCATGGTCCTTTTGTATGCGCATACTCGTCACCGGTGGTGCTGGTTTTTTGGGTTCAAACCTCTGTGATCGCCTGCTCAATGACGGGCATGAGGTTGTCTGTATCGATAATTTCTTCACGGGTCGGAAGACCAATATTGCGCACCTGCTGGCGAATCCGAATTTCGAACTCGTGCGGCACGACGTGATTGATCCGTTCAAATACGAGGTCGACGAGATCTACAATCTCGCCTGTCCGGCCTCGCCGCCGCATTACCAGTACAACCCGATCAAAACCACCAAGACCTCCGTCATGGGCGCGATCAATTGTCTCGGTCTCGCCAAGCGCGTGAAGGCCCGGGTTTTTCAGGCGAGTACGTCAGAAGTTTACGGCGATCCGGCGGTTCATCCGCAGCCGGAAAGTTATTGGGGTAACGTCAACCCGATCGGCCGCCGCTCATGTTACGACGAGGGAAAACGCTGCGCCGAAACGCTATTTTTCGACTATTACCGCGAGAACAAGGTCGATATTCGCGTCGTGCGCATCTTCAACACGTACGGCCCGCGGATGCATCCGAACGACGGGCGCGTGGTATCCAATTTCATCGTACAAGCGCTGAAGGGCGAAGACATCACCATCTACGGTGATGGTTCGCAGACGCGTTCCTTTTGTTACGTGGACGACTTGGTTGAGGGTTTTGTTCGCTTCATGGGGCAGACTGAGATTGTCGGTCCGATGAATCTCGGCAACCCGGGCGAGTTCACGATGCTTCAACTGGCCGAGCTCACGCTCAAGCTGGTGGGCGGCAAATCAAAGATTGTTTATCAGGCGCTTCCGGCCGACGACCCGCGTCAACGCCGCCCGGACATCACTCTCGCGCAACGCGTACTTAAATGGGAGCCGTTGGTTCCGCTTGAAGAAGGACTCAAGCGCACGATCGCGTATTTTAAGACGCAGGTGTGAGGTTTTCTTATCGGTCTTGACCAGGGCTTGACGGATCATTTCCCGTAGAGTCTGTTTCGCTCTTTGCCTGTAAACAGGCAGGGCTTTGGAACGAATCCTGAGCATTTCACTCTTTAAACAACCATTAGGAATCTCTTACCACGATGGCCAACGACCAAATCAACCAACTGCAGGAACTAGTAAACGTTATCAAAGCTGATCAGGCTGACCAAAAAGCTGAAAAGACGCGCAATGCGTGGACGAAGTACGTCTCGCTTTCCATGATTTTTATCGCGGTGTTCGCTGCAGCTGCCGGCCAGAAGGGCGGTGGCTATTCTTCGACCACCATGAAGCAGTTGAATGAAGCGACTTTCTTCGAAGGCGCGGCATCAGATCAATGGGCCTATTTTCAGTCTAAGAGCGTCAAGCTCACGCTTTGCGAAATGGAAGTGGATCGTCTGACTGAGGCCGGCGCGGATGGGAAAATCATCCAATCCTACAAGTCCAAAGTTGAGCGCTATGAGAAGGAGCGGAAGGAGATTTCTCAGAAGGCCACGGACCTTGAGAAGAAACGCGACGAGGCGCGGAGCTTGGCTGTTCAGGCGTCGGAACTCGGGCGCAAGATCGGTGTGGCGTCGACACTGTTTCAGGTGGCCATTGCGATTGGCGGTGTTTGCTTGATTGTTAAGAAACGCTGGCTGTGGGGCGTGTCGCTTGCGCTCAGTGTGCTCGCCACGGCCCAGTTCGTTTACGTCGTCTATTTGTTGAAGTAGTATTTATGCCGGTCCGAGAGGCAGGTCATTGGCGCGGAGGGGGCGGCCGAGCTGGCGCTGGCGGCGTGCGCACATTGCGAGAAAAAGTGTGGCGGTGGTGAATGTATCCCCTTCGGCGGTGTGGCGGTCGATCGGCGCGATGCCGCATTGGGCGCACACTTCGTCGAGCGTGGGTTCGCGCTGGCCGGGATAACCGGTGCGTGCGAAGGCTTCGACGGCACTCGCGGCGAAACGGGCGGTATCCAGAACTTGGTTACGCAATGTGATTTGAAAATGCCGTTTTAGCGCGGCGTTGAGCATCGCGATGTCGAAGCCGATATGGTGGCCGACGACGATCGCGCCCTGGAGGCGGGGCAGGAGTTCCACGAGCATGCTGGGCTCGGGTTCGCCGAAGGCTGTATCCGAAGGAAGGATACCGTGCACGGAGACGGATTTTGTGACGGGCCGGTTTTGTTGGAGGAGCCAGGCGGCGGAGCGGGCGATGTGCAGGCGACCGTTGCGAAGTTCGGCGATGGCGAGCGAGAGGATGCGATCTTGCGTGGAGTTGAAACCGGTGGTTTCGCAGTCGAGGACGATGAAGAGGAGTTCGGCTAAAGGCGTTTTGCCGGGGATGCGTTTGGGCGTGCCGTTGAGGTAGGCTTCGACGACGGGTGGAAGAGGAACTTTGCGGCGCCAGAAGAACATGAGGAGGAGTCGGATTTTTTTAACCGCTAATGGACGCTAATTCACGCTAATGACGGATTGTGAGAGCCGATATTTATCACCGGTTCGGTGGGAATTCCATTTGCACGACTTGTTGGACGGAGCGGACGACGTCGAAGACGTTGGCGAGTTGGGCGCGTTCGAGTTTGGTCAACGTTGACGGATCGAGGTGGCGGCCGGAATCACCGCGACGCAGGCCGTTGAGGGTGCGAAGACGGAGGAGAAAATCGTAGCCTTCGCGGGCGAGGGCGGCGGTTTCCTGCATCGTGGGGACGCCTCGGCGAAGTTCGTCCCAGCGGCCGCCGGTGGAGTAGCGTCGGTTCAGGTTGTGACGGAGCGTGAGCAGGCGGGCGGCGTCGCGCAGCGGGGCCATACCACGGGATTTTAGGTCTAGTTCCTGATTCCCCATGCCGAGGGTTTCGACGACGAAACGGCCGATGAAATTGAGCGGTGGTGCGTTGTCGATGATGAGCTCGGCGAGGTGGCGTTGCAGGCCGGTTTGGGTGGAGACGACTTGTTGGATTTTGCTGCGGAGCAGGTCGCAGAGTTCGCGGTCGCCGGCGACGTAGCGGAGGTCGTAGAGGACGGTGGCGCGGAGGAGGGCTTCGCCGTCGGTTTGTGAGCCGAGGGCTTCGATTTCAGTTAACCACTCTTTGGTAGTTCGGCACCATTTGGGGTTGAGGGCCATGACACCGCCCTGGCAGCGGGCGAAGCCAGCGGCGGCGAGTTTGTCGATGGCGCGGGTGGCGAGTTGAACGAAGATGGCGCGCGCGAGTTCGTCTTCCTCCGGAGTTTCGGAAGGGCCGAAGACGAGGGCGTTATCCATGTCGGTGCGCAGGATTTGTTCGCGGCGGCCGTCACTGCCAACCGATATCCAGGCCCAGGGAACGCGGGGGAGTTTGATGCCTTGGTCTGCGAGTTCTTCAGCGGAAAGTGCGAGGAGGCGTTGTGCGAGTTCGTCGTAGAGTTCGGCGCAGATCTGGCCGAGGTAGATGGCGGAGACGCCGGCTTCGAGATAGCTGCGGGCGATGGCTTCGATCTCGTCGCAGAGTTCGCGGAAGCGGGCCGGGGATTTGGCGAAACGGATTTCGCGCAACAGGCCGGCGGGATGGTGTCCGCTCTGGGCGAGCAGATCTTTGTGGGTGCAGACGTCGAGGGCTTTGGTGTCGGGCGTGCCGTCTTCGGTGACGCAGACTTGGCCGATGCGTTCGCGGAGCATGAGGAGCGTGGCGGCGGTGGCGCTGGCGCGGGGCGAAATGGTGAACACCGGGCTGGCCATGATGGCTGAGACGGGCCCGGACTTGTTCATGCCGTCGACGATGACGTGTTTGACCAAGGTATTGCTGGTGACGATGCCGAGAGGGCGACGTTCGGAGTCGACCACGAGGATCGAAGGAACGCGTTTCGACGACATGAGTGTAGCAGCTTCGTGGATACTAGCGTCGGGGTTACAGGTGAGGAGTCGTTCGGGCGGGCGGGGCTGGACGAGCTGGGCGCCGTCGAGGTGGGCTTGGAGAATGTTTTTGGCGCGGCCGGCGACGCTGGACTCGGTGGGTTCGGAAAACTCCAGCGGGCTGCCGACGCGCACGGCCCAGAAGAGATGGCGGCGAACGTAATTTCTGGCGGTATCATTTTGTTCTAGCAGAACCTTCATCCTGGCCCAGGGTAGGCTGTAGAGGAGGCTGTCTTCGATGGCTTGGGCGGTGACGCGAAAGGGTTCGTTGCGAACGAGGGCGCTGAGGCCGAGCACGTCGCCAACATCGCGGGCGTCGACGCGTTCGTTGCGTTCTTCGTGGTTCCAGATGTATTCGACTCGGCCGCGGGCGAGAAAGAGCACGTCTTCGCCGGGGTTGTCGCCTTGTTTCCAGACGGTTTCACCCGCTGGAACCATCCAAACGGTGGCGGCAGCGGCGAGGGCTTGCACCTCGTCTTTTGGCAGCATGGAGAAGGGCGGGAAGCGCAGGAGGGCCTCGGCGATGCGTTCGGGGATAACGTTTTTGGACGACATGGCGGATGGAGGCTGAAGGAAGCAGTTCTTGTGCTCAACAAAAAGCCGCGCCCAACACAGGCGCGGCTTTTTGAATTGGAGGTTTCTCTTAGTTTAGAATAATTTGCCGGCGACGGTGCCGACGGCGGAGATCGGGCCGGAGTCGCCGAGGCTGTCGACGGCGGTGTCGACCTTGCGCAGGGTGGACTGGGCGTCGCGGATGAGCTGGTCGTTGCTGATCAGCTGGCCGAAGGTGCTGTTCGGGTTGTTCATTTTATCGGAGATTTCGCGGAGATTTTTGGTCACGAGTTTGATGTTGTTGCCGGCTTCTTCGTCGTAAACGAGGGTGCCGAGGGTGCCTTTGCCGGTTTTTACCTGGTCGATCAGGTTTTGGGTGCTGGTGATGAAGGTGCGGGCATCGGCAGCAGCGGCCTTGATTTCGTTAACGGTAGCGAGCAGTTGGTTATAGGCGGCGGGGTCGTTGACGAGCTTGCCGAGCGTGCCTTCGCCGTTGTTGATCTTGGCGGAGATAGCTTCGATGTTGGCCATGGCGGCGTCGATTTTGGCGCTGTTGTTGGTGACGAGGTTATCGAGTTTGGCGAAGAGGCCGCCCTTGCCGTCGCTGCCACCGAAGGCGGCGCTGATGTTGCTGATGGCGCCTTTGAGATCCTGGCCGAGGCCGCCGAGGTCGGACATGATTTGGTTAAGGTCGGGTACGGTGCGAGTGAGGATTTCGCCTCCTTCCGGTATGGTGCCGAAAGCGGGATGGCCGAGGTCGATGGAGATATAATTGGTGCCAATAAGGCCGGCCATCGAAATGGTGGCGACAGAGTCTTTGGCGAGGTGCATTTCCGGCAGGATGCGCAGGACGGCCTCGGCACGACTGGTTGTGAGGCGGGTCAGCTCGACGTTGCCGACTTTCACGCCGGCCATGCGCACTTCATCGCCGGCCTTTAATTCTCTCAGGGTGGGGAACCCGGCGACGACGGTGTAGCCGTGTTTGGTGTTGATGCTGTTGCCGCGCAGTGCCTCAAAGGTGACCCAGATGAGGACGATGCCGAGTGTGAAAAACAAGCCCACGCGGGCTGTCATTTGTGTGTTGTTCATAAGGCCTCCAGTTTTTGATAACGAGGATTCTTGAGATCGATTTTAGGATTTAGAAAGTCGACGACATCGGGATCAGTGGTCTCACGTAGCTCAGAGGCGGTAGCGATGGTGCGTAGTTCGCCTTTCATCAAAATGGCGATGCGGTCGCCGATGGTGAGGGCGAGATCGCGGTCGTGGGAAACGACGATGGTGGTGACCTGGTGCTCCTGTTTGAGCGTGGCGATAATCTCGCTGATCGTGGCCGACATCACGGGATCGAGCTCGGAGGTGGGCTCGTCGTAAAGCATGAGTTGTGGTTCCATCACGAGGGCGCGGGCGATGGCGACGCGTTTCTTCATGCCGCCGGAAAGCTCGGAGGGGAATTTCTTCGCGGCGTTTTCGAGCGAGAGAATTTTCAAAGCGCGCATCACGCGGTCGCGGATCTCCGGTTTCGGGCAGAGGCGATGTTCGAGCGGGTAGAGCGCGAGGTTGTCGTAAACGGAGAGCGAGTTGAAGAGAGCGCCCGCTTGGAAGACGAGGGCAAGGGCGAAGCGGTCACGGGTGGCAGGGTCCGAGGGATCGTGCCCGTTGATGCGCACGGTGCCGGCGGTGGGGATGTCGAGCCCGGCGATTTGACGCAGCAGCACGCTTTTGCCGGAACCGCTGGGGCCCATGATGACGAAGATCTCGCCGGGTTTTACGGTGAGGCTGACGTCTTTAAGGACGGTCTGGCTGCCGTATTTTTTCGAGAGGCCGGAGACCTCGACGCTGACCGGGTTGCGATCGGTGCGTTCTTGGGTTGAGCAATTCTTTTTCATTAGGCGAGGGCCTTAGTGATGAAGTAATCGAGGATCAGGATCGTGATCAGCGAAAGCACCACGGAGTGGGTTACGGCGTAGCCAATCTCACGCGGGCCACCACGCGTGCGGAGTCCGGTGTTGCACGCGATGAGGATGATGCTGAAGCCGAAGATCTCGGACTTGATCAGGCCGTCCAAGACTTTGCTCATGGTGAGAAATTGGGTCAGGCTGTGGAAGTACTGCTCGGCATCCACGCCGATGAAGCCGACATATTCGCAGACGATCGCGCCACCGAACCAGCCGATAATGATTCCCACGATGGTGAGGATGGGCATGTACAGCAGGACGGCGAGGAGGCGCGGCAGCACCAGAAAACGTTCGGGCGGGATGTTCATCGTCTGCAGGGCGTCGATCTCCTGGTAGACTTTCATCGAGGCGAGCTCGGCGGTGGTCGCGGAGGCGACGCGGCCAGCGAGCAGAATGGAGACCATCAAAGGGCCGAGCTCACGCACGAGGGATTCGCCCACCAGCGTGCCGATCAGTTGTTTAGCGCCAAAATTTTGAAGGCTGATGCCGGACTGCAGTGCGAGCACCGCGCCGATGAAGAAGCTGAGGATGGAGACGATGGGCAGGGTGGCGTAACCGCCGAGAAAGACCTGCTCAACCACGCGCTTGATGATGCGCGGGGCGCTGGGCAGCGAGACGAAGGCCCGGTAAGCGAGCAAGACGGCACTCCCCAAACCTTCGAAGATGGTGTTAAATTGTTTCATGGCTGAGAGGCCGCGGCTTTTGCCGGATGACGTTTAAATTCAAAGAAGAAAAAGCGCCAGTGGCTTTCGGGTGTAGCGCGTTTCAGGCCAAGCAGGCCGCAGCCGAGGGCGATGCGATTGGCGGTGGTGCCTTTATCGACACTAAGGATCGGGCCGAGGTGGAACTCGCGTTGGCCGGGTGCGCGGCGGTACGAGATGAAATTCCACAAAAACGTGTGCCGGCGGTCCTCGGGCGACTCGCGGTCGTAACGGTAGAGCGAAAAGAGAGGAGTCCAGGTGAGCTGGATTGGTTCGTTATACGGAAAGAGCGGAGCGAAGGGGCTAAGCGCCTGCACCTGCTTGCGACCGGCGCCGTTGTTCCAGATGGTCACCAGTGGCCAGATATGGGTTTTGTGCGCGGAAGGGAGAGCGGGGTTTTTTGCACTGCGCTGGAGGGTCGAGTCGTAGAAGAACCATAGGAACTGGTTGCGGGTCTGGTTGAGGCCGGCGTCGGTCCAGGTCCGGTGTTGCCAGAGCGGCCAGAGCACCCAGGTCTTGTCGATGCCCTTGCGAATCGAGTGGGTGTAGAACGGACCCCAGCGGTTGACGTATTTGTCGTCGCCACGGCCCTGAACAAGGAACGGCCAGAAGTAGCGCGTCTCGTGGTAGTGCGTGGGCGCGGTGCGGTTGGTGTATCCAAAAAATGGCCACAGGTACGTTTCGCTGGTTACGGTCTGGTTTGACACGCGGGTGTAAAACGGGAGGAAGCCGAGGTTCATATCGGGTTTTTCCTGCCAGAGCGCGTGTTCGTCTTTGTAGATCAGTGGCCAGAGGTAAAATTGTTCTCGGTAGGCACCGGTTTTGGAACGGTAGCCGAAGAGCGGCCAGAGCTCGAAGCCATGGTTACCCTCGCCTTGCATAACCTTGATAAAGGGCCACGGGGCGGTGGTGGTGGTGACGTTTCGTTTTTCAAAACGTGCGTAGAGTGGGAAAAGAACCCAAGTTAGCCGATCCTGGCCGAAGCGCCTGACCACTGAGCCGTAAAGCGGAAAAACCGCATGGTAGGAGGAGGCGGCGTCATTGGTTTTTCGGGAAAAATAGAACGGCCATAGATCGAAGCCTCCGGGTGTTGGTTCGTGAGGGCCAGAGGTGCCCTCAGCCGTGGGCGAGGTGGGGCCGGGACGCGGTTTGTCGGAGTCGCTGTAATGGTTGATCAGCGAAAGCAGGCTCCAGCGGTAGCCGTCGGGCGTCGAGCGGTAGGTAAAAATCGGATACAGGAAATAGGACTCGGTTTTCCCGCGGGCGGGGTCGGATTTCTGAACGAAAAGCGGGCGAAAACCACCGGCAGTTTGGTCGGGTTCTTTGGCCGTGTGCAGGGTTTGGTGAAAAAACAACGGACCGGCGGAGGACCACGCTTCGACGGGTTGAGCCGTTTCGCCTGCGGTTTCGCCGACCCAGAAGGGCCACACGTTGTACTCGGTTGCCCGCGTTACACCCGTTAACACGGTCAGGCCGAGTAGGCAGAGGAAGGTAGCAGCAGGTGTGATGGTGTGTGGTTTCAAGCGGCCAGAATCAGGCGCATCGCAGGCGGCGGATGAGTCGGCAACCGCGAGCCCGAGCGATAATCGTTAGGGTCCTAACAATACCGTCGGACCGGCGTTGGCAAAGGTTTTTACGGATTGTGGATAAAATTAAAACAAGCTCGCCCACTGGATTTTCCGCGGGGGCTAAGTTCAGACGGCAATGATCCCGCCCGGTTCCAGAATTCGAAAATCTTCTTGCAGAACATCTGCAGCGGTGAGCGCGGCGACCAAGGCACGCGGCGGTTCGTCACGGCCTTCGTCGGTGAGTTGGAACGTGCCCCAGTGCATGGCTACGCTCTGACGGGCGCCGAGATCGCAGTGGATTTGCACGGCTTCGGCCGGGTCGCAATGTTGCGCGCGCATGATCCAGCGCGGCTCGTAGGCGCCGATCGGCACGAAGGCGAGATCAGGGGTGCCGAGGCGGGTCCGGATTTCGGTGAAAAGCGTGGGGTTGTAACCGGTGTCGCCGACGAAATGCAGGCGGGTTGCACCTATCTGGAGGTTGAAACCGCCCCATAGTCGGCCGCAACGGCGTCGAGTTAGCCGGTTGCTCCAGTGCTGGGACGGCGTGACGGTGATGGCCAGATGGGGTGACGGCGCGTGGTTTTGCCACCAGTCGAGTTCGATGATTCGGGTGGGCGCGAAGCCAGCGCGGGCGAGTAGGTTTCGATTGCCGAGCGGAGTGACGGCGAGCGGATCGTGGATTTTGTTGAGGCGGCGCAGAGCGGCCAGATCGCAGTGATCGTAGTGGTCGTGGCTTAGGAGGATGAAATGGATGGGCGGCAGCTCGTGCAACGGGATACTGGGAGCATGCACGCGGGGTGGACCGAGTATGCCAAACGGACCGCAGCAGCGCGAGAAAACGGGATCGGTGAGAAAATTACCCCGGGGCGTTTCGATGAGAAACGTGGCATGGTTGATCCATGTGGCGCGGATGGCGCCGGCGGTGAGCGGCGGGCGGGGTTGGGGTGTGAAGGAAACGGTTTTGGGCCAGCGAGTGGGTCGGCTGGAAAACTTCCAGCGCAGGATATCGCGAAAGCGTGGGACGGTGGCGCGGTTCGGGTTGTAGAAAAGGCGTCCGTCGCAGTGGTCGGAAACGGGAAAGCGTTCGGCGGCAGACATGGTGGCGGAAAGGTTGAGGAAATTCCGGGCGCTGGCAACGGAGGGGTGATGGACGGCAAAAAGATCACTATGCCTCGGGCCGCGAAACGCGGGCAAAACCGTGCAGCCGTGAAGCCGCACGATGGGTTCGGGTGGCGGGACATTAAGTTGCTCGCTGCAGAGAAATCATGATCGTTCCTCAAGCCAATGAAGAGTTGTATGCCTCTGCACTCGTATTTCAAAAGCCTGTTTTCACGCAGGAGGACGCAGTCGGCCCTCGACCAGCGGCGAAAGCAGTGGGGGTGCGAAATTCTGAGGACACGAAACATGGAGGTGATTTCTGCTCTCCACCGCATGGCTCCGGGTGAAGGAATTTCGATCGATGATGAGACGTGGCAGGATTTGGCGATGGATGATGTTTTCGCAAAAATCGATCGGACCGAGAGCATGCCCGGTCGCCAAGTTTTGTATTTGCGCCTGCGTGAATACGCAGGGGATGCGCAAATCCTGGCTGAGCGGGCCCGGCAGCATGATGTATTTCGCAAAAACCAAGAGCTGAGGGAAATGGTGCAATCACATCTGGCCCGACTCGATCAACCTGATGCGGCGTATTTGCTGCCCTTCCTGCACACCACTTTTCCCTCGGCACCTCGCTTTAAATGGGTGCTCCATCTGCTCGCCGTAATGCCCGTCATCTGTCTGCTGCTTGGACTCTTTCTTGCTCCTAAATTTTTCTTAGTCGGCTTCGCTGCTGTCATTATCAATTCGATGATCTACGTGAGTTATGGCCAGCGGATCGTGCCGTACTTCACTAGTTTTTCTCAGATCAGCTCGATGCTCGGCGTGGCTGAACGACTCAGTCAGCTCCAAGATCCTCATGAGTTGCCTGAGCTTCAGCACCTCCGAAACGCGCTTCCTGCGATCAGGCGAGTAAGAAAACATTTGGGCTGGCTTGTCATGGATCGCACGGCGTTGCACGAATTGGTTCAAGCCCTGATTGGTTACCTCAATATAGTCTTTCTGTTCGATATTGTGATTTTTCTGCGGTCGCTCCGAACCTTGAGACAGGAACAGAAGAACCTGATCGACATCACCAAGACGCTCGGTGCGCTTGATGCGACGATTTCCGTTGCTTCGTATATTGAGGGATTGGCGTATTACAGCACCCCGACATTTGTCGCGGACTGGCAATTCAAGGTGGTGGATCTGTTTCATCCTTTGATCGAATCTCCCGTGGGGAACACGCTCTCGCTGGATGGACGTTCCGCAGTCATCACCGGGCCAAACATGGCCGGAAAGACGAGCTTCATACGAGCGGTGGGCATCAGTTGTGTTTTGGCGCAAACGTTGAATCTCTGTCTCTCGCGGGAGGCGGTTTTCCCGCAGGCGACGGTTCATTCCGCTATCAAGCGGGAAGATAAACTTTTGGACGGCGAAAGTTATTTCTTCTCCGAAATCAAGCGGGTGCTCAGCTTCACGAGCGCTTCGGAGCACAAGGGGATTCGGGTTCTGTTGATCGACGAGATTTTTCGAGGGACGAATACGGTAGAACGAATCGCTAGTTCGGTGGCGGTGCTACGATATCTTGCGAAAAACAATCTCGTGTTTGTGACGACGCATGACATCGAGTTGCAGAGCATGCTGACGGATTGCTTCGGTGTGTTTCACTTCACAGACCATGTCATCGACGGCAAATACGGTTTTGATTATGCGCTTCGGTCGGGCGCTGTCCGATCTCGCAACGCCATCAGGTTGCTCAAGCTCAGTGGATATCCTGAATCGATCACCGATGAGGCCGAGGCGTTGGCTGAGCGCCTGTCCGCAGGTTAGGAAAACTTAATGGCCGGGTGACTCGATTGAGAATCTCGCACGGCTGGTAACACCCCATAGCCGTGATGGTCGACGAGGCGTAGGATTTGCGCGTTCCCCTTTCCACCATGTCTCACACCGTTACACCTTGGCGTTCTTTTAGTTCGTTGGACTCAAATAACGAGTCCTCCTTCGCATCGGCTTGCTGCCAATTTTCGTTTGCGACGCTTGAGGTCGCCAGCTGCTGCCCTGGCAATGCGAGTTTTGCCCTCACCGAAAAACAACAGTTCGATGCTTGGCGTTGGGCGATTTGCAACCACCAGGGTTCGGTTATGAACGCGGGCAGCGAATGCACCCAAACGGCAGCCAAAAGAGCGGCCGAGGATGCGTTGCTCCTGGAAGAAGCTTGAACGCGATTTCAGATGACCGATCTGATCACAAGCTCTAAAGCGCGGGGTAGTCAGGCGGAGTCCTTATCGGTGGTTTGTTTTGGAGCCTCGGCTGGCGGCTACGAGGCGTATTGTACGATCCTCTCACTCCTGCCGGCAGACACAGGGATGGCTTACATCATTGTTCATCATCAACCGGCCGACCAGAGATCGCTCCTCGTGGAACTTCTCCCGCGTTCGACCAAAATGCCGGTGGCGCTCATCACTGATGGCGAAGTGGTGAAAGCCAATCACGTCTACGTGGTTCCCTCAGGGATGCAGGCCACGATGGATGGCGATGTCTTCCGGATTTTTCCGCTGGTAAAACCACCGGGCTGGCCTAAAAATATTTCAGTGTTTCTGAGATCTCTCGCTGTCGACCGGCAGAAAAGGGCGATTGCCGTCATCTTGTCGGGTTACGATTCCGATGGGGCGACGGCACTCGCTTCGATCAAGGCCGCAGGCGGGCTCGTGTTTGCGCAGAGTTTCGAAACGGCCAAACAGCCAGACATGCCACAAAGTGCCGTGAAGACCGGCTGTGTCGACCGCGTGCTAACGCCGCCGGGGATTGCTGACGCATTGGAGCTGATCGGTCGGGAACGTTCCCGGATTAAGGAATGACGAACGGATTCGGGTACAGTGATTGAGGTGGAACGGACCTATCCTGCGCAGTTTTTTAACCTGCTTTGTAATTCGGCTTTTAGCTCTAGCTACTGGGACACTCGTTGAACATGAAGTGGCCCTCAATAAGAGAGGCGTTCATGGGAACAACGAGTGTTGGAGACTGCTTCGGATTTA
>Ga0302321_100002215_pt1 | contig 16722 bp, 11 predicted proteins | sample Fen_T0_1_FD_202505 | JGI IMG/M metagenome (GOLD analysis project Ga0302321, IMG submission 202505) | Peat permafrost microbial communities from Stordalen Mire near Abisko, Sweden - Fen_T0_1 | ecosystem: Environmental > Terrestrial > Soil > Wetlands > Permafrost | place: Sweden: Abisko...
AGCAGGATTTGTTTGTGGCAAACCAGTTGAATCTGATTTCTGTTTCTCAGGTACATTTCCGAGTTTCAGATTAATTTCATTTATTTTTGCAAGAACATCAGGTTGATTTTGTTTATATCGCAGAGCTTCTATATATTCTGTTCTTGCTGTTTCAAGATTTCCCTTGTTATAATCAGATTCTGCAATTACCACAGCCTTCTCATATAATTTATTCATCCGGCTGCTATTAAATACACTGAACCCGATAAAGATTAAAAAAATCAGAACCAGGCCTGTGATTGTATTTCTATCCATTCTCTAAGGAATTTAAAATATTGGTTTTCAAATTGAAAAATTCTTATTTAAATTATTGTAATCGGGCTGTTGTAGTATGATATATCGTATATCTATCCGATACATGCTTTAACGAAACTGACAAACAGCGGATGAGGATTTATAACGGTACTGCTATACTCGGGGTGAAACTGAACACCTACAAACCACTTATGCTCAGGTATTTCTATAATTTCCACAAGTCCCGATTCAGGATTAATTCCGACCGGAATCATACCATGGTTTTTGAAATCATCATAATACTTGTTGTTAAATTCATACCTGTGACGGTGTCTTTCAACAATTTCAGTTTTCTGATATGCATCGAATGTTTTGGAATTCTTATTAATAACACATTTGTAACCACCTAATCTCATGGTTCCACCCTTATCTATAATACTTTTCTGTTCCTCCATAAGGTCAATTACAGGATATTTCGTTTTATGGTTTATTTCAGTAGAATGTGCGCCTTCCAGATTTAGAACATCTCTGGCAAATTCAATTACAGCACATTGCATCCCCAGACAAATCCCAAAAAATGGAATGTTGTTTTCACGAGCATACTTTGCAGTTAAAATCTTGCCATCAATACCACGTGATCCAAACCCCGGAGCAACGAGTATTCCATTCAGACCCTTTAATCTTTCAACTACATTGTTTTCAGTAATCTCTTCTGAATGAATATATACAACATCAACCTGACATTCATTCATTGCGCCGCTGTGTATAAAGGATTCGGCGATCGATTTATAGGCATCGGGAAGCTCCACGTATTTGCCAACAAGGCCAACCTTTATATTATGTTTTGGATTCTTAAGCTTGGAAAGAAATTCTCTCCATTCAGTCAATGGCGGTTCTATTTCCACAGGAAGACCCATTTTTCGAAGAACTGTCTTGTCAAGACCCTGTTCCAGCATTTTAATAGGCACCTCATAAATAGTTGATACATCAACCGATTCAATAACTGCATTCTCCTCAACGTTACAAAAAAGAGCGACTTTCCTTTTAATGTCTGTATTCAGATGTCTTTCAGTTCTTAGCACCAAAAGGTCGGGCTGAATTCCGGTTTCAAGGAGCTCTTTTACTGAATGCTGTGTTGGCTTAGTTTTTGATTCTCCTGTGGAAGAGAGGTAAGGAACCAGGGTAAGATGAATGACGATGCAGTTTTGAGTTCCGAGTTCCCACTTCAACTGCCTGACAGATTCAATATAAGGAAGCGATTCTATATCACCTACCGTCCCGCCTATTTCAGTTATAACAATATCAAATTTATCGCCGGAGCCAACCAACTTTATCCTTCTTTTTATTTCATCAGTGATATGAGGAATAACCTGGACAGTTTTGCCGAGATAATCACCTTTACGCTCTTTATTTATAACGGACTGATATATTCTCCCGGTTGTAACATTATTAGCCTGACTGGTCGGAACATTTAAAAATCTCTCATAATGACCAAGATCAAGGTCAGTTTCAGCGCCGTCAAGTGTTACATAACACTCCCCATGTTCGTAGGGATTAAGTGTCCCGGGATCTACGTTTATATACGGATCGAGTTTCTGGATCGTAACCGAATAGCCTCTTGCCTGTAATAGCTTTGCAAGAGATGCTGATATAATGCCTTTCCCCAAAGAGGAAGTGACTCCGCCTGTCACGAATACGTACTTAACGTCTGTCAATGCAATCAAAGTTAGTTTATGAGAAATAAGAATTCATATTCATTAATCATCAAGACCCGACTGGTCTATCATCTTGACTTTTTCTTCAAGTGTTTTTATAAGTTTTTTAGCGCTCTCTATTTTGTCTTCCACTTCTCTGATCATAGTATCGGCATTGGAAGATTTTGCAAAGAAGCCAATATTATTCTCCCATAAGACGATATCACCTTCGAGCTGTTTGATCTTTGTAAAGAACTTATCTCTCTCATTGCGTACTTTTCTGGAAGCTTTAGGGTTAGCCTTAAGACCATCGAGTTTTGTCTTATACTTAAGGATGCTTTTATCCTCATCTCCTATCTTAAGCTTATCAAACTCCTTATTAATAGCAGCACGATACTTATTGGTTATCTCATCTTTAAGATTAAAAGGAACAAAACCAATCTCAGTCCATTTCCGCTGAAGATCCTTTAACCGTTCGAATGCTTCCTGCACATCGGTCCCCGGTTCAAATTTATTAAGCTCATCAATAATGGCAAGTTTTGCTTTCAGGTTATCCTCATACGAGGTATCAAGTGCAGCAAAAAATTCTGTTTTTTTATTGAAAAAATGATCACAAGCTTTGCGGAATCTTTTCCAGCATCGTTCAGATTGTTTTCTTGGAACAGGACCTATTTCTTTCCACTCTTTCTGAAGTCTGATAAGAGCGTCGGATGTAGCTTTCCAATCTGTACTTTCCTGAAGGGATTCAGCCTGAATACATAATTCTGTTTTTAGTTGCAGGTTATTAAGCTGAATCTCCTTGTTATCGGCATAGAATCCTCTTTTCTTTTCAAAAAAAGCATCGCAGGCATCACGAAATCTCTGGTATACTTTATTGTTCTGTTTTTTAGGCGCAAATCCTATTGTACGCCACATTTTCTGCAATTCCACAACCTTGTCAGCTCTTTCATCAAAATCCTTGAAGTTCTTTATTTCCAGTAAATTTATTGCATCGACTTCCTCACAAAGAGCTATTTTTGCCTCAAGATTTTTCTTTTGGTCGTCTTTTTGTTTTTCAAAGTACTCGTGATGCCTTTTATTTATCTGGGATGTTGCTTCTTTAAATCGCTCCCAAATCTCATTTTTTGATTCCTGGGGAACTGGTCCGATTTCACGCCATTGATTGTGAAAATCCTGCAGCGATCTGAAAGCATTAACAGGATTGGGCTCAAGCATGAGCTGTTCAGCTTTTTCGCACAGCACAACCTTAAGCTCTAAATTCTTTTTAAGATCAAGGTCACGCAGTTCTTTATTTATTTTGATGTAGTCGTAAAAGATCTCAACATAATGATGGTAGTTTTCCCAGAGATCTTTCAGAGCTGTCTGAGGCACCACACCTATTGAATGCCACTCATTCTGCAACGAACGAAAGTCATGAAAAGTTTTATTTATAGATTCTTCCCTGTTTACAAGTTCTTTTATTTTATCAATAATATCATATTTCTTCTTAAGGTTCTCATATTTTTCAGCTTCCTGAACCTTATTATAATCTGTTTTTTTCTCTTTATATTTTTCAAGCAGATGTTTTACACGTGCATCATCAGGATCAACCCACTGTCTGTACTCTTCAATTTTGCCTCCCTCTGCAAGAAATTTATTCTTCCTCTCTTCCGATTCACTCTTCAGTTTTTTATAGAAGAAAATTTTCAGCCGTTCCACATCATTTCTGATTTCTGCTGTTGGCCGGTTTTCGATAATGAGAGCTAAAGTTTCAATAAGTTCATGTTTTGTATATCCGGAATAATCGACCTGAGGAAGTTCAATGTCCTCAAATTCATGTATTTCTTCATGTTCCTCCTCTGCTGAAGTATCAGTCACCTGCGTTACTTCCTCTTGTATTTGTTCCTCATTTTCAATGACTTCATCTGTTGTTTCTTCTACCTTTGCAGGTTCCTTCAGAGAGTCAAGTTCAGTCGCGTTTTCCGCTTGTGTGGCATCCTCAGTTCCATGGGTGATTTCATTCACCCCGGATTGTTCTATATGAACAGAGTCATCCGGATTTTTCTTGGTCATAATCAATCCTTTTATATTTCAGCTCTTTATCAGTAATTTACACCATGGCAATTCATGGGAATTTCAGAGTACGAAAATATTGAAATATTTAATAAAACTCAAAGTTTTGTCATAAATAAATGTGAGAATCAGATATTAAGCAAATCTTAACCTGTCAGAAAGAAAATATCTCAAATATAAAAAGCAGTGTTAAGATCTGCTGTTATAAAATTACAGGAAGATAAATTATATATTTGAAAAACGATTCTAAGTATGAATTTAGTTCTGAATATTAGAAACTTAAATCTGCCCTCCAATGGATAAAAATCAGATCCTTGTCTTCTCCGCTGTCGTAGCTGTTTTAGCTGTCAGACTATATATGAAATATAAAAAGAAAGATAAAATTAAACCAGGCAGTGAAGCAAAATCTTCTGCTTCAACAGATTTTCCTTCAATTTCAAAAGATGAAGAGTATGAGCCTTATTCAAAGAAGTGATCCAGGATTATTTTTTATTTTTTGAGATCATATACCGGAAGGGATTTACTATCTTTTGAAGAAGCCTGATATCTTCAGTTATTATTTCCGCCGTGCCTTGCATATTCTGAGTAAAATCAAGTGGCTTTCCGTATAAAGTTGTTAGTCCATTCGGAAGTGCAATATCAATAACATAAGCATCACCTGATGGAACGAGCGATTTTGACTTAACTATCCCTCTAACAATTCCGTATTCAAGATAGGGATAGCCACTTAGCTTAATATTGACAAGCATTCCTGATTTGACTTTCCCTGATCTTTGCATCTTCAGGTTTATTCTCCCCAGAAAATTGCCCGGCTCCAACGGAACGATACTTACAACAGGCTCATCTTTAATGACAGACTGATTTGCACTCCAGAATTTGGTGAAAGAAACAACTCCTTGAATTGGAGAAATAAGGAGATAGGTGTTTTTCCATAAATTTATTTGAGCCTTAAGATTCAGGAAAGATTCACGCAATCCCGATACAAGCTTTTGTTTCTCTTCAAGTCTTGTAATTCGATAATCCTGAAGAAGCTGACGTTTTTCAGCGAGTTCAATCGATTTCGCGGAATGATCTAGACGTGCCTGCTGCAATTCTATATTTACTCTGAGCAAAGCCTGGTGAGACCTTTCTAAATCACTTTCAGGAATAACCTTGCCTGTATAAAGCAAAGAATCTCTTCCATACTTTTTTTCTTCAATTATATGATTTTCAGAATACAGCTTTTCCTTAATGATTAATCGTCCGATATACTCCTGGATACCATTGATTTCATCTGTCAGAGAAGCTATTTTGCCTCCATAAAAATCATTGTTTACGTAGTTATTCAGGTCAGAAAGGTTTTTCAGAAAGGTTCCGTAAAAACCCTGAAGTTCACCAAGATCCGAAAATAATGGTAGATTCTGATATGTGAGCGATTCAGGATTAGATATAGTGTCAAATGTTCTTTTAAGCAGATCAACTTCTTTAATTGATGCTGTAGTTTCCATTACTGCTATAAGTTGTCCTGAGTCAACTTTTTCACGCTCTTTTACAAAAAATGCATTTATGTGTCCGGTTATCTTTGTAACAAGAGTCACCGGAGGGTTTGTAGTTGTTATTTCAACAGGAGCCGGAATTGTATCTGGATATCTTATAAGCCAGGCGAACACAATAAAAAGAACGAAGATCAATAATAAGATTGTTGTTCCCCATCTCAGGATCCTGCTTGGCGGAGTTCCCATAATTTCTTTTACGGGGTCAGAATATAATATTTCGGGTTTCTGGTTTCTCATGTCTGAAAACTAATTTCCAAGCTCAAGCTGATTCTTCACGAGATTGTAATAAGCGCCCTTTTTTGCAATCAGTGATTCATGATTACCGGTCTCTATTATCCTGCCGTTATCTAGAACAACAATCTGATCTGCACCTCTTACAGTGCTTAGCCTGTGAGCAACCACGATCACTGTCTTTCCAATAAAAAAGTCTTTCAGGTTTTCAACAATTACCTTCTCGTTATTCGCATCCAGCGAATTTGTCGCTTCATCAAATACAATTATGTCAGGATTCTTATAGATTACCCTGGCTATGAGCAAGCGCTGTTTCTGCCCTTCACTTAAACCATGCCCGCTATTACCTATTTTGGTATTATATCCCAGTGGAAGTGATTCAATAAAAGTTTTTATATTGGCAATTTCTACAGCTTTCATCAGCCTTTCCTCATTGATTTCTTCAGCTCCGGGTGCTATATTAACTGCAATTGTATCAGGAAACAGAAAGCCATCCTGCATCACTGCTCCTACCTTTTCCCTCCAGATCTTTAAACTCAGATTTGGAAGTTTCAGATCACCAATGAGTATTTCACCTGCAACCGGATGATAGAAACCAAGTAGCATCTTCAGAAGTGTTGTTTTACCGCTTCCGCTTGTCCCGACGATCGCCGTAATCTTATTCTCTTCAATGAACAGGTTTATATCTTTCAGGGCATATGGCGAACGGGGGCCTTCATACTGGAAGGACAAACCATTAAAATATATATCCTTTTTTTCAGGAAGTTTCCGGACTTTCACCTCGGGATCAGGTTCTTCCTCTTCAAGATTATGTACTTCAGCAAGCCGGTCAAGGCTCATCTTAGCATCCTGTGACATCCTGAAAAATCCGATTATCTGGCTTACAGGAACATTCAGCTGTCCTATTATAAACTGAACGGCAAGCATCATACCAAGTGTCATGTCGCCTTTCAGAACTGCTGTGGCAGCAACTATAGTTATCAGTATATTTGTTATTTCATTAATAAAAGTCGCACCTGCGGACTGATATTGAATTATGCTCAATCCCTTCACCTTTAATCCAAATAAAGTTGCCTGAAGTTTCTCCCAATCCCACCGCATGCTCAACTCGCTCTGGGTTAATTTTATTTCCTGCATCCCGTTAACAATATTGATGAGTTTGTTTCCAGAGACCGACATTTGTTTAAAACGAAGATGATCAAGCCTGGCTCTGGATTTCATAAATATGGAGACCCACACAATATAAAGGACTGATCCCGTCAGAAATAAAGCCAGTATTTTGAAACTGAAAATAGCCAGTACAATTCCAAAAACTACAAGATTGAAGAAAGAGAACAGAATATTGAGACTTGCTGAGGTAAGAAACTCCTCTATCCTGTTGTTATCCTCAATCCGTTGCAGAATATCGCCTGTCAGTTTTGTATCAAAGAATGATACAGGAAGCGACATCAGTTTCTGAAGAAAGCCTGAAATTACTGCAACATTTACTCTGGAACCTATATGCAAAAGCAGCCATCCTCTTATGAATTCAACCGACATTCGTCCTATAACCAATGCCAGTTGAGCAAAAAGAATCAGGTAGATGAATCCTATATCGTTATTATTTAATCCTATATCAATAATAGACTGGGTTAAGAATGGAATTACAAGCTGGATGCAGCTTCCCAGAATCAGGCCAAAAACCAGCTGATAAAGATATTTCCTGTAGAGTTTAAAATACTTAAAAAGGAATCTGAACCCTGATGTCTTTTCCTTTTCGTTTTCATTCTTATACAATGAGGGTGTTGGTTCAATTATCAGAACCAGACCGGCTTGTTTCCCTTCCACTATAGTAGTTGCCCAGTTTGCAGTGAATTCATCACGGGTGAATTTGATCAGGCCAATTGCAGGGTCAGCAGCCCATATTTTATCATTTTTGATTTTATAGACAACGATAAAGTGTTTTTGCCTCCAGTGCACTATGCATGGCAAAGGCACATTTTCAGTCAATAGTTCGAAAGAGATTTTTACACCAATAGTTCTGAATCCTAATGAATCTGCAGCTTCAGAAAGTCCGAGGAAGGATACTCCTTCCCTGGTTATATAGCACTTTTTCCGAAGAGATTCAAGTGAAAAACTCATTTTGTAAAATCCTGCTACCATTTTAAGACAGGCAGGTCCGCAATCCATTGCATCTGGTTGTTTTACAAAAGGGAAAGACATTTGAGATTTCCGGAAATTGATTTAAACCCAAAGTAAAGATATCTATATTTTAGTTATGATAATCTCTGCTTTCACATAAAATCAGAACCTCTGACAGCAGAACAGAAGTTTTGGTTTTTGGAAATACTATATTTGCCATTTGTTACATACAACCAAACGAGTTTGTTTAATAAAATATCTGATATTGACATCATAAATGGTGTGCGCAATCAGGATGATAAGATCCTGAATTGGTTATATGATAACTATTTCCAGTCAGTGAAGAATCATGTTCTTGGCAACAGCGGATCGAACGATGATGTTTCAGATGTTTTTCAGGATTCCATAATTGTTCTTTATAATCAGATAACAGAAGATAACCTTCATCTGAACACAGATCTTAAAGGTTATTTTTTTGGTATCGCCCGTAATGTATGGAGTGCACAACTGAGAAAAAAACAAAGAACCATAGAGCTTGAAATTGATGTTTCTGACGAGGATGAAGCGGAAGAGCAGTATGATCCTGTTCTCGAAAGAGTTATAACCAGGGTATTTAAAAGACTAAAACCTGATCAGCAAATGGTTCTGAATTTATTCTCAGAAGGTCATAGCTATGAAGAAATTGCATTTATGATGGATCTTAAGAATGAAGTTTACGCAAGAAGGAAAAAGTATCTCAGCAAAGAAGCCCTGCTGGAGCTGGTAAGGGAAGATCCTGAATATCAGGAATATTTACGCTTTGAAAAATAATATCCTATTGAGAGTATCAGAACTGCACCAATCACCGTAAAGAAAATTTTTGTTTTTTTTGAATAGAACAGAGGGTCATTATTCCCGTATATTACAAGGGTAGCCCAGAAATAGGGATGAGACCTGAGCTGGTCAGCACTTTTTAGAAAGTCTATCCTGGCCTTTTTTAAAGATGCACTTTTCGAATACCCTTTTTTAAGATTTTGATAAAATTTCTCTACTATTTCAGTTCCTGATTTATCTTCAATCTCCCACATTGACATTACAACAGACTGACTTCCGGAATAGATGAATCCCCGCGCAAGACTTAATATGCCTTCACCTGAGATTAGTAATCCAGAGCCGGTATTACATGAACTGAGAACAACCATTTTTGCCTTTAAAGGGATCCCGTAAATCTCATATGTCTTAAGATATCCATCTTCAATAGTATCGTTTAAATGACTGAATATCAATGTTGAACGCATCGGATCTTTATCGTTTACCAGAGTATGCATTGACAGATGTATTATATCATATTTGCCGGATTCATTTTTAAATACTGATTCTTTGGCCTCGTTATTTTCAAAAAGTTTCCCCCCTGTCAGATGGGTTACGAATTCGGCCTCCTCGCGTGCATATGGCAGGTCGTTAAGAACACCAAACACTGACGACTGTCGTGACAATAATACTTTTTGAATATCTATCGGCTCAGGATAATTTGGAGCAAATGCTATTAACTTATTACTTTTTTCATACTCCTTATTCACATATTCGGACAAAAATGTAGCAGAGTAAGTATATGAAATATCATAGGTATTCATAAGATAACTGAGCTCTCTGTAATTGATTGCATTATGTGAGACCGAAGATGAAGGAATAGTTTCAAATGGCAGGTATGAAAGAATATTATCTGGTGAAATATATATTTTATCAGAAATGAGTGAAGATTTAATCGGTTCAATAAGTATTTTATATAGTGAATGACCAACTTGCTGAAATTCTTTAAATTTCAATGCAGCATTATCTGAAGGTGATGGCATTGATAATAAACCCCTGAAATGTTTTATATTATTAAAAAATGAAGAATCAATCGGGATTGCAAACAAGTGTTGATTTGTCCTGTTGACGACAAAAGTATACAATATTGTATCTGACACTACATAGTTAATGTAATTCCCGTCTCTACCCAACAGATCAGGAATCTCCTTAAGAGTGATCATTTGAGTATTATACTTTATTGCATAATAATCAGGATATTCTTTTTCAAATACCCTTATAAGTGAGTCTCGCTTTCTTGTGGTTTCCAGCAAACCTTCCTTCCATCTCGAAATTAATTGTTCATTCGGCTTTTTCTTAATCAGTTCGTCAGCGATACGTATATTAATAAGGCTGATTTCCTTTCTAAGGTCCATCTCATAGTTGGCAGTACTGAGTGGTATATCAAACTGGGTAGCTTTTAATTCCCTGGTTGAGGCCAATAGACCGGCAACCTTGCTTTTCTCTGAGTATTCGAATGCTTTCTCAAGAAAATGGGCATCTCTTGTCTGGCTGTAAAGAAGATTAAAATCGCGGATCGCAAAAAGATAAGAATCTCTGAACTTGTCACCCAATATCAATCTGCTCTCCTCTTCACTGATATTTATTCTGAGTCTATCGAGCAGTGAAATTATTAATTCCGAGGTGCTGGAAGCAGCAACAAGAGTTCTGCGATCTCCCTTTTTCTTATAAATATCCCACAGAAGACTGTATTTTAACTTAAGAAGCTTTAGTGAATTAATGTCTGGGGTCAAAGTGTCAATAGGCGGATTATCATCGAGTCCACCTGGGATATTATTGCTACTTGCATGAAAAAGCAGTGACTGGATAAGTTCCAGGGCTTTTTCAGGTTCACCGGACTCTTCAAGTGCCTGCGCATAGCCGACAGAAACGAAATAGTTCAATGAAATATCCTGTTTATTCACTTTAAAATACTGAAGGCACTGGTCATAACTTCTTATAGCCTTTTCATTGTCTATTTTATTGTCTCGTAAATAGTTAGCATAGAAATATAATACTTCGATATAATCATGCGGATTTTTCTCATACAGAACTTTTGCACGTCCGAGTGCTTCTTTAAGAATAAATTCGCCTTTCCCGACTTTTTTACTTTTAGCCAGGTACATACAATAATTATTAATTATGTTAAACGCATACGGTGAATCAGACGAGATAGCAAGAGAGACACCTTTGTTATAATATTTATCAGCGTCCTCAGTCAGACCAAGAGAACTAAATGTCGATGCCACCCCATCCAATAGATTAATAAAACGTTCATCCTGTGATAAATGGAAATCTGTATAAATGGATTCTGCTTTATCATAGTAAATTTTTGCTTTAGAGAAATTACCAAGACGGGTATAACAGACACCTACATTTACGTAAATACCTGCCTGTATTGAAGGGGAAACCTTTCCGGGATTCTGGTTTATTATATTTATGGCACTATTTGAATTGGTCAGGGCTTTTTCATACTCATTCAATTCAATATACGCAGTCATCTGGGAGAAATATGAAACTGCAAGATCAGGGTTTGAATCTCCAAAAATTTTTTTACCGGTCTCAAGAGATTTCGAAGCATAATTTTCGAACTTAGTTAAATCGCCAAGTTGAAAGTATGCCACGCTAAGATTATATAGTGCTTTGAAATATCTGTTGTCAACTTCACTGTTTTTTTCCTTCAAAGAAATACATTGAGTTAAATATTGAGCTGATTCAGAATAACCTTCTTCTTTTAAGTAATAAATGCCAATGAGATAGGTAGATTCAGATAGAATATTATCATCAATTTTTTTGATTGCAATTTTTCGGTTTATTTTCTCAACAACTGCCAGCGCATTTTTCAGGTCATTAATCATGAGATAGTTTAACAATGACTCATTTAGTTTTAAAATATCATCATACGATTTCCCGGCAGGATCTGAAAAAGAACACTCCACGCTGTTCTTAAACAATAAGTCAGCAGACGTACTGCCAATTCCCTTGAGAATAGATGAATGAGCGCTAACAGCTCCGGTAAATATGCAAATGAAAACAAATCTAAAAACTTGTTTTTTGAAAATCATAATGCGATTTCATTGTTTTATCGGGTCCCCTCTAAAAAACCTGTCAAATATAATGAAACCAATTCAAATTCATAAATCATAATAAAACAGCATCTGTAATCATCTTATTATATGCATGTTAAAAAATATATTTAAAATAAGCGATTTTTTCGTGTCACAAAAAGGGGTCAGGCGACATGTATGTATGTTGAGACGTAATTTGAAATATAACTGACTAAATAAAGAACCATGAAAAAACTGAAGACGATTTGTGTTACTGACATGTGGAGTGAGTTTTTACTTTCGAATGAAGAAATGATTTGCATTCATGGCGGAGACAATGATCCTGTTGTAAAGCCACAGGGACCTCCAATTATTATCTGAACAAACCTGCTCTTGTTTTTATGTGAACAAAATATACTCAAAACTATTTTTTAGAAGTTTATTAATACAGGAAAGAGCAGAATATATAATTTAACGGCCAGTATGGAACTATAAAGCATGCTACTTATAAAAGTGTATGTTTACAAAGATTAGTTTGTAATCGTTTAATACGATGACTTAACTTAATTCTTTTAATAGTTAGAATTATTAAAAATGAAATAATATTTAATTTCTATGAAAACAATTGATTTTTCATATTACATCGAACGGTTTATTGCCGGAGAGATGAGCGATACAGAAAAACAATGGTTCCTGAAAGAACTGGAAGCTAATGAAAATCTAAGGCACGAAGTCAATCTCAGGAAACAAACTGATGAGATTCTAAAAAAGAAAGATGTTATGACACTCAGAAATAAACTTTCTGAGATTGAGAAAAAGAGAGCTGAAGCAAAAGCTCCCACAATAACCTCAAAGAGACCAGCCTACTTTAAATATGCCGCATTATTGGCAGGCCTTGTTATTATAGGTAGTCTAATAATTTTCAGAGGGAAGAGTCTTTCCAACGAAGATATTTTAAAACAATACTATAAAGCATATGAGCCCCCTACCAGTCAAAGATCTGCTAATGCAGTAACAGATGCAGATTTTACTCTGGCATTGGAATTTTATAATGCTCACGATTATGATAAGGCTGCTGCACTTTTTAACAAAGTACTCGGATCCAAGCCAAATGACATGCAAACCGTTTTATTAATTGGAGTAACAAATTTTGAAGAAAAGAAATACCCGGAAGCCAAACAATCGTTTGGAAAGGTTATCGACGACAAAAACAATCTCTATGTTGATCATGCCAGGTGGTATCTTGCTTTATGTTATCTCAATACCAATGAAACAGAGAAAGCAAAACAACTTTTTTCACTAATAGGAAAAGAGAACGGTATTTATCAGAATGATGCCAGAAAGATTGTGCGTGATTTGAAATAATCATCAGTGAACCGAGAGGATAAATGTTCAATTTAAAAGTTGAAGACAACTCACAAATGGAGAGCAGCAATATGGAGAATAAGGATTTAATATCATCAATTGAAAAAATGATAAATTGTCCTTCGGTATTGACCGGGCTTTCTCATGAGATGAGAACACATATGAATGCAATTGTTGCCTTCACATTTCTGATGAAAGACAGCGGAATCAACAATACAGAAAGGGAGGAATTCAGTAGTCAGATTTTAAATGCATGTGAACAATTAATTGATCTGTTTGATAGTTTTCTCGATTCTGCTGTTATTGATACGGGAAATGCAAAAGCTGATTTAAAAATCTGCAAACTCGACATTTTTCTTGATGATTTATTATCAGAATTCAGAGAGGAACTGCACAAAGAAGAGCATAAGGATATAGAGCTGGTATCAGAAACGCAATTTTCAGATTCTGTTGAAGTCATAATTGATAAGAACAAGATTTACAGAGCATTACGCAGTCTATTCCAGAATTCAGTCAAGAATACAAAATCAGGCTATATAAAAATAGGCTACTTTCTCAGGGATGAGAAGGTCAATTTCTATATTCTCGATTCCGGCCAGGGTTATTTCAAATGCAAAGAATTTCTTCAGACCCAAGATCTGAACGAATCCCTTACCCTACACAATGATACGTATACAGCGGTTAATATAACCCTGGCCAAGAAGCTAATTCAAATGTTAGGAGGAACAATTTTCATTGAATGCAATGGTCTTACAGGAACCGGAATCTACTTTTCTATTCCAGTGAAGCTTGTTGCAAGCTCCGGCATTATTATAAATAAATACTCAAATACCATGATCGCTATCTGATAAGGCGAGTGTTATTATTTTCAATGTCTGAAAACAATCAATTTGAGAGCGAATGGCTGTTTAACCAATAGGCAGCCATTCTTTTTATTTTTTCAATTCAATAATCTTAGCTTCGGTCCGTCTGTTTAATTTTCGCCCCTCAATTGTAACATTATCACCAAGCGGAGAGGTGTTCCCATATCCCATGAATTTAAGCCTGTCAGAGGAAACGCCTTTCTTTATCAGATAATTAACAACCGACATAGCCCGCTTTTCAGATAATACTTTGTTGTATTGATCTGAACCTGTGGAATCCGTATAACCTCCGATCTCCATTGCCAGATTCTTGTTTTCAGATAATAGAGTTACAAGATTATCCAATTCTGATAATGACTCCTTCTTTATATCCCATGAGTCGACTTCGTAAAATACATTTGCCAGCAGCATTTTTTCTCCTACTTTGGCCGGATTCAGAATAATTTTTTTGATATACGGCTCGGCAGCGGTGTGCATCCCTTCAAACATGAAATTTTCAGAATAGAAAAGATACCCTGGCTTACTAACATTTATCCCATAATTGTACCCTGAAGGAAGACAAACAAGAAAATTTCCAGAATCATCAGTTATATTCTTCATCATAATCTTCCCTGTGGAGAGATTAATCAGCTCATAATCAGCCTTTAACAGCCTTCCTGTCTCCTTGTCGTATACTTTACCTTTCATATAGGATACAGGATTTGGTCTGACTGATTCATAGAGGTTAAAAGAGAATATGTCTTTCCCTTTTGACTTGTCTCTTATGGATGAATAATATGCTTTTTGTCCCCCCGATTCTATTATCAGACCCATTTCATCATTGTAGGTATTTATCGGATACCCGAGATTCTTCGGGGTCGACCAGGTACTATCCTCCTGCAGTCTGGTTATAAACAGATCAAATCCGCCCATTCCTACCCTGCCATCAGAAGCAAAATACAGTGTTTTTCCATCGAAATGAATGAAAGGAGACATTTCATCTCCCTCAGTATTAATATTACTACCAAGATTTACCGGCTCAGTCCAGAGATTTTTCTCATTCAATCTGGTCATCCAGATATCTTTGCCACCAAAACCTCCCGGCCTGCTGCTTGAAAAGAATAATGTTCTCCCGTCAGCACTTACAGATGGTGTAGATTCCCAATGTCTTGTATTGACAGGGGAACCCAGATTGGATGGTTCGGTCCATTTTCCATTTTTAAATGCTGAAAAATACAGATCACAATTTCCCATTCCTCCGCGACGATTGCACGCTGTGAAAAACATATAATCACCATTTGAGGAAAGTGTTTGAGCCCCTTCATTCTGGTCTGTATTCAGCGGAGCACCGGCATTGAAAGCCTTTTGCCATACCCCCGTTGTAAGATAACTTATATAGAAATCCTCCTGGACTATACCTTTAAAAGATGAGTTAGTAACGGGGTTTGGCTGACGTGTAAACATAAGAGTCTGCCCATCAGCTGTTATTGATGGCCAATACTCGTCATCAATTGTATTTATACCGGGTCCCAGATTTACCGGACTGAATGGAACGGGATTCTTAATTGCAGTTATAGCAAATTCACAGTTTTTAACGCTTTTTGCAGCAGCAATTTTATTCTTTGCTGACATCCCATCCTGTGCAAGGTATACATTAAAATGCCTCAAAGCATTAAAGTAGTCACCTGACATCATCTCAGCATTCGCAAGATTGAAAAACACAGGCCTAAAAAACAGAGAATCAATTTTAACCGCGGTTTTATAACTCAACGCTGCTTCTAAATTCCTGTTTTGTTTAGCCATCAGGTCTCCGATCATAATGTAAGCCTCATAAAAATTTTTGTCAATTGTAACTGCCTGTTTAAAATCTTTTTCTGCCGCTGCATAATCGAGATAATCATAAGCAGAAAGTCCTTCATTATAGATTTTCAGGGCTTTACCGGATGAAGTATGTAATCCCTGGGAAAACCCTGACAGGGATAACACCCAACAAATTGCTAAAAAAAATATTTTATGAATATTCTTCATATCAGAATCAGGGAATGTGCATGTATTTATGAACCTGAAGCGAGATTCTCCAGATAGTGTTTTTCTTAATATATTCAACTATTTCAGGAACTATATTTTCAAATCTGCTCCATTCAGGCTGAAGGTACAATCTGCATTCACTATTTACCAGCTTGTGATATTTTTCTGCCCATTCGAAATCACTCTTATCCTGGATAATCACTTTCAGTTCATCGGCAACTTTACATATTTCATCCATGGGTGGCATATTCTTTTTCGGTGAAAGACATATCCAGTTCCAATTCCCTGTTAAGGGATATGCTCCGGAAGTCTCAATAAAAGTACAGATATTTTTTCTTTTTAAGCCATCACATAAGAAATCAAGAGTCCACATTAAAGGTTCACCACCTGTTACGACAACTGAATCGGCACCAGATTCAATAACACGATTGATTATCATTTCAGTTTCGACCATCGGATGGACATTAGGATTCCATGAAAAACGTGAGTCACACCAGCTACATCCAATGTCGCAGCCACCAAGCCTTATAAAGTAAGCTGCCCTGCCTGTTTGAAAACCTTCTCCCTGCAATGAAAAAAACTCTTCTACTACCGGTAGCATTGACCCGTCAGAAATTAAAACTGTTTCCTTTTCCACCATATAAAAATTTCAAATCTATTTATTTATTCCGAATAGTAAAAAAGATTCCGCCTGTTGAACATTTCT
>Ga0302321_100002216_pt1 | contig 16718 bp, 11 predicted proteins | sample Fen_T0_1_FD_202505 | JGI IMG/M metagenome (GOLD analysis project Ga0302321, IMG submission 202505) | Peat permafrost microbial communities from Stordalen Mire near Abisko, Sweden - Fen_T0_1 | ecosystem: Environmental > Terrestrial > Soil > Wetlands > Permafrost | place: Sweden: Abisko...
TAGGCCGTGGGCGTCGGCGTCGGCTTGGCCGTGGGCGTCGGCGTCGGCTTGGCGGTCGGCTTTGGCGTCGGCTTCGCGGTCGGCGTCGGCGTGGGGTTTGCTGACGGGGTGGGTGAGGCCGCCGCGCCGTTCTTGACCACCTTGAGCGTGACCGAGGGCGCCGCGGTCCCGCCCTGGATCGCGGGCACGGGCGCCGGGACCGCCCACGTCTGGCTGCCGTCGACGATCCCGCCGCGGGCGACGTAGGTTGCCGCCGGGTCGATGAGACTCGGGTCGTAGGCGATGGCGAACTTGATCGGCTCGGTCGTGATCTTCGGGATGATCTGGTACGCCTCGACTGTGCCCGTGTCCACGCGCACGAGCGCCGCGATCGCGAGCGCCTCGGGCGAGAGCGCGGATCGGTCGTCGCGGGTGATCGTGCCGGGCAGGCTCGATGTTGCGGACGCCATCGCGGGGAGCACCGTGATGGCGACCTTGCTCGTCGGCCCGCCGGTGATGACCGGCGTCGGTAGGATCGACTGGAGGGTCCGGGTCGCGTCAACGACGGTGGCGTAGAGCGCATAGCTGTGGGTCTTGTCGATGGCAGCCGTGTCGTACGGGACGGCGAACGCGACGGGCCACTGCGCGTTGTTGATGCGCTGCGTGCTGACGACGGTCCCGCCAGTCACCCCGGACTGCTGGTCCACGAGCATCACGACCGCGGTGGCACCGGCCCCGAGCGCCGTCTTGTCCTTCGCGGCGAGCGTGCCGCTGACGGTGGCGCCCGCGCCCGCTGCCGTGGTGACGGGCAGCGCGGCGAGCAGCAGGACGAGCGGCAGGAAGACGACAAGCAGTCGGCGCATCAGTGGTGCTCCATGCGTGGCCGGTGACGGGACGGCTTGTTGGCGATGAGTGTACGGGCACGGTCGTACAATCCGCGGACCATGCCGATGTACCTCGACCATGCCGCCACGACTCCGGTCCGCCCCGAGGTGCTCGAGGCGATGCTGCCATTCCTGGGCGGCACCTTTGGCAACCCCTCGTCCGCGCACGCCTTCGGGCGGGCGGCCCGCGAGGCGCTCGACGACGCCCATGAGCGCCTGGCGCGGGCGATCGGCGCGGATCCCCGCGAGCTCGTGTTCACCAGCGGCGGCACGGAGGCGACCAACCTCGCGCTCAAGGGCGCCGCGTGGGCGGGCAAGCCGCGCGGCCACCGGCTCGTGACGACGGCCGTCGAGCACCACGCGACCCACTACGCTCTGCGGTACCTCGAGAAGTTCGGCTTCGAGGTCGTGGAGGTCGGCGTGGATCGGTACGGGCGCGTGGATCCTGCCGACATCGACCGGGCGATCACCGACCGGACCACCGTGGTCAGCGTGATCCTCGGCAACAACGAGGTCGGGACGCTCCAGCCGGTGGCCGAGATCGCGGCGCTGGTTCGGGCGCGGCACGGGATCCTGCTGCACGTGGACGCGGTGCAGGCGGCGCCCTGGACTCAGCTTGACGTCGAGGCGCTCGGCGCGGACCTGGTCTCGCTAGCGGCCCACAAGATCGAGGGGCCCAAGGGCGTCGGCGCGCTGTGGATCCGACGGGGCACGCACATCCTCGCCCAGCAGCACGGCGGCGGGCAGGAGCGCCACCGGCGAGCGGGGACCGAGAACGTGGCCGGTTCGGTCGGCATGGCGCGGGCCTTCGAGCTCCGGGCGGCCGAGCGTGCCGTGCTCCTGCCGCGGGTGCGCCAGCAGCGGGACCGCCTGACGGCGGCCGTGCTGGCGAGCGGCTTCGCTGAGTCGACTGGCCACCCGACCGAGCGCCTGCCGCACATCGCCTCGTTCGTCGCCAGCGGCCTTGAGGGCGGGTCGGTGGCGCTGGCGCTCGACTTGGAGGGGATCGCCATCTCAACCGGCTCCGCCTGTGCGACGGGATCCGCCGAGGTGAGCCACGTCCTGACCGCGATGGGGTACCCCAACGACGAGGCCCGCGGCCAGCTGCGCATCTCGCTTGGCCGAACCACGACCGACGCCGAGGTGGACGAGGCCGCGCGCGTCGTACCCGAGGTCCTCGCGAGGGTCGCCCAGGGGAGCCCGATCGCCCAGGTTGCTGGGGTGCCCGGCGCCGGGTCCTGACCCCGTCATGGCCCAGGCTCTGGACGCCATCCTCGTGGGCGTGGACGCGGGCGCGACCAAGTCGGAGGCGCTGGCCGTCCGACCCGACGGCAAGGTCGTCGGCAGGGCCTCGGCGGTCGGCGCCAATCCGAAGCGGCAGGGGCTCGCTGAGGCTGCCGACCGCATTGCCGACGCGGCGCGGTCTGCGGCCTCGACGACCTCCGCCACGGCGCGGTCCGCCGGCGGCCCGGCGCTCGTCTTCATCGCGGGCGCCGGGATCGACCGGCCGGAGCACGCCCGCGCAATGGAGCGCGAGGTCGCCGCGCGGTTGCCCGGGTCACGCGTGATGGCCTCGAACGACACGCTCGCGGTCCTGCGCTGCGGGACGCCGGACGGGGTCGGCCTCGTGGTCCCGGGCTCCACCGGCGGCAACGTGATCGGCCGCGGCCCGGACGGCCGGGTCACCGATCGGGGGCACGGGATCTTCGGCGGCGGCTACGTGCTGGGCGCGCTCGCGGCCCGGGCCGCGACTCGCGGAAGGCTGGCCCCGGAGCTCGCGGCCGCCATCGAGCGGGCCGACCTGGCATGGACCGGCCGTCGGCCCGAGCCCCGCGTGGCACAGCTCGCCGAGGCTGTGCTTGCGGCGGCGGAGGCGGGCGACCCATACCCTGCGCGTATCGTCGAGCGCTGGTGCAGTCGGGTGAGCGGTGCCGTCCGCGAGGAGGTCGGGTGGCTCGGGCTCGGGCCGATGCCCACGGTCATCCTGTACGGCGGCCTGGTGGACCATTCCTCATGGCTCGAGGCACGGCTCCGGGCGGCGATCCTCGCCGGCGCCAAGAGCGCTCGCATTGTCCGCCTCGACCAGCAGCCGGTCACCGGCGCCGCGCTGCTCGCCCGCGACGCGTGGGCCGGCCGCCTCGGCGTCTGGGACTTCACGCCGAGGCGCTGAGGCGCTGGATGGGTTCCGCAGGGCCCCGCCGTACAATCCGCCGATGAGCCGGATCCTCGTCGCCATGTCCGGAGGGGTCGACTCCTCAGTCGCCGCGGCGCTCCTCCACGAGCAGGGGCACGAGGTCGTGGGCGTCTGGATGCGCCTGCACGACGTGGCGGACAGCTACTCCGAGTTCCGCAAGTCGTGCTGCTCGGCCGATGCCGCCGACGACGCCCGCCGCGTGGCCGCCCGGCTGGGCATCCCGTTCTACGTCATGAACCTGGAGCGCGAGTTCGCCGCGGGCGTGATCGATCCCTTTGTCGCCGACTACACCCACGGCCGCACGCCCTCTCCCTGCGTCGAGTGCAACACCGTCGTCAAGTTCGGCGCCCTCCTCGGACGCGCCCGGCACTTGTACAACTGCGAGGCGGTCGCGACCGGCCACTACGCGCGACGGCTGGTGGACGAGGCGCCCGACGGGCAGCGCGCCCGCCTGGGACTCGCCGAGGACACGGCGAAGGACCAGACGTACTTCCTGTACGGCCTCCGCCAGGAGCAGCTCTGGCACAGCCGCTTCCCGTTGGGCGACCTCGAGAAGCCGCAGGTCCGCGCCATCGCGCGCTCGCTCGACCTCGTGACCGCGGACAAGCCCGAGAGCCAGGAGATCTGCTTCGTGCCGGGCGGCGACTACCGCGCCGAGCTCCAGGCCCGCGGCGGCTGGGTGCCCGAGCCGGGTCCGGTCCTCGACGCCGACGGGACGACCGTTGGCGAGCACGGCGGCGCGGCCGGGTTCACCGTGGGCCAGCGACGAGGTCTGGGCGTGGCGCTCGGCGAGCCGCGGTTCGTCACGCGCGTGGACGCGGGCAGCAACACGATCGTGCTCGGCCGACGACGCGACCTCGAGACGCGCACGGTGGTGCTCGAATCGGTGTCGTTCATTGCGGACGCCCCGCCGACCGCGCAGGACCGTGACGGCGCCTGGCTCCCGTTCCGCGCGCAGGTTCGGATCCGCCACCGCGCCCCGCTCGTCGGCGCCACGATCAGGCCCGCGACCCCTCACGAGCCGGCGCTGGGCGGGAGCTGGATCGCCGAGCTCGAGACGCCGGTGTGGGCCGCCGCCCCCGGCCAGGCCTGCGTGCTGTACGAGGGCGCAACGTGCCTCGGCGGCGGGAAGATCGCCGAGCGGGTGACGCCGGGCGCCGACTCAGGGCTGGTGCCCGAGGCTGTTGCTGCCGCGGCCACGCCATGAGCCTTGGCCCTGGACTCCCGCTGGCCCTCCTCTTGGGCTTCGTCCACACCGCGATCTACGTCCTCGTGCGCGGCGAGTCGGGCGGGCGCCTGCCGCTCACCTACCTCGCCGCTGCACTCGGCTCGTGGGCGGGCGCGGCCCTGGGCGCCCAGGTGGGCATGTCGTTCTTGGCCATCGGCGACTTCGCGCTGATCCCGGCGTCGATCGTGGCGTGGCTGGGCATCGGCTTCGTGGCCATCGTGGCGACGCTCGGCCCCGACCGGCGGGAGCCAGGCGCGTGAGCCGCGATGGGGAGGAGCGCGCCACCGCGCTGACCGCCGCCCTGTCGGGCGCCGCGGGTCTGCTGACCGGCGAGGACGGTGCGTCGAGATCGTTCATCGGCGCGGTGGTCGTCGGGGCGTTCGTGGGCGCGGCCGTCGCGGGTGCGACGCTCGTCCGGTCCCGGGCGGGCCAGCCCACGACCAGAGCGGGTCCCAAGAAGGCGAGCTGAGCGGCGGCTGTCGAGCGCGGCGAACCCTAGCCGGCGGCAGCCAGCTCGCGGCGCGCCGGCTGGGCACGGACGAGCGCGGCCAGGGCCCTGGGCTCGAGGGGTCGGCCGAGCAGGTAGCCCTGGCCCATGTCGCAGCCGAGCTCGGCGAGCGTCCGCGCCTGCGTCGCCTGCTCGATGCCCTCGGCCACTGTCGAGAGGCGCAGGCTCCGCGCCAGCTCCACGATCACGCGCACGAGGGCGGTTGCCTCCGGATCGGTGCCGACGCCCTCCACGAACGAGCGGTCGATCTTGATCCGGTCGATCGGCAGACGGCGCAGATACGCCAGCGACGAGTAGCCGGTCCCGAAGTCGTCAACGGCGATCCGCGTGCCGAGGTCGCGGAGCCGGCGCAGCAGGTCGGCGGTCTCGGTCGAGTCGTCGAGGGCGAGGCTCTCGGTGATCTCGAGCGACAGGCGGCCCGGCGCCAGACCGTGCTGCGCGATCATGTCGCGCACGTGGCCCACGAACGCGTCACCGCGCAGCTGGGCGGCTGAGACGTTGACGGCCGTCCACCGCATGGAGGGCAGCGTCGTCTCCCACTCGGCGGCCTGGCGGCACGCCTCGGCCACCACCCAGCTCCCCACCTCGGTGATGAGCCCGCTCGACTCCAGCGTGGGGATGAACTCGCCGGGGGCGACGATGCCGCGCTTGGGGTGGTTCCATCGGAGGAGGGCCTCGCTGCCCACGATCTCGCCCGTGCGGAACTCGCGGACGGGCTGGTAGTACAGCAGGAACTGCTTGTGCTCGACGGCGCGGCGGAGCTCGCTCTCGAGCACCAGGCGGCGTGCCGACGCGAGGTGCGCCTGCGGGTCGTAGACGCGCCAGCGGCCCTTGCCCAGGCCCTTCGCCTCGTACATGGCGAGGTCGGCGGCACGCAGCAGCCAGGCAGGTGAGCCCTTGCGGTTGATGTCCACCGCCACCCCGAGGCTGAGACGCGCGCCCAGCTGCAGGCCCTCGATTCGGAACGGCTCCTCGAACGCCGTGACGATGCGCTGCGCGATGGCGAGCGCACCCGCCTCCTCGGTGAGCCCCTCCACGAGGATCGCGAACTCGTCACCGCCCAGCCGTGCGACGGTCACGCCGGGCCGGACGTGCTCGCGGAGTCGCCGTGCCACTGCGACGAGCAGCCGATCGCCGACGTCGTGGCCGTGCGCGTCATTGATCCGCTTGAAGTCGTCGACGTCGGCGAGGAGCATCGCCACGAGGCCGGGCCCGCGCCCGCTGCTGGCGACGGCCTTCGCGACGCGGTCGTTGAGCAGGGCGCGATTGGCGAGGCCGGTGAGCGGGTCGTGGAACGCGAGTCGGACGAGGTCGGCCTCGAGCCGCTTGCGCTCGGTGATGTCGGTCAGGTAGCCCTGCCAGCGCACGGGCGTGCCCTCGTCGTCGGTCTCGAGGACGGTATGGTCGCGGACCCAGATCTCGCGCCCGTCGCGGCGCCGCATGCGGTACTCGCGGTCCGGCTTGGTCGAGCCGCTGCCGCTCGCGTCCCACTCGTCGTCGCTCAGGACTCGCTGCAGGTCGTCGGGGTGGACGTGCTCCTCCCACATGCCCGCGATGCCCACCCACTCATGCGGCTCGTAGCCGAGCATCTCGGTGATCTGCGGGCTCGCGTACTCGACCGGCGACCAGCGCCCGACGCCGGCCGCGTACACGACGCCGGGGAGGTGCTCGACCAGCGATCGGTAGCGGCCCTCGCTCGCGTGCGCCCGACGCTCCGCCGTCGCCCGCTCGGTGATGTCTCGAACGAACGCGGTCGTGAATCGGTGGCCGTCATCCTCGTAGACGGCGACGCCGGCCTCCGCCTCGAACGAGGAGCCGTCGCGGCGCCGCGCGTCGACCCGCACGACGCGGCCGGTCTCGCCGTGCCATGACCCCTGGCCGATCGTGTCGGTCGGCGGCACCACGTCGTCGAGCGTGAGGTCGCGAGCCTCGGGCCCGCTCCAGCCGAAGAGGAGCTCGGCGGCCGGGTTCCACTCGACGATCCGCCCCGCGTCGTCAACGGTGATGACGGCGTCGATCGCCGACTCGGCGAGGAGCCTCGCCCGCCGCTCCGACGAAGCCAGGCGAGCCGTGGCGAGGGTCTCTGCCGTTGCGTCGCGAACGGTCAGGGCCACGCCGGTGATGACACCCCGGCTGTCGCGCACGGCGGACCACGACGCGGCCGCGATGAACGACCCGCCGCCGGACCGGCGGTGGTTGGCCCGGCCGACCTCGCGCTCGCCCCCCGCAACCACACGCCCGAACGCCTGGCGCACCCGCACGAGATCGCCGGGCTCGATCAGGCTGTCGAACGTCTTCGTCCGCGCCTCGTCCTCCGCCATGCCGTACAGCCCCGTCGCTGCGGGAGTCCAGGACCCGATGGAGCCGTCGAGGCCCAGGAGGATGATCGCGTCGTCGGAGGAGGCGATGACGGCTTCAAGGCGACTGCCGACCTGGTCGGCATGCGTCCGCAGATCGCGCACCTGGCGTCCGCGTCCGGCGATGCCCGCGCCGGCCATGAGCAGCAGCAGCACGGCGAGCGGGAGCGCGACCAGCGGCATGGCGCCCGTGAGCGAGGGCAGCTGGGCGGGCGGGGCGCCGAACGCGAGCGAATAGGCCTCGGCCGCCAGCCCGAGCGTGATCGCCGGCACGGTTGCGAGCACCAGGGCCAGGATGGCGACCGGGCGGCGGAGCGGCCGTGTGAGGCGGGTGAGGGAAGCCACGGTCGGGCGTCCTTGGGCATGGGGCACCGGTGACGCGGTGCGCGCGGTTTGGCTCGGGTGCCCGCGGCGAGGTTTCCCGTCGTCGCGTCTGGAGCCTAGGCGCACCACCCCGAACAGGGAGGGGCTCTTCGGTCATGTGCCCGATGGGACCTTCGGTGATCGGGCGCTCGACGCAGACCTTGAACGGCGAGCCCGCTAGGGCGAGGGGAGCGTCTGGGGGGCCATCTGCGCAGCGGAGATCGCCCGCGCGCCTGCCTCGTCGGTCGCGAAGATCTGGACGCCGCCCTGACGCCGGTCATCCTCGCACGGGCTCGCACGCCAGTTTCGGTCGAGTGCGCAGAAGCGCGGGCCCCCCGTTGGGTACCATTGCTCCGATGTCGACCGACGCCCCGATCCCGTACCTGCCCGCCGCCGAGATCCGCCGCCGCTTCGTCGAGTTCTTCGCCGAGCGGGGCCACACCGTCGTCCCCAGCGCAAGCCTCGTGCCAGCGGGCGACCAGACGCTGCTGTTCACGAACTCGGGCATGGTCCAGTTCAAGGACGCGCTGACCGGGGTGGAGAAGCGCGACTACGTCCGTGCCGTGGACTACCAGCGCTGCCTCCGGGTGGCCGGCAAGCACAACGACTTCGAGGAGGTCGGCCGCACGCCGCGGCACCACACGCTCTTCGAGATGCTGGGCAACTGGAGCTTCGGCGACTACTTCAAGCGCGAGGCCATCCACTGGGCGTGGGACTTCCTGACCCGCGACCTCAAGATCCCCGCCGACCGATTGGCCGCCACGGTCTACTCGACCGATGATTTCGCGCACGCCGTCTGGAAGGACGAGATCGGGCTGCCGCCCGAGCGCCTCGTGCGCTGGGGCGACTTCCCGGCCGGCGACGAGGCGAACTGGTGGCGCATGGGCGACGTGGGTCCCTGCGGCCCGTGCTCCGAGCTGCACTACGACCGGGGCGCGCACCTCTCGGAGGGTCCCGAGTGCGTGCCCGACCACAGCGAGCACTGCCCGCGCTGGCTCGAGGTGTGGAACCTCGTGTTCATGGAGTTCGAGCTCCACCCCGATCGCTCGCTGACCCCGCTGCCGGCCCCCGGCGTGGACACGGGGATGGGCCTCGAGCGCGTCGCCTCGGTCGTGCAGGGCGTCCGCAGCAACTACGACACGGACCTCTTCGCGCCCATCCACGCCAAGATGCGCGAGCTGCTGGGCAGCGACCCCGACGAGTTCGAGGCGAGCCGCTTCTCCTACCAGGTGATCGCCGACCACTCGCGCGCCGTGACGTTCCTCGCCGCCGACGGCGTCCAGCCGTCCAACGAGGGCCGCGGCTACGTCATGCGCCGGATCGTCCGACGGGCCATCCGCCACGGGCGCCTGCTCGGGCGCACCGAGCCGTTCCTCGGCGAGACGGCGAAGGTCGTCATCGACACCATGGCCGAGGCGTACCCGCACCTGGTCGAGCGGCGCGCCGATGTCCTCGGGATCATCGAGCGCGAGGAGCGCCAGTTCAGCCGCACCCTCGAGGCGGGCATGGGCCTGCTCGAGGAGGCGCTGATCCCCCTCACGTCCGATGAGCGCGTGATCGGCCGCCAGGCCGAGAAGCTCGACGCCGACGCCCCGGTGCTCCCGGGCGCGGTCGCGTTCAAGCTCCACGACACCTACGGCTTCCCGATCGACCTCACGGTCGAGCTCGCTGCCGAGTACGGCGTTCGCACGGACCTCGCGGGGTTCGAGGACGCGCTCGCGGAGCAGCGCGACCGGAGCCGCGCCAACACCAAATCCGGCCTCGCCCAGGCGAACCTCGCGGCGTCGCGGTACGCGGAGATCCTCGGCCGCACCGGCCCCACGCAGTTCCTCGGCTACGACGCGACCGACGCGGTCGGCCGCGTGGTCGCGATCCTGCACGACGGCACCGAGTACGAGACCCTTCAGGCGGTCGACGAGGTCGAGCTGCGGGTCGACGCGGCGGCTCGCGTTGAGCTCGTCCTGGACCGGACGCCGTTCTACGCGGAGTCCGGAGGCCAGGTCGCCGACATGGGGGCGTTCCTCACGGCGGACGGCTCGGTGCTGGTGGACGTGGACGACGTCCAGCGGGTCGCCGGCACGCAGACCGCGGGCCTGACCGTCCACCGCGGTGTTCTCCGCGGCACGGTCACGGTGGGCGACGAGCTGCGGGGCGTCGTCGACGCCGAGCGGCGCGCCCACACCATGCGCAACCACACGGGCACGCACCTCCTGCATCGCGCGCTGCGCAACGCGGTGGGGGAGCGGGCGAGCCAGGCGGGCTCGCTGGTCCACCCGGACTACCTGCGCTTCGACTTCCCGTTCGACCGCGGCCTCACCGACCAGGAGCGGCTGCTGATCGAGCGCGAGGTGCGCCGCGTCGTCCGCGAGGACCGGCCGGTCAGCGTCGAGTGGATGACGATGGCCGAGGCCCAGGGCGCCGGCGCCGACGCGTTCTTCGACGAGAAGTACGGCGAGCGCGTCCGGACGGTCCGCGTCGAGGGGTTCAGCCACGAGCTCTGCGGGGGTACGCACTGCCGCGCCTCGGGGCAGATCGGCAACTTCGTCATCACCTCGGAGAAGAGCATCGGGTCGGGGATTCGGCGGATCGAGGCGGTGACCGGCGCCGTGGCGGACCGCCTCATGGAGGAGCGGTTCGCGCTGCTCGAGCGTGCGGCCGTCGCCGTGGGCGCCCGCACCACCGAGGCCGTCGAGGAGCGAATCACCGCGCTTCAGGACGAGCTCAAGGACACCAAGCGCCGCCTCAAGGCCGGGGCCGCCGCGGGCGGACGCCCAAAGCCAGGTGAACTGGCGGCCGGCGCCGTCGAGATCGCCCCGGGCGTCGCGTTCGTCGGCTGGACCGGCGACGTTGCGTCCATCGAGGAGCTCAAGGGCCTCGCCAAGGACATTCGCGGCTCCCTGCCGTCGGGCGTCATCGCGGTCGGGCTCGACGCGGACGAGCCGCAGCTCTTCGTGACCGTCAGCGATGACCTCGTCAAGCGTGGCATCGCGGCGGGCTCGCTCGTCCAGACCGCCGTGGGCAGCATCGAGGGGCGGGGCGGCGGCAGGCCAGAGATGGCCCAGGGCAAGGGAACCAAGCGCGACGGCCTCGCCGACGCCATCGCGGCCGTGCGGGCCGCGGCGGTCGAGCTGGCCCGCGGCGCGTGACGGGCAGCGCAGTGCAGCGAGGGGGCTGGGCCTAGGATGGCGTTCCTCCGGCGGATCTGGAGCCGCGACGAGAGGCCGGCACCGGCAGCGTGCACGGCCCTCGACATCGGCACGGAGTTCGCCAAGGCGCTCGTCTTCGAGATTGACGACCACGGGCACGGCACGGTCCGCGGTGTGGGCCGCAAGCGCCAGGGCCTGAGCCACATGCAGTCCGGCACGGTCGCGGACATCGCCGCGGTCGTCGACAACTGCTCGGTGGCGCTCCAGGAGGCCGAGGAGATGGCCGGGTTCCGGCCGTCCCAGGTCGTCATCGGGATCGCGGGCGAGCTCGTCAAGGGCTTCACGACCACCGTCACCCAGGAGCGCAAGAAGCCGGGCCTGCCCATCAACGACGCCGAGCTGATGAAGCTCATCGAGAGCGTCCAGCGCGAGGCCCTGCGCGAGGCGGAGCGCTCCATCACATGGGAGACCGGCCTGCCCCACGTGGACGTGCGACTGGTCCACAGCGCCATCGTCGGGGCCTCCATCGACGGCTATGCGCTGTCGAACCCGGTCGGGTTCCAGGGCCGCCACGTCAAGATCGGCATCTTCAACGCGTTCGCGCCGCTCGTGCACCTCGGCGCGCTCCAGTCGGTGGCCAGCCAGCTCGACCTCGAGCTGCTCGAGGTGGTCGCCGAGCCGTACGCCGTGGCCCGAGTCCTGGGCGCGGACAACGTCCGCCAGGCCGGCGCGCTGTTCGTGGACGTGGGCGGCGGAACCACCGACGTCGCCCTGGTGCGCCAGGGCGGCATCGAGGGGACGCGCATGTTCGCCCTCGGCGGGCGGGCCTTCACCAAGTCCATCGCCGACCGGCTCGACCTGCCATTCCCGCGCGCGGAGTCGCTCAAGGTGGACTACGCCCGCGGCCTGCCAGTCGAGCGCCAGGAGGAGGTCGCCGAGATCATCCGCGACGACGTGGCGGTGTGGGCGGCTGGTGTGGAGCTGGTCATGGAGGAGCTGGCGGCGGGCGAGATGCTGCCGAGCCGGATCCACCTCTGCGGCGGCGGCTCGAGGCTGCCAGAGATCCAGCGCGCGCTCGCTGCGGAGCGGTTCTGGAAGCGCCTCACGTTCGCCCGACCGCCCGAGGTCTCCATCATGGCCCCGGATCAGGTCACCGACATCTCGGACGCGACCGACCTCCTCGTCGACCAGCAGGACGTCACGCCGCTCGGCCTCGCGTACCAGGCCATCGAGCTGCACACCACCGAGGACCCGCTCGACGCCACGCTGCGCCGCGTCCTCCGCGTGATGAAGGTCTAGGCTGCGACCCGGGATGGCGACGATCGTCTACCTCGACGTCGAGGACGAGATCACCACCGCGGCCGCGCGGATCCGCAACGCGGGCGAGCCGCGGGTCGGCATGGTGGTGCCGTACGGATCCCGGGTGGCCACCGCGCGGATCAACTTCCGCCTGCTGGCCCGCGAGGCCCTCGATGCCGGGCGCCGGCTCGACATCGTGGCGCCCGACGCCTCCGCCCGCGCGCTTGCCGCGTCCGCCGGGCTGGCCGTGTTCGCGTCAGTCGGGGAGTACGAGGCCGCGCTGGCCTCGGGCGATGACGAGCCTCCCGAGCACGAGCCTGCGCCGCCGAGCCCGCGAGGCAAGTCGAAGGGCGCGCGCGGCACCGCCGCCGCGGCAGGCGCCGCCGCGGCCGCCGGGGCTGCGGGCGCGGCCCGTGGCGCAGCCGGGCCCGAGCAGCTGCCGCTCCTCGACGATGCGGCGACCAAGGGTCGCCCGATCGCCGCGTCGGGCCGGTCGGCGGCGTCGACGGCCCCGGTCCTGCGCGACCAGCCCCCCGACGAGTCGGCGCCGCGGCGCCGCAGCCGGCGTGCGCCGGTCGTCTTCCTCCTGCTGGTCCTCGCGATCATGGTCGCGTTCGGCGGGGCCGCCGCGGTGATGCTCCCGTCCGCGGAGATCGTCGTGACGCCCGTGATGGAGGCGGTGACCCCGGTCTCGCTGACCGTTCGTGCCGACACGACCGTCACCGAGGTGGACCCGGTCGGGCTGGTGATCCCCGCCAACTCGATTGACGTGCCGCTGACCGCCCAGGGCGAGTTCGCCGTCACGGGCACCAACGTGGTCCAGACGTCGGCCTCCGGACAGGTGACGTTCGACAGCATCAACACGGTCAACGCCATGCCGGTCCCGCGCGGCACGCGTGTCGCCACCAGCGACGGCGTCGGGTTCGTCACCACGGCGTCCGTGATCGTCCCGCGGGCCACCGTGAACGGAAACACGATCGCCCACGGGCGAGTCTCGGTCGGGGTTGCGGCCGCCTCCGCCGGGACCAAGGGCAACGTCGACGCCGGCGCCATCGACCAGGTGCCGAGCTCGCTCGCGTCGCAGCAGATCAGCGTGTCCAACGGCTCGGCGACGAGCGGCGGCGCCCGCAGCGAGACCCCCAAGATCGTCGCGGCCGATGTCACTGCGGCCACGGACAAGCTCGCACAGGACCTCAACGGCCAGGTCCCCACGGCGGTCGCGGACCCGACGATCGCCCCGGCGGGCGCCACGCTCTACCCGGACACCGCCAAGCTGGGCGACATCACGTACACCCCGGACACGGCCGGTCTGGACGGCAAGGTGCTCAAGGCCACCCAGACCACGTTCACGCTCCAGGCCGACGCAACGGCCAGCGTCATCGCGGTCGACGAGAGCCCGCTCCACGGGCTGGGCGAGTCGGCGATCCGGGCGGCCGTGAAGCCGGGCGACCAGATCGTGGAGGACTCGATCACGGTCGACGTCAGTGAGGGGACGGTCGGCGAGGACGGCACGGTGAGCTACACCATCACGGCGACAGCGCTGCAGCACCACCCGCTCGACGCGAACGCCCTCAAGGCAACCGTGCTCGGCAAGACCGCGGACGAGGCGACGGCCGCCCTCGCGCCGTATGGCAAGGTGACGATCACCCTGTGGCCGTTCTGGGTGAGCGCGGTGCCCACGAACGCCGACAAGGTGACGCTCACCGTCGGCTCGCCCGAGAAGCCCGCCCCCACGCCGACGATCCGGCCCACGCCGACACCCCGGCCGGCGATCACGCCGAGACCCAGCCGAGCCCCGGCGTCGGGCAAGCCGGCCTCGCCGGGCCCCTCGCAATCCGCTCCCGACGCGTCGCCGGTACCATCCTCGTAATGCAGATGTCCCGTCCGCGCGCCGTTCGTCAACGGCCCGCTGCCAGCCGGTGACCGACCGGATCCTCGGGGTCGACCTGGGCACGCGCCGCATCGGCCTCGCCGTCGCCGATACCGGCCTCGGCTTCGCCCGGCCCCTTGCCACCCTCAACCGAGGCGCCTCGCTCGACGAGGACGCTGCGGCGCTCGGCCGCGTCTGCCGCGAGCAGGGTGCGGTGGAGCTTGTCATCGGCCTGCCGGTCGAGGCGCGTGGCAACGAGGGGGAGATGGCGGCGCTCGCGCGCGACTGGGCGACCGCAATGGGGGAGCGGATCGGCCTGCCCGTCACGATGCGCGACGAGCGGTTGAGCTCCTTCACCGCCGAGCAGCGTCTCGGGCGCATGCCCCGCGGTCGCAGCGGCGGCGCCCCGAGTCGCACGCAGCGCAACGCCTACAAGGCCAAGGTCGACCGCGAGGCCGCGTCGATCATCCTCCAGGACGAGCTCGACGCCCGCCGCGGCGTCACGGGGGCCATGCCCGGTGCGTCGGATGCCCTTGGATCACCAACCCAGGAGGAACGATGACGGTACGAGGCGGCCGCGGTCCCCGCGACCCCATGGTCGACCCGGAGCTGCAGGCGGCGCCCGCGGACTACGGCTACCGGCGCTCCGGTCGCTACGGCCGCGGCCCCGGCGACCAGCGGCGCTATGAGCGGTACGGCGAGCGGGGCGGCGGCCTTGGCGGTCTCGTGCGGTTCCTGCTGTTCCTCGCGGTGCTCGCCGCCATGGTGATCCTCGTGCTCGTCACGGTCGCCCGGCCCATCTTGCGCATGGCTGTCGCGCCGTGGGCCGAGCAGAACCCCGGCGCCCTGTCCATCGGCTTCGTGGCGGACCTCGTGCGCGAGGACCTGGGGGCGGCGTTGACGGCACCCGCGAGCAGTGACACCTCGAGCGTGTCGTTCGTCGTGGCCGACGGCGACACCCCGGCCCTGCTCGCCCCGAAGCTCTTGGAGGCTGGGGTCATCACCAGCCAGCCCGCGTTCCTGTTCGTGGCCCGCGAGGCGAACCTCGCCCCGCAGCTCACGGCCGGCACCTTCGAGCTCGCGAAGAACCTGACGCCCGACGGGGTGGTGCAGGGGCTGATCAAGAACCGCGTCGTGCAGCAGACGACGACGATCACGTTCCGCGAGGGACTGCGGATCGAGCAGATGACGGCCAAGCTCCAGACGATCCCGGGGATCCTGGTCGACCCCAAGGCGTTCTACGACCTCGCCACGCACCCGACCGACGAGCTGCTCTCCAACTACGCGTGGCTCGTCAACCCCAAGATCCACGCCAAGGGCTCGAGCCTCGAGGGCTTCCTCTACCCGGCCACGTACACGGTGCGCACCGACCCGATCGCGCCGACCGACGCCGAGGGCCTGATCAAGATGATGCTCGACGCGTTCTACGCCAAAGTGGGTCAGGACAGGCTCAACGTCCCGGCCGCGCGCGGGCTGACGTTCCAGCAGGTGCTCACGCTCGCGTCGATCGTGGAGCAGGAGGCGCAGCTCGACGTGGACCGGCCGCTGATCGCGGGCGTCTACCAGAACCGCCTCAGCACCAAGCTGTGGCCGACCACGCTGCTGCAGTCCGACCCGACCATCTTCTACGTCAACGACACGTTGCAGCTCGGCGCGCTCGCGTTCCAGAAGTGGCAGACGTACACCTTCTGGGATGCGCTGCCAGCCGGCTACAAGCTGCCGACGCCGCTCCCCGCGGCCATCGCCGGGTACAACACGTACACGAGCAAGGGTTTGCCGCCCGGGCCCATCTGCTCGCCGGCGCTTGCATCGATTGACGCGGCGCTGACCCCGACCACCAAGACGGGGTACCTCTTCTTCCTCGCCACGGGGAAGGACGGCAAGACGGTCTATGCCAAGACGCAGGCGCAGCACGACGCCAACGTGGCGAAGTACCTCCACTGAGGTGACGACGCGGCTGCCCGTCCCGGGCGACTTCGCGGCCGCGCCGGACGCGGCGACTCGCGGACGCTGGCTCGACGCCGACCGGGCCGCCCGCCCGTCGCGCCTCGCCCGGCTACGCGAGCGGATGGCTGAAGAGCACGTCGACGCGTGGTTCGGCGTCCGGCCGGAGCACATGCGCTGGCTCACCGGGTTCACCCTCGGTCCCGGCGAGAAGCCGTCGGCCGGACATTCCGGCGAGTTCCTCGTGGGACCGGCCTCCGTCACCGTCGTCGTGGACTCGCGGTACTCGATCCAGGCGCGGCGCGAGGCCCCCGACGCATCGGTCGAGGAGATCGGCTACGACCTGCCGGGAGCCTGGGCGCGACTGCTTGGCGAGATGGGCGCCAGGCGGGTCGGCATGGAGGCTGAGGTCGTCCCGCAGGCGATGTGGGCCAAGCTCGCGGCGGCGGCGCCCGGCGTGGAGCTCGTCTCGGCTGACGGCTGGGTCGAGGCGATGCGCGCCGTGAAGACGCCCGACGAGATCGAGCGGATCGCCGCCGCGTGTGCCGTGGCCGACCGGGCCCTGGCCGCGCTGCTGCCCGAGATCCGCCCCGGCGTGACCGAACACGATCTGGCGCTGCGGCTCGAGTGGCTGATGCGGACCGGCGGCGCCGAGTGCCTCGCCTTCGACGTGGCATGCCTCGCCGGGCCGGAGGCCGCCCTGCCGCACGGGTCGCCCGGCCATCGACCGGTGCTGGATCGCAGCGTGCTGCTGTTCGACTTCGGCGCGCAGGTCGAGGGGTACCGCAGCGACATGACGCGGACGCTGTTCGTCGGCGAGCCGAGCGAGCGCGATCTGGGCGTGTACCAGACCGTGGCGGCGTCCCAGCAGGCGGCGATTGACGCGCTGGCCGCGGCGGTCCGCACGGGCGGCTCGATGCCCGACGGCCGCGCGGTCGACGCGATC
>Ga0302321_100002217_pt1 | contig 16715 bp, 12 predicted proteins | sample Fen_T0_1_FD_202505 | JGI IMG/M metagenome (GOLD analysis project Ga0302321, IMG submission 202505) | Peat permafrost microbial communities from Stordalen Mire near Abisko, Sweden - Fen_T0_1 | ecosystem: Environmental > Terrestrial > Soil > Wetlands > Permafrost | place: Sweden: Abisko...
GTCAAGCTGGACGGGACGCCGGGAACGATCCGCAAGGGACCGCCCGTCGCCGGGGAGGACAACCAGCGGGTCTACGGCGAGCTGCTCGGCCTGGACGCGAATGCGCTCGCCGCGCTCGCCGCCACGGGAGCAATCTGAGGACGCGGCGCGGATGCAATCGAACCTGGGGGCGAGCCCTCCTCAGCCGCCGCGGGCGAACGCCACCAGCTCGGAGAGGTGCGCATGCGCGAGGCAGGTCACCGTGTCCGCCCCGCCGTAGTAGATCGACACGCGGTCCGCCCCCGCGTCCACGAGTGCCGCGCAGGGGAACACGACGTTGGGCACGTCACCGACCTGCTCGTACGAGACCTGGGGCGACAGCAGGTAGTCGTGCCCGCGTCCGATGACCTTCCAGGGCTCGTCGATATCGAGCAGCGCGGCACCCATCGAGTAGACGAAGCCGTTGCACGACGTCAGCACGCCGTGGTACAGGAGGAGCCAGCCCTCCGCGGTCTCGATCGGCGTGGGGCCGGCGCCGACCTTGGTGGACTGCCACGTCCAGGGGATCGGCGCCATCACGTGGCGATGGCGACCCCAGTGGACCAGGTCGGGGCTCTCCGACAGGTAGATGTCCCCGAACGGCGTGTGACCGCTGTCGCTGGGGCGGCTGAGCATGAGGTAGCGCCCGCCGACCCGCCGCGGGAACAGCACGCCGTTCCGGTTGTAGGGCAGGAACGCGTTGTCCAGCTGGTGGAAGGTCTCGAAGTCCTGCGTCCACGCGATGCCGATCGTGGGCCCGTGGTAGCCGTTGCACCAGGTCACGTACCAGCGGTCCTCGAGCCAGGTCACCCGCGGGTCGTAGGCGTGGACGAACGTCTCCTGGATCTCCGCGACGCGCGGGTCGGCCCCCAGGAACGTGATCGGCTCCGGATCGATCTCCCAGGCGATGCCGTCGCGACTGCGACCCACATGGAGGTCCATCGTGCGGACCGTGTCGTCGACGCGGAACACGCCCGCGAACCCGTCACCGAACGGCACGACCGCCGAGTTGAAGATGCTGTTGGAGCGCGGCAGCAGGTCCCGCGGGATGACGGGGTTGCGGCTCGACCGCCACACCACCGACGACGACCCCACCGGACGGTCCTCCCACGGGATGGGTGCGCCGCCAACGCCGTCCAGGGTCATCGGGCCGTCTCCTGTCACGCTCATGATCCATCCCCTGTCGTACCCGCCGCCAGCGACGCCCAGTAGCGGCCGCTGTCGCGGATCCGGCGCTCCTGCGTCGCGAAGTCGACGTGGACCAGCCCGAAACGCTGGCGGTATCCCTCTGCCCACTCGAAGTTGTCCAGGAGCGACCACGCGAAGTAGCCGCGCAGCGGCACGCCTCGCTGCAGCGCCGCGCCGGCCGCCGCGACGTGGCGGCGGAGGTAGCTCGTCCGCTCCGGGTCTCGCGTCGGGTCCGCCGGATCCGGATCGTAGGCTGCACCGTTCTCCATGATGTACAGCGGCATGCCGCCGGTCCGCGAATGGACCCACTCCAGGATCTCGGTCAGGCCTGCCGGATCCCACTCCCAGCCCATCGTCGTCACCTCCACCGGATCCCGCGGAGGCAGCGGCGGCAGGAGCGGGGATCGGAATGCCCGGGACGTGTAGTAGTTGACGCCGACGAAGTCGATCGGGGTCGCGACCAGCTCCATGTCTCCGGCACGGACCTCGTCGCGCTTCCAGCCCGACGCCCGCAGGCCGTCCGGCGGGTAGTCGAGACCGATGACTGGGTCCAGGTACCAGCGGTTGTAGAGGTCGTGCGCGAGAGATGCGGTCTCCAGGTCGAGCGGGTGCGTCGACGCCGGCCGCTTCGGCTCGACGTTCAGCACGATCCCGACCGGTGTCCCGGGCGAAGCCGCGCGGATGGCCCGGACCGCGAGCCCGTGGGCAACGAGAAGGTGATGGGCCGCCGCGTATGCCGCGTCAGGGTCGGTGCGCCCCGGCGCATGCATGCCCAGCCGGTAGCCAAGCTCCGCGATGCACCACGGCTCGTTGAGGGTCGCGATCGCCGCGACGCGGTCGCCGAGGCGCCGGGCGACGACGTCCGCGTAAGCGGCGAACGCGTCGGCGGTCGAGCGCACGGCCCAGCCGCCCGCGTCCTCGAGAACCTGCGGCAGGTCCCAGTGGTAGAGGGTCAGGTGCGGGGCGATCCCCCTGGCACAGAGCTCGTCCACCAGGCGGTCGTAGAAGTCAAGCCCGGTCTCGTTGACGGTGCCGGTGCCGTCCGGGATGACCCGCGGCCACGCGATCGAGAAGCGGTAGGCATCCAGCCCCAGCCCCGCCATCAGGGCGACGTCCTCGCGGTACCGGTGGTAGTGGTCGCACGCCACGTCGCCGGTATCCCCGTTGGCCACGCGCCCAGGCGTGTGCGAGAAGCGGTCCCAGATGCTCTCGCTGCGCCCGTCCTCGCGGGCGGCACCCTCGATCTGGTAGGCGGCGGTCGCCGCTCCCCACGTGAAGCCGGGCGGGAACCGGTCATCCCTGGCCATTGGTGACCCTCGTTGCTTGGAAGCGCTCTCAGATTCTGGCGCCCACATCGTAGCGCAGGCTGGTGGGTCGATCCCGCGGCCCCGGCGCTCGCGAGCGCAGGGTCCCGACTTGACAACGACCCTGTCGCGGCCTAGTTTCTGGAAGCGCTCCCAATCCAGTTGTGAGCCTGTGCTGCACGGCGGGCAGGTCAACGCGGGCTCCCGGTTGCGGTCTCCTCCCCCGCCCGCGGGCAGTCGCCTTGCGGCTCGTCACCCCGAGCCGGGAAGCAGGAATCATGCGCTACGGCCACTTCGACGACGACCACCGCGAGTACGTCATCACGCGGCCCGACACGCCCCTGCCGTGGATCAACTACCTCGGCAGCGACGAGTACTTCGGGATCATCTCGAACACGGCCGGGGGCTACTCGTTCGTGCGCGATGCCCGGCTGCGGCGCCTGACCCGCTACCGGTACAACAACGCGCCGCTCGACCTCGGCGGGCGGTACCTGTACCTCCGGGACGACGACACCGGCGACTACTGGAGCCCCAGCTGGCAGCCCACCCAGGGCGACCTCGAGGAGTACGAGTGCCGGCACGGCCTGGGCTACACGACCATCGCCTCGCAGCGGGCCGGCATCCGGGCCGAGACGTGCTACTTCGTGCCGATCGGTGAGACCCTCGAGGTCTGGCGGGTCCGTCTGACGAACGAGCGGCCCGGGCCGGCGAGGGTGTCGCTGTTCGGGACCGTCGAGTTCTGCCTGTGGGACGCGCAGGACGACGCCACGAACTTCCAGCGCAACTACTCGGTAGGAGAGGTCGAGGTCGAGGACGGCGTCATCTACCACACGACCGAGTACCGGGAGCGGCGCAACCACTTCGCCTACTTCGCGTGTTCGGACGCGTCCGCGGGCTTCGACACGTCACGCGACGCGTTCCTCGGACCCTACCGGGGCTGGGACCGGCCCATCGCCGTCGAGCGCGGGGCGGTGTCGGGCTCGATCGCGCATGGCTGGCAGCCGATGGGCGCCCACCAGGTCCGCCTCGAGCTGGGCCCCGGCGAGACCCGCGACATCATCTTCGTGCTCGGCTATGCGGAGAACCCGGCGGACGCCAAGTTCGACCCCCCGGGCTCGGGGAGGGTAGACAAGCGGCGAGTTCGCCCGGTCATCGCGAGCCACCTCGAGCCCACCGTGGTCGAGTCGGCGCTGGTGGCGCTCCGGGAGGCCTGGGCCGAGCGGCTCGGCGCATTCCAGGTCGAGAGCGGCAACGTGCATCTCGACCGGATGGTCAACACCTGGAACGCATACCAGTGCATGGTCACGTTCAACCTGTCCCGGTCCGCCTCGTCGTTCGAGTCCGGGATCGGGCGCGGCATGGGCTTCCGTGACTCGAACCAGGACCTCCTCGGGTTCGTCCACATGGTGCCCGGGCGGGCGCGGGAGCGGATTCTCGACATTGCCGCGACGCAGCTGCCGACCGGCGGTGCCTACCACCAGTACCAGCCGCTGACGAAGCGCGGCAACGACGCCGTCGGCTCCGGCTTCAACGACGATCCGGCCTGGCTCGTGCTGGCCGTCACGGCATACGCCAGGGAGACCGGCGACCTCGCCATCCTCGACGAGCCGGTCCCCTACGACAACGCCCCGGGCAGCGAACGACCGCTCGAGGACCACCTCCGGCGGGCCATCGACTACACGCTCGAGCGACTCGGCCCCCACGGGCTCCCGCTCATCGGGCGGGCGGACTGGAACGACTGCCTGAACCTCAACTGCTTCTCGGACACCCCGGGCGAGTCGTTCCAGACGACCCAGAACCGCGATGGCGGCGTGGCCGAGTCGGTGTTCATCGCCGGGCTGTTCGTGCTTGCCGCGAACGAGATGGCTGAGCTCGTCGACCACCGTGGCGACGCCTCCGAGGGCGCACGCCTCCGAGAGGCCGCGGCCGACATGGTCGCGTCCGTCGACGCCCACGGCTGGGACGGCGACTGGTTCCGGCGTGCCTACGACTACTTCGGCGAACCGATCGGCTCGGCCGGGAACGACGAGGGCCAGATCTTCATCGAGCCCCAGGGCATGTGCGTCATGGCCGGCATCGGGCTTGCAGACGGACGCGCTGTCCGGGCGCTGGCGGCGGTCCGCGACCGGCTCGCCACGCCACACGGGATCGTCCTGGTCCAGCCGGCGTTCTCGGGCTACCAGCTGCGACTCGGCGAGATCACGTCCTATCCACCGGGGTACAAGGAGAACGCCGGCATCTTCTGCCACACCAACCCGTGGCTGATGATCGCCGAGGTGCTGGCCGACAACCCCCTGGGTGCCCTCGACTACTACCTGCGCATCAACCCCTCGGTCCGGGAGGCGATCTCCGAGGTCCACCGCTGCGAGCCGTACGTCTACGCCCAGATGATCGCGGGACGGGATGCCCCGACCCACGGCGAGGCGAAGAACTCGTGGCTGACCGGCACCGCGGCCTGGAACTACGTCGCGGCGACCCAGTGGCTGGTCGGGATCAGGCCCGAGCTCGATGGCCTGCGGATCGATCCGCGCCTGCCGGCGGGCGGGACGGAGCTCCGGGTGACCCGACGCTTCCGCGGCGCCACGTACCGCATCGTCGTCCATGGGAGCACGGAACCGGGCGCCGGCCCGGCCCGGGTGTCCCGCCTCGTCGTTGACGGGTCCCCGATCGCCGGGAACCTGGCACCGCTGCCGCCTGGCCTGGACGCCGAGATCGAGGTCCATGCCTACCCGGGGTCCCCGGCGGCCATTCCGGCATAGCCCGATCCCGGTCCGCGCGGACGGCGCGGACCGCGGCGGAACGTCGGGGAAGCTCGGGAATGCGTCGGGAGTGCGGTCGTCCCGGCCTGCCCGCGCACCCTGGACTTGGAAGCGGTCCCACGCTCGAGACCGACGGCGAGACGCGATTCGAGCGGCAGTTTGCTCTTGACAAGGTTGCCGTCCGGGTCCTATTTTGGGAGCGCTTCCAATTTCGGTGGAGCGTCCTCGCACGCACGAGGGACCTGCTGGCTTGGCCCGGACGATCGACGAACTCGCGGAACTGAGCGGGGTCTCCCGCGCCACGGTGTCACGCGTCCTGAACGGCGGGAGCGTCTCGGAGAAGACGCGGCGCCGCGTGCAGGCCGTGCTCGGCGAGACCAACTACCGGCCGAACCTGGCCGCCCGCTCGCTCGCGTCGGGCCGGTCGAACGTCATCGGTGTCGTGATGCACATCGACCCCCACCTGCTGTTCGAGGACCCGTACTTCAGCCAGCTGATGCAGGGGATGAGCACGACGCTCGCCGACCGGTCGGCCGGCATGATGCTGTGGCTGGGTCACCGGTCCAAGGAGGAGACACTCGGCACGATCCTGTCGATGGGTCTCCTCGATGGTGTCGTCGTGACGGCCAACAGCCTCGACGATCCCCTCGTCGACGGCCTGCTGGCATCGTCCCTGCCGACGGTGCTCGTCGGGCACCGCAAGGCGGACCGGACCGCGAGCTACGTGGACGTCGACAACGTTCACGCCGCTGACGCGATGACGACCCACCTCGTCTCGATCGGCCGGTGCCGCATCGGATACATCACCGGCACGCCGCGCAACGTCGCCGCGGTCGACCGCCTGGCCGGATACCGCAGGGCCATGCAGCGCACCGGGCTGGCCGACGAGAACCTCGTCGTCGAAGGCGACTTCAACGCCGCGTCCGGCGTCACCGGCGCTGCGACGCTGCTCGACCGCGGGGCGGACGCGATCTTCTGCGCCAACGACGCGACGGCGCTCGGGGCGCTCGAGACCATCCGCGCGCGCGGCCTGCGGGTTCCCGAGGACGTTGCCCTCGCCGGCTTCGACGATCTCGAGTTCGCCGGCCGGCTCGATCCGCCCCTCACGACCATCCGCCAGGGGGTCAGGCAGCAGGGCGCGGAGGCAGTGAGCAGCCTGTTCGAACTGATCAACGACCGTGACGGGTCGCCGCGTCGGGTGCTTCTCCCGACCGAGCTCGTCATCCGCCAGTCGACCGTGGGAGGTGGGCCGCGCAATTGACGATTCCACGGTGATCCCGGCCAGACGCGGGGACGCCACCAAGAACCCAGGAGGAGAGACGCGCATGAAGTACACGAAACGGCTTGCGGTGATGCTCGCGGTGTCGAGCATCGTCGTCGCGGCCTGCGGATCGGGGGCGGCCACAACGGCCCCGAGCCAGGCGGCGGCCACGGCGGGAGCCGCGACGGCAGCACCGGCAGCGACGCCGGCCCCGGCAGCCACCCCGGCCCCGACGACGGCCGGATCATCGGACACGTATCCGCGGAACGAGACGCTGTACACGACCGGCACCATGTGGGGCCCGCCGTCCGACGCCAGCTACAACCCGCTTGACCCGAACCCCGAGATGGGCACGGTCGGCCTCGTCTACGAGACGCTGTTCCTGTACGACCCGATCGCCGACAAGTTCACGCCGTGGCTCGCCGAGAGCGGCACGTGGACCGATCCCACGACCTACACGATCAAGACGCGGTCCGGCGTCAAGTGGAGCGACGGCACGCCGTTCACGGCGCAGGACGTCGCGTTCACGATCGGCCTCGCCAAGATCAAGGCCGTCGGCTCCAACATCTGGACCTACGTGACCGACGCGACAGCCACCGATGACTCGACGGTTGTCGTCAAGTTCAGCGACCCGGCCTACCAGCAGTGGGCCCAGTGGACCTACAACAGCCCGATCCTGCCGAAGCACGTCTGGGAGTCCAAGGCCAACGAGGACATCCTCAAGGACAAGAACCCCAACGGCATCGGCACCGGCCCGTACATGTACAAGACGGCCGCCCAGGACCGCATGGTCTACGTCAAGAACGACAACTGGTGGGGCATCGCGGCCGGCCACCCGGTCGCGCCGAAGTACATCGTCGACATCGTCAATGGCGCCAACAACGTTGCTCTCGGTGAGCTGATGCAGGGCGGCATCGACCTGTCCAACAACTTCCTGCCGGGCGTCGCGACGCTCGTTGACAAGGGCTACGTCAACACCTACTACAAGCAGGCGCCGTACATGCTGTCGGCGAACACTGCCTGGCTCGCCACGAACGACCTCAAGAAGCCGATGGACGACGCGGCCTTCCGCCAGGCGATCGCCTGGTCGATCAACGTTCCGGACGTCGTCAACAAGGTGTACGGCAACATCGTCTCGGCCGCCAGCCCGACCGGCCTCCTGCCGACCTGGGACAAGTACGTCGACAAGGCCCAGGTTGACAAGCTCGGCTTCAAGTACGACCCCGCCAAGGCCGCCTCGATCCTCGACGCCGCCGGCTACAAGAAGGGCGGCGACGGGTTCTACACGAACAAGGACGGCTCCCCGATCAAGCTGACGGTCGTCGTCCCGACCGGGTGGTCCGACTGGGAGGCCGCCCGTGACGTCATCATCGCGAGCCTGAAGGCCGTCGGCATCAACGCCGAGGCCAAGATCGCGGACTACAACGCCCGCACGGCCGCTCTCCAGAAGGGCGACTTCGACCTGGCCGTCGTCAACGACGTGCAGCTCGGCAACACCCCCTGGACCTATTACGACTTCATGTTCCGCCAGCCGCTGCAGGATCCTGCAGCCAAGAACCGGAACTACGGCTCGTACTCCAACGCGGATGCCTGGGCGCTGACCCAGCAGCTCGACAAGACGCCGGTTGACGACGTCGCCGGGATGCAGGCGATCACCTCCAAGCTCCAGAAGATCAGCCTGACCGACATGCCGATCATCCCGCTCTGGTACAACGGGGCCTGGTCGCAGGTCAGCCCCGTCGGGTGGACCGGGTTCCCCTCCGAGGGCGGCACCCAGGTCTATCCCGTGACCTGGAACGGCTACTGGCAGATGAGCGCGATCGACATGCTCACCCAGATCAAGCCGGTGACCAAGTAACAGCGGCCCACGCCTCCCCCGCTCGCCGAGCGGGGGAGGCGTGACCATCAGGCGACCGACCAGGAGCTCATGTGGGACGATATTTCGGGCGCAAGCTGCTGATCTACGCGCTCACGTTCTGGGTCGCCGCCAGCATCGACTGGATGATCCCGCGCTTCATGCCCGGTGATCCCGTCCAGAGCCTCCTCTCCCGGAGCCACGTCACGCCGGAGGCGCTCCCCGCCCTCCAGGCGTACTACCAGAACCTGTTCGGGCTCGACCAGCCCATCTGGGCCCAGTACGCCAACTTCTGGACCTCCCTGCTCCACGGTGATCTCGGCCGGAGCGTCTACCTGTCGGGCACGGCCGTCACGGACGTGGTCATGGGTGCGCTGCCGTACACGCTGGGGCTCCTGGTCCCGGCGATCCTCCTCAGCTGGTGGTCCGGCAACAAGTTCGGGGCCATCGCCGCACGCCGGAAGGTCCTCGACAACTTCTTCCTCCCCATCGGCTACATCCTGACCGCGATGCCCTACATGTGGCTCGCGATCATCGTGGCCTGGCTGTTCGGCTCGGTGCTCGGCATCTTCCCGCTCTCCGGCGGGTACAGCTACGCGATGGAGCCGAGCCTCACCTTCGACTTCGCCGCGAGCGTCGCGGGCCACTGGATCATGCCGTTCATGTCCCTGTTCCTGGTGATGTTCGGCGGCTGGGCGATCGGCATGCGCAACGTGATCATCTACGAGCTCGACGCCGACTACTCGCGGTACCTCGGCTCCCTGGGCGCGCCCTCGGGCCTGATCCGCCGGTATGCCTACCGCAACGCCCTGCTGCCGCAGGTCACGGGCCTCGCGCTCCAGCTCGGCGTCATCGTCTCCGGCGCGCTCGTCACCGAGATCGTGTTCGGCTACCCGGGCATCGGCAAGCTGCTGCTGGCCGCGGTGCAGAACCAGGACTACTTCCTGCTGCAGGGCATCTTCCTGTTCATCATCATCGGCGTCCTGATCGCCAACTTCCTGGTCGACATCGCCTACGTGTACGTCGACCCACGGACGCGCGTCGGCATGCGGGGAGGTGCGGCATGACGAACGCGGCCGCGGTCACGAACCCGTCCGCGCCGACAGAATCCGTCGGCCGGCGCCGCGAGTTCCTCTACTTCGCGATCCGGCGCCCGAAGGTGCTGGTGTCGGCCACGATCATCCTCGTGTTCCTGGCCATCGGGATCATCGGACCGATCATCCGGCCGGGCGATCCGAACGCGTTCGTGGGACCGCTCGCCTCCCCGCCCGACAGCACCTACTGGTTCGGCACGACGACATTCGGCCAGGACGTGTTCGCCCAGTTCTCCTACGGTGTGCGCGCGACGTTCCTGGCCGGGTTCCTCGGCGGCAGCATCGCGGCGATCATCGGGATGGTCGTGGGCTTCGTGGCCGGCTATACCGGCGGGGTCGTGGACGAGATCCTCAACATGATCACGAACATCGTGTTCGTGATCCCGACCCTGGCCCTGCTGATGGTCATCACCGCCTACCTCTCGGCACGCGGGATCGTCGTGGAGGCCCTGTTCATCGGCCTGACCTCGTGGCCCTGGGCGGCACGCGCCATCCGGGCGCAGACGTTCTCCCTGGCCACCCGCGAGTTCGTGGATCTCGCGCGCATCAGCGGGGTCTCCTCGCGCCGCGTGATCCTGTCCGAGATCGCGCCGAACATGAGCTCGTACCTGTTCCTCACGTTCATCCTGCTGTTCGGTGGCGCGATCCTGATCGCCGCCTCGCTGGACTTCATCGGCCTCGGGCCGACGGAGGGTGTCTCGCTCGGCCTGATGATGTACAACGCCGTTGCCTGGGGCGCGCTCCCGCTGGGCCTGTGGTGGTGGTTCCTGCCACCAGGGATCGGCATCACCGCGGTCGTCGGCTCGCTCTACGTGATGAACGTGGGACTCGACGAGATCTTCAACCCGCGACTCCGGGAGATGTGAGGTGAGCCTCCAGATCTCCGACCTGCGGGTCTACTACCGCACGCTCGCGGGCGACGTGAAGGCGCTCGACGGCGTCAGCCTCGAGATCGCCGACGGCGAGATCATGGGTCTCGCCGGGGAGTCCGGCTGCGGCAAGACGACCCTCGGCAACAGCCTAGTCCTGCTCGACGGGCGCATGAAGTACATCAGCGGGGAGGTGCTCCTCGACGGCACGCCATTGCCGATCGCGGACTACGAGGCGATGCAGGAACTGCGCTGGCGCGAGGTCTCCATCATCCCCCAGTACTCGATGAGCGCGCTGAACCCGACCCGCAAGATCGGGCGCATGGTGGACGAGCTCCTCCATTCCCGCGGACGGCAGTACAAGGAGCTGCGCGCCGAGCTCCTGCGCCGCCTGGAGCTGGTCGGGCTGAGCGCGGACATCCTCGACCGTTACCCGATCGAGCTCTCGGGCGGCATGAAGCAGCGGCTCGTGATGGTGATCTCGACGCTCCTCGATCCGTCGCTGCTGATCGCGGACGAGATCACCTCGGCGCTGGACGTGTCGAGCCAGAAGGCCGTTGCCCAGACCCTGGTCGAGTTCCGCGACCGCAAGTTCGTGCGGAGCATGATCGTGGTCACCCACGACGTCTCGATCCTCTACCAGATCTCGGACACGCTCGCGATCATGTACGCGGGCCGGCTGGCCGAGAAGGCTCCCACGGGAGTGCTGATGGAGGCGGCCCTCCACCCGTACACGCGGCTGCTGATCTCGGCCCTGCCCGAGATGGGATCGCGGTTTGCCGACAAGCGTCTGATGGGGATCCCGGGGACCCCTCCATCGCTCCTCAACCCGCCGACGGGGTGCCGTTTCCGGACCCGCTGTCCGCTCGCCGATGCGCAGTGCGAAGAACAGCCGCCGATGGTCGACGTCGCGCCAGGGCACGCGGTGGCGTGCTGGAAGGTGACCTGATGCTGACGCTCGAGCACGTTTCCAAGACCTACAAGGTCGGTGCCTTCGGCGGGGGGAGCCTGGTCGCCGTCCGCGAGGTCGACTTCACGGTCGCGCCGGGCGAGGTCGTCTCGCTGATCGGCGAGAGCGGCAGCGGCAAGTCAACCATCGGCAAGATGATCCTGCGGCTGATCTCGGTCAACGGCGGCAGGATCCTGTTCGACGGGACGGACATCTCGACGCTCAAGGGCCACGAGCTCAACGCCTACTACCGGGCGGTCACGGGCGTGTTCCAGGATCCGTTCAGCTCGTTCAACCCGGTGTTCAAGGTCAGCCACGTGTTCGACATGCTGCGCGGTCGATTCGGCGGCAGCGTCGAGGGCAGGACCTGGGACGAGCGGGTCGGGGAGGCTCTGGAGAGCGTCGGGCTCGAGGGGGGCCAGCTGCTCCACAAGTACCCGCACCAGCTGAGCGGCGGACAGCTGCAGCGCCTGCTCATCGCACGGGCCCTCCTGCTCGACACGAAGATGCTGGTCGCCGACGAGGTCATCAGCATGCTCGATGCCTCGACCCGGATCGACGTCCTCAACCTGCTGGGCGACCTCAAGGCCCGAGGGCTCGGCATCCTGTTCATCACCCACGACCTGTCGCTCGCGAACTACATCAGCGAGCGGGCCGTCATCCTGCGCCGGGGCCGGGCGGTAGAGATCGGGCCGACCGATCGCGTCTTCGGGAACCCGCTCCATCCCTACACCCAGCAGCTGCTCGCGGCGGTGCCGCGGCTGCACGAGAAGTGGGGCAAGCAGATCGCCCCGGAAGACGGCGCGGCCACGACCTGCCTCTACCACACCTCGCCCGCCGCGCGGGACGGGTCGGGCTCGCCCAGACCCGCCATGGCCGAGATCGAGCCGGGTCACCTGGTCGCCTGCGCGAACGTGGACGCACACTGCCCCGACGACGTCGCGGCCGGGACAGCCGCGGTCGCCTGAGGCATACGACGGGCGATCGGCCCCGGCGACGCGGCTCTCGAGATCAGTCGCCCCAGGCGGCCCGGTAGACGCGGAGCCAGTTGTCCCCCAGCAGCTTGCGGACGTCTGCCGGCGGCCAGCCCCAGGCCAGCAGGCCGGCGGTGACGTCCGGCAGCTGGTCGATGGACTCGAACCCCGCCACGTGACCGATGCCGACGCCCGCGCTGACCATGTCCGGCAGGAAACGGTCGCCCGGCCACGCACCCGCGCCCGCGGGGTCGAGGCCCTCCATGAAGTCCGGCCCGAGCCCCACGTGGTCCGGCCCGACGACCCGCCGCAGGTGGTCGAGATGGTCCAGCATCCGGCCCAGCGGCGCCTGCGGCGTGACCGGCTCATGGGCGTTCGCCGCGCTCCGGGCCAGGAAGTCGCTGATCGCCAGCACGCCGATCACGCCGCCCGTCCGCGCGATCGCCTCGCAGACCCGGTCGCTCGTGTTCCGCCGGTTCGGGTTCGTCGCCGCGAGGGCGGTGTGGGAGCAGATCACCGGGCGACCCCCGGATCGCTCGATGGCGTCCAGCGACGCCCGCTCGCCCGTGTGCCCGCCCACGTCGAGGAGCATGCCGAGCCGCCCGACCTCGTCGACCAGGGCGCGCCCATCACCGGTCAGGCCGACCTCCGGCTCCAGGCAGCCGCCGCCGTACCGGTTGGTCGTGTTGTAGGCGATCCCCACGATCCGGAGCCCCAGGTCGTGGTACGAGGCGAGGGTGCCGTGCTCGACGTTGACCGGATCCGCGGCCTGCCAGCCGTAGACGAGGGCGATCGCACCGTCCCGGTGAGCGTGCTCGATCCCGCGGACGGTCACGGCCGGCCTGAAGGCGCCGGCAGACGCCTCCACCAGGGCCGCCACCGTCTCGAACGGGTGCCGGCCGCCGCGCGCATCCTGGTCCTCGACGGTCAGGTGCATGCAGCCCACGCCGACCGCCCGGAGCCGGTCCGCATAGGCCGGGGTGGGTACGGAGCAGTCGAGGCCGTCCACGACCAGGGTGGCGCCGTGGATCACGCGCCATTCGGACTCCGCCATCTGCTCGCCAGGGACCTCGGTGGGGACGCGGCTCATTCGACCGCGGGCACCCGCTCGTCGCGGTGCTCGTACACGCCGGCCATCGGGTCCTTGCCGCGCGCGACGAGCGGATCACCGCGGCCCAGAGCAAACCACGCGATCACGCTGCCCGCGATGGCGGCGAGGCCCCCCGCGAGCATCGCGAACCGGATCCCGGTCACGTACGCCTCGGCATACACGCCCAGCGCAGCCGGCTGGACGGCCTTCGCCAGCGACGCGAAGGACGGCGTGCCCACGGCGATCAGCAGGTCCTGGAACGTCGAGCGCGCCGCCGCCGCGGATGCCGCGGACTGGCCCGCCAGCAGCGGGTCCAGCGCCGCCATGGCGGTCTGGGCGACGATCGCCGTGACGAGGACGATCCCGACGCGGGACCCGACGGCGATCGAGGCCTCGTTGAGCGCGGCCGCGGTCGCCGGGAGGCCGCGCGGCACGCTCGCGAAGATGATCGCCGTGCGCACCGTGGTCGCGACGACGAACCCGCCACCGATCAGCGCCAGCGGGATGATGAACGCGAAGTACGACGTGTGCACGCCGATCACCGCCGCGACGGTGACATTCCCGATCCCGACCGCCAGCACGCCGCCCGCGACCAGGTGACGTGGCGAGAACCGGGCAAGCATGAACCCGGCGATCGGGCCTGCGGCGATCAGCGCCAGGAACAGGGGCGCGACGGCGACGATCCCGAACAGCGGCCCGAACTTGAGCACGAGCGAGAAGTACAGCGGCATCTGGACCATCGCCACCGTCTGAGCGATCGCGATCACGAGCCCGACGAACAGCGCCACCGTGACCGGTCGACGATCGACCTGCAGCGCCGCGGGATGGCTGGCCCGCCGCCGCCACTCCCACCCGAAGAAGACGGCCACCAGCACGATCCCCGCCGCGATCAGGCCCAGCCGGAGCGGGTTGTCGAGGCCGCCACCCAGCCACATGATCCCCGTCGACAGCAGCACCACGCCGCTCGCCCAGAGCGCCGTCCCGAACACGTACGGACGCTCCGCCCGGCCGGGACGGTCCAGGTCGGGGACACGGTTCCAGCCGATCCAGAGCGCGACCGCGCAGGCGACGATCACGCCCACGAAGGCCGGCCAGCGGGTGTCCGGGATGAGCACCAGGAGGGACGGCGCCGCCGCTCCGGCCAGGCCGTAGACCGCGTATGCGACGCCGATCGCGGTCGCGCGGGCCACGCCCGAATAGGCGGTCGCGACCGACGCCAGCGCCACGGGGAACACGAAGGCAGCGGCGGCCGCCCCCATGATCCTGCCCAGCTGGAAGAGGGGACCTTCGGGGAAGAACAGGCAGACGACGCCGGCCAGGAGCGAGACGGCGAGGCCGATCAGCACCACGGGGCGCGCCCGTGTGAGGTCGCCGATGGCGCCGCCGACCAGGAGCAGGATCGCCGAGGCCACGGCCGTGATCAGCACGAAGCCCTCGAGATCGGGGCGTGCCCTGATGGCGGCCTGGACCGAGCTCGATGCGGGACCCCAGACCTTGGGGTCCAGCCCGGACGCCACCAGCGCCGCGGCCCCGGCGAGGAGCGTGCTGGCAGCTCGCCGATCCGCGACGAGATCGGCGATCACTGTGGGGAGCGGCGGGCGCTTCACGATTTCGCGATGCTAGCAGGCCGGACTCCCGGCGAGACGGCCTGCCACAGACGCGAGGATCGTCGCCCGGGTACGCGACCGGTTGCCGGGCGACGGAGTACGACTCGGTCGCTCAGACCGGTTCGAACCGCGCCTGGAAGAACCGCAGGTACTTCGGCTCGTAGACCATGCGCAGGCCCCGTGCCTGGTCACGGGCGTCGAAGCAGGCCTTCACCGACTCCGCCACCACGTCCATGTGCGCCTGTGTGTACACGCGCCGCGGGATCGTGAGACGGGTCAGCTCCAGCTTCGGGCGCTTGTGGTCGCCGGTCCTCGGGTCGCGCCCGGCGGACACGATGCCGCGCTCCATCGACCGGATGCCCGAGTCCAGGTACAGCTCCGCGGCCAGCGTCTGGCCCGGAAACACGTCCTGCGACAGGTGCGGGTAGAAGCGCTTCGCGTCGAGGAAGATCGCGTGTCCGCCGATGGGCTCCACGATCGGGATGTCCCACTCCTGGAGCAGCTCGCCGAGATACCGGACCTGGCCGACGCGGGAGCGGACGTGGTCGTCCTGGACCGCCTCCTCGATGCCGATGGCAAGCGCCTCCATGTCGCGTCCGGCCAGGCCGCCGTACGTGTGCAGGCCCTCGAACACGACAACGAGGTTCCGGAGCTCCTCGAAGGTGTCCCAGTCGTTGACGGCCAGCCAGCCGCCGATGTTGACCAGGTTGTCCTTCTTGGCGCTCATCCAGGCGCCGTCCGTGTACGAGCAGAACTCGAGCAGGATCTCCGCGATCGACTTGCCCGCGTAACCCTCCTCCCGTTCCTGGATGAAGAGCGCGTTCTCCACCATCCGCGTGGCGTCGAGCATCACCTTGATGCCCAGCGGCTCGCAGATGGCCCGGATGGCCTTCACGTTGGCCATCGAGACCGGCTGCCCGCCGGCCATGTTGACCGTGCCCGCCAGCGAGACGTACGGGATCTTCTCCGCCCCGACGTCGTCGATCAGGGCCTGGAGCTTGGCGAGGTCGACGTTGCCCTTGAACGGCAGGATGGCCTGCGGATCGTGCGCCTCGTCGATGATCACGTCGTGGAACGTGCCGCCCGCCATCTCCTGGTGCTCGCGGGTGGTCGTGAAGTACATGTTGCCGGGGATGTGGTCGCCCTTCTCGATCATCACCTGGCTGATCAGGTGCTCCGCGCCGCGCCCCTGGTGCGTCGGCACGATGTGCCTGTACCCGTAGAACCGCTGGATCGCCGCCTCGAGGTGGTAGAAGTTGCGGCTCCCGGCGTACGCCTCGTCCCCGAGCATCATCCCGGCCCACTGCCGATCGCTCATCGCGGAGGTGCCGGAGTCCGTGAGGAGGTCGATGTAGACGTCGTCCGACCTGATCAGGAACGTGTTCCAGCCGGCATCGTCGAGAGCAGCCATGCGCTGGTCGCGGGTCGTAACCTTGAGCGGCTCGACCATCTTGATCTTCCACGGCTCGGCCCAGCTGCGGCGGCCGTGCTGCTGTCCCATGGTGTGGAGCGAGTTCCCGGGCATGGGTCTCCTCTGCCTGGCGTCGCGGGCGCGACGGGACGCGTGGGGCGGCGATCGGACGAGGCGCCGGCCGCCCGGTTTGTTGACGCGGAGCGTACTCGCCGCGGGCCGTCCGCGGGGAACGGCGCCGCGGACCACGAAACGAACGGAACGGGCCCGCACGGGCCCGTTCCGTTCGTGGATCGGCGGGTTGGTGGCGTCACGCGCCACGTGGTGTCGCGGGGT